>CEUS01036013.1_pt1 | contig 18309 bp, 21 predicted proteins | sample 427031 | NCBI WGS metagenome assembly CEUS01 (sample SAMEA2622837, study PRJEB7988) | marine metagenome | biome: marine biome (ENVO:00000447); feature: marine epipelagic mixed layer (ENVO:xxxxxxxxx); material: "saline water (ENVO:00002010), including plankton (ENVO:xxxxxxxx)" | depth 140 m | reverse complement strand
GTTTTTATCAGTGTTATTGATCCTAATGAACTTATGAATGGTTCAAGTATACTACATTTGCAATCTAATGGTGTTGAAGTGGTGATTGGAGACGAAGAGGAAGCAGCTAAGCAGATTATGGAAGGATACTTACATAGAATTTCTAGTGGTATTCCATTTGTGACTGCTAAATTTGCGATGAGCCTTGATGGGAAGATTGCAACGTCTACTAATGAGTCAAAATGGATAACTAATGAAAAATCTCGTCATTATTCTCATTATATTCGTAGTATTAGCGATGCAATTTTAATTGGAGTAAATACGATTTTGATTGATGATCCTAAACTTACAGCTAGAAATGAAATAGGTGAATTACGTGAAAATCAACCATTGAAAATAGTTTTTGATAGTAAAGGTAGAACACCAGTTAACGCAACTTTATTTGCTCCAGGTCATGATGTCATTATATTTACCAATGATTCAGATAAAATTTGGGAAGAAACTATAAATAATCAGGCTGTTTCTATTATAAAAATGCCTGGTTCTGATGGACGAGTAGATACATTAATGGCACTTAGATATTTAGGTCAGATAGGAATAAATTCAATTCTTATAGAGGGAGGGGGAACAATTATCTCTTCATTTTTTGAAGCTGGCCTAGTTGATAAAATAGAAGCTTTTATTGCCCCAACTATAATTGGTGGAGAGAATGCGCCTTCCGTAGTTCGTGGAATTGGAGCACTTGATTTAGCGAATTCCTGGAAGTTGCATAATATGACATTAGACTGGCTTGATGAAGACATGCATATAACTGGATATGTTGCAAAGAAGGGATAGATTTGTTTACTGGCATTGTAGAAGAAGTAGGAAAAATCATAAAAATAGAGGGTAAATCTTTTGAAATAAAAGGTGATATAGTCACTACTGATATTTCAAACGGAGATAGTATTGCTGTAAATGGAGCATGTTTAACTGTAACGAATATAGAGAATTCCATATTTACAGTTGATGTAACTCCTGAAACTCTTTCAAGGACTAATCTTGGAGAACTTAAAAATTTTGATGAGGTAAATCTTGAAAGATCCATGACTTTAGGCGGAAGAATGGGCGGGCATTTAGTTCAAGGACATGTTGACTGTGTTTGTTCGGTTAATAGCATTGAAATTATCGAAAATCAATCGTTAGTTTCAATCGAACTTCCTATTTCAGTAAAGAAATATATTGTTGAGAAGGGTTATGTTGCAATTGACGGAATTAGTTTAACAGTTGTTAAGAAAAGTGATGCCATTTTTTCTGTAGCCGTGATACCATACACTCTCTCAAATACAGTTTTAAAAAATCGTAAAAAAGGGGATCTGTTAAATCTCGAGGTTGACATAATAGCAAAATACATCGAAGGATTTCGACAGGTAGATATCTAATAATATTTTAATATAATGCCCTAAAATGGGAGTGAGAAATGGCTATTGCGAAGATCGAAGATGCTATTGAAGAATTAAGACGAGGACGACCTGTAATAGTAGTCGACGACGAGGATCGGGAAAATGAAGGCGATGTAGTAGTTGCAGCAGAAAAAATAACTCCTGAACAAATTAATTTCATGGCTAGAAAAGCTGGTGGGATTATTTGTATTTCCATGACAGGTGATAGGCTTGATGAATTAGAACTTCCATTGATGGTAACCGAGAATTCTGCGAGACACGAGACTGCTTTTACTATATCAGTTGATATAAAGGAAGGTGCTACCACAGGAACTTCTGCTTTTGATCGTGCAGCCACAATTCTGGCGATGGTGGATGAAAATGCTAAGCCAGATGATTTTGCTCGACCAGGACATATATTTCCATTGCGGTATGCTCCAGGTGGCGTTTTGGTTCGGGCTGGTCATACTGAAGCCTCAGTAGATTTAGCTAGACTTGCTGGACTTCAACCGGCTGGGGTCATTTGTGAAATTATGTCAGATGACGGAAATATGGCTCGAATGAATGAACTTGAATTATTTGCTAATGAACATAAATTGTTGATGGTAACAATAGCTGATCTGATAGCATATAGAAGGCAACATGAAAAACTTATATCTGAAGTAGCTAATGCTCAACTGCCTACTCAGTTTGGGATGTTTCGAGCAGTTGCATACAAAAGCATGGTTGATCCTGCTGAACATATTGCCTTGGTAATGGGAGATATTGATCCAGAAGAACCGACATTAGTAAGAGTACATAGTGAATGCTTAACAGGTGATGTGTTTGGAAGTCGACGATGTGATTGTGGCAATCAGATGGATATGGCATTGAAAGCTATTGGGGATGCAGGCAAAGGGGTTTTTGTCTATATGAGGCAGGAAGGTAGAGGTATAGGCCTTCACAATAAGATTAAAGCATATGCTCTTCAAGATTCTGGGCTTGATACAGTGGATGCAAATATAAAGCTTGGATTTCCTCCTGATTTACGTTGGTATGGAATTGGTGCTCAAATACTAGTAGATCTTAAAGTAAAAAAAATGCGATTACTGACAAATAATCCAAAAAAGGTTGTTGGTCTGGATGCTTATGGATTGGAATTAATTGAGCAGTTGCCTATAATTTCAGATCCTACCAAAGAAAATCAAGGGTATCTAGAAACCAAACGGCAAAAAATGGGACATAAATTATAAAGGTGCATCTATTTTGTTAGGAGAATGAGTTTTGACTGTATATGAAGGTCATGCTTGGCGATTTATTAATGAAAAAAATAATGATGGAAATGATTATTTGCCTAAAATTGCAATAGTAGTTTCTAAATTTAACGAATTTGTTACTGAAAAACTTGTGGAAGGAGCCTTTGAAGTAATTGATAAATATTTAGACAGAGATCACTGTGATGTTTTTTGGGTTCCAGGTGCGTTTGAGCTTCCTTTAATGGCTCAAAAAATTGCATCATCAAAATCATATGACGGTATTGTATGTTTAGGTGCTGTAATAAAAGGAGAAACTCAGCATTTTGATTATGTTTGTTCAGAAGCATCTTCAGGTATCCGCCAAGTTTCAATAAAATATGATATTCCTATTGGTTTTGGACTCCTTACTACACTTACACCTCGTCAAGCAATGGATCGAGCAGGAGGAACGAAAGGAAATAAGGGACACGATGCTACTACAACCGTACTTGAAATGCTGGATTTAATTCAAAGTATAGTACAATAATTTATGATCTACTTTTGGAGAATATTTTGAATTATTGGATGTTAACGATCTTACCTGAGAATTTTGAAGCAACTAGAAAAAATGGCTATAAATTACAAGGATTTGGTCGAAGTCAAAGAAAAAAAACTGAACGTATGGAACCTGGCGATAGACTTATTTATTACATTAAACAAAAACGTGCATTTCCTACTTCAGCAACGATTACATCAAAGATGTTTAAAGACGAAAGTCCAATATGGACAAGTCATAGGTCAGACGAATCATTTGCATACAGGGTTGAAATTAAAACTGAAGTTATTTTGAATGATGATGTTTGGATAGATGCCAGAGATTTGGTGCCTAGATTAGATTACGTTCGCAAATGGCCAATGGAATTGTGGGAGCATGCATTTTATTTGGAACTCCATCTTCTGCCACGGGCCGATTTTTCACTTTTAGAGTCAGAAATGTTGAGAATAGTAAAGAAAGGTGGTGGGGAAACTGCAGATTAGGAATACATTGACAGTTATATCTATAACTCGTCATCTCCTAATGACTCAGCTTTTAGAAGTGGCTTGCCTCCCTGTCTTATGAGTGTACCGGCTCGTTCTTTATAACCGTGGGAAAAAAGCATTAACCATCCTTCCTTCTCTGCTTGTTCAATAAAATACCGTTTGTATCTCAGTGTTATCTCCGGGTCTTGATCTAAGGAGCTAATCCAAGGCAATGTAAGATGGTGTGGAGTAGGGATTAAGTCTCCAAGGAATACGACTTTTCTTGTTCGATTACCTATCTCAACTATTTGATGTCCTCGAGAATGGCCATCTGTCTTAAGAATATTTATTCCCCTATAGACCTCGTGATCACCCTTGATCAAATCTACTAAACCAAGATCAGCTAGAATTTGAAAATCTTCTCTTAAAAATGATGCTGAGCTGCGTTCATTTGGATTTACTGCATGCTGCCAAGCAGATTCTTGAATTATATGTCTTGCATTAGGAAAAGTAGGAACAAGAATTCCACTTCGATTAGATTTTGTTAAGCCACCTGCGTGATCAAAATGAAGATGCGTTAAGATGACTATATCAATGTCATTACTTGTAATACCTATTTTTTTTAGTGCACGTTGGGTTTTATTTCCCTTGAGACCATAACGATCCAACATGACATCACTGTATTTGTTACCAGCTCCAGCATCAATGAGTATGTTTTTGTTACCGTTCTTTATTAGTAATACATTTAATCCAAGGGTAACTCGATTTCTAGTATCGGATTTAACTACCCCTCCCCAAAGTTCTTTTGGAACTTGTCCGAATAGTGTCCCGCCATCAAGTTTAAATGATCCATCTTTTAGTAAATATAATTCTGAAGATCCAACTTTCATTACATTACCTGGTATTTGATTATCGATCGTTTTAGTTGTTTTAGTAATTTTTTTGGTATGATTTAATCTCTATATTCATGGAGCTTATAGGATTTGAAGTAACTGTAAAATATTTCCGTCAGGATCGCAAAATGTTGCAATCCAACCTCCCCAAGACTCCTTTTCAGGTTGTCTTATAATTTTAACATTATTTTTGATCAATCGATCAGTAATTGAATGAATATTTTCTACACCTAGATTAATCATAATTCTGTATGAATCCTTAGAATTTCCCGAAATTTTATCATGTAGTCCTATATTTAATCTACCAGTTCCGATATCAAATGCTACAAAATTCCCATGATCGGAGTGTACAGAAAGTTCTAGGATATTTCCGTAAAACTCTTTCATTACATTCAGATTATTTGTCCAAATATTGACGCCAGATATTTCTGATATTCCCATTAGTTTAAAAGATATCTCTTAAGTATTAGTTAGAATTCACATTAATAAATAATTATTTATAGAGGTTGGCTCCTCGGGTAGGATTCGAACCTACGACCTAGCGGTTAACAGCCGCCCGCTCTACCACTGAGCTACCGAGGATCATCAAAGAAGTATAGCACGAGGAATAAGTTGTGACACCTACTAAAGGGAAGAAAAACAGAATTCCAGAGATGGCTTTTTATATTATTTTGACTTTTCAGAGTAAATGCCTTCATAGGCTTCAGAAGTTTCATTATCAAGATGAAAAAAAACTATTTGCAATATTCTTGAGTTTTTTTCTACTGAAAAACCATAGGGGTTATATATTGTCATTAACGCTTGATATTTCCCACTGTAGCCGGCATCACCTATACCGCTATTAATTGCAATGCCTGATCTTAGTAAGCTTGATCTAGTTTGGCAAAGACTCATTATCCCTAGGGGAAGATTAATTTTTTCATTTAACGTGATTTTGTATGATCCTTGTGGAAGAAATAGTTTACCTGAGTCTTCAAATTTTAATTGAGAAGTTTCTGCTAGAACTCTTGAATTGTTGTTAGTGCCGATTACAGAGTGACTTTTGAAATTTGATACATCATGTAGTGTCAAGTCAAATCCATTAGGTTGTATTTGCGAATTAAAATCTATAAATTCATCGATAATAGGGGGTGTTTCATCCATCAATTTTATAATTGTTTGACGGCTTAAACATGAGCCTGACATATAAACAACCTAGTTTGAACTTGAGATTTTAAAAAGGATATATTTCAGGTTCTAGGTTATCACTATTTCACTAATTGATCCAAGATTGAGATTGTTGTTAGCAATTTTATCATTGAACAATGGAAAGTTTCATCTACATAGGCCTGATCGGTTTTTGAAAGGTAGTTATTGTATTTGCCAGGCATATTTTTTTGTCGCTCTATTTCTGATAGCAAAATATTTTTCAGATAAACGTGACTATTTTCTATGTTGATCTTCTTTGGATTCATGGTCTTAGAATAAGCGTGATCCTGATTTAAACGCATTGAAATGCACTGATTTCTTTCAGTACGAGACTTGTATGAATTGTTGTATGCTATGGCCTGATTTTTGGATATTAATCCAGCTTTAACTTTGTTTGCTAATATAATAGTAAAAGTTTTTTCTATATGACTATTCATATTTTGAGTAGCTCTATTTAAATCGGAAGCAGGTTTTTTTTTGGAAATAATTAATTCCATTTCTTGAGTTCTTTGCTGTATAAGATTGGTATGGAATTTTACTTTTTGGGCATCAGAAGGAATTATTCGAAGCATAATTCCTTCTTTTAATTTCTTTGCCGGATAAAGTGTTTCGCCTGGCAAACTTGATGCTGATGCACTTGTAACAAGTAATCCACTAGATATTATTGATATAAATGCTATAGCAATGACTGCTGTGGTTTTTTGTAAACCCCAAGAAAATTTAAAGGAAAATTTCGACTTAGAGGTGTTGAGTATAAATTCATTAGAAAGAGTTTTCCTTAGGGATTGCTGAAATTCATTTTTTGGAATTATGGAGTTGGAAGAATTCTGAAAATCAATTGCATTTAGAAGGAAAGGTTTAATTTTTTCTTTTATATCTGGATATAACGCTAAACTATCTTCAAGATCTGATCCATTCCGGATCAGATCAATACAGTTATTAAGTGCTTCTTGTTCTGATGATGATAATTGATTGTTACTCATAATTTTTAAAATTGCTAATTAAACTTACTTATTTTTTTTCTTAAAGAAGCCAAAGCAGAATGCTGAATATTCTTTGTGGCATTAACATTACGTGAAATGACCTTGCTAGTTTCTTCAAGGGATAATTGTCCAAAAAAACGAAGGATTAATACTTCCTTTTGTAATTCTGACAAATTATCCATTTGTTCTTTCATTTCTTTTATATTGAGTGCAAGTATTGCAGACTTCTCAAGATTATTATCCGATTTTAATTCTGAGATATTTTCAATAGGCACATTGTTCATATTTTTTTGCTGTTTTCTTAAATGATCTATTATTGTATTTCTTGCAATTCTGAATAACCAACTTGAAAAAGGAGTTCCTTTTTCTCTATATTTATTAATAGATTTGATAACTTTTAAAAATATTTCTTGAGTTAAATCTTCTGCATCCTGAATATTTCCGATTTTTGCAAATGTATAACGATAAATTTCAAGAAAAAAGAATTCATATAATTGAGTAAAAGCTCCAAGTTTTCCATCTTGGGCTTGTATTACAACCTCCTGAATGTTAGGTGTTATTTGCTCCATTTGCTTATTCTTATTATTCATTAGGGATTCCACATAATTATATAACGCGTTATTTTATACAAAGTTAGTTGAAGTTTTTCAATTTTGAAAAACTTCTCTTGATTATCTCAAAAATATGATTCCACTGAAATAAATTTTCTTTTAAAAAAATATTATTAATAATATGTCGTTTTATATAATTAAAAATATGCACAAAAAAGATTTAATTGCTGTTTCAGAGATTGAACGTGAAGCCTTTCCTGAAACTTGGCCTCCAACACGATTTATTGATGAGTTGGAAAGCAAACTATCTTCTTATTTTGTAGTTGCTAACAAAGAATCTGACGTAATTGGCTACGTAGGCATCTGGTATTTATTTGATGAATCACATATCGTGAGCATCGCGTCGAAGAATAATTTAAGAAGAACTGGAGTTGGCGAACTTCTACTAATTAGAACTATCGAGGATGCAATGTCTAGAAATATGGCCGTGGTATCACTAGAAGTGCGCGAAAGCAATCAAATAGCACAGTTCTTATATCAAAAATATGGATTTGAACATGTTGGTTTTAGAAAGGACTATTATCAAGATAATAAAGAAAACGCTATTATTATGACTACCCCAAATATTCATTCGAAAGAATATAGAGATTTATTTTTAAATATAGTAAATGCTTACGAGAAAAAATTTGGATCTATAAAAAGAGAACATTAAAATAATGACTTTTTCTTCTTGCAACATTCGATATCTTCACTTGACCAAAATGTGACATTGGATTAAAATTCACATCTACTCTGTGGAGAATTTTCATGCAGTACAATATCTCTCAACTGATTCAGGAGCCTACAGGCTCCAAAAGAACATACGAAATTAATGAAGACTCTTTTGATGTCGATGGTTTGGATGCCTCAGATATCAAGGGTCACATACTTCTAACTAAGACTGATATAGGAATATGGCTTCGTGGCGATGCAATTTTGATGGCTCAGATAGAATGTGTACGCTGCCTTGAATATTCCTTAAAAAAAATTGATGTAAAAATTGAGGCACAATTTTACCCTTCACATCTTAAAAAAGACGAAACGCTTGGAATGGATGAATCTTTTAGTTTCGATTCTGACAAAGTACTCGACATAACTGATGCGTTTCGACAAAGTGTTATAACTAATGCTTCAATGAAGCCTTTATGTTTCCAAAATTGCATGGGGCTTTGTCAATCTTGTGGGATTAATAGAAATTATCATAAGTGTTCGTGTGTGGATAAATTGATTGATGTTCACTGGAAGAATTCTGCTCACTTTGTAAATTCATTTGGAGTGGATTCAATAAAGGTCTGATTATGCCAGCATTACCCAAAAAACAGCTTTCTAAATCTAAACAACGCTCACGAGCTTCACACTACAAATCGAAAGCCTCTTCTGTTAACAAGTGCTCTCGTTGCAATTCTCCTGTCTTAAGTCATCGTGTGTGTCCTTCTTGTGGTTGGTACAAGGATAGGTACGTAATTAATCGTGGTGCCAATGGAGACAGTAACTAATACTGTGTGACGTTGGTTGGTTTAATATAGCTGATATATCTTTAGATGCTTGGCTGTCACAAAAATAGAAGGGAGAAAAGGCGAGATGAGTGACGTCACAAACCCAAGTATGATAAATGAATTAAAGAAAATCGCATTTGTTTTTCCAGGACAAGGAGCTCAACGTGTTGGAATGGGAAAGGATATTTATGATGGTTCCAAAGCAGCACGCGAAGTCTTTCAGGAAGCCGATGATGCTCTGGGTATTAAATTAACTAAGATAATGTTTGAGGGTCCTGAAGAAGAATTAACAAGAACTCTTAATACTCAACCTGCAATTTTAACTATGAGCCTTGCGTGCCTTAGAGCTGCTGAAGAGTGGTTAGGTGAATATAATATGCCTAGTCCTGATTATGTAGCTGGGCATAGTCTTGGGGAATACTCATCGTTGGTTGCAACTGGAGTTTTGTCTACGAGCGATGCGGTTAGGTTGGTTAGAGAACGCGGTAGGCTAATGCAAGAAGCTTCAGAGGTACAACCTTCCGGGATGGCGGCTGTTATTGGCTTGGATGAACTTAGTCTTGAAGAAATTTGCAGTGAGACAGGCACCTATATATCCACATTAAATACTGAAGACCAAATTGTAATAGCAGGAGATAGAGTAAATCTTGCTGTAGCAGTTGATCTTGCTGGAGCTCGAGGAGCTAAAAGAGTAATAAACTTGCAGGTGAGCGGTGCATTTCACACAAGTTATATGAAACCAGCCGAACAAGGAATGGTTAAAGTGCTTAATGATGTTAATTTTCAAGACCCTCTAGTCCCAGTTATAGCTAATTGTTCTGGAAATCCTTTACATACTGGAAATGAAATTCGTGATGAATTGCTGAATCAAATTTGCTCTCCAGTGCAGTGGAGAAGATCTGTTTCTTATCTCAAAACAGCTAATGTTAATCAGTTCTATGAAATAGGACCAGGAAAAGTGCTTGCTGGGATGATTCGAAATACACATCCAGAAGCAGAAATAATAGGAATTAATGATATAGATGGAGTTCGCTCACTCGGAGCATGACATGACGTCTCGTGAGACGTCATGTCATGCTCCTGAAGAAGAATCTGAAGATCTGTCTCAGCCTCAGGATTGGTTTGAAAGGAATTCATTGTTTCCTTGTGATGATGATTCTGAGAACGATAGTGAAGATGAAGCTCTTGACCTGCCGTCAAGACGGTTGTCTAGAGCGATAGCATTCCAAGTATTATCTGAAATCGACGTTACTGGACATGATAAAAGTGTTGTCTTTTCTTGGATAATTGAAAGTAATCAGGTTGATAGATCATCAGCTTTGTTTGCTGAGGAGCTTATAGAGCATGTTGATTCAAATAAAGCTGATTTAGATATCATTATTGAACAGCATGCTACTGCATGGCCTCTAAACCAAGTGTCTGTAGTGGATCGCAACGTCTTACGTATAGCTTTTTATGAGATTGTTTTTGAAAATGAGACTTCTTTTCAAATAATTGTTAATGAAGCTGTTGAGCTTGCTAAACTTTTTGGTGGTGATAACTCGCCTAAGTTTGTAAATGGTGTTTTGGGTGCTCTTGTTGATAATAAAATTTTAGAAAAACTTACCTAGTTTTGAAGGGAGATAACATGTCCAGCATAGTAGAACGCGTTACAGATATTGTTGTAGATAAATTAGGAGTTGAGGAAGACCAAGTTACCTTGGAGGCTTCTTTTACTGAACATTTAAATGCGGATTCTCTAGATTTAGTTGAACTTATTATGGCTTTTGAGGAAGAATTCTCTGATACAGATGTCCAAGTTGAAATTACTGATGAGGATGCTGAAAAGATTTTAACTGTAGGTGATGCTGTAGAATTTCTTAAAAATGCAGGCGTTAAAGAATAGTAGTCGATTTCTTTTCTTGTAATAACAATATCAGATATGGGTTTTGTCTTATTTGATCATAATTTATTGTATTTATATCTCTAAGTATCGATTCTCGTAGGAAAAAGTGTTATTCTTCTTAACTTGTGCCGGATAATGACTTTTAGTTCATGCTGGCTTAGTAAATTTGGGGTATGCCATGGGAAGAAAACTCATAGAGGATCATCTTACTTCTGATAAAAGTATAAATCGTGTTATTCCTTATATAACTGTTGGGTTTCCTAATTTGGAGGCTACTGTAAGGATTGTTCATGCTTTGGAACAAGCAGGTGCTTCACTAATAGAGTTAGGAGTTCCATTTAGTGATCCTATTGCTGATGGTCCAATTATTCAGAAAGCTAGCTTCCATGCTTTGCAAAATGATGTTAGCCTTGCAGATTGCCTTTATATCACTGGTAGGTTACGTAAGGAAGGGGTAAAAATTCCTTTAGTACTGATGGGGTATTATAACTGTTTTTTGGCTTATGGAATCGAGAAAGCTTGTTGTGATTCTGTGCAAAATGGTGTTGATGGCTTTATTATTCCTGATTTACCATCTGAAGAAGCAGAAGTAATGTTATATTTTTCTGAAATTAATGAACTAGCATTAATTCCACTTGTTTCCCCTACGAGTACAAATGAACGATTGAAAAAGTCTTGTTCATATGCAAGAGGATTTGTTTATTGTGTAAGTCTTTTGGGCGTAACTGGGGTACGAACAAACGTTTCTTCTGATGCGAAAGATTTGGTTGAGCGTATTCGTCAGCATACTAAGATTCCAGTTGCTGTAGGGTTTGGCATATCTGAACCTCGACATGTTCAAGAGGTTTCTAAATATGCAGATGCAGTGGTAGTTGGAAGCGCCTTACTTAATGCAGTTGATAATGCTACTGCAGGCCAAGAAGGAATTATTGCTGGGGAGCTTATTTCCTCTTTCTCTACTATACTAACTGACTATACAATGGAGGCATGAATAGTATGATTTGTCGAGGTATAAGAGGGGCTACAACGGTTACAACTAATTCAAAGGAAGCAATAATTGAGGCAACAACAGAAATGCTTAATGAATTAGTTTCAGAAAACGGGTTTAATCAAGAGGATATTGCTGGAGTTTGGTTTACTACTACTCCTGATTTGGACGCAGAATTTCCAGCTGTTGCTGCACGAGTAAATTTGGGATGGGTTGGTCCAGCACTTATAAATGGACATGAGATTGCAGTGCCTGGTTCACTTCCCATGTGCATTAGAGTTTTGTTGTTGGTAAATACTCAAAAAGCACAAAATGAAATTAAGTTTGTATATTTACGTGGAGCTGTTGGCTTACGTGATCGTGATGGAAAAAAATAAGATTTAGTATTGAAAATGGAAATGGAGGAGATCTCTTGATAGTTGTGATGGAACAAGGATGCTCTCAAGAACAAATAGAGCAAATAACAGCCCATATTGAAGGAAAACCTGGACTTAGTGCACATTTATCATCTGGTACGGAACGAACGATAATAGGTGTTATAGGTCCTGCAAGTCCAGATTTTCGTAATGAATTAGAACAGATGCCTGGAGTTAACGAAGTCGTTCCAATTTCAAAACCCTATAAACTTGCAGGAAGAGATATGCACCCAGATGATACGATAATTAAAGTTGGGGACGTTTCTATTGGTGGAGATGAAGTTGTAGTAATAGCTGGGCCCTGTTCAATAGAGACTGAAGAACAGTTAATGTCAACTGCAGTAGCTGTTAAGAATTCTGGCGCTAGAATACTTCGTGGAGGAGCGTTTAAACCTCGTTCTTCTCCGTATGCATTTAGAGGGCTTGGAGTAGAAGGATTAAAATTACTTTCTAAGGCAGGTAAAGAGACAGGTCTCCCGGTATGTACTGAAGTGATGACCTCTGAGGATGTTGATGTAGTTGCTGAATATTCTGATATTGTCCAGATTGGAGCTAGAAATGTCCAAAATTTCATGCTGCTTGATACTGTAGGAAAACTTAAGCAGCCAATACTTCTAAAGAGAGGTTTTGCTACTACCTATGAAGAATGGCTGCTTTCTGCTGAGTATATTATGGCAGGTGGGAATCCTAATGTAATTTTGTGCGAGAGAGGAATTAGGACATTTGAAACCTACACTAGAAACATACTTGATGTGGCTGCTGTACCTTCGATTAAAAGATTAAGTCATCTTCCAATTATTGCTGATCCAAGTCATGGAACTGGAAGATGGCATTTGGTTCCAACAATGGCGTTATCGTCAGTTGCAGCAGGTGCGCATGGATTAATTATAGAAGTTCATCCTAATCCTGATAGAGCTTTATCAGATGGTCCGCAGTCACTTACATTTGAGAATTTTGACAAAATGATGCACGGTGTAAGAGCAGTTGCTAATGCTGTAGGAACCCATGTTGCTTCGGCAACATCATAATGCTACTTGAAGTTTTCTCCTGAATATGGCGTAAGGTGATTTCTTGGAGTTAAGGGCAAATCAAGAATTATTGGAAGCAAAGGTTGATGAACCCACATTGGTTACTGTGGGCATGTTTGATGGCGTTCATCTTGGTCATAAATATTTGTTGAATCTTCTGAAAAATGAATCAACAAAAAGAAATATGAGTCCTGCAGTATTGACTTTTCGTGACCATCCCCAATCGATATTGAGGCCCGAGAGTCAAGTTCCGTTAATTACATCCTTAGATGACCGTCTTAGTCTAATAAGTAATGAAGGGATTAACTTTCTCGTTCCGCTAACTTTTGATCAAGACTTGTCTTTAGTGGGAGCTCGATCATTCGTTGAAATGCTAAAGATAACTATCAACTTAAGAGGATTTTTAGTAGGTCCAGATTTCGCCTTAGGGCATAAAAGAGAAGGTACTATTCCTGTATTAACTGCTCTTGGGAAAGAGATGGGTTTTTTTGTATCTGTTCTTGATGTTCTAGAACTAGAAGGAAATTCTGTTAGAAGTACAAACGTTCGTAATTCTATAAAAGAAGGTAATATGGAGCTAGCTGCAAAGCTTTTAGGACGTCCTCATTCTTTTTCCGCAAAGGTTGTTCATGGTGAAGGAAGAGGTAAGAAACTTGGATTTCCCACTGCCAACCTTTTATATGATAATTCGCTTATTATTCCTCATGATGGTGTTTATGCTACTTGGATTGAAATTGATGGTCAGTATATGCCCTCAGCTACTAGTATCGGGAATAATCCTACTTTTAAAGGAGAAAATATTACTGTAGAAACTTTTATACTTGGATTTGATTCAGATATTTATGATGTTAATGTTCGTCTAATTTTTGGACCGATGCTTCGCGAAATGGCCTCTTTTTCCTCTTCAAACGAACTTGTTGAGCAGATGAAAAACGATATTTCAAATGTTCACGATGCTTTGAACAAGTTTCCTTTTAATCATGATAGTTTTTCTTTCTTGCCTTAACGTTCTTTGTATACAAAACAACTAAAGAAAAGGGCTGCGACTGCAGCCCTTTTCTTTAGAGAGTCTTTATTACTAGAACTAATTAGTTCATAGGGTCATTAGCGTAGTAGCCATCTCCCCACCATCTTTCATTGTCGCCGAGCCAGATGCGCTCATGCATAACATGGTAGATATAGGTTCCGAAATTGTACCAGTTGTTACCACGTACTTGCGGTGCATTACCGTAGTTGTACATAGTCCATCCAATTCCTGAATATGGGATTGAGTCTTGCAAAAGAGATAACTCAATCTGTCTTGCTAATGATAGTTTTGCTGCTGGCTCTAGAGTCGCTAGCATCTGATTACTTGTGTCATCTATCCATTGCTGATAATCGGTACCTGGGAATCCACGGTCACATGGTCGGGTGTTAACTGCAGCATGGTTTGATGCAGAGTTAAATGCCCTCCAGATTGTCCAGTCAGGATTTTGCAAAGCCGACGTTCCACTGGACCAGGTTACGTAGATATCATAGTCGCAGGCACGAGCTGCAGCAGTGTTGGCTGCACTTTCAAGGAATCTACCCTTAACGTCTATGCCGAGGTGATCCTTCCATTGCTGCATTCCAAATAGACACACATCCATATAGTTCTGTGATGTTCGCGTCATACAGGAAGCTTCAAATCCATTTTCGTATCCTGCTTCTTTCATTAATCGTTGTGCTTCAGCAATGTCATCAGCCTTTGGCTGACGGTATCCTTCAAGTGCATAGATTTCATCATTACTCATACTCCACTGGTTACCCCATGCCTGAATACCGGCAATTCTGGCGTTACCATAGAGTAAATCTTCGTCTGCACCCTGAATCTTCATCCATGCATCACGGTCTAGGACTAAGTCCATGGCCTTTCTTACTTTTGGATCATCAAATGGTGCTTTGGATTGGTTGTAGCTGAATCCCTGCTGTCCAGGTGCACCTGTCCAGCTCATCGCTACACGGTCGGAGAATCGATCGCGCACTTGTGATACTTGTGCTGGGAGCAAACTGCTGCTTCCTTCACCTGCCTGATGGATCTTGCCGGCTGTCAAAGAAGCAAAACGGGTTGTGGAGTCGGTAATCTGGATATCATGAACGCCATCAAGTAATGGAAGGCCAGGCTTCCAGTAGTTAGGATTTTTCTTAATTGTAGCCTTAACACCAGGCTCAAAGGATTCTGTCTGATAAGGACCACTTCCACAGACCATTGAAAGATTATTATCTATCTCGTACTGCAAGGTCATACCATTGATACCAAATTCAACACCTTCAAGTTGTTTCATGCATTCGGTATTCATAATTTGCATAGTACCACTTGCAATACTTGCAAGTGTGTGTCCCTGTATTTCGCCAAATGTTATAACGAATGTATTTGCATCTGCACAGGAATAGTCAGTGGTGTGTTGTAGCATGGAGGATGCATAACCATAAGTTCCTGATCCTTCATACCCGTAGACATACCTGTTATAAGTTTCTTTCACATCTTCACAGTCCAAGATGGAACCATCATGGAATTTGATGCCTTTTTCAAGATTGAATGTGTACGTAAGACCATCATCAGAAATTGACCAGTCTTTGGCAACATTTCCTTGAATTGTTCCTACATCACCCCATGGATCAACACGAATGAGCTGATCGTAGGTTGGCGATGTATGCTTATTGTAGAGGACTGCTCTGAAGGGTTCTCCACGATTAAGGATTGGCCACGGAGCACCATGGAGGAAAGTGCCTCCATACTGGGGAACTCCCCATTCCTCACGATAGCCAGGAAGGGCCATTACTGTTTTTTGATCTTCAGTTAGTGCTACTGCACTATCCTGAGTATCTGTTGCTGAGGCTGGTTCTGAGCTTGCTGTTGATCCAGTGTCTGTCGAGGAGTCACTATCTGACCCGCCGCAGGCACCTATCATAACTAATACTAAGAGCAAACTCATACCTATGAGCAACGTACTTTTATAGGCTTTTCGCATTATGTAACCTCCTCGAGTTTTTCAAATGGGAGACGTATACCTTTTTTTGAACTTATTTAAGTACATGGCCAATGTACACACTTTTTTTAATCTGGTCAATCAAATTGAAGCCATTTTTCAATTCCCAACAAATTTTGGAGGTCGTTTTTCAACAAATGCTCGAGCTCCTTCCTTATGATCATTAGTTTTTCTTGCCAAACTCAATGCCGCGTTGGATTCTGCTAAACCTTGCTGAAAAGAAGTCTCTAAACCACTATGTATAAGATATTTAATTAACCCATGTGAAAAAGTTGGTCCGGCAGCTATTTTTTTTGCCAGTTCTAGGGTTGTTTCCATTAATTTGTCATGATCGACAATTTTACTAACTAATCCCATTTCAAAACATTGTTTAGCGTCGTATCGATCTCCTGTATATTGCATAAGGAAAGTATTGCTTAAACCTACTAACCTTGGTAATTGCCATGAACTTCCGTCACCTGGAACAAGTCCCATTCTTACAAATGATTCGGAAAACACAGCATTTTCTGATGCAATTCGTATGTCGCAGCACAAAGAGAGTCCAGCGCCAACCCCGAATGCATATCCATTTAAGGCAGCAATTGTAGGCTTTTGAAGTTGCCATAATCGCCATGGTAAAAATTTAATTCTTGAAATCTGGGCATCGGAATTCTTGTGCCTTGTTGCTTGTGTGGGGTCCATTAATTGCCATGGAGTAATTGAATCTTCTTCTTGAACTGTTTTATTAGATTGGTCAAATCCTTTGACGTTTGCCCCTGAGCAGAATGCAGGATCTGTTCCAGTTAGCACTAGAACTCGCATTCCAGGATCATTTTCAAATATATCAATTTGCTCATTTATTTCTGAATTCATATCGGGACCTAAGGAATTTCTTGAAGGAGGATCATCCATAGTAAGGATTAGAACTCCTTCGTCCAAGGTACTTTTAATAAATTCCATTTAAGACCTCCTTTGGTAAATTTAGAGAATAAACTAATTTCATTCTAAAGTGTATGTTCTTATGGCTTTTACATAATTCATAGAAAATACTTTTAATGTATGAAATTCTATTGACTTTAACTCTATAAGGAGGTATAAAAACCGTGATTAATCAGATAATTCTTGCTGAGGGAGAACAAACACTTGTTGGCGAGAAGTCTATAGATTAACAAGGCTATGTATAGAGGAGGAAATTTTATGGGCGCAAAAGAGCAAGCCGAAGAAATACTTGCGACGGCTCGTAAACTCATAGGTACTGAAACTGAGCCAGTAAAAGCTCGATATCCTGTTGAGTACGATCCAATTCGAAGGTATTGTCATAGTACAGGTGATGAGAATCCACTTTACCTTGATCCAGATTATGGAAAGAAGAGTAGGTTTGGTGGTACTCCCGTTCCAATGTGCGGTGTTCACCTTAGTGGTGGCAATGGTATTTGGCCACCAAAGGCTGAAACTGGTCAAGGTCTTCCACCAGTTCCAACACTTGGGCAGAGTGCGATCAACCTGACTACCGAATGGGAATTCCTAAAGCCAGTATTGGTCGGTGATCATCTTTCTACTTCGCAGAAGATAGAAGATGTATATATCAAACCAATCAGATTGGACCCATTGGCATTTTGGAGAGTAACGGCTAATGTTTACAGGAATTCTGCTGGTGAAGTTGTGGCAATCCATAGAAATATAGGTTTGGCACACAGAAAGCCTGATGAAGTAGCTGCCGATCGTGGTGACTAATCACTAGGTCTATTATTTTATAAAGGTAATTATCAAAAAAGGTAGGAAAGAACAAAAGGAGGGCGATATGCCATTTGGAAATCCCGCCAATGTAGATGTTTACACAGGTCGAGGTGATGAAAATCAAGGAGATGGAGTTTCTATCTTAGCACCTCAACGATACTGGGAAGATGTAAACGAGGGTGACACTATTCCAGGGTTCAGTCACAAGCTTAACTGGACACGCATCTGCATGCAGGTAAGCGGTTCTCAGGACTTCAATCCTGTCCACCATGATCCACAGTACGCTCGTGAAGCAGGTCATGAGGAAATGTTCATCAATACAGGTTGGTACCAGGCAAACTTCGGCAGAATTGCTACAAGTTTTGCAGGTGATGAAGGATTTGTTCGTAGATTCCGTATGGAAATGCGACGCATGAATCAACTTGGTGACGTTAGTACTTGGGGTGGCAAAGTTGCTCGCAAATATGTGAGTGATGAAGGTGAC
>CEUS01283832.1_pt1 | contig 18310 bp, 18 predicted proteins | sample 427031 | NCBI WGS metagenome assembly CEUS01 (sample SAMEA2622837, study PRJEB7988) | marine metagenome | biome: marine biome (ENVO:00000447); feature: marine epipelagic mixed layer (ENVO:xxxxxxxxx); material: "saline water (ENVO:00002010), including plankton (ENVO:xxxxxxxx)" | depth 140 m | reverse complement strand
TCTGAATATAGTACGCAAATGGAGACTGAATCATGGGATACATCAGATTCCGCGATGGCCGTTATCAGGCCAACATTAGACGTAAAGGTTATGAGCCAATAACGAAGACCTTTACCAGCCGTGAAGCCGCAAAGAGTTGGACAAAGACCACTGAGATTCAGATGGAGCGTGGGGAATTTAACCCTCATTCCAATATTACCGTTGATGAGTTGATCAACAAACATCTGCGTGCGCACTTTAATTCAGTTAATAGAAATCTAAGACCATACGAATATTTCTGGATCACTTTGAGTGTACCCAAAAAACGTTGCCAACGTAATTCTTGGTCTCTTGCCAAGAAATTTAGGTATCACATGGGGGCATTCGGCTCGGAAGAAATAAAGATCCCCTGGTGATAAATTAACTTCATATGTGGAGATTGAGTTGGCCTGCACGTAATGCTCAAATTTATCCGCACTAATCATATTAGCTTCCGGTTCATCCAGGCCAAGGTAAACCGTCTCCATCATATCTTCGAACTCGTTGTTCCACTCGCATCGATACAAGATTGAATCACAACTAGCGAACTCCTCCTCCGGGTCCTGAAGTAATAAAACACCTCCCAGTTGATGTTCGAATCGATGAACTGCATATTGCGTTCGTTTTACCGCCGATGCATGTAATGTTGAACCTTTGTTTCGTACTGAATCAATATGTGGTGGGTATCCCCAATTTGGCATGTGGCATCTGAAAATTGCAGGTCCGTAGCTCCTTCCATCCGGCTCATGCGCGGTGAGTACCGATTTTGTACCTGAAAACTGTTCTAACCAGTGGTAGAGCACATGGACTGGATTCACTAGCCCATCGAAAAGGTGTTCATAAAGTTCATTTGTCTGTTTCGATTGCGAAAAAAACTCATCCGGGTTATTTGCCAAATTTCCTAGGCTTGTTCCCAAATCGAAACGTTCTATCTTCGACCTACCATTCCCTCCGCGACCATATTCTTCAAACCCAACAAATAACTTACGGTCAAAGAGACGCTGCAAAAGCAGGCGACAATTCTCTTCTGAATAGGCTCCACGGACTACAATTGCTGGAATATCTCCAGTCGCTACGCTGTGGATGGCATTGACGTATTCGTGGCTGACAGGCGCTGTTTGAAAACTGAGTGCATTCCAGGTCTCTAACAAAATCAACCTCCAGTTGATCTAAATGTTTAAGACTTTCTTTCCAAGTAGGACGGTGATAACGATACGAATACTAATCACAAAGTTTGATCCAACATCAGAGCAATTTTTATTAACCCCTGAAACTAATTCAATTTCACTCTAGATGTAAAGTTGTCCTCAAGTAAACTTCTTGTCTCCAATAGCCGTCCATCTCTAGGTTTTGCTCAAATGATAAATGGGTGAATACACCTCTACCTTGAGGTACAAAGGAAATACCTTGTGCAACCATCTCGTAAGTTTCTGCATCTAGTTCTTGATTATTCCAGTAGATTGTCCCCGCGACGACTGGCGCAAGGCCCGTAATAGCTTTTAAGACCGTAGACTTACCCGCGCCATTGGGTCCCATGATCGCAACAATTTCGTCCTGCCCGAGACCTACGGGCACCTGATCTAGGCCTGCCATCACACTGTAATGTACGAAAACCTGACTAAGATGCAGGATAAATTTCCCATTACTATGCCGAGTGGTAATTGATTGGTCGCCATAATCCCTATTTAGCTACATTGTGTTAGAGGTAGACTCGGGGAATCCCTTGGCCGACGTTTAATGCAAGTGCTGCCTTAACTTCTATGCCGTGAGACAGCATAACTTCGCTGGGCTCAATGGTGGTGCCATCCTGTTGCCCAATAATCACAACTTCATCGCCAACTTGAGCATCAGGGACATCTGAAAGATCGATTCGAGTGTGCTCAAGAGAGAAAGGACCGAGTATTTGTACTCGGTGTCCGCGAACCAATACATGACCACAAGTTAAGGACGCCATGCCGTCACGAAGGCCAGTTGGAATCATACCCATCCGAAGCCCGTCACGCAGTGGGAAGGGAACCATTTCTGGATAATTTCGACGCGTTACTTCTTTGATATGGATGAGGTGGCTTTTCAAAGCATGGAAAACTGGTTGTAGATTCATATCTGACGTAGATGGTCCGGGTGGAGTAAGACCAAACAGAATATGCCCAGGATCAACAGCATTGAGATTAAATTCTCGGGTATAACGAAGTACTGCACTACTTGAAACAAACTTAATAGGAATATTAATGTTCAATTGTTTAAGTTTTTCACAGACACCAAAATATCGATCGAGCTGCCAGGATATATAGGACGATACATCGCCTTTCCCAGGGACATCAACATGTGTGTACAACCCTTGGATTTCTAAGTTAGGAAGCCCACGAATATGTTTAATCAGCTGAACTGCATCGGCAGGGTCCACACCTAGCCTTTCTAACCCAACATCAATTTTGACGAATACCTGGATAGGTTTTGTTGCAAAAGAAGAGTATGTATCAGCCACTATCTGATCGAAGACAGTTGGCATAACATTGGTATCTATGACGGCTGCGACAGTAGATGAATCGGTCACATGTCCAGCGTAAAGTAATATGGGTAGATCGATGCCAAGATTTCGCAGTTCAGCTGCGTCTGCAAGGTCCGCAACCGCGATCGCATCGCAACCACACGTCACTATAACTTTTGCGACTTCCTTTAGCCCAAAACCATAACCGTCGCCCTTTAACGCTGCGATAATCTGTGTACCAGTTCCGACAACTCGACGAATCTCGGCTACATTACTAGCAACCGCGCTGAGATCTATTTCGAACGAATTAGGCCGGCGTAACGAGGCATATTGCATCTATTTCACCTACTCTACCGAGTAATGAGGCTCACGTGCCAAGGTAAGCACTAATTGCTTCCGGTAAATTTAAAACTTCTTCGACATCACCTTCTGCCAAAACAGAACCGGCAACCTTAACCCTTTATCTAGCCAGTTCTGTCTTTTATCGCCCATGTCACTTATAGTCTACGCTAGAGCGACTGAACATGACTAATTGCCTTCTTGTACCCTCTTCCGCCTTTGTATATAACGAAATAGTATTATGACTAAATTTCCAAAATCTCGAAAGAATTGGGTGAGCCTAAAGGAATCCATGATCCAGGCTCGTACCAAAGACTTAACATGGAATAGCAAAAGATCGTTCAAGCCCGCGTATTTTGCAGGCAATGATGTTCTAGAAGTCGCCCATGAAGGTTACAAAATGTACATTGATGAAAATGCTCTATACGGAAAGACCTCGTATCCGAGCCTTTTCCGATATGAAACTGAGATCATCGAGATGCTGGTTGACCTTTTAAATGGGCCAAACAATTCCGGGGGAAGTCTTACAACAGGCGGCACTGAAAGCAACATTATTGCCATGAACACTGCTCGAGAATGGGCAAAGAAATACAAACCAGAAATAAGTTCCCCTGAAATAATTGTACCTAGGACGGCTCATCCGTCTTTCGAAAAAGGGGCAAAAATTCTCCAGATGAAGGTAGTTAGACTAGAGAAAAGTCCGAACCTGAATGTAGATCTAGTTAGCATGGAGCAAGCAGTTAATACCAATACTGTCATGGTCGTTGGTTCTGCGCCGCCGTATCCCTATGGCCACACAGATCCAATTAGAGAGATCGGGGCAATTACGGCGAACCGCAACCTTTGGCTACATGTAGATGGCTGCCTTGGGGGATTCATTCTACCTTTTGCTCGAGAATTCGACCCGTCAATTCCCGACTTCGATTTCTCGGTTCCCAGTGTCAACTCGATTTCGCTCGATATTCATAAGTACGGCTACTCAGCCAAAGGAGTATCCGCGCTACTGTTTCAGAACAAAAGCCATGCCGATTACACCCGTACTTCGTTTGATGATTGGCCGGGTGGACTGTACTCGACGCCAAACTTAGCTGGCTCCCGCTCTGGTGGCGCGATCGCATCAGCATGGGCAGTTATAAATTACTTAGGCCATGAGGGATATCGAGATATCGTCAGAGCTCTGATCAATTTGAGACAAGAATTCGCTGTTGGGATAAATGCTATCAATGGCCTGAGCATGGTAGGGAATCCTCAAACATTTCAATTCGCGTTTGCTTCAGATACTTATGACATTTTCGCGGTTGCAGACGGGTTATCTGATTTGGGCTGGCATATTGGGCGAGCTCTTGAGCCTAAATCAATTCAACTGATGATTACGATGTCGCACAAACCAATAGTGGAAGAATTTTTGTCAGACTTAACGAATATTTCGAAGCGTGTAGAAAATGGAACTATTGTGTCTCGCAATATTGGCCCTGTATATGCGAATGGATAGATACTAGCTTCAATTGAATCCGGTGCCTCTTGGACAAAACACGCCACATATTTAGACAATCAAACAATACCGGTTTTGTTTCCTTTTTGAGGTAATTTCGTTGTTAACCTAGAATTCATAGTCTGAATTTCTTAACTCCTTAAGATAATGATCAACTTACTTTTAAAACAATCTCAACCCCGTTAAAGAAGCAGTGAAAACAATGAATGATCGCGAACAAATTTCTAAAACTCTACAACATTATATTGATGGCGCAATCTCGGGAAAAGGCGATGACATGAAACCAGCATTCCATGAAGACGCAACGATTCTTGGGTATGTTGGCGGCGATTTGTTTGCCGGACCTATAAATCAGCTATTCGAGTGGAATGATAATAATGGACCCGCAACGGGTCTGGATGCAACCATTTCAAATATTGATATTGAAGGCACTGTCGCAACCGTCCGCCTTGAGGCAGATAACTGGACCAGTAATCGTTTCACAGATTTGTTTACACTCCTGAACTTGAATGGACACTGGTTAATCATGAACAAGGTATTTCATCTTCACTCGTGAAACTCCGAAATGCCTAGAGCGCCCAAATACACCCATCAACAGAATTGCTATAGCCTATAACCTTTGTAAATCCTTTCCCAAGCTCGATAACTAGGGACATCTTTGTCGACCAGACAATTCGCCAACTTGCCTAGTCATCAGCTATTCGAGGATTGCATCTGTTGTGCTTGTTTAATTTTCATTTAGAGTAACCGACGACTGTCATTAAAAATACATAATTTCTAGCAGTTAAGATCGCTAGTCGCCTAGAAGTCACCGGGGCAAATGAGGTTTTACAAATTAACAAGCGCGGAAACACCAACATGTGACCTACAGGAGAACCTAGTCAGCGTATCCAGGCAATTCTCTGTCAAGCACCCTTTTCATTGCATCAAAAAACAATTCTGTACGAAGAGTTGGCGAATGAGGGTCATTTCCAGCCGTATATTTACTCTTGTCAATTGTTTCCTTTGGGATCGGAACGATTGTCTTGTCAGTAGCCATGGCTAATACCTGCACGCGACAAACCCTTTCCAGCAAATACAGGCGATGGTAAGCTTCTGCAACAGTCGAACCTACGACCAAAACTCCATGGTTTTTCATAAACAAAGTATGTTTATCTCCCAGCACGGAACATAGTCGTTCCCCTTCCGAAAGAGTAGTTGCAGCCCCGGTATAGTCATCGTCATAAGCGACCTGATTGTCGAAATAAATGGCACTTGTTTGGTTCGCGGAGATCAGCTTGTTATCTTCAAGCATGTTAAGTGCTAGCGCCCAATGCTGGTGTGTATGCATTACAACTTTTGCGCCAGTAATTCGGTGAATAGGCGCGTGAATAACTTGGGCTGATAGCTCTAGGTCTCCCTTAGCGCCTTCAAAAAGATAGCCGTCTTCGCTGAAAACAATTAAGTCGCTCGCTCTTGCCTCAGACCAATGGAGACCAAATGGAAGAAAAAAGTATCGGTCGTTGTGCCCGGGCACCGTCACCGTGAAGTGATTATCAATTCCCTCTTCTAAACTATGCAGAACTCCAAGCCGGTGAGCCGCTGCGAGGTCAACTCTAGCGCTCTGTACAGGATCAACCTCTCCGGCAGCTTTAATTGTAGAGACAGCCATGCAATACCCCATGGTTAAGATCAAAAACAGTATATCATATGCTTATGAGCCAATTGGTCGTTTGGTTCCGGAAGCGGGTGACATCTAACTTAATTCAGCAACACCTGCCTGCTAGTATGGAACTGACAGTGAACATTCGATTCCGGAGTGGTTTCTTTTTTAATTAATTTTAGGATACACATATGAAAACTGCCCTCATTCAAATGGATAGCAAATTTGCTGAAATTGACGAGAACATCAAAACCGCGAGCAGACTGATTGATGACGCAGCAAAACAAGGCGCAAAGATAATACTTCTTCCTGAATATTGGAGCACGGCTTTCTTTCCGGCAACACGCGATTACAAATGCTACGAGCTTGCCGTCCCTGATACTGGCCCCTCAATTACTGCTATGCGAGAGAAGGCTGTTGAACACAATTTACATATAATCGCCACCATCTTTGAGCAAGACGGGTCGGATCTCTTTTACGACACCGCCATGTTGATCGACCCAGATGGCAACATAATGGGTAAATATAGAAAAACTCATATCGGTGGTGAAAGACACATTGTAATTGATGGCAAGCTAAACACCGACCTTGGAATTGAATCGATATATTTTCGTACGGGTTCTCTCTATCCAGTGTTTCGTATCGGGGAATGGAACGTCGGTATCATCCTCTGTTACGACACATATTTTCCAGAAGCGGCTCGTTGTCTAACACTGGCTGGCGCCGAAGTCATCATGGCGCCATTTGGGATCTCTGACACAAAAGATACAATTTGGAAGGAACTTCTTGCCACACGCGCTTTCGAAAATATGGTTTATTTTCTTGCGGCAAATAATATCGGCACTGTTCCGGCACCGGATATCCCTATTTATTCTCTTGGAGGGAAAAGTATTGCGTTTGACCCCATAGGAAAATTGATTGCCGAAGCTAGTTATGACCAAGAAGAAGTATTAATGATCGAACTAGATCGAGAACACCTCGAATATTCCCGCAAGTTACATATGATGTTTAGAGACCGTAGACCTGAGACATACAGCATCATCAGCACGAGTACTGACAAAATCCAACGAAAATGATTCTATCGTCCACCTTGAATTCGACGACGTCCAGACAACTCAAGAATGAATTGTAATCCTCTTGCCAGTTTCGGTAGAAAAGAAATGTAGTGACTTCAGATTGATATTAAATTTAAAACAATCGCCAGCAACTGGCCTTAGCTCTGGATCGACTCCAATACCAAGTCGTTGGCTTGCGGTCAAGTTACCGTACACAAATGTCTGGCTACCTAGGGTCTCGACGATCTCTACTGTAAGCTCATTGTTTCCGTCTTGAGAAATGACAAAATGCTCTGGTCGAATACCCAACACTACGTTTTGCCCTTGACTTACTGGGATATCGCCTATAGGACCCAATATTAATGACGAGTCACTTGACGTTAATACAGCGTTTTCACCTTCTTGCTTAATATTTCCTTCGATAAAGTTCATCATTGGCGAGCCAATGAAACCTGCGACAAAACGGTCAGCTGGCTGGTGATAAATCTCATCAGGATTCGCATACTGATGTAACACACCGTTTTTCATAATAGCGATCTTATCTGCAAGCGTCATGGCTTCCACTTGGTCATGAGTCACAAAAATGAACGTTGCACGAAGTCGTTTTTGCAGTTGGGCCAATTCAAGACGCATGTCACCACGGAGTTGAGCATCCAAATTGGATAGCGGCTCGTCTAACAAAAAGGCATCGGGATCTCTTATGATTGCCCGCCCCAAGGCAACACGCTGACGCTCCCCACCCGACAGTTGAGCCGGATAACGCTCCAACAACTCCCCGAGACCAAGCGTTTGGCCAACACCCACAACACGCCTTTCTATCTCTGTCCGGGAGACACCTTGCATTTGAAGAGGGAATCCGATGTTTCGGGCAACTGACATATGTGGATAAAGCGCATAATTCTGAAATACAAACGGTAAATTACGCCGTTGTGGCGGCACATCATTCACGACTTTATCGTTAATTCGTATTTCCCCTTGATCTGGTTTTTCCAAACCCGCAATCATTCTTAATGTTGTCGATTTGCCACACCCCGATGGACCCAGCAGGACGACAAAATGATCAGATGGAATCTCGAGTGTGACATCGTTTACCGCTGTCACCTTCCGACGACCACCAAACGATTTAGTAATGTGGCTTAATGAAATAGTCGACATAAGTTAACTGTGTTTTATCCTTTTACCGCTCCCGTCAAGAATCCAGAAACTAGGAACCGTTGAAAATACGCAAATATAATTACACTTGGCAAACTGACAAAAACCGACGCTGCCATCAATTGTGCCATGATTGACTCTGTCGCATTTCGCCCCGTGAAGAAGGCGTGGACCCCAACCGGGGCCGTAAAAGCGTCATTTGATTGTACCAACAAAAACGCGAATAAAAATTCAGTCCAAGACAGTATAAAAGAATAGGCACCTGCCGCTAAAAGACCCGGGACAGATAATGGCAAAATAATTCGCCACAAGACTTGGGCTAAGCTGGCTCCGTCTATATAACCGGCTTCCTCTAGATCAGCCGGAATAGAATGGTAAAAATCTTGGAGCACCCAAGTTGTAAACGGAATAGTGAATGTGGCGTGCAATAAGATTAGCGCAAAATAAGAGTTGTTTAGCCGCAACGTCGTCAGTAGCACGAATACTGGAATCGCTAACATAATAGACGGGATTGCATAACTCGAAATCAAAATGGTTGCACCGGCTGCGCGTCCCTTAAAGCGCAATCTCGCTATCGCAAATGCCGCGGGTGCTGACACTGTCAGAGACAACAAGGTTGTCCCTGTAGCAATAAACAAACTATTAGCAGTCCACCTTACCAAATCACTGCGGCCCAGTGCCAATTTATAACTTGTTAGATCGAAAGATTTTGGCAGGGCGTTAGACAGATCCAAACTGAAAAAGTCATCAACTCCCCGCAGTGAAGACAATACGATCCACAGGAATGGAAAAATGACCAACAACATTGCGATGAGTCCCAGCAGTGTAAGGTATGATTTTCGAAACCCAGGTGACCGCAACCACCCTATTCTCTTTTCTCTCATCTCGTCACATACCTATGTTCTTTTTGCCCTGTCCCGAGCCATCAAGACAAACAAGGCTGATAACGCCACTATGCATGACAGAAAGATTGTTATCCCGATGACGGCAGCCCGCCCGATGTTAAGGCTTCTAAACATCTGGTTATATTCGAGCATTGGGAGCCCCATGGTCAAACCTGCGGGACCTCCTCCAGTCAATAAGAACGTCAAATCGAACAGGGAAAAATTGTAAGCACCTGAAAGAACCGCTGCCAGAGCGATCGATGTTTTTAAATGCGGCAAAATCACGTACTGCAGTTGGCGCAATTTTCCAGCGCCATCGATCTTGGAAGCCTCTACCTGTTCCTCCGGAAGTGATTGCAACGAAGCAAAGACAATAATAAATACCAATGGCAACCCCTTCCAAGCGTGAGCGACGACCACAGACAAAAGTGCTAGGCTGGGATCCCCAAAGAAACCTAGCGGCTCTTTAAGAAGTCCAATCTCCAAACCTACTTGATTCAAAACACCGTAATGGGGATTACATAACCAGAGAAATGCGCCAGCAACCGCGATAGTAGGAACCGCCCAAGGCAGAGTTATAAGCGCTCTCCACAATCCGCGCAAATACATTTTTTGATTTAATAAAATTGCGAGTGGGACAGCAATAATAATCTCAAGTAAAACCGACCCTACCCCAATAATTAAACTATTTTTTAAACTCGGCCAAAATAGCGGATTCGACAGCCACTCGTAATTACCAAAACTGAACCCTTGAGATCCCTTTTCAATAAAACTCGCAACAATGATGTAGCCAAAAGGCGCCACTAGCAACATCAACAACAACAAAATAGCGGGGACCACCATCACGATCCCCGCTATTTGCATGCTGCCTTCGATGCCTAGATTGTGATACCAATCTTTGATCGATTTTGGCAATTTTAGCTAGCCTATTGGTCAGCCCAAATTACATTTCCGACTTAATTACATCGACTGCCCATTTCAAAACGTCTTCCGGCTTTTGATCTAGAACAACGAGGCGATCGCCAATTTGCTTTTCGACATCAGTAGCGGTCAGAGCGCCTGCGTGCTTGCTGGGCCCGAAGTAACCGGTGCCAACAACACCATTTGCTGCTGCCTTGCCACCTATGTCAATAAAATCGCGAACGATAGAAATGCGCGGATGATTCAAGTATGCATCCGAATATGCATCACCCATCATCGGGACCCAACCAACAACTGTACGCGCCAAATACTCTTGGAAAACATCATAAGTCAACCAGTGCTTGATAAATTCTTCTGCGAGTTCTGGGTTTTTTGCTTTGGTCGGTATAACAGCGCCATAAAAATCAAGTGAGGCACCTAGAGCACCTGGCTTGCTGGGGTAAACCGCTGCCCCAAAACGTCCAATGTTATCCGGCGTGAAATTAGCGGACATACTTGTCGTTGTCATCATATGTGCGCACTTTCCGTCCACATACAGAGCGCGGGTCTCAAGATCACTTTGAGCCATAGAACCTGGCGGCGACCATTTACCCAATTCCTTGTAAAAGTTCCACGCGTCTATTGTTTCTGGTCGATCGAGGGCTAAATTATCATTTTCATCGAAATAATATGCCCCGTGTGTCCACATCGCAGTTTTCAAATTCCATACGTCACTGATCGCTTGGTTAGTCAACTGGTAACCGTAAATCTCTGGCGGGTTATGGCATGCCTCGATATTGTGAAGAAGTTCCTCATGAGTCGCCGGCGGGTTCAAGCCCAATTTCTCATAAAGATCTTTTCGATAGTAGATAAAGAACGGAAAGCCTACAAACGGAACCGAATAAACATTTCCATCCACGGTTATCCCGTTAATCGCACCATCCATAAATCTATCCCTTCCGATCGCTTCTACGGTGCCATTCATATTGCTAGCGATGCCCTCGAGTCCGAAAGTAAACAGGAAATCACTGTAGACCCACGTAATATCCGGAACATCGCCTGCAGCGTGTCCTGAAACTAATTTTGCTGTGTCGTCTCCATATGGAACATTAAGGTGATCCACCGTCGCGCCGGGGTTAGCAGCCATAAAAGCTGCATTTAGCCATTCCTCGGACGCGATAGCTGCATCTCTGGTATCCGGACTCCAAGTCTTAATCGTTCCGGACGCGCCCCATGCCGGCATCATCGGTGCAAGCGTCAATCCGCCCGCTGTTAGCACGCTCGAATAAATGAAATCCCTTCGGGTAACTAAGTTTCTTGTGTTACTCATATCCAAATTTTCTCCTTTTCAATCGATAGGTGTCTAGCGATACAAAGGGGTCTCCCCCCCTAACCATTACATCTATTCGATGTATACCTGTCAAGCACAGTTACCTCTTGCTTATGAATGCTGAGGAAATTGAACAGTATGTCTAGGGTAATTATCAAGAGGAACTTTCAGAAAAATCGATAGGAATGTTATTGGGTGGCTAATTTCATGTAAGTTTTTCGGAGTGCCATAATCTTTATATGCCAAACCTACGACGTACCTGCCTAGCAGCCAATACCATATTTTGGATTTTTCCGAATGCTATATCACGAGGTACAAACCACATTCCACAGTCAGGAGCCAAATGAAGGCGATCCAGCGGTACGACTTCTAACGCTTCATAAATTCGATGGGTAATGTGTTCAACGGATTCAATTACTTTTGTTCCTAAATTAAGAACGCCAAGGACAATAATTTTCTCTCCCAGATTCTCCAGTATTTCCGGCGTATGGCCTGGTTGTTCATACTCGATACTGATTTGATCTGCTTTTGATTGAGCAATGACCTCTAGTATTCCCTTGTAAGTTGCGTCTACCTTTTTTCTGCCAACCGTTGCATAGCCATAACAACAGTGAACTATCTTCTTAGTCGAAACATTCTTAAATGCTATATCAAGTGCGCGAACTCCCCATTTTGCTGCCTGATCGGGCCGGAAATGAAAATCCGGCTCATCTAGCTGAATAAGATCCACGCCCTCGTGATCAAGGCTTCGTAATTCTTGGTTGATTGCTTTTGCTAGCGCCATTCCCAACGCTTCCTCATCTTGATAATACTCGTTAACCATCCTGCAAGCTGAAGTAAGTGGTCCAATTACTGTCATCTTAGTTGCGCACGCAGTGTGGCGTCGCAAAAACTGTAAATCAGATAACGCGATCGGACCGGGCCAACTAATTTCACCGACAACACGGGGGGCCCACGCATCATTCAATCGCTTTTGAATCGCCTCATCCATATCTATGAAATCCATGTGGCGATTTTCCATTGACCATATTCCCAAATTTTCGTTATCTACACCATTGAAACGAAGAAAATAGGAGTCATATCGATGGCGGCGCTGTTCGCCATCAGTAAGAATATCTATACCCGCGCGTTCCTGATCAAAAATTGCAAGGCGGGAAGCATCGTCTTTGGCCTGCTCCAGGACATCAGACTCAGGCCGCCAGAATGTCGAATCACCGTATGGCGTAGTTACGTTATGGTGACAAATGAGCCAGTCTGGTTTTGTATAACTCCCGACCAATTGAGTCGTTAGTGGCTGCAGCATGTTTTTCACATAAGATTACGACACAAGAGCATGGGATAGACGAGAGAAATTGTTAACAATAATTTCGACTGTCTCCGCCACAGGAGGAGCTGAATTATTATAAGTTTTTACCGCGGACTCGACTGCCATTCCTCCCGCACTGATAGTCTTCGGTGAAGGCCAATAAGCTACGATTCCGTTACAATAACCTGCAAACATGGTCACCTTGGCGTTCGAGTTTTCTTTAGCCTCTAGTCCAATTTCGACGAAAGGTTCGCCTGGCATTGTCAGCAATACGAAATCATCTAAGCGAATTCCCTGTATCTCAAACGTCAAACTTTCTTCAGTAATTCCAGATTCAACTTTTTCTAAAACCCCTTTCGCCCAACGCTCAACCAACATTTGTGGATAAAGGACTGCCTTCGGCGCACCCTGTGCTTTCAGTTCCACAACTCGCTTCTGTACTTGATTAAATTGATCTGCCGCTGTTTCTAGATCAGGCAATTGCTGCAGTGGCACAGTTACTTGCCGTGTCTCAATTGAAAATATCTGATGGGTAGAGCCAGTTGAGAATTCTTTTTTATAGTGTGCTACATCGGAAAGAGATTTGCCCTCCTCCCGAATGATCTTATGGGGTCGAGTATCAAGTCGATAGAATTCCTGCACGGCAGCCGCTCCTATCTGCCCCCCCATTCGTTCCATTTCCCCCCAATCGCTCTGCAAAAAAGAAAGACTTGCTTGATTTCCTGCAGCACCCGTCAGATATAAGCACGTTGCACCTGTCACACGTTCTACAACCCGTCGAACTACGCCAGGGAAGTCAGGTGTTATCTCATAGGTCTCGTATCCCATTGAAACAGGATGGCATGCATAACCAGTGATCACAGCGATTGGACTGCCTTCCAAATCATCGACACGAAGAACTGGAACGCTATGATCAGTTAAGCCATCAGGGTTCTGACCCACAAATGTCTTCCCTTTGCTATCTATTTCTTCCCGATTAATGGATACGCGGGCTACACCCTCCCCCCCGGAGGCTCGAGCTAGTTGACGCTCTTGATCCGCCCTCGTTGAGAGATCTACCAATTGGGCGACTAAATTTTTTATGTAATCGTCTAATGCATCAATCTCCCATGCCTCTCCACCTATGTCATGAACACCGCCCATATTTCCCCTAGACGTACAGGGACCATTGTGAGTATGCGTGCAACCTAAAACGACATTGCTGGACGAAATGGATAACTGTTTACCGATTTGATCACGTATCTGACTCGCTAACGGTGGATCAAATCCAATAAGGTCACAATCTATAACAACTATTTTTAGTTGGTCATCTGCCAAAACTAAAGCCGTAGCCAACAATGGAGATTCTATGCCTGTGGCCCCTTCCGTTCGACGCATCGCCCCTTCCATTCGAAAACCAAGTGGTGGCGTTATATCAATTCTAGCTACACCAGCAGTCAGAGAATTCTTAAACATTGTTATTGCCTCCCAAATTAGTTAAATGAATCAACCATAACTTCTAGTTCCGAAATTAGCGTTTGTCGGCAGTTTACAATAATGGTCCGTAACTCCCAGACATGTGAGAACACTATGTCACCGGCCTACTATCAACGAACGTCGACTTATTCAAATGGACTTCGCTTGAGACCTCGATTATTTACGTCCTCTCCCCGAACCAAATAATACTCCCGGTCGAATTCCCTACGATCAAGATAACTTATATAGTGGCGATCCCCCATCTCATCAGCATCGGCACGCATAAAGTGGCAAGTCATCGCGCGTCTCCACATGCCCGATTTATTAGGAGTAGAACGGTGAGGCAGGTATGAGCTATGAGTTGCAGCTTGCCCAGCGCGAAACCTGTACACCACCTCCCTGTGGTCAGCATCTTCACCCAATTCGGATGAATCCACAGAATATCCAAAAAAATCACCATCCCGTGCGACCTCGTCTAAGGAAGTGTGTTCGGCTCCATCAGCGGCATCAATTGTCGCTTGTGACAGTAAACCCTTAGTGTGCCAACGAGGCAAAACTGAAAGGGTCCCATTATGTTCATCAACATCATCAAAGGGGATCCATAGATTAGCAAGTGGTGCCCTCACTTGCTGCTGGTCCCAGTACATCTGGTCTTGATGCCAATGAATTTCCCTGCCGACTCCTGGCTCTTTATTGAGCAAATCTGCATGCCACAGCACTAGATTCGGTCCAAGCCGCTTCTCGGCGAAATCTAGAACTTTCGGATCTGTCATGATGTCCCAAAACCATTTTTCGCCCAACTGATGCGGTGCCATCATTTCTGTACCAACAAATCCTTCAGCGCGCTGCTCGATTATTCGATCAATATGTAGCTGGCCTTCTTTAATCGCCTCATCTGTAAGGAAGTGATTAAAAATATAGTAGCCCTCCCGGTCAAAGAATTCTTGTTCCGCATCACCGAATTGAAATTCATCGTGAATCAACGGATGGGTTGTGCGCATTTCATATACCATTTAACTCTCCTCATTCAGGAAACAGAGCATTAAATCGCAAGACGATAATTGAATTGCGATAGCCCTCTTTCATACCGTATAGTTATAGCCTATCCGATTGATATTACAGGAAATAGAGTAACATCGGAATAGAGTCATAAGATTCTAATAGATAAAATATTCCAATGATCTAGTCTCTTGCGAGGATTTATCATGGTTTCAAAAAGTGAATTAAAAGCGACATACGACAAACAAGGCTATGTAATTTGTGAGGATTTGATTCCAAATGAAATCATTGCAGAATTAACATCGACGACAGATAAGCTTGTCACCGTGGCTAACGGCATGAAAACAAGCAATGCAACTTATGAATTTATTGAAGAAACGGAGTCCGGTCTACCCCGACTCGAGCGAATAAACTCACCGCACGAAGTTGACCCAGTATTCGACCAGTTAATTCGCCAAGGCGAAATCATGGATATCCTCCGCTTGCTGTTAGGCGAAGACATCCGAATGCAAGGCAGTAAATTGAATCTAAAGTCGGGCGGTGGAAGTTCCGCTGTGGAATGGCACCAAGACTGGGCTTTCTATCCCCACACTAACGATGATGTTTTGGCGGTTGGCGTCATGATCGACGATATGACCCCTAACAATGGCCCAGTCATGTTTGTACCCGGCAGTCATAAAGGACAGATATTTGATCACTGTTCTGATGGATTCTTTTGTGGCGCAGTCAAACCAGACATAGCTGCACAACAATCTAAATCCGCGAAGATTGTCACAGGAAAGGCAGGGAGCGTGACTTTTCATCATAGTCGATTGCTACATGCATCAAAAATGAACACATCCTCTGATGGACGACGATTCCTACTTTACGAAGTCATGTCAGCGGATGCGTGGCCTCTCGCAGGCTGTCATGCCTTATACGATGGTCTTGAGGGCATGAAAAATCGGATAATTTCTGGAGAGCAAACAATGTTTCCACGACTTCGAGAAGCGCCCGTGAGGCTCCCACAGCCAATGCTTCCAAACGCTACGTCAATCTACATGCAGCAAAGGCATGGCAATCACCAAATATACTCAGACTAGCCGCATCGTTAAGAAACACCCTGCTTCCTAGAACTCACAGACAATTGACAAATTTTTAACTCCAACTATTTCTTCGCAATCTGAAATCTAGGATGGATAAGAATCTCAGAGACAATTGTCCTTGGCGGCAGATTTAGCAGAAACATTGCTGAGTTAACTATATCTTCGACCTCCAGCCATTCGACTGGATCAGGGTCTGGTATTTCAGATAGATCGATTGCCATATCGGTAAGGACTCTGCCGGGGCAAATAACATGCACGCCGATCTCTGTTTCCTTCAATTCTTGTGAAAGAGAATCTGCGAGCCCCATAAGCCCAAACTTAGAGGCACAGTACGCACCCACCCCTACCTGTCCCCACTTTCCTGAATTTGAAGAAACTAGCAAAATTTTGCTACCGCCTCTTTCAGGCATAATTTTCAGGCACTCTCTTATACTGATGAAGGCCCCGCGGAGATTAACGTTCATCAGATTGTCCCAATCATCGGTTGTGGTCTCCGCCACAGTTGATTGAAACAATACGCCGGCATTGCACACCAAAATATCGATCTTGCCGAACTCTGCCCGCGTACGTTCAACCATAGCAATAATCTCCTCCTCGCTCCCCACATCACAATCGACAATTAAGGACTTACTCTCAAACGGTTCGAGCTCTGATGAGAGATTCTGTCGAGCTTCCTCCGTACGAACAGTTGCAACCACATTGACACCACTTTCCGCAAGGCCGAGACAAATGCCCTTACCAATTCCCCGGCTAGCGCCAGTCACCAATGCAATCTTTCCATTCAAACCATCAGCGCTCATTACGAATTTCCCAATTATGGGTTTCTCGAATTATCTCAGCGTCAAGAGTCGCCTTAATTTGACAAAAGAAATGACAAATCATTGGTTTTAACAATTTCTAACTCTAAACCGTACTAAAGTTTTTTGGAGACGCACACAATGCTCTAACCTTTAACTCCGTTTTGTTAACCGGGTGTTTTCTAGCCCGCTTCTTTAACTGGTTGAAGCTAGAATAACCACTAGCCTGTTCCTGCGCCCACTCTTTCGAAAAATTCCCATTTCGTATATCTCGTATAACCCCCACCATTCTTTTTTTCATCTCTTTTCGAGGCAGCATTTCCGAACGTGAGAGCATTCCATACTGAGAAGTGGGTGAATGATATGGCGCCTGTCTATACATCCCGCAAAGCGCAATTTGGCGAAAAACTTCCGATGTTTCTCCAGATGCGTAAAATTCAAGGAGCGCAACTTCTGGTGGCACGCCATGCTCAACCATCACTTCGTATGAAAGTAGAATAGCTTCGTGAAGTAAAGGCCACAACCCTTGTTCAGCAAACAGATTTACATCTGTTTCATTCTCGAATGTGCATTCGACGACCCCTACTCTTGTACAACCAATCGCCTTTGCTAATGCAAGGACAATCTTGTGTGCCCGTCCTGTTGCATCCTGTGCAACTGCTATGAAACCCGGCACACTTTTCCCATCAACAAACGATTCACGAACGGTAACACCCATCGCTCGCGGTGACATCATGACTACGTCGATGTCAGGCGGGGGAACGATACATTTAAAACGAATACCGTAGCTACTAGCAAAGTTCATAACTTGACCGGCACGAAGAAACGGTTCTATATGTCGTTTGTATATTTTCTCTTGAATTTCGTCTGGTATAGCGATAATCAATATATCCGCCCTTTCTACTGCTTCTCGAATACTAAAGGTAGGAAAGCCATCACTATTTGCATTTCGAAAATATGCATCCTTACGATTACCAACAATTACCTCAATCCCGCTGTCTCTAATATTGAGCGCCTGTGCTGCGCCTTGATTGCCGTATCCGATGATTCCAACTATTTTTTTCCGAATAGGCGTTAATTTCACGTCCTTATCAAAATAGATATTTGCCATGTGAACTGTCCCTCACGTTAATTGGTAATTAGTAGAACTCGAATATTATGTACTAAATTGATATGCCATATGGCTAGTCTAGAATCCAATCTTCAGAGTGATTTCTGAATTTCAGTCCGCTGTATGGGCGGAATAGATGTGAACCTTTGATTTTCTAAAAGGAGGTGGGCACCCCCAAGTTGGTGTGCTGAAAATGTGTTGAAACTGGGTCCATTCCAGTCCTCTCCAGTCCTTTCAGGTCCGTTTGCGTGGAGTCG
>CEUS01081735.1_pt1 | contig 18366 bp, 17 predicted proteins | sample 427031 | NCBI WGS metagenome assembly CEUS01 (sample SAMEA2622837, study PRJEB7988) | marine metagenome | biome: marine biome (ENVO:00000447); feature: marine epipelagic mixed layer (ENVO:xxxxxxxxx); material: "saline water (ENVO:00002010), including plankton (ENVO:xxxxxxxx)" | depth 140 m | reverse complement strand
CATGGGTCTCGGGTTTGTCCTAATGGCGACAGCACCGCTCCTCACCCTCGTCAACAATGGTGCAGTGGTCACAATCGGCGTGTTCGCGTTCGGGCTTTGTATCGCTGGAGTCCCGACCACCATTGGGGCCATGTTGGCTGATGCTCTCGACGGCAGATCTTTTGTGACCGCATTCGGCACCATCACTTTTGCTTTCGGACTTGCTCAACTCCTCGGACCACCATTCGCTGGGTGGGTTGGCGAAAGAACCGGCTCCTTCCAAATTCCCTTCATCGTCGCATCGGCAGCAGCGCTTTTCGGAGCACTTGTCAGTATCCGAATGAAAAATTCTCGCGGCGCTTCGAACTCCCCGTCTAATTTTGGTTGACGCGAGCGAGGCAACGACTCTTGCTCGGCGGCTTCAAATGCACAGAGTTGTCGAGTGCAAAATCGTAGAAGTGCAAGAATATGACAACACGGCCATGTTGCTTCAAACATGTAAAGCGCCGTCAAACCACTAGAGCGGACCGGAAAGCCCGAATTCACGAGCACCCAGAAAGGAAGCCCGTTGAATAGAGCCGAATATCGAATCATCAAAGAAGTAGACGTCCCGGCCAAAATGAGGGACGGCACAACGTTGTTCGCCGATGTCTACAGGCCCGACGCCGAAGGCAAGTTCCCCGTCCTTCTCCTTCGACTTCCCTACGGGAAACAATTCATTAGTGACTTCGGTGATCACGAATTCTTTGTCCCCAAGGGATACATCGTCGCAATCCAGGACACCAGAGGACGGTTCGCTTCCGAAGGCGACTTTACGCCACTAATTGACGAGCCATTTGACGGATACGACACAGTTGAATGGGCTGCAAAATTGCCGTGGAGTGATGGCCAAGTTGGGACAATTGGCCAGTCATACCTTGGGGCCACACAGTACCTAATGTCCTGGACCGCACCTCCGTCTTTGCGGTGTCAAGTGCCCGTATCAGCTGCCGCAGATTTCCACTCGGGGTGGGTGTACGACGTAGGGGGCGCACTCGTTCACGGTTGGATGATCCCGTACGCCATATTTCTTGCTCGGAACACCATCGACCGAATGGGACTCAAAGACGACCTTTGGCCTCAGATCCGCCCCCACCTTGAACGATCAATCAATTTTGCGAACCCGCTAACAGCAGAGGCCTATCGACGACTTCCATTAATGGATTGGGCGGACCTACTTGACGAAGTCGCTCCATACCTGCGCGACTATCTCGATAACCCAGACGCCGGACCCTTATGGCACAACATCAACGCCGAACGAAAATTCGGAGATGTAGACGTGCCAATGCTTCATGTCAGCAGCTGGTACGACATCTTCAGTCGTGACGGCACCATCATGTACAACGGACTAGCTAAGGGAGCTAAGAGCCCGGAAGCTCGAAGCGGTCAACGCCTACTTTTAGGTCCTTGGGGCCACCTGTTCCCCTACACCTCACCAACCACAAAAGGCGCAGGTGAAGCAAACTTCGGTGATTCCTCACTGCTTGACCTTCACGAATATGAGCTGGACTTCTTAGACAGATGGCTCAAAAACGAGAACAGCAACTGGGATGAAAGACCACCGATCCGACTTTTCACAATGGGACGAAACCAGTGGCGAGACGAACAGGAATGGCCGCTGACACGAACGCAATGGACGCCTATGTATCTCGACAGCGACGGCTCGGCCAACACAGCCGACGGCGATGGTGTCCTCACAACGAAAGTGGCAGCAGACTCACCACCAGACACCTTCCAATACGATCCCGAAGATCCGGTACCAACTACCGGCGGGAACCTCCTGGTCCTGCCAATCGGCGCTTACGACCAGCGCGAGGTAGAAAACAGGCCCGATGTCTTGGTCTACACGGGAGAAATTCTGCCAGATGACCTAGAAGTAACCGGACCCATCAAAGTCGTGTTGTTTGCTGAATCTTCAGCTTTGGATACCGACTTCACTGCGAAGCTGGTCGATGTTCACCCCAGTGGATACGCGCAAAACATTATCGATGGAATGATTCGTTGCCGGTACCGACAGTCGCGCGAACATCCAACGATGATGCAGCCAGGTCAAGTCACCGAACTAGAAATCGATTTGTGGGCCACCTCTCATGTATTCCTGGCCGGACACAGAATCAGACTTGATGTCAGTTCGAGTAATTTTCCGCGTTTCGATCGCAACTTAAACACCGGAGGTGATCAAGCCCGAGATACAACCTGGAAGATCGCCACACAAAAAGTTCACCACAACGGCCGGTATCAGAGTCACATCATGTTGCCGGTGATTCCCTAGACCGAATAGCAAACAAGCTGCGTCAGAGAAACCGACCTAGCGGAGTCGAAGAACCAGACACAGCAGCCGGGTGGCCGCAGTAATGTGGTGTGGTTAAGAGGCAGGCGTTTCAGTAGACAAGATTTTGGGGGCATCGATGAGCGAACTTATTCTTCGCGGCGGGACTGTGATTGACGGCACCGGCCGACCTGGCGAGATAGCTGACGTTTTGGTGCAAGATGGCGTTATTGCCGAAATAGGTAACCTCAACGGCCGTTCTGCCGACCGCGAAATTGATGCCAGCGACCGCGTTGTTAGCCCGGGATTCATAGACGTACACACCCACATGGACGCCCAAATTGCATGGGACCCATTAGGTGAAAGTTCATGTTTCCATGGGGTGACAACGGCAGTCATGGGCAACTGTGGTTTCACTTTGGCCCCAGTGCGCCCGGATGAACGGCATCTCGTCGTGCGCAACCTCGAACGTGCGGAGGACATTTCAGCGGACGCCATGGCGGCGGGCATCGATTGGTCGTGGGAGACCTACCCCGAATACCTTGACTTCGTCGACCGAACCCCGAAGGGCATTAATTACGCGGGATACGTTGGTCACTCCGCGTTACGCACATGGGCAATGGGAGAACGCGCCTTCGAAGAAGAAGCCAACGAAGACGATCTCAGTCGGATGGTGGGTCAACTGCGAGAATCGATCCAAGCAGGCGCCATGGGCTTCACCACATCAATTTCAGTAAACCACGCCACCTCAGATGATCGCCCGGTCGCCAGTCGGATTGCCCAATGGGATGAGATTGACGCATTGGTCACCGAGATGGGGCGACTCGGAGCAGGCATATTCGAATTAGCGAATCACCACCACCTCCGATCCCGAGACCCAGTAAAACGCGAGGCCTACATCAGTCGCCTCGCAGATTTAGCAATCCGAACCGGTGTCCCTGTCACCTACGGCATGTTGGCCGCAGGTCAAGGTGACAACGGTTGGAAACCGGTGATCGAATTATTGGACCGAATCAACAACGGCGGCGGTCGTTCATGGGCACAGGTACATACTCGCTACTTCGGCGTTCTGCTGTCGTTCGCGACCAGGCTTCCATTTGATGCACTACCCGTGTGGGATGAACTGAGGACACGCTCTCTGGATGAACAGCGAGCTGCCCTCACCGACCCCACCACTCGGAGACGACTAGTTCAAGAGGCAGAAAATGGTGATTACGGCAGGTCGATAGGCGCAGAGGCGCGCAAACCTGAGTGGGAACACATCTATCCGATGGAAAGCTCAGCTCTTCCACCTTTCGACTCCATAGCTGACATTGCATCACAACTGAATCAAGACCCGATGGAAGTCTTCATCGATCTGGCCCTCAAACATGATTTGGATATTTTCTTTATTCAAGCTGCAGCAAACCAAGACCAGGATGTGGTGTTAGAGCTGATGCGTCACCCATATTCCATACCAACCTTTAGTGATAGCGGGGCCCACGTCACCCAGATCATGGACTCGTCCTTACAGACTCACATGCTCGGGCATTGGGTGCGGAACCAAGGAGCGTTTACCTTAGAACAGGCCGTGCATCGAATGACCCAAGTCCCTGCCCAAGCCTGGGGATTCAACAATCGCGGAGTGCTTGCTGAAGGTAAAGCAGCCGATATCAACGTGTTCGATCCTGACACGGTCGCTCCGGATTTACCTGAACTCGTTCATGACCTCCCCAGTGGGGCACCTCGTCTGCGTCAGACAGCGACAGGTTTCACAGCCACGATCGTGAACGGGGAAGTACTGGTAGAAAACGGAGAGACCACCGGGATGACACCAGGCCACCTGCTACGAGGTCCACTCGCGCAGTGAGTTCCTCTCAAGACGTAGCTCTGGCTGAGGCGCATGAGCGATATCGCTCGAAACGACCGAGGAGCGCCGCCGCCGACGGTGAAGCTAGGAAGGTTATGCCAGGTGGAAATACACGTTCTGTGCTTCATTTCGAACCCTTTCCCTTCCGGGTAGCGACAGCCGAGGGTCCGCATCTCGTCGATGTAGACGGCAACCAATACGTTGACTTACTTGGAAATTACACGGCAGGTCTCTTAGGTCACAGTCCTACAGCTGTGCGTCGAGCTGTTAGCGCGGCTCTTGAGACAGGTTTTTCTCTCGGGGCTACGCACACGGTCGAGATAGAAGCGGCGCGGCTCCTCACCGAACGATTCCCATCTCTTGAACAAGTTCGATTCACCAACTCCGGTACCGAGGCGAACCTGATGGCACTCGCGCTAGCAAAACACCACACAGGACGCGAACGTATCCTCGCATTCAGAAACGGTTACCACGGGGGAGTGCTGGCGTTCGCTCCGGAGTCTTCACCAATGAATGTCCCTCACGATTTTGTGGTGGTTCCGTTCAACGACTTTCAGGCAACCGGTGATGCCTTCGCAACAGCCCCAGGCGAAATTGCCGCAGTCATCGTGGAACCCGTGCAAGGCGGGGGAGGATGCATCCCTGCCGCACCCGGTTTCCTAGCCGAACTTCGTCAGTTATGTGACCAAAACGGGTCCATCCTGATCTTCGACGAAGTGATGACATCGCGCCTCGCTCCAGGCGGTGCTCAGGAATTGATGTCGGTCCTACCGGACCTAACCACATTGGGGAAGTACCTGGCTGGAGGTTTGACATTTGGAGCGTTTGGTGGACGAGCAGATTTACTTTCGGCTTTCGATCCTCAACTCGGGGGAGCGTTAAGTCAGGCAGGCACCTTCAACAACAACATCCTTTCCATGACAGCTGTGGTGGCAACTTTGACTGAGGTACTTACCCCTGAGGTGATTCGAACCGTGAATGAACGAGGTGATCGGCTCCGCGAGAGCCTCAACGAGATCTTCGAAGCCAACGAGTGTCAGTTCCAAGCAACAGGCGTTGGATCAATGGTCGCAATCCACGCCGAGGAACCGGCGCTCGAACTGTTCTTTCACGAGATGCTCAATAACGGTTGGTATATAGCGCGTCGCGGATTCATAGCCTTGTCACTCGAAATTTCAGACGACCTAATCGATGGGTTTTTGTCAACGGTGCGAACTTGGGCATCGCTACAGCACTGACCATGTTGTTCTAAACCAGGTTCCTTGATGCTCACCAGGGTTTGCGATATGAGCGAACCAACGCTTTCTTCGGTCAGGTCAGCTTCTAAAGGGTCCGCTAGCGCAGCGAGGCGAAAGTGCCGAACTATTGAACCGAGTCTCAGATACGAAGGTCAAATAGATCAAAAAACGCGTGACCGTATTCCTCGGCCGATGACACCAACGAGCCGAGTTCAACGAACTCTTCGTCGCTCATAGCTTGGTGTCGTTCACCAATTTCTTTGCCACCCCAGCCACACGTATAACGAAGCTGGTACTCCGAGCTACTCAGTGCCTCATAGATAGTTTCAGCGAATGTCTCTGCTTGAACTGAGGCTTGAATCCCTGCCGTGTAGAACTGAAACATCCTGTCGTAGTGATCCTGGTACGCGGTAGGAACAGGGTTGCCTTCGTTTTTGGGCAGTATCGCAGTGCGTGTAACGCCGGGTTCCACAATATGAACGCGAATGCCGAAGCTGATGAGTTCCTGAGCTAGAGCTTCGCTCATTCCTTCCAAGGCGAATTTCGATCCGACGTACACGGTTTGGCCGATGTGGCCGATAAGACCGGCGATAGACGACACCTGGAAGATGTGACCGGTGCCGCGTTCTCGCATCCCAGGTACAAACGCTTTCACGCAACGCACTGGGCCCCACACGTTGACGTCCATCACCTCTTTTGCCCTGTCGATATCGATGTCTTCGGTCACTGAATTCAACGCGACGCCGGCGTTGTTGACAAGTACGTCAAGTGCATCTCCGTTCGCTTCGATTTGGTCGGCGCAGCCAACAACGGAGTCGTTGTTGGTCACATCGATTTCTATTGTTGAGAGGTCGTAATCCTCAGCTAGGTCAAGCAGTTTTGAACCTTTTTCGAGATCTCGCATGCCGGCATACACCTTGTGTCCCTTTTGGGCGAGAAGCAAGGCAGTTGCGCGTCCGAGACCTGAGTTAGCGCCGGTCACTAGTGTCACAGTCATAGCTGAACTCTAGTGCTCACCAAATCTTCTTGGGTCTGGTTCACCTTCCCTGCCAAGGTAAGGGAATCCTGTGGTCGAACACAGCTTTGTATTTGTCATAGGGAGCTGAGAGGGAGAGATCTATGTCCGAGTTACGTTTCTCGATGCGATAGCTACCACCGGTGCAGCCTTTTCGACCAGTGGGTCCGGGCTGTGTAAAACTGATGCCTATGGAGTTCGAACCTCTACACGACGACTTTGGTGCGCGCGTCAATGGCATCGACTTAACCGATGAACTTACTAACGAAGATGTTGCTGCGTTACACGCAGCGATAGACGAATACTCTGTTTTGTTGTTTCCACAACAAAACATGACCGATGAAGCTCAGATGCAGCTCACTTCAGCGCTCGGTGAACCCGAAGAGAACCATGTCACCTTCGGACGTACTGGTGAGATTGTTTACATAGGTACTGTTGGCAACGTCATCGACGCCGAAACCCAACATGACGAATCTGCTACACATACCCGTTCCATGAAGGGCAACAATTTGTGGCATTCAGATTCTTCGTTCCGACGAGTGCCGTCCTACGTGTCAATTCTGCACGCCTATGAAGTCCCCGGCGAGGGCGGCGCAACTGAATTTGTGAGCCAACGTGCTGCCTATGAACGCCTCAGCCCAGATAAACAATCAGAGATCAACGACCTTCACGTGCTCCACGATTATGTGTTCAGCCGCACCAAAACAGCACCGGTCCATGACAATCACGCAGCCTCATTACCTCCGATTGAACAGAAGCTGGTTCGAACCAACCCACACAACGGGCGACGCAACTATTACGCCGGATCACATGCTCGTTCAATCATTGGGTGGAGTGGTATAGATAGCCGGCGCCTCATCGACGAACTTAACGACTCCGCAACTCAAGCTGAGCATCGGTGGTCACAGAACTGGCAACCAGGTGACACTATTTTTTGGGATAACCGCTGCATCTTGCATCGAGGTACCGGCTACGACGCTGACCGTTATCGGCGAAACATGCGCCAGACCAGAGTACGAGGTACCGGCCCAACCCTGGACGAATAAACTCATTATCAAAAGCTAGGGAATAGGCGGCGAATAGATCTGCGGGCGTGCACTGTAGAACGCCGATGAACCGGTACCCTCGGTACACCTCGGAACAGTGGTTCGGTGCCCCCCTCCACCGCTTTAACCGCCGAGAGCAAGGACCTTCCGTTGGCTGCCACCTTCGCCGAACTCGGCGTGCCATCTTCAGTGACGCGCGTCCTCAGTAGTCAGGGGATAGATGAGCCATTTGAGGTGCAAGCAGCCGCTATCCCAGATGCGCTGGCTGGACGTGATATTTGTGGGCGTGCACCGACTGGTTCAGGTAAGACCATCGCGTTCGGAATTCCTGTCATCGTGCGCACCGCTGGGTCCCGACCAAAAGCACCAGCAGCTTTGGTGTTGGCACCTACTCGAGAATTAGCTGAACAAATCGCTGATGAGCTGCGACCACTCGCTCAAGCACACGACCTTTGGGTGTTATCCGCATACGGCGGCACCAACATCAATCGTCAAATCGACCGCCTCAAAAAAGGTGTCGACATTTTGGTCGCATGCCCTGGACGCCTCCAAGACCTCCTTGACCGCAAAGCGTTGACGCTTGAATCAGCTCAGACTGTTGTCATCGACGAAGCGGACCGCATGGCCGACATGGGGTTTTTGCCGGACGTTCGGCGCATATTAGATCTCACCCCTTCGGATCGGCAGACGTTGTTGTTTTCGGCGACGCTGGACAAAGACGTCGCTGCACTCACTCGCGACTATCAGTCCGACCCGGTGCGTCACGAAGTGGGACCAGAAACTCCCGACATTCAACTTCTTCAACATCATTTCTGGTCAGTCGACCGAAGTGAACGAGTCAAAGTCGCTGTGAACCTGATTAGACGGACAGGGAAAACGGTGGTGTTCACTCGCACACGTCACGGAGCTGACCGTGCAGCGAAACAACTTGGACGAGAAGGCCTTGAGGCAGCTGTCATCCATGGGGCGCGAACTCAAAGTCAGCGTGACCGGGCGCTAGCTCACTTCAGCGACGGCGAGGCGCTGGTTCTTGTCGCTACCGATGTGGCCGCTAGAGGCATCCACGTTGATGGTGTTGAATGTGTCCTCCATTTCGACCCTCCAGAAGACGGCAAAGCGTATGTGCATCGAAGCGGACGAACCGCTCGCGCTGGTGCCAGCGGAACAGTTGTGTGTTTCGTTGACAAATCACAACGAAAAGCGGTCAAACATCTGCAACGCGAAGCTGGGATTGATGTCCAAGTCGTGGACCCCGACCTGGACACATTTGGAGATGTTCGACCTGTCAGCCGGAAACCACAAAAAACAGGTGGCGATAATCGGAGTTCAGCACGCCCACAAGGTCACAAAAGCGCGGGGGGTCAAAACCGAAGCAACAGTGGTAACGGCAAACGCAAACCCCAAAACAAAAACGGCGGGCAACGCAACGGACAGCACAAAAAAACCGGAACAAACGGTAAGTCGGGTGGTCAAGGTAAGCCCACGGGTAAAGGCAAACCTGGCGGCAAAGGGAAGCCCGGGAAAAGAAAACCTACTCCCGGCAAGAAGGGCAAACCCCAGAGCACTAAACGCGGCAACGGTTACCCGAAATCCAAACAAAACCCCAACCGCAAAAAAGCTGCCCAGCAACGCCGCCGTTAAGACCAAACTTGTAGATGGTGCTTCCTGACCACCACGTCTGAGAAACTTTTCTGCCGGTAAGGTGCCGCTATGGAGAAACTCCGAACCCCAGATGAACGATTCGAGAACTTAGTTGATTGGCCCTTCGAACCTCGTTACGTGAATATCGACGGGGAGCTTCGTGTTCACTACATCGACGAAGGAACCGGCCCAACGGTGCTGCTGTTGCATGGCGAACCAACTTGGGGCTACCTGTATCGAAAAATGATCCCGACTCTCGTCAACTCGGGTTGCCGAGTCATCGTCCCAGACCTCGTTGGTTTCGGCAGGTCAGATAAACCAGTGATGCGCGATGACTACACCTACGGACGACACCTTCGTTGGCTCACTCAAACCATCAACGAGATCTACACAACATCACCATTGGGCCCCATCACATTGTTCTGCCAGGACTGGGGCGGCCTGTTAGGTCTCTGCCATATGGCTCAACACGCCGATATGTACCGAGGGGCGGTCGCGTCAAACACCGGTGTCCCATTAGGTCGAGACATTGGCATGACCGACAAAGATCCATTTGCCTTATGGCGCCAATTTTCTCAAGACATCACCCCATTCTTGGCATCGGAATGCGTCGCTGGCGACGATTCACCGCTGCCATCAGTACCGGGTTTCCAACTCACCGAAGAAGAAAAACAGGCATACAACGCCCCGTTCGTCGATGACACCTACGTTGCTGGGGCACGCCAATTCCCGGTATTGGTCCCAACATCAGGCGTACATCCCAGCGCCCACCTATGTCGAGAAATATGGTCCCTCCTCGCCGATTGCCACGTCCCATTGACGACAGCTTTCGGGGACAACGACCCGGTGACAGGCCCGTTGCAGGGTTTGATGTCAACCAGCGTGCCAGGGGCAGCCGATCAGCCACACATAATCATCGAAGGGGCAGGCCACTTCATCCAAGAACATCAACCGGACCGATGCGTCGAGACCATCCTGGGATTACTAGATCGCACTGGGTAACCGCACCGTCCACAACTAGTAACTATCGTTAAGATAGTAAGACCACGATGTGCTGAGGCATTCGAGAAAGTAGACCAAAATGGTGGAAACAGCTGGCAACACAACCATCGACATTGAAGCTAGTCCCGAATCGGTCTATGCGATTTTGACCGATTTAAGCAGAATCAACGAACTGAGCCCAGAGTGTTACAAAGCAGAATGGGAAGGCGACGCGACCGAAGCGGTTGTTGGTGCCAAATTTCGGGGATACAACGATAACGGAGGCAACAAATGGGATGCCGGTTGTGTTGTCGTGGGCGCCGACCCCGGAAAAGAATGGTCATTCGAGGTACCGGGAGATGACGGTCGCAGCACCGTATGGCGCTACCAAATAGAAGCAACACCGAATGGGTGTCGGGTCACCGAAAGTTTCGATTCACCAGTTCTTGATGGCGAGTTTTTCCAAAAAATAAACCGACACAAACTGCTGCTAGACAACATCGCTCAGAGCTTGGCGAACTTGAAAGCCGTTGCGGAGGCCTAAACAGCGACCAGCTTTATGTCGTCTTAAATTGATTGACGATGACCACTAACGGAACGCGCTCGAAAAGGAGCGCTCTGCCCGCAGTGTTCCAAGTCGCACCTTCGGACGCAGACACCAACCAGGCAACCTCAACAGGTGAGGTTGATCGATGGCGAGCACGACTGGTGTTTTTGTCGACGGCACTTGGAGCTTTCCTCGTCACCGCCAACGTCTCAACCATGAACGTCGCATTCCCAGACCTCGAGCAAACCTTCGTTGACACCAGCCGAGGTTCGCTGACCTGGGTCCTCAACGCCTATACCATTGCCTTCGCAGCCCTTCTGATACCAGCGGGACGTTTAGCTGACAGGTTCGGCCGTCGACGCGTCTTCATGATCGGTCTCGCAATCTTTGCGGTTTCGTCAATGCTTGTCGGAGCTGCACCAAACTTTTCTATTGTGATCGTTGCTCGCCTCATCCAAGGTGTCGGAGGAGCGTTACTCACTCCAGCGTCATTAGGGCTGTTATTGGCGGTCACTCCTGATTCTGCACGAATGACAACGGTCGCCAAGTGGGGTTCGCTCACAGCGCTCGGGGTAGCAACGGGCCCAGCCGTTGGTTCCCTTATCGTTGACTCATATGGGTGGAGGTGGGCGTTCCTGCTGCTACCACCGTTTTGTCTGCTGGCGTACTTGACTGGCAAAACTACGTTGCCTGGCAACGCACCCAATGACGAAGCCCCCTTCCCTGACATCGTCGGAGCGCTACTCCTAGCGACCTCTATGGCCTTGCTTGCGTTTTCTATCGTTCAAGTTGGGCCCTGGGGATGGACCTCGCCGGGGGTCGTCGGCACCTTACTGCTGTCTCTCGTCCTCTTGGTCCTCACCTTTGCGAAAGGTCTCAAACATAAAGCCCCGGCCATACCGACACACCTGTTTCGTATTCAATCGTTGAACATGGCGAATCTTGCGACAGCGATCCAATCAGCGGGACTGTCGGCTTCGATACTTGTGAACGTTTTGTGGCTCACCCAAGGATGGGGATACTCGATACGCACCGCTGGGCTCGCAACGGCACCACTTCCGTTGTTCGTAGCGTGCTTGGCGCCTTTCGTTGGGAAACTTGGAACCCGTTACGGGGTGCGAGTCATTGCTGTGCCGGGATCATTCTCATGGGGGATAGGTGTGCTGATGTACGCCTTATTCGTAACCGAAACCCCTAACTATTGGGGCTTGTGGCTGCCGGCTTCACTTCTAGTTGCAATCGGCGTAGCAACAACGTTCCCAATTATCAGTGCAGCTGCGGTAGGTGAAGTTCCACCCGAAGACTTCGCGGTTGGCGGATCCCTCAATCAAGTCGGCCGACAGTTCGGTGCCACTATTGGCGTAGCAGCCCTCATCACGGTGGTCGGTTCAGGCGTCGATATCAGCGCTTACCATAACGCGTGGTTTGTGACCGCTGCTACGGGACCGCTCGCGGCGTTGGCTGTCTTCTTCATTCGTGAACCGAACTCAAACAAATAGCCGCCAGCCCACCAGCGTGTCAGGTTAAACGGAGAGTTCAGCGGCCGGTTTATCGATTGGCTGGCTCCAACTTTCCACAGGGATGTCGGTGCCGATAACTAACCGATGCGTGGGACTCACCAACTCCTTATGCAACCATCCCGCAGGTGCACGAAGTCGACACCCCGGTGTGGCGTGATACACGGTGCCATCTTCGGTAGCAACATTCGCTTCACCTGACACCAGCCAAATTGTTGCACTGAACTCATGCCAGTGCAGGTCCGTGTCATGTTGGGTGTCGGTGTCAAACGCGAAGGCGTGAAGACCCAGCTTCTTAGCTTCAGCGAACGCTTCCTCTTCAGTGATGGGATCACCCTGGACGAACTCGAACTCCATACTCATTCAACTTTCAGTTTCGTGCTTCCATAGATTCTGTCAGCTATTAGACCAAACAGGAAGAACAGACCGCGATGCCGAGTGTCTCACCCCGCAGATACTCATTGTCGGTATGCGAATACCAGGACCAAATGAACTAACCAGTCACGTACAAGTCGAAATACTTCGACGTTCCATCGCAATGGAGACACCCGGTGCTTCGGTGACGGTGTCTGTGCGGCTCACCAGAGAAGAAGCCCTCATGATGCTTGATGGCTACTTGAGACAAGCCAACGCCGCATAAATCCCAACTAGCCAGGTCCAACGTCGAGTCGGGCCTGTGGGTCTTTCGTCCACTCCAAAAGTGACCCGTCATAGAGCGAGATGTTTTTGTATCCGAGCGCATCTAACGCCAAAAAAGCGGTACTCGCAGCGATTCCTCCTCCGCAATATGTGATCAGCCGCTTGAATTCGTCTGCTCCGGCGTCACGAAAAACAGTTTGAAGTTCGGAACGTTCACGAAGCGCACCTGTAGATGGATCGATAACTGACATCGCAGGGACACTGACGCTTCCCGGAATACGCCCAGGTCGACCATAGTGTTGTCCGTCTCCTTCGAACTGTTCGCGAGATAACGCGTTGACCAAACCAACCGCGGGGTCATCAACTGCAGTTGTTACAGCCTCTTTGTCAGCAATCCACTCAGGAATCTCACTCGCTTCAAAAGCGCACGGTGAACGATCAGGAACGACATCTGTGACTGGTCGTCCCGCTTGCACCCAAAGGTCGTAAGTGCCATTGAGCAGCCGAACATCGTTGGCTCCTGCTTGACGAAGTGACCACCAACAACGATGGGTGACCACATGCGTGTTTGTGCCGTAAAGCACCAAGGTCTGATCGTTGGAAATTCCCATGGCCCCTAACAGGGCATGGACATTCGTCGCAGCGAGAGCCGCGAACGGGAACGGACCAGCGGGATCGGAAAGGTCATCGACCATATGTAGGTAGTGGGCGCCCGGAATGTGAGCTTTGTCATAGTCGGTACGCATCGAAAAAAAGTCAGAAGGGCCTGGAGGTTGAGGGCGAAAACCGGCACGTACGTCGATAATCGCTAACTGTGGATCAGCTAAATGGTCTTCGAGCCAACTAGGACTGACAAACGTGCGACTGTAATTGTCCATGTATCTCACCTAACTAGGTACCAGTGGTTGAGGACTGTACATTGAACAACTCTCATGAACCTCGCAAAAAACATCGTCGGATGTTTACTCGGTCTTCCATTTATATGGATAGGAATCCAACATTTCGTTAATCCCAAAGCTTTCAACGAGATTGTTCCCCGCTACCTAGCAGCGCCGTCTTTTTGGACCTATGCCAGTGGAGCGTTGGAGATACTTCTTGGTTTAGGACTCATGATTCCAGTGACCAGAACGATTTCTGCACGCCTTCTAGTGGCCTTGGTGTTGGTGATGTCGCTAGCGAATCTAAACATGTATTTGAATGACATTCCGTTTAACGGCAACCTTCTCAGTGCGACCGGCCACGCCATTCGTTTGATCATCCAAGTTTTCTTGCTAGCGGTTTTGCTGTGGCTTGGGGCAATCTTCTAACTCATCCTCCCGACACGTTGAAACTTTGACTGGCTGGAGGCGATTACCCTTCGCGTTATGGCATTGATGGAATGGGCAAACCTCAAAGCGCACGAACTGCGGGCACTCGCAGCTGACGATGCGGTCGTGATAGCACCGGTTGCGGCTATGGAACAACATGGACCGCACCTGCCGGTACAAGTAGACAGTCGCTTAGCTACCGAGGTGTCACACAGAGCGGCAGAAAAAGCTCACGATGAGCAAGCAACTGTGGTTTTGCCGGTCGTTTGGGCTGGTTTGTCTGAACACCACATGCCGTTTGGAGGGACCATTACCCTTGACTACGAAACACTGCTCTCAATGTTTCGATGCATCGTTGACAGTGTCCAACGCCACGGCTTCAATAAAGTCGTTATCCTCAATGGCCACGGCGGCAACATCGATGCCTGCAAAATGATCGCCCAAAGTCTGTCGCTGGAACTTGACGAGGTAACGGTGGTCGCTGCGACCTACTGGTTGGAATCTGCTTCTCGACTCGCACTGATACTTGAAGATCAATCCAACGTCTTACATGCCGGTGAAGCGGAAACATCAATGATGATGCAGCTAGAACCCAACCTTGTTGACGACAGCGACCTAGCCTCGCATCGAACTCCAGCTGATCTAAGTTTTTTGTTAGCAGGAGAAGGCTCATTTCGTTGGCGTGACTTAGCAGCCGTGACCCCTAACGGTGTCCTCGGTGACCCCACTTCAGCTAACGCGGCTAAAGGTGAACTACTTCTCGAAGCTGCTTCCGACGCGATTGCTGATCTCATCACTAACCCAGCAACCTGGGCACCGACAACGGACTTACGTGGAGACTCAACGGGCGGAGTTCCGTTTCACCGTTAACGCATGTACCTGATGTCTCGGTAGCAGTTAGATTTTGTTACCAGATCACTAATTCAGGCATCTACAAGGAAGGGGTAGTCGTGGAGGTCGTCAACGAAGTCATACCAACCAGTCGTGAACGTATTGAAGAGATGATGGAACCTGGCCCTGAAGGGCCGATTTTCATGGTCAACCTTTTGAAATTCAAAGAGCAAGCCGAATATGAAGACGGTCGAGAAACCGATCTCACCGGATATCAGGCATACCAAATATATGGACGTGGTGTCGCGCAGCTTCTACCCAGGTATGGCGGTGAGGTCTTCTTCATGGGGGATGTAACCATGCTCTCTCTCGGTCAGGTGGAAGACCTTTGGGATGAAGTGGCTATCGCCAAATATCCGAACCGAGCGGCCCTGTTCGAAATGACGACTTCCGAAGAATGGCAAGCGTTGGCTGTGCACCGCGCCGCAGGATTAGTAGGGCAGCTCAATATCGAAACCGTTGACCCACGACCCTAAGACCTTCGTTATTTAGCTCTCTAACATCGTTTGATAATCAACTTCAAGTTGACGTTGCAGGAGATGATGAAAGTGCCGCAACTTTGTTTCCTGATACTGAGACAACAGGGTGTGTCCACTCGCAAGATTCTTCAACCCAAGTTGAACCTGAGGCAGATTGTAAAGATCTTGATTGAAGACTTTCGCGAGCATCCCTAGCTGAGGAGCGAGCGTCCAGTCATCGTCTGCTGATAACCACTGAACCTTTGCTGGTGGTGGTCGTTCGTCGGTTAACGGCGAAGGCAAGAACAGCATGCATTCGAAGAGACATTCATCCGGGTTATCTCCGTTGGGTCGAAAGCGGTACTGAATCGGGTTGAGGCAGCCCCATGGATGCCAGTTTGGGAACACAGAAAAAAAGATCGCATCAATGAGTTCGGCATCACAGATCGATTCAACGTCCACTTTGTGGACGGCGTCACCTAAAAGAGAAATTAGTTCTGCACGCTTACGTTCAGCCAGCTCCGACCGCTCTTTAGCGAAATCGGATCTTGAGCTACGAGGAATCGGGACATCTTCGAACTTAGGCAGTTGTTCACCACCAATCCATAAACAAAGATGCGGATCAGCATGAGTCAACTTCCCTTCGACCCATTCGCCGTTAGAACGAAAAGTGCTTACCTCGCCGTCAAGATCAGTGACGTCGACGTTGCCGGAATCAGTTCGCTCATATATGTGCCCACTGAGCGGATGGCGAAATCTCGTGTAGAGCCTCCCATCAGGATCAGGGTCCCACTCAGGGACTGTCGCTAGATGCGGACTAGTGACCTGAGCAGGAGAAATAGCACGGGAATAACTGCCATAGGCGTCATATCGACTGTTTGCGTCGCCGAGCGATTCCATAAGTGTCGGATGCGTCGTTACAACGTGGTAGGACTCCATGAACGCTTCTTGACAAACCTTCCAATTACATCGGACGACCTTGGCGACATGGACTGCTTTGTAACGACGTTCCAAAGGCAACGTAGTTTGGTGTTCAGAAAAATCACCCAAGAAATCCATTAACGGTTCAGCGGTGAGGTCCGGGTTAAGGAAAATAAATCCGCCGTACCTCCCAATTTGGGCCTCGGGCAGACTGCACTGCTCAGGTTTGACGTCCGGAAAATCCCATTGGCAGGGGATCTCATGTAACGCTCCGTCAAGCTCCCAGGACCATCCATGAAAACTGCACCGAAGGATAGAGGCGACTTTCCCAGGTCGTTCACGAAGTTTCCGCCCCCGATGAAGACAAGCGTTCCGGTAGGCCTTGATGTCGTCGGGGTCTTCGCCGGTCCGAACGAGTAGAAATGAGAGTCGAGCGATGTCGTAGACCACATAGTCCCCGACATCACAAAGTTCGTCTTCGTGGCAGGCCAACTGCCACACTCGCGACCAAAGTTTCTCAACTTCTAGATCATGGAACTCTTGAGAAAAGTACACCGAGGTCGGTATACGAGAAGACCCTGAAGGCATAGGTGACTCAGCCAGAAGGTGGTCAGGGACTGAGCGAGAGTCACTGTCAAGAAGTTCTTTGTAACTGATTCCTGCAGACCGGTTCGTTCCGCTGACAGTCTCAACCATTTCCTGCCGCTTCCTTAGCTGACACGACTACGTCTATTCGCTGTGGACCCCGCAACACGAAGCTCGGTATATACCTCAACTCGGAGCGGTTGGTTACCTGTATGTTGCTTAACCGCTCACCTAATGTTTCCGCGACAATACGCGCTTCGAGGCGAGCGAGACCTGCGCCGACGCAGTAATGCGGACCCTTACCAAAACTCAAATGTTTGCCTTGACCTTCACGTCCAGGTTGGAAGGTATCTGGGTGTTCCCAGATTTCTGGGTCCCGATTCGCTGCCGCATACATCAAAACAACCTTTGAACCGGCTGACAGTGTCGTCGACCCGATCTGAGTGTCTTGGGATACGACACGAAACATCCCTTGAGTGGGAGCCGCTAAACGTAACGCCTCGTCGGCGACGTCTTTACCGTAAAGGGGATCTTCAGCGAGGCGCGCCCACTGCTCAGGATGTTCGTCAAGTAGGAGCAACATTTCCCCCAACAAATGCGTTGTGGTTTGGTTCCCAGCAACCAGCAATTGCTGGATGATGCTCAACATTTCGGCGATGTTGAGTGGAGCCGAATCGAAGCCCTCCGCATCGTCATTATCGATCTGCGCGTTCACAAGATCAGTCAAGATGTCGTCCTGCGGGGTCTTGCGACGCAATTCCAGCTGATCAGCGAAATACTTTTGATATTCGATCACTTCTCGATCCGACGCGAGACGCTCGTCAATAGAAATGTTGGTACCAATCCCGGCGACAGAGGCATCGCTCCATCGTTTGAAGTCGCTCAAACGATCATCGGGAACATTTAACGCTTTAGCTATGACCGCAACAGGGAGCGGCACAGCGAACAACTCCACGAAATCCAAGGATTGACCAGTAGCAGTGCCGGAGATGAGTTGATCAATGAGTTGATTAGCGAGCTTTCGAATAGTTGGCTCCAGTGAAGCGATGGCTTTCGGAGTGAACGCTTGACTAACTAAACGGCGGTAGCGAGTGTGTTCGGGGGGATCGACAGTCAACATTGTCCCGACTCTCTCGAAACCGCCCTCTTGTTCGTATAGTTCTTGAGCTCGTCGAGCGTATTCGGAGTTCCCTTCCATACTTCCGGCATCGAACCTGGATGAGAACAATGAGGTGTTCATAGCGCAGGCCGCAACATCTTCATATCTCGTAACCAAATAGATAGGTGTACCCAGAGCATCTGTTTCAAAGACACCTTCCTCATTTTGCATCTTCGCGTAATACCCATGAGGGCACTGTTGGATCTCAGGGTCGAAAAGATTGAAATCGTCTAGATCTCTCTCAGAGGATCGCAGCGATGCATCATGAGGGGAATCACCAGGCAC
>CEUS01053501.1_pt1 | contig 18368 bp, 28 predicted proteins | sample 427031 | NCBI WGS metagenome assembly CEUS01 (sample SAMEA2622837, study PRJEB7988) | marine metagenome | biome: marine biome (ENVO:00000447); feature: marine epipelagic mixed layer (ENVO:xxxxxxxxx); material: "saline water (ENVO:00002010), including plankton (ENVO:xxxxxxxx)" | depth 140 m | reverse complement strand
AGTGATATGGTAACATCTGTTGTGCGTGGTATTTTTCGTGATGAACCTGCAACCAAGGCTGAGTTCTTTTCTTTGTTAAGCAATATGAAAGGGATGCAATAATGGTAAATATGGTAACTAGTGGTAAACAAGAAGCTACTGGTAAATCTGTTTTATTATATTCTGGTGGCATGGATAGTTTGATGTTTGACTATTTAATGAAGCCTGATGTATTATTGTATATTCCGACTGGTAGTGAATACGAAATGATAGAAAGCAGTAAAATACGTTTACTTGGTAAATATGGTTATTTGGATGAAGATAAATTAGTTGTTTTACCTCGTGTTTTAAATTTAAGTAAGTTTGAACGTGATGATGCAATCGTTCCAAATCGTAACGCACATTTAATGTTGTTAGCTTCTATGTATGGTGAAGATTTGATTCTTGGAAGTGTTCAAGGTGATAGATCATTCGATAAGGATCCTATTTTTTATCAGAAAATGACAGACTTGTTAAATCATATGTGGAAAGAACAGCATTGGACTGAGGAACGTGTTTTTAAAGTTAGCTCTCCATATAAAGATAAAACAAAGACGGAGATTGTTAAAGAGTATCTGGAAAAGGGTGGTAGTGCAGACGCATTACTACTTTCATGGAGTTGTTATGATCCACAATCAAGATATTTGTTAGACCCCGAAAGGGCTTGTGGATGGTGTAAACCATGTTTTCGTAAATGGATTTCACTTCATAATAACAATATAAGTATTCCAGAAGATTATTATGCAAACAATCCATGGGAAGCACCATGGCTTGAAAAGTTAATTCCTTCTGTACTTGAAAAGAATTATCGAGGAAAAGAAGATTATGATTGGTGTGATGCCTTAACAAGTAAAGGAGTTTTATGAAAGACGCGATTTACATTCCAGCATATAGTGATGGTTTAATGAATTTACTGGAAAAAGATGATGCTGATGCAAGTGAAAAATATCAGTCAAGTTTTGATAAAAAGAAATCATTAAGAATATATAAGAAAGATAGTGATTCGTATTTTAAGAATTTCTTTATGTTAATCTCAGCTGGTACACAACATAATAAAAAAGATTTTAGAAAAACTATTCAAGCAGAAGATGCAAAGATATTTGTTGATAGTGGAGGATACCAGTTAGCACATTCCACAGTTAATCATAAAAAGTACACAGATGATATAGCTTTGAAATGGTCTGAAGAAAATGGTGATATATTTCCAATTTTAGATAGGCCAACATTTACGCTTGGAATGATGAGAGATGGAAAACCAGTATCGCCATATAAAGATTATCAAGAATGTTTGGATTTGTCAGTAAATTCTGCAAAACATTATTCAGAAAATCGTACACGTTCAGATGCAAAAATCTTAAATGTTATACAGGGCCAAACGATACCACAAGTTAAGAAGTGGTATGATGAAATAAAGAAGTATGAGTTTGAGGGTTGGGCATATGGTGGTACAAGAGGCAATTTGGGTCGTATTGTTCCAGCAATATTGTTTTTAATTAATAACAAAGAATTTGATAGACCTAAGTGTGATTTATTTCATATATTTGGTGTAACATCAAATGAAAGTATGATTTATTTTCAGTATCTTCAAATGTTACTAAATAAACATAATATTGATATGCAGATAACATATGATTCAACATACTGGAATCGTACTGTTGTTTTTGGTGGTTACTTTACAGAGGCTAGATATATTACTGGAACTGGTATGGCTTCTATGAATTGGCCTAATACAATTAGTTATGAAAATCTTTCAAAAGATTTTAAATTACCTTGTCATTGTCCTATATGTAAAGATTGCACAGATGTTTATTCTTTATTTAATCAATATAAGACAAATAAAGAGGGCAAAGAAGTGGTAGTTTTTAGAGATTTTAATATGACAATGGCATTTCATAATTTATATTTACAGTTAGAATATCTTGAAAATATTACAAGAATTTTAAAATCAGGCATGAAAGAGATTTATTTAGAGTTTTTTCCAAAGAAAATTTATGATAATTTAATCTTTTTAGAAGGAGTTTTTAATAATATGTCAAAAGATTGGGAAGGAGAGCTAAATAAACGATTTCTAAAGGCTGAGGATCTTAATACATTAGAGGGTTTTTTTGGATGATATGATTAATTTTTTTCGATACCTTGTGAGAGTTATAAATAATTATGTAAAGGGGGTAACAATGATGGAAGAAGAAAACAAACCAAAACGACCTAGTGATTGGGCTAAAGAAGAAAAGGCTAAACAACCAGAAAAAAAACCATTAGAAGAACAAAAGTTTGATAAAAATGGTAAGCTTTTTGTTAAACTTACTATGGATGATAGTGCATTGGTAGTTCGTGCTGACGGTTCTGTTGAGTTAATTAGCCATGACTTAGAAAACTCAGATGATGGTTATGTTGGTGATGTTGAAGATTTAAATAAAACTTTTTCTTTGGTGTTAGCATTAGCTTCTGCATTAGAGAATGAAGATTTGTATAATCGTATATTCCATAACCTTAATATGACATTGATGAAAAAATGGGATAATATGCCTGATGATATTAAACAACAAATTGTAAAAAAGAGAAATAAAATTGATAACAGTCGAAATTCTCAAGAAGAGCTAGAAAAGAAGAAACGTGTTGAGGAATTTCGTAAACGAATGAACAAATATAAAGAAACTTTCTTAGATGATTTGGATGCAGAAAAAGAAAGACTGAAACAAGATATGCGTGATGAAGAAGATTTCCATAAACGGTATGGTAGAGATTTTGGTGCTGAACAAGAATATCCAGATCACTTAATGCCAGAAGATATTGATCCTTTTATGAATGGCCCAGGTGGAGATATGGAATCCAGACCAAGAAAAAAGATAAAGAAAAAGAAAGTTTCTTTGGATAGTCTAAGAGGTGTTGATTGGGACCCATACCATGAAACATTAAAAACTAAAAAGGGAAAATGGCGTTTAGATTATCCCCCTGATGATGAGGAGGAATAATGAATCCGTTTGAGTATGCTAATGAGTTGATAACAAAAGATAAGTATGATGAAGAAGTACCAGATAGAAAAGATTATAAACCATTTCTGATTAATCGTACTTTATCATATCATAATGATTTAATACATTATGTCAATTATTTGAATCAATATCCAGATGTAAATGATAAACTGCATTATGATTTTCTTAATTTGTCCATAGCAAAGAAAAAGAGACCTAAGAAATGGTGGGTCAAGGGCAAGAAGTATGAGAACATGGAAGTTATAAAAGAGTATTATAAGTACAGTACAGATAAGGCAATTACAGCCTTGTCAGTTTTATCTGATAAAGATATTAAAAACATCAAAAATAAGCTCTTCAAGGGCGGAGGAAAGTAATATTATAAATACTTATATAATGTATTATATTCTATAAAAACAGTTGATTTGAAAGGAACAGTACAATGAATGATAATGTTAAGTGGTCAATCGAAGATATGATAGAAGTTCGATTGAAAGAAGATGATGATTTTCTAAAAGTCAAAGAAACACTCACACGAATTGGAATAGCCTCGCGCAGAGAAAAAAAGTTATTTCAATCTTGCCATATACTACACAAACAAGGTAAATATTATATTGTGCATTTTAAAGAGTTGTTTGCTCTTGATGGAAAGCCTACCAACATTTCTGAGAACGATATTGAACGTAGAAATACCGTTGTAAATCTTTTGAACGAATGGGACTTGGTTGAGATCGTTGTACCTGAAAAGGCTCAACCAACTACTTCTATTCGACAAATGAAAATTCTTCCTTTTAGTGAAAAGGGTGAATGGGATTTACAAGCTAAATATACTATTGGTAATGTATCAATAAAAACAACTAAAGAACCTAAAGAAAAATCTTTTGAAATAAATGATGATGATTTTGCAATATGAAAATTCTTTTATTATGTAGTATTATTATTATTACTAGTTGTACTACTGCTAGTGAATTGGCTTTAAATACAGCAGCTGGTGTATTAGGTAATATGATTGATAGAAGGGTTGAAGATAAACTTGGTAATGATGCTGGTTTATCTGATGAAAAACTTGATGGTAAGATAAGTAGAAAAAATGTTATTTTATGTAAACTAACTTTTATAGAAAATGAGGAGCGATATTATGAATGTGAAGATCGTGAAGATGATAAGCGGTGAAGAAATTATAGGTGAATGGGACGATAAAGCAGGTATAATAAAAAATCCTGTTGTAATGATTCCCGTGGATAAAAATAAAATAGCTTTCCAACCATGGCTTCCATATGCCGAAGATAAAGAATACAAATTAAAAGAAGCACAGATACACGTTGTAGCTAATCCTAGCTCTACGATTGTTAATGAATACAATCGTATGTTTGGCTCAGGTATAGTGGTTCCTACTGATGGTGGTGGGCTTATTGCTTAAGCTTTTCCTTACATTACGAACCTTTTTTTGATATAATATATACACTATGAAATTCTATACCTACGCAAGTCAAGTATTCAATAAAATCTATATTCGTGAAATAGATAATAAGGGTGAAGAATATTCTGAAACATTTGATTTCAAACCAACTCTTTATGTTCCAGCCCCAAAAGAAAAAGCAAATTTTAAAACATTAGATAATCGGCCTTTGGCTGATATAAAGTTTCCTTCAATAAAAGAGTGTAAAGATTTTATTGACCAATATTCAGGTGTTACCAATTATAAGATTTTTGGTAATACAAATTATGTATTTCAGTTTTTATCTGAGCAATACGCTGATGATGTTCAATGGGATAAATCCAAAATATTAATATATACTCTTGACATTGAGGTTGCTTCAGATGATGGCTTTCCAGATATTCGTTTGGCCAATGCACCAATAACAGCAATAACAGTTCATAACAGCATTAACGATACATATTATGTTTTTGGTACTGGTGATTATATACCAGATAAAAATATTAAGTATTTTCGTTTAGATAATGAAGAAGAAATGATGCAAGTTTTCTTGGATTGGTGGAAAGATAATCCGCCTCATATCATTACTGGATGGAATTGTAAATTCTTTGATATTCCATACATTGTCAATCGAATGAAATATCTTGATATTGAAGCCAAGTATCTTTCACCAATTAAAAGAGTAGTCGATAAGAATGTAGTTATTGCAGGCCGTGATAATATGTATTATACGATTATCGGCATATCTACTCTGGATTATATTGATTTATATAAAAAATATACTTACAAGGCAAGAGAATCATATCGTCTGGATTATATAGGCCAAGTGGAGCTTGGCATGGGAAAAATTACAGATGATGAAATGCAAGGGTATGATTTATATAAAACAGATTATCAAAAGTTTATAGAATATAATATAAAAGACGTTGAGATTGTTAAAAAACTAGACGATAAGATGAAATTATTGGATTTGGTCATAACTATAGCCTATGAATCCAAGATTAATTTTGAAGATGTATTTTCACCAGTTAAGACCTGGGAAACTATTATTTACAATTTCTTGAGAAAACAAAATATAGCTGTTCCACAGGAACGGCATAAGGGAGAAACAAAAGGTGGCATTGAGGGTGGATATGTAAAAGAACCTCATGTTGGTTTACATAAATGGGTAGTATCATTTGACTTAAATTCTCTTTATCCACATTTAATTCAGCAATACAATATCAGTCCAGAAATGATTTCAGATGATGAAGTTCTCAAGATAAAATATAAAGATGGAGTCAAAGGCTTACTGAATAAGCAATTAGATACAAAATATTTAAAAGAACATCAAATGACGTTGACTCCAAATGGTCAACATTTCTCAACAAAACGTCAAGGATTTCTTCCAAAGTTAATGAAATCTATGTATGATGAAAGAGTTATTTACAAAAAGAAAATGCTTGAAGAAGAGCAGAGATTGGAGGATGGAAATTATAAAAATAAAGAAGAAGTTGTAAATAATATAGCAAAATTTAATAATGTCCAGATGGCTAAAAAGATACTCTTAAATAGCGCCTATGGTGCATTGGCCAATCAGTATTTCTTGTATTATTCTCCTGAACAGGCAGAAGCCGTTACTATGTCTGGTCAGTTGTCGATTAGATGGATCGAAAAGTATATAAATAAATTCATCAACGATTTACTCAAAACAGGAGATAGAGATTATGTTATCGCATCGGATACAGATAGCATTTATATCACGTTTGATAAGTTGGTTAATGAAGTGTGGGGAGAGGGAGCTGAAACTGAGAAAGTTATCATGTTCTTGGATAAAATGTGCAAAGATAGGATTGAACCATATATTGATGAGTGTTATAAAGTTCTTCATTCGTATGTAAATTCATACGAGCAGAAGATGGTGATGAAAAGAGAGTCGATAGCTGACAAAGGTATCTGGACAGCTAAGAAACGATACATTTTAAATGTATATGATTCTGAGGGTGTAAGATACAAAGAACCTAAATTAAAGATAATGGGTATTGAGAGTGTCAGAAGTTCTACCCCTCAATGGTGTCGGGAGAACATACAATCGTTGATAAAGACAATTATCAATACAGATGAGCAGACAGTAATAAAAACTATTGAAGATTATAGAGAAACTTTCAAGACTTTGAAGTTTAGTGATATTGCATTTCCAAGATCAGTCAAAGGCTTGAGTAAATATAAATCTTCAAAAGATATTTACATTAAAGCTACTCCAATTCATGTTCGGGGTACTTTATTGTATAACCATCATTTAAAGGAGAAAAACTTAGTAAAGAAATATCAATTAATCCGTGATGGAGAAAAGATTAAGTTTGCATATCTGAAAGAGCCAAACATACTCGGTGAGAATGTGATTGCTATTGCAACTGTCTTGCCGAGTGAGTTTGGTTTAGAGAAATATATAGATTATGACTTACAATTCGATAAATCGTTTCTGCAGCCAATTAAGAATATATTGGATGTTATTGGATGGAAGTCAGAGAATATGAGTTCGTTAGAATCATTTTTTGGGTGAAGTTGTGAAGATTTATATAGAAGATGAGTTTATTAATCTTGTAAGAAAAGATATAAATCCATTGTCTTTTAAAGATTTTGTTCAAACAAAACAAATAAGCAATTTGTGGGATAAATTAGAATTTGATGATATTAGGATAAAGTCTTTAAAAACAAAAGAAGAATTTTATAAATGGTGTTATGATTTCATTCATAATGACGAGCCACTTAAAGTATATTTTAGAAAAAGATTATCATATAATACACAATCAGTACATGAAGAAGTACCAATACAAAATATAAAAAATATAAAAGATTCTATAATACATATATCGAATAATTCTAGGTATATAAAAAATATAAATTTACCAAGTATTTTAGATTGTAGAGCATTTGATGGTAAAAGTATAAAAAATATATATAAAGATGCACTTGAACTTGGTAAGATAGATAGATGTATAACAATGCCATCTGTTTTTAAAGATTCTTCTAATGGAAATTATGATACGTTTGTGGTTACAATGAAAACTATTTCTGGGCAAATGTCTATTTTTAGTCCAGTAATTTATAATATGTTATTAAATAAGGTAAATGGATATTTAGAAAAAAAAGATAAATGTAAAATACTTATTCCATCTGCTTCGTGGGGTAGTCCTATTATAGCTACTTTGAATGAAGAAAAATATTCAGATATTCATATAGTTGATGTTCAACAAGCAGTTTTAAATGTTTGTGAGGATATTTTTAATGATTATGTAGATAAGCCTTTTCGTAAGTTATCTGGCATTAAACCCCCATACAATTTAAAAACATTTTGTGTACCATCTGAAAATATGACTGAGGTTATTGATAATAATTATGATACAGTATTCTTTTGTCCGCCTTATTATGATTTAGAGCTTTATGGTGGTAGTGATTTACAATCAACTACTTTATATCAAACGTATGAAGAATGGTTAGATTTATATTGGAGAAAAACAGTTAATGAATGTTATAAAGTTTTAAATACTGGTGGAATGTTTTGTTTTGTGATGGGTAGGCTTTGTAGAGGATATGAAATGGGTAATGATATGAAAAAAATTGCAGAAGAAAAATTTAATTTAATTGATGAAATTAAAATATTGCCCCCTAATGAATCAACTAGGGATAGCAATAAAATTGAAAAGTATGAAATATGTTACATTATGAAAAAGGAGATAGATTATGGCAGTAAATAATTTGGTCAAACAATTAATAAAGGAGAGTTCAAATGATATGGCGTCGGTTGTATCCGCTGGGATTCTTGGTGATTGCTCTACTTTTGTGGATACTGGGTCTTATACGTTAAATGCTTTATTGAGTGGTTCTTTATATGGTGGTGTTCCATCAAATAAGATTACTTGTTTAGCAGGACAAGAGGCTGTCGGTAAAACATTTTTTGCATTAAGCATAGCCAAGAATTTTTTAGATACTAATAAAGATGGTATTATATTATATTTTGAAAGTGAAGGTGCATTGACAACGGAAATGATAACAGATAGAGGATTAGATCCTGATAGATTTATTGTATTTCCAGTTGCTACAGTAGAAGAATTTAGAACACAATGTCTCAAAGTTATAGAGGGAGTTCCAAAAGACCACAAAGTTATGATCTTTTTGGATTCTCTAGGAAATTTATCAACAAAGAAAGAAATGGAAGATTCTGCTAGTGGTTCTGATAAAAGAGATATGACTAGAGCTCCTGTTGTTAGGGGAACATTCAGAACATTAGCAATTAAATTAGCAAGTAAAAACATTCCACTTATTATCACAAATCATACTTACGATAAAGTCGGCAGTATGTTTCCATCAAAAGAGATTTCTGGTGGTGGTGGAATTAAGTATGCAGCTTCAGTAATTGTTACTCTAGGAAAACGAAAAGTTAAAGAGGGTACTGAAGTGATGGGTAATATTATTAAGTGTAAGCTACATAAAGGTAGATTTACAAAAGAAGAATCAGTTGTTGAAACAATGCTTGACTACCAGACTGGCTTAGACAAATATTTTGGACTGGTTGAGATTGCAGAGAAATATGAAATTTTTAAAAAGGTTTCTACAAGATTTGAAATGCCAGACGGAACAAAAGTTTTTGAAAAGGCAATCGTCAATAATCCAGAAAAATACTTTACAGAGGATATAATGAAACAACTTGAAGAAGCTGTATTTCAAGAGTTTAATTATGGCTCCAAAAAGGGAGAACAGGATGAGGACGCATGATGTAGGTTTAAAAATATTATGGATGGTTGTTGGTATTATTATAGTTGGAGGAATTTACTGCTTATCATATTATAACGTGGATGAAGCCGTGGTAAGTGAGTCGAAAACATTTATGGAATTTGTGAGAACTGTATTAAAATGATAACAATGAATAACGAAGAAACAGAAAGATTATTTAGAGCATATACATCTTATAGGGGAGTATATGCTCATTTTTTTGGTGAGTATGATTATTTTAAGTATGGAGGTTCTGGGCCATGGAATAATCCAGATTCAATGGAAAAGTTTTTTAATAAAAATGAGTCTGGTAATTTTTCCATGCAAAGAACTATATTTAAAAATATTGCAAACTCATTTGATAGTAAAAAAGACTTAGTATTCTTTTTTCTTTCACAATTTACTAATGAGTTGATTTATCCGACAGTATTTGATACAGATGTTTATGATGAATATAAAGCCAGGATGAATAACTTTGATTTCCATATACAACAAGATATGGAAGAAGTCAAAAAGTGTATGAAAGAATATAATATAAGCTTTGATGAGATATTCATTACTAAAAGTATGAATCATCCATATATATTGAAGCTAAGTCTTTCAAAGAGAATATCATTAGAAACATTTGCAGTATTAGATATGATATTGAATTTTATTCCAGAGATAGATAAGTATTTAAAAGACCCTATCTGGAAAGATCATAAGAAGTTAGTTGTGAATTATAAGCCATTTTTAGAAGTAGATATAGAAAAGCAAAAGAAATTAATAATGGATGTACTTATGAAAGGATGATATGCGAACTGAAACATTGATTTTAGAAAATCTTTTATATAATGACAATTATTCAAGTATCGTTGGTATCTTCTTAAAACCAGAATATTTCAAAGAGAACGCTGAGAAGCAAATCTTTATAGAAATACAAAAACACATTTCGGAGTTTAATAAAGCTCCAACAAAAGAAGCACTATCAGTCAAACTGAATAACAGAGAAGATTTGAATGAAGCTGCATTTAATAAATGTAATGAAGTTCTTGAAACTCTAAAAGGTAAAACAGATGATGAAGAATGGTTGACAAAAGAAACAGAAAAGTGGGCAAAAGACCAAGCAGTATATAATGGTATCGTGCAAAGTATTTCTATCTTGGAAGGTAAAGATAAGAAAGCCTCCAAGGATGTCATTCCAGAAATTCTTACAGAAGCATTAGCCGTTTCATTAGATAAAAGTATCGGACATAATTATTTGGAAGATGGTGAAAATAGATGGGAATTTTATCATCAAAAAGAAACTAAAATTCCATTTAAAATGATTATGCTTGATAAAATTACTGGTGGTGGTATCTCGCCAAAAACTCTTACAGTCTTATTAGGTGGAACTGGTGTTGGTAAAACTCTAGTAAAAACTCATTTTGCATCACAATATTTAAGACAGGGAAAAAATGTTTTATATATTACAATGGAAATGGCTGAAGAAAGAATAGCTGAAAGAGTTGATGCTAACTTAATGGATGTTGAGTTAAATGATTTACATAGAATGCCGAAAGATATGTTTGAGAAAAATCTCAAAGAAATGAAAATCGGTAAGTTAGTTGTTAAAGAATATCCAACAGCTGGAGCCCATGTTGGTAATTTTCGTGCATTGATACGAGAATTGAAAATTAAAAAAGACTTCACACCAGATATTATCATTTTGGATTATTTAAATATTTGTGCATCTAGCAGAGTGAAGTGGGCTGCAAATATGAATACCTACATTTATATCAAATCTATTGCAGAGGAGGTTCGTGGTTTGGCAGTAGAATGTAATGTTCCAATTATTACAAGTTCACAATTAAATCGGGAAGGGTTTACAAGTTCGGATCCTGATTTATCTAATACGTCTGAAAGTTTTGGATTACCAGCAACAGCAGATTTAATGCTTGCAATTATAGCAAAAGATGATGGAGTTGGTACGAATAACCAGATTTTGTTTAAGCAGTTGAAGAATCGTTATAGTGATATTTCTTTGAATAGTAAATTCTTGGTTAATGTAGTTAAGAAGAAAATGATGTTGGTGGATATAGAAGAAAATGACCAGCCTGCTCTAGCAAATGATGGTAGCAATAAATATTATGAAAAGAAGTCAGATGCAAATTCTAGTTCAAATCCATTGGCCAAAGAGTTCAAAATTAGACCAAAGTTGAGGACTGAAAAAGCCTATGATGATTGGAATATATAAATAATAGTATAACTTAAAGGAGGCTATTATGCAAGATTTAACTATTTCTGATGGCTGGTTTAATAAAAAAGAAGATGAAAAACCATTAATGAAGAAATTATGTGAACATCGAGCTGATACAACTACTTTGGATTATGATGTAGGTATAGAATATTGCAATTTTTGTGGTGCATTAGGCCACTATAACGTAGATATTGACAAGGTGGAGTGGAAATTGCCTGAGTTTTTAGTGAAGCAGAATTATAACTAGGCTGAAAAGTATTATAAATATAGAGTAAATATGAGTGATGATATTAAAAAAATGTTTTCCGATGCAGTAGAAAAAGCCGTAACGGAAAAAGAAGAAATTAGTGAAAATTCTATCTTACATAGAATTTTAGCTACTAATGTTGACCATTATAAGATATGTCCATTTCGGTCATTAAACGTGGATGATTGCCCACTATGTAAGATAAAAAACTTATGAAATCATTTAAGAATTTTTTAAAAGAAGCAGATACTTCTGGTGCATTTGAAATGGAGGCAGCTCTTGTTGCAGCTGCAAACAATGACAATAAAGCCAAGTTCAAAGACCCAACTGTTTCTGTTGCAAATGCTAAGAAAGTTTTAAAATCACAAAAGATAAAAGGAAAAGGAAAATTTCCTAGCAGTCGATATGAAGTAACAAAAGAATGGGCTTCCTATTTTGATGGTGGTAAAGTTCCAAGTGCTACTAAAACACCTAAGACTGATATTATAATTGGAAAAAATTATATTTCTTTAAAAACGGGTGATGCACAATTAATGAGTGGTCAACGGCCTGAAGCACAAGCAACTTTTTATGCAGCTATGAAAAAAACTGATAATACGGCTTTGTTGAAAAAAGTAGAAAAACAATTAAAAGAATTAAAAACAGCTTTTCGTCTAACAAACAAAAAAGGAAAAGAAATTCATGGTAACAAACGTGATTTGATAGGAACAGCAAAAGGACAAGTGTTAGAAGAAATAGATGTGTTTCATAGAAAATTTAAAAAAGATTTAAGAAAGGCATTTGAATCAAATTCTAAATTTGCTCAAGAGTTTACTTTTGAAGCTATGACAGGAGCTCAAAAGTTTGGAAAGAATGAGGGGACTGCTACTTCTTTTCTTATAACAAATAAAGAAGGAACAAAATCTGATTTTCATACTGTTATAAAATCATCTGATAAATATGTTAAGAAAATTGCAAGTCAAGTAAAGCCTGATGTTAGATTTAAGTCAGGGTCTGTTAAAGGTTCTGCTGATAAAACAGGAAAGAAAATATATAATTTCTGGGCCACAGTTGGTTTGGGTGTTAAGATGGTTTTGGATGAAGGTTTTGAACAGATTGAAAAAGAAATGCTAACAGAAGGAATACTTGATAAAGCTAGTGTGGTATGGGATAAGTTGAAAAGTAAAGTAACCAATTTATTTGACAAATTTATTGATTGGATTATGGAAAATTTCCAAAAAGCAAAATCTTGGATTGGTGATAATTGGAAAAGATTGGTTGATTATATGGATTATGAACCCATGGTGTCATATACAAATAATATTAAGTGGTAGTTTATGTTATCATTCAAAGAAGTATTAAATGAAGATAAAAATACGCACATGGAGCACCTTGAAGATGAAATCATCAACAATGGTGTAAAAGGTGCGACAACAGTAATAAGGTTTTTAGATTCCTTGAAAGATATGTTATCTGGTGGAAAAAAGAAAACCAATATTACTACGAAGTGGGATGGAGCTCCAGCAATTTTTGCTGGAATCAATCCAGAGAACGGAAAGTTTTTCGTCGCAATAAAAGCATTGTTTAATAAGTCCCCCAAAATAAATTATACGGTAGCTGACATTAAAGCTAATCATGGTTCAGGCGGGCCTTCAGATAAAATAAAACTTGCGTTGAAACATTTACCGGATCTCGGATTAGATGATGGAGTCTATCAAGGTGATATAATGTTTTCTAAAGGTGATTTGAAAAAACAAACAATAGATGGTGAGAGTTGTTTGACATTTACACCGAATACTATCACCTATGCTGTTCCAGAAGATAGTGATTTGGCTTCTGATATGAGGAAGGCAAGTATTGGAGTGGTGTGGCACACAAAGTATTCAGGAAACAGTATTGCTGATTTGAAAGCATCTTATGGTGTTGATTCAAGTCAATTCAATAAAAGTAAAAAAGTTTGGTTTGATGATGCATATGTAGATACTGCAAATGCAGCTACGTTTTCTCCAAGTGAAATAAAAACACTTGAAGGCAAAATCAGACAGGTGGCTGGTGCAGCTTCCAAAGCAGGTAAATTTTTAAATCAACTTTCTAAAGATAAAACTAAGTGGGGATTAGCTCCACTTATGAAAATCTTTTTTAATTCAAAGATTCGTGAAGGAGATAAGATAGCAGACACAAAAAATCTTGTTAAAGAGTTTCAGCAATACTATGTCGCTCGAATGAAACAAGAGATCGACTCAAAGAAATCTGATAAAGGTAAACAGAAATATAAAGATATTCAAAAAGAATCAGAAAAGACTTTAAAGAAATTCAAAGACGAATTATATTTTACAATGGCCACTTACTTGGGAATACTTGAAGCAAAAGAAATGGTCATTAGAAAACTGGAAACTATAAAAGGTATTGGTACGTTTTTAAAAACTAAAGATGGGTTTAAAGTAACAGCACCAGAAGGCTTTGTTGCTATTAATTCAAAAGGCGGTGCTGTTAAATTAGTTGATCGACTTACTTTTTCCCATGCTAATTTTACAATAGCTAAAGATTGGGTAAAGGGGTGATACTATGCTAGAAGATTTAAAAGAACTCAGAAGAATATTAGATAGATTTATAGCTAAGTATGAAAAAGAAGCTATATATTGTGTAGGGCAATTAGAAGTAGATAGAGAAGAAGAAAAAGAACCAGATAACAATTTAACAAAGGAAGGATTTTGGAGAGGGAATGACATCTATTAGATCGAGGTATTGTGCAAAGTGTGATGCAGTATTGAAGTGGAATTGTAAGTGTCCAAATAACAGAGCCATGGCATGGCATAGAAAAAACGTATTTCATTCTGGTAAACGGTATAAGGGGAAAAAGGCTTGGAAAAAAGTTTATCCAGATGAAGTTGAATATAAAGGGGATTCAAAATGAAATCATTTAGAAAATTTGTTAAAGAGGGAACTAAGGAAGAATACAACAAACTTTTTGATGCAAAACTAAAAAAGTATGGTGTTGATAGTCCTGAAGATTTGTCTGATGAAGAAAAGAAAAAGTTTTTTGATGAAATTGATAAAGAATGGAAGTCTGATAAAGAGGAAGTTAAAGAGTTTATTAAGAAAGATGGTGCAAGGCGTCGTGTTGCTGGTGGCGACGGTCGAAAGAGTAAAAAGTCTAAAGAAGAAGGTTGTGCTGACCATGAGGATGAGGAAGAAGAGGAAGAAGAATGAAAGGCTTTGGAACATTCATAAAAGAAAATTGGAAAGATGAAGCTACTGAGTTAAAGCTATTCATTGATAATGATGCAAATCTTTATCGTCAAAGACTTGTTCCTATTGTCAAAAATATCCAGAAGAAAATGAAGTCTGGAAAGTATGACCATAAGAAAGCTCCTAAACTTTGGAAGTATCTTGTAGATGATGGTGCAAAGAAATATGCTAAAGAATTTCCAGGTGTTAAGTTTGATAGGAAAGTTAAAGATCATGTTGCACAAGAATTTGCAGATGAATACAGAGTTGAAATAGAAGCCCAAGGCGGAAAGATGTTCTAATGAAAAGTTATAGGAAATTCATAAACGAAGCAAAAGGTGATACAGCTGTTTTCTCTTTTGGTAGAATGAATCCTCCTACCATTGGACACGGGAAACTTATCGCTAAAGTTATTTCAGTTGCAAAGAAAGAAAGAGCAACACCTATTATTTTTCCTTCAAAGACCGAAGATAAAAAGAAAAATCCTTTGTCATTTAAAACAAAAGTGAAAGTAATGAAGGATGTTTTTGGTAATGTTATAAATACTGATACATCAATAAAGACACCCTTTGACGTATTAGACAAGCTAAATAATGATAAGTATGAAAAAGTTGTTTTTGTAGTTGGCAGTGATCGGGTAAGCGAATTCAAACGAAATATGAGTAAATATGTTGATAGCGACCTTGATAATATAAAAGATTTTTCAGTTGTCTCAGCAGGAGATCGTGATCCAGACGCTGAGGGTGTTGCTGGTATGTCTGGTTCAAAAATGAGAGACTTTGTTATTAAAGATAAGTTTAGCAAGTTCAAGGAAGGGCTTATGACGAAGAATGCTAGACTTGCAAAAGCCGTTTTCAAAGAGATCGGCAAAAAATTAAAAATCAAATAGGAGGAGAACCTATAATGCATCCAAGATTTATGCAAGCTTTAATATTTTTGGCAGGTTGGGCAGTAGCAGGTTATTTGTATCATTAAATATTATTAGAAAGGAGTAAAATAGTATGGAAACTATGATTTTAGCATGGGCACAGGGACAATCTTGGTTTGGTATTGCTTGCACAGTTATTGCAGTTGCAAACGCAGTTACTCTTACCTTAAAAGATGATTATGCAGAAAAATTGCCTGTTCTTGGAAAAATATGGCCGATTCTGAATTGGTTGTCTTTGAATGTTCATAATAATAAAAATGGTTAATAATTGATATATGGGGGAAGCTTCCCCCATATATTTTTTGATTTGAAAGGAAAAGAGTATGCGTAAAGGAATAGTTGGTGGTTTACATAATGAAACTGGTTGTATTATGAGTGAAGGTAATACTTATAATTTTAATATTAAAATAGTTAATGGAACCGTAGCGAATGGTCAGCAAGTAGATTTTGAGTTAAACCAATATGACGGCGTAGTTAAAGTGGATGGTCTTGGTGCAACAAAACCAACACCCGCACCTCAACCAAAACAAAAACCAAAACATAAACAAAAAGAAAATACTGCAAGTAAGCTTGTGGATAATTTTGCAGTAGATAACAGAGAATTACTAACGGAGGATAAATAAAATGAGTACATGGGGATCAGATGGTGCTGAAGGAAGTAAACCAAAAAATTTAACAGATGCAGAAAAAGCTAAGTGTACTGCTGATAAAACTGGCTGGACAGTTCCTGCTGGTGGTAATGATAATCCAGCTGCAGATCGTGAAACATTGGTTGCTGTTAGAGGAATGAAAGAAGCACCAGCACCAGCTCCGGCTGAGGAAGAAGAAGAATAGGTAATGATCCGTATTGCCTGTTTATTATTTTCATTATTTATTTTAACAGGGTTTTCTAAACCAAGAATTATAGACAACGGTGAATTTCAAGAACCTGCTATTGACAAATTAATACAATGGGTGCCAGAACAAATCCCACGCACCGTATCATTTTATTTTGATACTGATGGGGATGGTGTATCTGATATTATTATTGCATATTATCTTATAGAAGCTTATGCTTGTAGAGAATTATGTACGATTGAGTTAAGAGAATTTGAGGATCATTGGATTTTAGTATCTTCTATTGGTGAAAATCCATATGCATATTATATTGTTAAGAAGTGGTCAATGTGGCGTGAGACAGAAAAAGAAGATTGGAAAAGTGTAAAAAAATCATCTGGATCGGTTTATAAGTATAAGGACCATGATGAATGGTTTAATGATAAGTTTTTAAAATTATGGCCAGAAATGGCTCCATAAAAAATGTAGAGGTTTTATGCGATTTGATGTTTTGACGAATGGTAATTATATGATGTATGCACTACTTCATTATGATAACCCACATTGTAAAGATATAAAAGAGTTCTTTGAGGATATTAAACGAATACATTATATTCGTAGATTGTTTAAAAGATACGAAACAGATGGTATTCTTAAAGACCGATTAATACTTAATCATCTAATTACATTCTATAATGTTTTTGAAGCTAAAGCAGCTTCAAGAATACTATTCTTTAGAATAGAAGAAAAATATCATTCTGCGTTGAAAACTTTTTTAGTTTTTATTAACAAAGCGCCAGAAGAAAGAAATGATATATCATTAGATGATGTTGTAATTAATGTTCTAAGGAATATAAAATAAATGTCAAGATTAGTAGATACCTATATAACATATCGAATTATTAAAACATTAGTAAAGCCATGGAAACAACAAGAAGCCTATAAACTTGGTATTATTGATGCTAAAGGTAAGACTTTAAAAAAAGCTAAAGATTTAAAAACAGCTGACGAAAAAGAAGCTTATACTGTTTTGACTAGATTTATTTTCAATCTTAAACGTCTTTTGAATCAAGTGCCAGGTGGCAAAAGTAAGTTTGGGTCTTATGCAGCAGCAGCTGTTCTTTTACTAAAAGAGGAAGAAGAAAATGAACAAGAAACCATTTGAAGAAGATGCTCCAACTAATGCAACCGGCCCAGCTGTAGTTGGTACTGGTGATGATAAGTCAACTTGGAAAAAGAAGAAAAAGAAATCCAAGATTATTAAGCGTCTCAAAGGAACTTATGAAGTTGGTAGAAAACCAGATAAAGAATTAGTATTGAAAAAAGAAGATCGTGATTATCGTAAAGAATATGATAATTATCATGCAAAACCAGAGCAGCGTAAAAAGAACGCAGCTCGTTTGAGAGCGAGGAGGCTAATGGTGAAAAAAGGTAAAGTGAAAAAGAATGATAAAATGGATGTGCATCATAAAGACAACAATCCCTTGAATAATGACCCCAAAAATCTTTCAGTAACTACACAAAATTATAATAGAAAAGAACCTCGATTGCGTGAAGAAGGTGAGATTGATATTACACCTGATTCTACGTTTGCGCAGATGCCAGTATTCAAAGTTGATTCAAGCGATTTTGTAAGATGTCAAGATGTGAAAAAGAAACATGCTAGATGGAGTAAACATATTGATACAAATTCAGAATATGGTAAAAAGATTCATACATACGCACAAAAGAATCCTAAGAAATCTATTATAGTTCAAGATGATAAAACAGGC
>CEUS01017274.1_pt1 | contig 18373 bp, 15 predicted proteins | sample 427031 | NCBI WGS metagenome assembly CEUS01 (sample SAMEA2622837, study PRJEB7988) | marine metagenome | biome: marine biome (ENVO:00000447); feature: marine epipelagic mixed layer (ENVO:xxxxxxxxx); material: "saline water (ENVO:00002010), including plankton (ENVO:xxxxxxxx)" | depth 140 m | reverse complement strand
CTCGCCCCCCCTCCCCGTTCTAATTCCTCCCCACGGCAAGCGGCGCCGACGCGTGGCAATGCTGACGGGATGCGTACAGCGCGTCTTCTTCCCGCACGTGAACGCGGCCACCGCCCGAGTGCTGGCCGCGGAAGGGTGCGAAGTGGTCGCGCCTCACGGCCAGGGCTGCTGTGGCGCCCTCTCCCTACATGCCGGGCGTGAACAGGAGGCTATGACGTTCGCGCGCCGGACTATCGACACCTTCGAGGCTGCGGGGGTAGAGAACGTAGTGGCGAATGTCGCCGGCTGCGGATCGGCTATGAAAGACTACGGGTACTTGCTCCGGGACGACCCCACGCACGCTGGGCGGGCACAAAACTTCGCGGTCAAGGTTCGTGACGCATCTGAGCTCGTTCACGAGCTCGGTCCAGCGGCCATCCGGCATCCACTTCCGCTAATCGCGGCGTATCACGACCCCTGCCACCTCGCTCACGGGCAGAAGATCCGCGCCGCGCCGCGCGAAGTGCTGCGAACGATCCCAGGGCTTACGCTGCGCGAGATTCGAGAATCCGAGATCTGCTGTGGCTCGGCGGGCATCTACAACCTAATCGAGGCAGAGCCGGCGGCGCGACTCGGCGAGCGCAAGGCCCTTAACGTGCTGGAAACCGGCGCCCAGCTCCTAGTGACCGGCAACGCGGGATGTCTCCTGCAGATCCGTGCGAGCCTCAACCGGATGCGCAAGCAGCTGCCGCTCACGCATCCCATGCAGGTCCTCGATGCCTCGATCTGCGGTGAGCCGGTGACCACGCTGACCCGATAGAGTCTTTCTAATCGGCCAGCTCATCAGGTCCCCGGAAACATCCCCTCAATTTCGCTCAAACTCATCAGTACCTCGCGAGACTTGGATCCGTCCGGCGGCCCCACCACTCCTGCCTCGTGCAGTTGATCCACGATGCGTGCGGCGCGTCCGTATCCGATCTTGAGGCGCCGCTGGAGCAGCGAGGTGGATCCCTGGTTGTGTTGGATGCACACCTCCGCGGCATCGCGGAACAGCTCATCCCAGTCGCCGGATATTTCCTCCGCGTCAGCTGCGTCGAGCTGCTCACTCGTGCGCACCTCTTCGAGGATGTCCTCTTCTGATCGCACAGCTACTGGGGCCACCGCTGCGGGATCCAGTGCCTCGCGCCGCTGCTGATACCAGTTGATCAGTGTCTCCGTGTCCTCTGTGGAGATGAACGCCCCCTGAATGCGCGCGGGTTCGCTCTTGGCGGGGGGAAGAAAGAGCATGTCGCCGTTGCCGAGGAGTGCCTCTGAGCCGTTCTGGTCCAGGATAGTCCGGCTGTCCGTCTTCGACGCTACCCGGAATGCCGCGCGGGTCGGAAAGTTGGCCTTGATCAGCCCTGTGATGACATTCACCGATGGACGCTGGGTAGCGACGATCAGGTGGATACCGATTGCGCGAGCCTTCTGGGCTAATTGAGATAGCGGCTTCTCCACCTCGCTCTGCACGGTCATCATCAGGTCCGCGAGCTCGTCCACGACAACCACGATGTAGGGTAGCACACCATCGTCGTAGATACCGCGATCCTCGTCGCCCTCCTCCCCCTCGACCTGCACCCGGCGCAGCACAACACCGGCCTCGATTTTCTGATTGAATTCGGTGATCGAACGAACGTGGTTAGCGGAGAACAACTGATAGCGCCGCTCCATCTCGAGCACTGCCCACTTCAGTACGCCCGCTGCGTCGCGCGGATCAGTCACCACCGGATGGCGCAGGTGCGGCAGCTCGGCATACGTGGACAACTCGACCATCTTGGGGTCAATCATCAGGAGACGCAGCGTCTCGGGCGTGTGCCGATAGACGAGGCTCGTTATGACCGTGTTTATGCACACCGACTTCCCGGAGCCCGTAGCACCGGCGATCAAAACGTGCGGCATCTTGGCGAGATCGGCCACATACGCCCTGCCTGTCAGATCCTTACCCAGCGCGAGGGGCAGATCACCCCGCGCACCGCGGAACTCCTTGGCCTCCAAGATCTCGCGGAGCTGCACCACGGCGGCTTCTGGGTTCGGAATCTCCACCCCCACTGCACCCTTGCCTGGAATCGGGGCCACGATCCGGATGCTCTGGGCCTTCATGGCGAGCGCTAGGTCCGCGTCCAGGTTGGCGATCCGGTTCACCTTTACGCCCGGCGCGGGCACCACCTCGAACTGAGTCACCACGGGTCCAGTGGTGCGACCGCCGATATGACTCTCGACGTTGAAGGTGCGGAGTTTTTCCACGAGCACCTGACCGAGGCGGTCTAATTCCTCGTCCATATGGGACCGATCTACGCGCGCCCCTGGAGTAAGCAGGTCGATCGGGGGAAGGGTGGTCTCGAGCGTACGCTTGTCGGCGCGGTCCGCGAACGGATCGGATGCCTCCGCCTGAGCTGGCGACCCGGTCGGCGCATCGCTCTTGTGCGAGTGGCTGCTCACGTCCGGCGTAGAACCTGGGTGGCCCGGCTCCAGCCCCTCATCGCCAGTCTCGCGCTCGAACGGCTCAATCGGCGCGATGTTCGCCTCTGTCCACAGGACCGCGGCTTCCTCCGCGCGGCGCGTGCGCTCGGACCGCCACCGTGCCCAGCGACCCACTAGGAAGCCCATTCCTCGCCCCACAACCCCTCCCCCCAACGCTACTCCCTGACCGACAGCACGTATCGGCCGCCAGCCCAGTGTAACGACGGACAAGGCCACCATGAGCACCGACAGGAGAAGAAGGCTACCGAGCCAACTGAGCGCACTCACGAGGAGCCCGCCCAACGCCCTCCCAAGCCAACCGTCGCACTGCGAATTCGGCGCCAGAACGTAGAGTCCGGGCGGAACGAAGAGGAGGAGTCCGATGCCGAGCGCGCCGAACCGGAGTACGCTCTCGCGCCCGAGCCATCCCAGGGCCCTCAAGCCCCCGAGCATTAGCAAAGCAGGGATCAGCACGGCCGCGGCACCCACCGCGGCCCACAGGCCATCGGCGGTCACCGCCCCCACACGCCCCATCGCGTTGCCAGAAGGAAATATCCCCTCGACCCTCGGTCCCAGAGCCGAAACTGGCACCAGCGCAAACAGGAGGAACAGGGCAAGGGCCAGTAGAGCCAGAGCGAGCAGCTCCTGGCGTTGGTCGCTCCCGAGCCCGGGACCGCCTCTGGAGCCCTCATTGGACTGGGGCTTCTTACGATCCGCCACCGTCAGCCCGTTGAATAATCCGCTCCTTGAGCTTGGGCACCAACTCCTCGACATCTACCCGCCCACACCAGGCCACGTCGTCCAACATGCCAACCTCCGCGAGCGAGCGCCCGGCCGCGGAATCCGCAAGGAGTGCATCGTCGACCCCAAAGGCTTCAGCCAACGCAAGGGCCGAGCGTCCGGCGTCCTCAACCTCTAGTGTTCCCCCCAAACGCTCTTTCAGCCTGCTGAGCAGCATCCCTGCGCACAAAGTATCGTCGATCGAGAAGCGACCCTCGCGTCCGGCGCAAACCACGGCCAGTCGCTCCGCATCGGCGCACGCCGCAGCAACCGCCGACAGGTTCAGGAAAGAGGCGACCAGAACATGTTCTGCGCCGTCAACCGCCAGGAGCGCCCGTGTGCCGTTGGTCGTGGTCATGACCACGCGCTTCCCGCCCACCATCTCGGGAGTGAATTCCCGTGGGGAGTTGCCGAGGTCGAAACCCTCCACCTTGAGGCCTCGTCGCTCCCCAGCCAGGAGCGCGTCCTCCCGGCCGAGCGACGTGGCGAGCTTTATGGCTTCCTCAGTCGACACCACTGGATAGATAGCCTGCGCCCCGGCGGCCAACGCTGCGACGATCGTGCTGGAGGCGCGCAACACGTCGATCACAACCGCCGTGTGATCCTGCAGGACGGCGCCATCCACCTCTTGGAGGGTGAAGAAGACAGTAGCGTTCACGATCCGGCCTCTGCCTGCGCTCGGCTCCGCACGATCCGCTCAGCCATGAAGCGGTCAAGAAAGCTGGTGTCTACGTCACCCTTCACAAAACGCTCGTCCCTCACCACCTCGGCTAGCAACGGAAGGGTGGTGTGGACACCCTCAATCACGAACGATCCGAGTGCGTTGCGGGCACGGGAAAGTGCCTCCTCACGACTGTTTCCAAACACGATTAGCTTGGCTAGCAGGGAGTCGTACTGAGGCGGCACGGCATAGCCTGAGTAGACGTGCGTGTCCAGCCGCACCCCCGGACCCCCGGGGGTATGGAACGTGCTGATTGTTCCCGGTGATGGGGCGAAATTACGATCTGGATCTTCGGCGTTGATGCGAAACTCGATCGCCCACCCACGGTGGTCCAGCTGTTGCTTGGAAAAAGAAATTGGCTCTCTCGCCGCTACCATGATCTGCTCCTTCACCAGGTCCAGGCTCATGGTAACCTCTGTCACTGGATGTTCCACCTGGATGCGGGTATTCATTTCGATGAAAAAGAACTTTCCCCTTTCATCGAGCAGAAACTCAACCGTGCCCGCTCCCACGTATTGGATGGCCGCGGCTGCCTTGATCGCGGCGGCGCCCATGCGCTTGCGGAGCCCGGGAGTCATCCCGGGCGAGGGCGCCTCCTCGATCATTTTCTGATGCCTCCGCTGAACCGAGCAGTCCCGCTCCCCTAGGTGTAGGATACGACCTTCGTGATCCCCGAATACTTGGAACTCCACATGGCGCGGGTGCTCAAGCATCCGTTCCAGGTAAACCCCTAAGTCGCCGAAAGACGCCTGGGCTTCGGTCTGGGCTTGCTGCAGCAGCTCGGGAAAGGTTTCGCGGTCACGCGCTATCCGCATCCCCTTCCCACCCCCCCCGGCCGACGCCTTGATCATGATGGGAAAGCCTATCTCCTCAGCAGCAGCCCGCGCTGCATCGGGATCCGTCACGACGTCCGCAGTCCCCGGCACCGTGGGCACCCCGTGCTCGATCATCGTGCGCCGCGCGGTGGCCTTATCGCCCATGGCACGAATTTGTTCGGGGTTGGGACCAATGAAGACTATCCCGGAGAGGGCGCAGATCTCGCTGAATTCGGCGTTCTCAGCGAGGAACCCGTAGCCCGGGTGGATCGCATCGGCGCCGGTCACCTCGGCGGCGGCGATGATGCGGGGGATGTTCAGATAGCTTTCGCGAGCAGGCGCGGGACCAATGCACACGTCTTCGTCCGCGAAGCGGACGTGAAGCGACTCCCGGTCGGCTTCCGAGTACACTACCACGGTCTTCACTCCGAGCTCGTGGCAGGCCCGGATGATCCGAAGGGCGATTTCACCCCGGTTGGCAATCAGAATTTTCTTGAACAATCGATTCCTACTAGTGGAAACGCGCCCGGCTCAACTGGGCACCGGACGCGTCTTGGAAGGAGGGGTCGCGGTCCAACGGACCTCACGGTCCGGGATCGATCCGAAAAAGGACCTGGCCATATTCGATGGGTACCGCGTTCTCGATGCAGATTTCGGCGACCACTCCATCGACTTCGCTCTCCAACTCGTTCATAAGCTTCATCGCCTCGATGATGCAGAGGGTGTCGCCTTTTTTCACCCGCGTCCCTCGCTCGACATAGGCCGGGGCATCGGGAGCGGCCGAGCGGTAGAAGGTCCCCACCATGGGGGACTTCACATCCACAAGATTGCTGGAAGCCGGCTCCTCTGGAGACATCCCTGCCGACTCCGTTTCGGCTGGCGGGGAAGCATCCGACCAAGTGCGTTCCTCCGTCGCAGGGGATGCGGGTGGCGCAGTCTTCGAGAGCCGGATGCGGGTACCGCCCCGCTCGATTTCGATCGAGTCCAGGGAACTCTCGTCGAGGGCCTTAATCAAGCCCTCAAAAAAACCCAGCTCGATCATCCAGTGACCCGAGTGAGGTACTTGTCCTCCCTGCGATCCACCTTGAGAACATCCCCTTCCTCGATGAAGAGTGGCACCTGCACAACGGCGCCGGTCTCGAGCTTGGCCGGCTTGGTGCCACCTTGTGCGGTGTCACCGCGCACACCCGGATCGGTCTCCACCACCTCCAGTTCGACAAAGAACGGAAGATCCACGGCGATGACCCGATCGTTATGTACTAGTCCCTCGCAGTCCATGTTCTCCTTCAGGTAGCGGAGCTGGCCGGCCCCGATCACTTCGGAAGAAATGGGAATCATCTCGAAGGTCTGGACGTCCATGAAGTGAAACAACACACCGTCGGTATAGCTGAACGTGACCGGGCGCCGCTCCAGGCGCACCTCAACCACCTTTTCTCCGGCCCTGTATGTCCTCTCCACAACCGCACCGGTGTGCACGTTCTTGAGCTTGGTGCGCACAAAGGCCCCTCCCTTACCGGGCTTCACGTGCTGGAAATACGTGATCTGCCAGAGAACTCCGTCGATCTCTAAAACCAAGCCATTACGAAAGTCGGCAGTGCTCCCCATGATGTGTTAGTTCAAGTCTTTTCGCTGCTCTTCTCGACCAAGGCCACCAGGCCACGGAGGCCAAGAAGATAGCTTTCAGGGCCGAATCCATACACCACCCCTCCAGCGACCGATGCCAGGAACGAGCCTCGCCGAAAATCCTCGCGCGAGGATGTGTTCGAAAGGTGAACTTCGACAAACGGGAGACCCACACCGACCAGGCAGTCACGGAGCGCTATGCTGGTATGGGTCAAGGCACCGGCGTTGATCACGAAACCCGCCACGCGCTCCGACGCCGCCTCGATGAAGTCAAGGAGAGAGCCTTCGGTGTTGGACTGGAAAAATTCCACCTCTACGTTCAGATCGTGGCCGAGAACGCGGATCTGATCCTCGATCTCTTCAAGCGTTTCGTGCCCGTACACCGCTGGCTCGCGCTGGCCGAGCGTCCGGAGGTTGGGACCATGGAGTACCGCGATGCGCACGATCAGTCTTCTCCTAGGGAAGGCGTTCGATCTGGCTACCAAGCTCGTCCCGTCCAGACCCGTCGTGGGGGTCGGGGGCCAGCGTAGCAGTATCGACGACCTCAGGCGCGAGTGCCTCGATCGGAACCACCAGGCTGTCCTCCCCCCCTTTTTCAAGGGATGCGGGCTCCCAATCGAGGAGGGCTCGGAAATAATCGCGGACTGATATACCAGAGGGGGGAGGCGTGGGCTGCGCGGGCCGTTCCTTCAAGGCTAACGGCGCGCTCAAATCGCTCGTCTCACGGGAACCCCCAGTCCAATCCCGGGCCAGCGTTTCCATTTCCCCGTCGGTGGGGCGAGGCGGAGCCACCACTCCACCAGTGTCTCGACCCGCCGGCGGCGCCGCCATCGCGTCGACCAGTTCCTTCAGTCCGGGGTCGTCGGGCGTCTGCTCCAGCAGGTGGTGGTAGACTCGGAGCGCGTGGGAGTGGTGTCCCTGGCGGGCGTACAAGTCCGCCATGGTACGGGTGAGAGGGCCATCCTCATCCTCGCTCCGTAGCGTGTCCGGCTGGGCGGTGAAAGGTAGCTGTGTCGGAGGCGATTCCGGGAACGCGGCGGGTGGGACCGACTCGACCTTGACCTCGAGCTGGGGGGTCGTTTCCTCCCCCTGTTCGATCTCGATCTCGCGCAAGCGCGTGACGACCTCACGGTCGCTCGGCTCCAAGTCGACGAGCCTTTGGAAAAACTCCAGCGCCGCTGGTCGGTCCCCGCGCGCTGCCGCAAGCTCCCCGACCCCCCTGAGCGCTTCGGCATTCTCCTCGTCCAGCTCAAGCGCGGCCTCGAACGCTGCAGCGGCGGCCTCCGTCTCCCCCCGATCCCGACGCACCCAACCGGCCACGACCAACGCCGGTACAAAATCGGAGTGGCGGTCTAGCCCATCGTGCAGAAGCTCGAGCGCCTGGTCCAAATCTCCCTGGCGGCGGTAAGCATCGGCGAGCGGGGCAAACACGCGGCCTTCCGGGTCTCGCTCAGACCAGAAGAGGGTGCGCAGTTCGTGGATCTCCTTCTCCACGGAATCGGCCACTGAAAACTCCTGGAAAAGGGGGGGGAAAGGGACGGATATGTCCTGGTGGGAACAGCCGTGAAGATAAGCACACGCTTGAAAAGGTGTCAACGCGGCAATGAGGTACTCTTTGCCGGTAATCCGTTGTTAAACGTGCACTTCCGAGTCGGCTAAGGGCGTGCGTACCCTTCAGTTGAGGGGGAGGCTCCCCCCGGTTACTTTTTTGGGTTCGAAAGAAAACGTCGGGGTCTGTGACGGGTCGTCACACGGAACCCCAAAAGAGGTGTAGTCAGGGCCAGAGGAGCCGCACGAATATGATGCGTCAGATGCGGGAAAACACGAAGTGGATCATGCTGGTCACGGCAATAGCATTCGTGGGACTAATGCTATTCGATTGGGGAATGGACGCCACCGGTCGCACCTCTGGCTCCATGGGCGACATCGGGCGGGTGAACGGCACCCCAGTGCAGTACGAAGCCTACATGGGTACCTACCGCAACTTGTACGACCAGACACAGATCGCTCAGGCGGATCCCATTAGCACCCAACAGAACCGCGAGCTCGAGCAGGCCGCCTGGAACCAGCTGGTGGATAGGATCCTGATGCTGCAAGAACTCGACCGCCGCGGCATCGACGTGACCGACGAGGAGATCCGGCAGGCGGCCCGCTTCCAGCCGCCCCCCGAGTTCCGGGAGAACCCCGCGTTCCTGACCGAAGGCAATTTTGATCTGGTCAAGTACCAGCAATTCCTTACCAACTCCGCCGATCCCCAGCTTTTTCCGGAACTCGAGGCATACTATCGCGACGTGCTCCTGCAGCGAAAGCTCAGTCGCCAAGTGGCGACCGGAGTCTTTATCACGGACTCCGAGCTATGGGAGCAGTACCGTGATGTGCACGAAACCACACTGGTCCGCTTCGTACCGCTCAACCCGGCACAGCGCGTTCCGGACGATTCGGTCACCGTCACAGACGCGGAAATGGAGAGGTATTGGAGGGACCACCAGGACGAATTCGAGGTGCCCGCCCGCGCTTCGGTAAAGCTAATCGTAATGCCCCGGGCCCCGACCAACGCCGATAGCACAACCGCGAACCTGCGGGCCGCGACTCTCTTGGACGAGATCCACGCGGGCGCCAGCTTCGACTCGGTGGGAAACCGCGAAGCGGCTGCCCTGCGGCCGGTGACCTTCCAGGACCTCGGAACCTTCGGACGCGGCACGATGACACCGGTGTTCGACACAGCCGCCTTCTCCGCGCCAGTGGGAAGAGCGACGGGCCCGCTGCAGACCAGTTTCGGGTACCACCTGCTGCTAGTGTCGAACCGCACTGCGGACAGCGTGACCGCCAAACACATCCTGGTGCCAATCACGCGCACCGAGGAGTCGGAGGACGCCATCCTCATGCTGGCAGACTCAACTGATAAACTGGCCGAGGACCTCACCCTCGAGGAGGTCGGCCGGATCATGGGGTTCGAGGTTGGGACCGCCGAACTAAATGACGCCTTCCCGTTCCTCCCCGGAGTCGGCATGTCATCGGACGGTGCCGATTGGGCTTTCCAGGAAGCCTTGCCGGGAGACGTGAGCGAGGTCTTCGAAAACGACCAGTCCTTTTATGCGCTAGAGCTCGTCTCAAGCACGCCTGGAGGTGTGACACCTCTCGACGAGGCAAAACGCACCATCCGTTCCGTACTGCTGATAGAGAAAAAACTCACAGTGGGGACTGCGGAGGGCCAGCGCTTGGTCGAGCGGGTCAAGTCAGGCGTAACCCTCTCGGACGCTGCCACCGAAATGGGGCTACAGGTGCGCACCCCGGGTCCATTCACCCGGCAGGATTTTGTCCCCGACTTGGGGCAGATGAACGCCGCGATTGGAACCGCGTTCGGTCTTGCTAAGGGCAGCGTGAGCGACCCCGTCCCTACGCAGCAGAACGTCTTCGTGATGGAGAAGATAGACCAGACGCCGGCCGACTCGACCCTGTGGTTGGCGCAGAAGCAGGAGCAGCGGCAGGCACTGGCCGGACTCATCCAGCAGCAGCGCCTCCAGGACTGGATTCAGGGTCTGAGGACCGCGGCCGAAATCGTCGATCGGCGCGCAGAGGTACTCACACCCGTAGATGACTCGAATCAGACGCCGTACTCCCCGAACCTGTTGGGCTTTTAGTAGAAGACCAGAGCACAGGCAAGAAGAAAGCGGGCCGGAGCGAAAAAGCTCCGGCCCGCTTTTCTTCCTTTAGGAGATTAGCGCTACCGCAGCTCAGCCCTTCGGAGCATCTGCCGGCAGCTTTTCTGTGGAACTTGGGGCGCTGGCCGTAGAAGGAGCAGCGGGAACGCTGGTCGTGGAGGAAGAAGTGGGAGCACCCGTCGTGGCTGGAGGGGTGCTCGTCCCTTCTATGCGCCTGGGTGGTTCGGGCTCCCGAGGCGTAGGAGTGTAGCGCGGCCTATCCGCCGCCTTCAACTCCCCTTCGATTTCACGGACCGAACCCTTGAACTCACGAATCCCCTTGCCCAGCGCAGAACCGATCTCCGGCAACCGCTTGGCACCGAAGAGCAGGAGCACAACAAGGAAGATCAGAACCATCTCTCCCATGCCCATGCCACCGAACATCTGACTACCCTCCTTGGCGCGGTTACCGCGCCTTATGCCCGTTGCCGTGGATGTCGTCTATATCCAGGAACGTGCTATCAGAGCAACCAGAAAGACCCCGACCAACGTTAGCACGTTGAGGCTTATCACCAACGGACCAGCCGTCAATGCGAACGCAACCAAGTCCATCGAGAGCGGTCCGAACGACATGTCGACAGAGGTCGTCAGGAACGTCCGCGCCGCGCTGTCCGGCAGGAACGTCACGGTGAGCTTGGTGAAGAGCCCACCGAGGAAAAACCCCAATAAAAGGGCCCAACTGAACCTAACGGCGCTGCGCCATCGGGTATCGATTAGCATACAGCCTCTGCACCACAAATGTTCCCTTCTACGCCAGGAACGCGGCGACTCACCGGCTTCGACCCACGGCGTAGCTCACGGCACCACGCAAGGCTTCCACGGCGGCGCCCGCCTCCAGTCCTTCCAACACCGCTTCCGCCCGCTCCGCGTACTCAGCCGCCCGCACCCTGGTGTAATCCAGTCCGCCCCGCTCCTCGACGATGTCCATGATCCGGCCGATCTCTTCGTCCAAGGGGTCGACCCGTGTGAAGAACTGCCGGATCTCACGGACCTCGGTCTCCGTTGCCCGGGACAGAGCGCTCACAAGCGGTAGGGTAACCTTGCGCTCCCGCAGGTCGTGGCCGCTGGGCTTGCCGGTGACCGCCTCGCTCCCCGTGTAGTCGAGTAGGTCATCAGCAATTTGAAAGGCCATCCCCAGGTGGTGACCAAACTGGGCCATCGGCACGCGGTATTGCGACATTCCCGCCAGGGCTCCGAGCTCACAAGCCGCTGACATGAGGGATGCAGTCTTGGCTGAGATGAGCTGGGAGTAGTCCTCCTCCGAAAAAGCCAGCGCGTCATAAGCGGTGAGCTGCCGCATTTCGCCTATGCTCATCTCGTTCGCGGCGCGGGCCAGCACCTGCACCGCTTCTAGATCCCCCAACTGAGCGAGCTCGGTGACTGAACGGCTGTAGAGGTAGTCTCCCATGATGATGGCGATCTGATGGGTCCAGAGCGCATTCACGGTGGGGAGACCTCGCCGCAGAACCGAGTGATCGACGGCGTCGTCATGCACGAGCGTGGCCAGGTGTACCAACTCGACAACTGCCGCCAGCGTGACTGCTCGCGGGTGGGCGGAACTACCGATCTCGCTGGAAAGAAGCAGTGCAGTCGGGCGGAAAAGCTTGCCGCGCACAAGAAGGAGGTACTCTTTCACCTCTTCGATCAGGGCGAAGTCGGTGACCACAATCCGCCGAATTTCGTCCATTACCTGGTCGATACGGTCTCCGACCGGCGCCTGGATGGACGCCAACGCTGGCGGCCCTTCGCGCACGGCGGCAGTAAGAGCAGCGGAGTCTCTCACGGCCCCCCTCCCGATAAGGTCAGGGAACGTAGCAACATGGACAGACAGACCCGCCGGCTACCGGAGGGCCCGGAGCCGCTCGGTGACGTCAGCGAAATTGATGTCCAAGGAGAAGAGGCAGTCGTAGAACTCCAGCGCAGACAAAAGCCTTACAACCTTCACAGCGTCTTTATCCATTTTTCCGACCCCAAGATGAGCCCCGCACAGCCGACAGATAAAATTGGGGCTGTCAGAGAAGCGTGTTTAGGCGTGATCGTGATAAGAATTAATTTTTATCAGTTTGTATGTGCGATCCGAAGGCTCCCGCTCCAGAGCTGGGGAATTCCCTGCCCTGCTATCGCTCTTCGTCAGGGGAATCAACTGTCTGCTCCGAGACGTACCGGGCAAGGCGCGCCGAGAGCAACCGAGAGGGGAGGCTGTCAAGCAGATGTAATCTGTCGGCGGCGGCCGGAAGCACAAGTGGGTCAGGGATCATGCCGATCACCTCGGTACCCGCGATCCGGCCACCCCAGCTCTGTAACCGCTCCTCCACGTAGCGGAAAACGTCGAACGGCGATGTGCGCTCCATATCCTCAAGGTTCATGGAAAACTGAATCCGGCCGCCGGGCTCCAGCTCCAGGGCGAGAACCCGGAGCGACGCGAACCCACCCCCCAATTCCCGTGCCTCATCCGCTAAGGCGCGCACGCGATCGAATTCCACCCCCTCGACATAAAGATTCCACGCAAGCAAGGCCTCGCGCGCACCCACGCAGGTGACCCCAGCCGTAGGGTGGGCGTCTGTTCGACCTGCGGACAGATCGGGCTCGCGGCCCTCCGGGAATTTGTCCCGTAGGGATTCGAAACCCCCTGGGCGGATCTCCGCAAGCCGGCGACCAGGAGGAGAAGAGGCGCCACCATAGAAGTAGACCGGGAGACCTAGTTCGGCCAGTTTGGCCCCTACCCGGTGGGCGCTGTCCACCGCATCTGAGAGCGTTAGACCCTGCAAGGGGACGAAAGGAAGGACGTCGAGCACCCCCACCCGCGGGTGCACGCCACGATGCTCGCGGAGATCCAGGTGCTCGAGGGAAAACACGGCTGCCGCCACTGCCGCGGCCTCCACCGTCTGGGGATCTCCGATGAAAGTGACCACAGAACGGTTGTGATGGGAATCTGCCGACCAGTCCAGCACGTCTGCTCCGGCGAGGGTGATTACTTCAACCACCGCCCGGACCCAGTCGAGGTCCTTGCCCTCACTGAAGTTGGGAACCGCCTCGAGGACTGGGAGCATGATTCGAACATACACCCACGGGACGGTGCAGCGACAGCCAAACGTACGGAGGTGCTAACCCCCAAGTGAGAGCGGCACATGGGGTTGCGAGATACGATTGGGCCCTACCAAAACACCAGCGCACAACCATCGTTGGGGGCAAGTTCAGATGTCCTGGCTGTTCGGAGAGGACAGCAGGAGCGGGGCGGGATGGACAGCCTGGCGCACACCTACCGGAGGTCGGTGATGTTTGTACTGCGCTGCCGGTAATCGAACCTGAAATCCGAGTTGGCCTTGAGCGACACATCGAAGCGGAACGCCCAGTTGCCAGTAGCGGTCTGGACGAAGTCGAAGCGGGCCTGCCAGTCGTGTATGTCGCGGGTGAGCGCGATCACGTGATCATTGAAGCCCCCCCGCTCCAGATCGTACGACGTGCGCCAGCTCAGGTCCCAGAGCGTCGTCGGCTTCAAAGTAAACGACACCGAGAGCATCTGGCTGGGTGAGCGCGAGACGTCGCGTGGGCGGGCCAACGAATAGGAGAACCCCGCGCTCCAGCTGCCCACATCGGCATTAGGGCGCCTGTCGGCTGCTACAGCCGTGCTACGCCGGTACACGCCTGGGATGATGCTGGCCTCGTCGATGGCCGGCGCGGCTTCTAGGGCCGGATCCTCCTCCGGCTCACTCTCGTTCGTGGACGTGGTTACCGAGTCCGCCCTCCCGAACAGACCGAAGCCCCGGAAAAGCGCAGAGCGACCGTTCAGCGAGAAACCCAGGTTCACGTCAGCCAGGCGGGGGGCGAAACGACGCTTGGTCTCTGTCCCGCCACCCGGGATGGCAACCGTGGTGTCGGCGAACAGGTCATGGCTCATCGAAATCGAGATCCCTCGCAGCAATGAGGAACTGATCTGGTTCTCGATCCGCGTGGTCCTGAAGCCGAGCAAGAAGCCCAGCGAATCGGCCTCCACGAAATCGTATTGCACCGCGCTCGTGCGAAGGGCCAACAACGTGACAATGTCAGCACGCGGTGCACGTGCGAGACCTTCAGTGGAAAGGGCTCCCGTGGAAAAACCCCCGGCGGTGTCATTAGGTATCGCCGGGACCCGAGTGAGCGCGGAACGGGCAACTGCGTCCGAATCATCCGGAGCCTCCTTCCGCTTCGCCTCGAAGGTCTGATTTAGGCTGAACGCTATCTCCTTTCGGGGCAGAATCGCCAATCGACCGAAGAGACGCGCTTGGAGCGCGTTGGATGTGACCGATGGAGAATACGAGAAATCGATCCCTGGGGAGAGCTTGTGTCGAATGGCCTCGAACGGCCCGACACCGGGGAAGAAACCGAACAGATCCGACTTGAGGCTGGCACCAAAGGCGAGACGGGTCGGTGCCGACACGAAGCGGTCGCGAGCCACATCGATGGTGTCGGATCGGCTGGCCCTTCCCGATACCGAAAGCGACGGAGTGAACGTGGTGGACCCGATCAGTGTTTGCTGATAACCTATCGACGTGCCCCAAGTCACGTTGGTCTGGGCGACATCAGCAAGCGTCTGTGTCGGGTCCAATGCGTAGGCCGGTGCGGTGGCCGTCGTCGGCAAGAGGATCCGCCCCGACGGAGACAATCCGAGGGATGAATTCAGAGAACCTACCGGCAGCTGAAGGACCGAGGATCGCTCGATGCTCACCCTTTGCGAAAGGGACAGATTCCCCAGGCCGAGGCTGGAGCGTGCTCCGCCGGTCAGGTTGCGAACATCCCGGTTGGCGGCCGTGATCGATTCCCCCACCACGAGTGACCGATCGGTCGTTCTGCGCTGCCCCTGCAGGCCTCCGGACCAAGTAACGTTGTTGTACCACTTGGCTCGCAAAGCTGGTGCTCGAAACAGCGTGATCGTGGCGAGGTTGAGTTGGAGTGCGGGCAGAGTCATCTCAACCCGGTCGTCGGACAGATACTGATCGCGGGTCCCGGACACGGAGAGGTTGCCCCAGTTGTAGCGGCGATCGATCCCACCCATGGAGTTGATCGACTGGGTAACCTCGAGTGGGTTGAAGCTGTTCCGGCGTACGAAGTCCGTGGATGACGTGTAGCGCGCCGACAAGCGCAGATTCGTGCGCTCGTCCATTTGCCAATCGTGGTTGGTGTCGAACGCGAGCTCGCTGCCACCCTCGTCGCGCCAGTATCGGCGAAGGTTCACGCTCCCCTTTAAGAACTGGCGCAGCCAGTTGTAGCGGAAACTACCGGTGAGCGACGTGAAATTGCCGCTGAACCAGTCTAGAGCCAAGGTCGCATCCGTGTAGTCGCTCATGGCCCAATAGAAGCCAACGTTGCTCACACGCCGACGGTAGCCCCTCGAAGTGCGGACGATGTCATTGACGCCAAAACGCGGGGTGAGCAGCCCGCTGGCCCGCCCTGTCCCTAGGCTCTGGGCGAAAAAGGGAAGCCAGGCCACCGGAACGTCCGCGAAGTATAGGCGCACCGGCCGTGCAACCAGGATGTTGCCGGCAACGATCTTTATCTCGTCGGCAGCAAAATGGTAATGGGGAACGGTGAGGTCGCACGACGTGAAGTCGGTGTGCTCTCCGTAGACAACGGACGGCATGACCGACGGTAGGTCGCCGGTAACGAACCAGGTGGCGCCCTGACTATATTCGGTCCTGGCACCGATGAAGCTCCCCCGTTGGGCGGCGACGTCGTAAAGGATGCGGCGGCTCTGGACCGGGTCACCCTCGGCAGGACTGAATAGCGGGAGACCCTCGGCCCGGATCAACCCGTTTTTCTCGTCGTAACGGATCACCGAATCGGCAGTAAGCTGGGTACCTTGCCGGTCGATGCCCGCGCGCTTGGTAGAGTCCCCTTGGATGACGAGCAGCCTGGCCGTGGCGTCGTAGTCCGCGGCAGTCCCGTGATATTGGGTCGATTCGTATCCGGAAAGCCCCAAAATCGCCGCCATTACAGAGTCCGTAGCTGAGAGCACCTGGGCCTGGCCCGGTCGGCTGGCCACCTGGAAGGCGATCACAGCGAGGGAATCCGTGACAGCGCCGGTATCCGCCCCGGGCGGGCGGTCCAGCCGACGGAGCGATTCCATGAGGCGCGCGGAAACTGAGTCAGCCACCTGCGCAGTTCCCTCCCTTGGCGAACCCATCCAGACCGCTAAGGTCAGCACCACCGCGCCCCATGGGCGCGCACTCATTCGGCCTCCTCTACCCCCTCTGGAGGCTCAGTCGGAGGCTGGATTACAGGATCTTCCTCCTCCCTCGGCCTCTTCCGTACGAACGCAGCCAACACGATGCTTACCTCGTACAGGATTATCAGCGGGAACATCATCAGAAACGTGACCGTCATGGCATCGCCGGGACTCAAAAAGGCTGCCACCACAGTCGTGATGACAATCGCATGGCGACGCTTCGCCCGCAGGAATTTTGGGGTCACCAGACCGAGCGACGCCAGGATCATTATGACCACAGGAAGTTCGAAGATGATCCCAAAGCTGAGCAGGAGACGGATCACGAACGAGAGGTACTCGTTCATGCCGATCAACCAAGACGCGGTATCCGTCTGAAAGCCGTAGAGGAACTTGAGCGTGATCGGCAACGCCACGAAGTACGCAAGCCCCACCCCGAAAGCGAACAACCCCATACCCATGTAGAGGGCGGGAATGATGATCCGTTTCTCCCGTCTCTCGAGCGCAGGCGACAGAAACGACCAAATCTCGAACAGGATGATCGGGAACGAGCCAATAAGCCCGAGAATGATCGCGAGCCTGATCTCGAAGAAGAACGGAGTGAGCGGATCGAAGACCGACAACCTCCCGTCCGGAAGAAACAGGAGCGCGGGCCGAATCAAGATCTGCGTGACGTTCAGGTAGTGAACGACAACAAAGCCCAGGATTGCGGCTAGGATGAGTGCACCGCCAGCTTTGAAAATGCGCCAGCGAAGCTCCTCCAGGTGATCTAGAAAGGGCATCTCGCCTCTGGTGTTGTGGCGCACCCTCTAACTCTCCTCCTGAGATGGCGTCAGGGCAGGGGGAGTTCGACCTGGTTCAGCGATAGCAACTCCCGATCCTGCCGGCTGTCCAATTCATCCACAGCGTCCCGGAACTCCCCTGTGTCCTGGAAATCCCGGTAGACCGAGGCGTAGCGGACGTACGCCACCCGGTCCAACCTCTGCAGCACCCCCATCACGAGTTCACCGATCCGGGCGCTTTCCATCTCCACCCCCACCTCACGGGAAAGGTCCTCTTCTATGTGCTCGACCGTAACCTCGATGTCAGACGGCGACACCGGACGCCTGACACACGCTACCTTTATGCTCTTGAGCAGCTTCTCGCGATCGAAGTCCTCCGCGGCTCCACTCCGCTTCAAAACCTGGAGGGGGTGCTCCTCCACCACCTCGTACGTGGTGAAGCGCGTCTCGCACACAGGGCACTCGCGCCGGCGGCGCACCGCGCGCCCTCCCTTGCTGGCACGGGTGTCCACCACCCGGTTTCCGGTGGCGTTGCAGTTGGGACAGCGCATGAAAAGGAGAGAGGCCCGAGCCTACCGGATCTCCCGGAGCCGCTCCCGGGCCGAGCCAGCAGCATTGCTGTCCGGATACGTGTTCACAACCCGGTCTAAGAAGCGCCTGGCCTCAGCTGTGTTACCAAGCTCTAGGTGAAGGAGGCCGATCCGGTAGAGAGCGTCGGGCATTTTGGTCGAGGTGGGATGGAGCTCGGGGATCATGTTGAAGCCCAACAAGGCCTCCACTACCCGCCCCTGCTGCGCTAGGATATCGGCCATGAGGAAGCGCGCCTCCGGCGCCAACGAATGGTTGGCGTACTGCTGGATAAAGTCCTCGAACGCGCGCTGAGCCGTGGCGTGGGAGCCACGTTGATACTGCTCGACCGCGGCACCGTAGGTAGCCTCCGCCGCCCCCTCCAGCACGTCTCCGACCCCAGGCTGACCCATATCTGCAACGGAATCCGTAGTGCCTGTGGGTACCGTGCCAACACCCCGCCTGAGCCCCTCGAGCTGGTCCCGCACCGAAGCAATGACGCGCTGATTCTGACCGGTCAGCTCCCGCAGAAAAGCTAGCTCGTCCAAGATACGTTGCAGCTGACGGGAAACGTCCCCACGGACTTCAAAGAGCTGATCCGCCTGTCGGCGCAGCGTGTCCTGCGTGACCGCGTTCTGCTGGGTCAGAACCGCAAGCATGCTGTCCTGCCGAACGGCCAGCGCGCGCACCTCTACCGTCATGCTACG
>CEUS01283127.1_pt1 | contig 18375 bp, 13 predicted proteins | sample 427031 | NCBI WGS metagenome assembly CEUS01 (sample SAMEA2622837, study PRJEB7988) | marine metagenome | biome: marine biome (ENVO:00000447); feature: marine epipelagic mixed layer (ENVO:xxxxxxxxx); material: "saline water (ENVO:00002010), including plankton (ENVO:xxxxxxxx)" | depth 140 m | reverse complement strand
GCTAAGGAAGTCTCAATAAGGGTGCGCGCGTCAGCTGCAACAATTGCTGAAGATATAATCGCCAACACATCGTGGCGGAGATCAAGGAGGGTCAGTGTTAGTTAACCTGTCGTGGTTCAGACCAGGTAGAGGAGCCGGTGACTATATTAAATTGATGAAGGAGACGATCAAGAACTTGGTGGCTTGTATCAGAGCTTGTACAAAGACTTTCAAGCTTCGCCATGATGAGCATCAAAACCCGCTCAACATCCTGAATAGTTGTTTCCGAATAGTATTCACGCTGAGCCTCTAGACAACGCTGACAGCGGAAAAATTCTTCTCGGTAAAAATTGTACACAGCATCACAATCGCCCTTTGGACGAGAACTAAAAACACTATGTGACGATTGCCCCGGTAATGTTTGTAACGACAAATAAAAACCAACCTGAGTGTAATCAGCAAAGACAGCAACTGTCAATAGTTACTAAAAAGCCTGTCTAGTTTAGAAAAATGCTTTCCTTCTCGCCTTTGGAAAACAGGCTTTCTTTATTGAACTTAGCAAATTAGTTCGAGTTCTAAAAATTCTTGCCTAACTCTTCTTTAAGCAACTCATTGACAAGCTTTGGATTAGCTTTGCCTTGACTAGCCTTCATCACTTGGCCTATCAAAAACCCCAATGCCACATGCTTCCCAGCTTGATATTGCGTCACTGCGTCTGCATTTGCATCAATAGTTTTACATACAATTTTATGAAGTGACTCTTTGTCACCAATTTGAGCAAGCCCCTCACGCTCAACAATTTCAGAAGCTGGCTGGTTAGACTCATACATCTTTCCAAATACGTCTTTTGCGGTCGAACTGCTAATAACACCCTTTTCAATCAAAGCAATGAGTCCAGCTAGAGCATTGGGTTTTAATGAAACGCTTCCAATCTCTACGTTGTTCTCTTTAATAATGCGAAGCAACTCACCCATAATCCAATTACTAGCACCCTTGCCACTCACACCTGCAGCAACTGTCTCCTCAAAATAATCAGCTAGCTCAACAGTTTGGGTCAACACTCCAGCATCATATTCTGGAATTCCATATTCTTTGATAAATCTGAGTCGCCGCGCGTCTGGAAGCTCTGGCATCGTCGCTCGAACAGCCGCTACACGCTCAGTATCAGTAACCAAGGGCGGAAGGTCCGGTTCGGGGAAATAACGATAATCATGAGCTTCTTCCTTGCTACGCATTGACAATGTGCGGGAGCCGGCAGAATCCCAAAGACGTGTTTCTTGCTGTATAGCCTCTCCTTTATCTACAACATCAATCTGACGATCAACTTCGTAGTTAAGAGCTTTTTGAAGATAGCGGAAAGAATTGATGTTTTTAACTTCAACCTTTGTTCCTAGCGACGATTGACCAACTGGCCTTATTGATACATTAGCATCGCATCTTAGACTACCTTCTTCCATGTTGCCATCGTTTACGCCAAGCCAAACAAGCATGTCTCTCAACCAGGTAAAAAAGGCAGCGGCCTCGTCAGAAGAACGCATCTCTGGCTCAGTAACAATCTCAACTAACGGCACTCCGCTCCTATTAAAATCAAGGTAAGTACAGAACTCGGAACTACTGAAACCTTCGTGAAGTGATTTTCCTGCATCCTCTTCCATATGAACACGTGTAATTCCAACAGACCGCGAGTGACCACTAACATCAAATCTAACTAAACCTTTTAATGCTAAAGGCTGTTCATATTGTGAGATTTGATATCCCTTCGGGAGATCAGGATAAAAATAATTTTTTCTAGCAAAGATTGAAAGGTCTTGAATCTCACAACCTAAAGCCAGCGCCGCCTTAATGGCTAAATCTACAGCATGTCGGTTAAGTACAGGTAACGCTCCAGGTAATCCTAAACAAACTGGGCACACTTGAGAATTAGGCGTAGCACCAAATTCAGTGCTACACCCACAAAATATTTTTGTCTGTGTTCGGAGCTGGGCGTGAATTTCAAGCCCGATGACTGTTTCGTAACTCACATCTTCGGCCCAGCAGAAACAACAGCTGGAGAAACGTCTTTCTTAAATTTTTCAAAGTTCTTTACAAACATTGCCGCAAGTTCGTGAGCTTGTTTATCATAAGCACTCGGGTCTGCCCATGTTCCACGCGGGTCTAGAATTTTTACTGGAACATTCGGGCAAGATTTCGGCACATCAAAATTAAAGATTTCATGCGTCTGGTAGTCAACCTGATCTAATGCACCAGTCAAAGCTGCTGTGATCATGGCACGCGTATGCGCAATTGACATTCGTGAGCCTGTGCCATAAGCGCCCCCCGTCCATCCGGTATTAACTAACCAAACACGCGCATTATGAGCAGCGATCTTCTCAGTAAGCAACTCTGCATATATATTTGGATTAAGCGGAAGGAATGGTGCCCCAAAACATGTGCTAAATGCCGCTTTTGGCTCAGTAACACCACGTTCAGTTCCTGCAACTTTTGCAGTATAGCCAGAAAGGAAGTGGTACGCAGCGCCATCAGGTGTAAGACGCGCAATAGGCGGTAAAACGCCGTAGGCATCTGCAGTCAACATAACAATGTTAGTCGGGTGTCCACCTTGACCAGACGCAACAGCATTATCAATAAAAGATATCGGATAAGAACCACGCGTATTTTCAGTCAATGAATCATTGTCTAAATCTAGATTCCTATTTGAATCAACAACAACATTCTCAAGGATTGTTCCAAACCGTCGAGTCGTAGCATAGATTTGTGGTTCAGCCTCTGACGAAAGCTTGATCACCTTTGCGTAACAACCACCTTCAAAATTGAATACCCCAGTATCGCTCCAACCATGCTCATCGTCTCCAATTAAACGGCGATTGGGATCGCTGGAAAGAGTGGTTTTTCCAGTACCAGAAAGTCCAAAGAATAATGCAGTGTCACCGTCAGGGCCGATATTGGCTGAACAATGCATTGAAAGTACACCCTTAAGTGGAAGCAAGTAATTCATCACACTAAAAATTGATTTTTTTACTTCTCCTGCATAGCTGGTGCCACCTACAAGAACCAACTTACGTCCAAAGTGCACTACGATAAAAACATCTGATTTTGTCTGGTGTCTCTTTGGATCAGCCTTGAAACCTGGCGCAGAAATCACAGTAAACTCTGGTTGATGTTTGGCTAGTAGCGCAGGATCCGATTCTGCAATAAACATATTTCTGGCAAAAAGATTGTTCCAGGCAAGTTCGTTTACAACGCGAATAGGAAGACGATAGTTGGAATCGGCCCCCGCCCAGCCATCAAGAACAAAAACCTCCTTGTCAGCCAAATAGCTCACAATGTCTGTGTGGAGCAAGTCAAAACTCTTAGCGTCAATGTCCTTGTTCACATTGCCCCAATGAATATTTTTTTCACTTGAGGGTTCTCGGACCGTAAACTTATCGTTCGGCGAACGCCCTGTATTCGAACCGGTAGTACAAACTATTGGACCTTCGGCGGCAATAATGCCTTCTCCCCGGCGAATTGCTTCCTCATATAGCTCTGGCTCATTTAAATTCCAATAAGCTTTTTTGACTTCAAGAATTCCAGATTTCTGTAGTTCTTCTAAGCGTTCGGCCTGTTTTGACATCTATGCTCCGTTTATTAACAACTAAATAATATACAGCAGTAGCTACTCAAAATAGAAGCTAACTACCTATCTAATTCAAAATTTAGCCAAGATCACAATTGTCAAAGACAAGACATCATGTAATTAGCTTCATGAAACTATAATGAAAAGGTGCCCCCCCTTATCTTTCGAAAAGGCCTCGAACTCAAGCATGAAGTTTCAGAAATTCTCGCCCAGAGCTATAACAGCCCTCTAGTTTCTAAAATTAAGGAAAACAATTTTCAATTTACTGAAGGCAGGCTCACTGTACATTTAGCAGAAGAATTTGGCTTCTGCTACGGAGTCGATCGCGCCGTTGACTATGCCTACCAAGCCCATAAGCGCTTTCCTGACCGTCAAATTTTTTTGACAGGTGAAATTATTCATAATCCGCACGTAAACGAGCAGCTTCGTAGCCATGGGATCCGATTTCTTAGTGATCAAGACGAAAGCATCAATGCTCTCACTCCAAGTGACGTTGTTATTATTCCTGCTTTTGGGGTAACAATTCGCACACTCGAACTCTTGGGAAACCAAGGCTGTACGTTAGTGGACACCACCTGCGGTTCTGTCCTCAATGTATGGAAAAATGTAAAACGCTATACGGAAGAAGGCTACACCTCTGTAATCCACGGGAAGTACTGGCATGAAGAAACCCAGGCAACCGCTTCTCAGGCTCTCAAAACGAGTTCTGGACACTACCTCATTGTCCTTGATCAAAATGAAGCAGCTATTGTGTGTGACTACATCCGTTCTGGCGGGGAGACAAGGAAATTTCTCAAGAGGTTTTCCAAGGCAATCTCACCAGGCTTTGATCCAAAGCGAGATCTTGTCCGTATAGGTTGTGCAAATCAAACAACAATGCTTAGCTCAGAATCTCTCAAGATCGGAGAAATGTTTCGAGAAGCCATCGCAACACGCTATGGGAAAGCGTCCCTTAACTCGCAGTTTCTTGCCTTCGACACTATATGTAGCGCTACACAAGATCGGCAAGATGCAGTGACTCATCTACTCGATAAAACTCATCTCAACTTAATGATCGTAATCGGAGGATATAACAGCAGTAATACTTGCAATCTGGCTCGAATCTGTACGAGTAAAATCAACACATACCATATAGCCGAACCATCTTGCCTCGTCTCAACAGATGCAATTAAACACAAACCGGTAGGAAGTAAAGAGGAAATAACCAGTCACGCTTGGTTGCCACAAGCAGGTAAAGTGCAAATCGGACTTACCTCTGGAGCATCAACACCAGACAATCTTCTAGAGGCTACATTAAACCAACTATCCCATTTGGCAAATAAGACCGCCTAGCATAACTTCATGTCAAATTGGATTCGCGCGTTAACGGTATTAGGATGTGTGACGCTTGGCATCGGCGTAGCCTCCCCTGTCACCACCAACAAGATTCCTCTTCCAGAAAATATTTTAGGCTTCCCGCCATGCACTGATTACTCATTGGCAACTTACGAGAAAATTGCTGACTACTTTCAAAGCTTGTCTGCTTCGACAGGCCGAGTCAAACTCTTTGACATAGGCAGAACAACTGAGGGACGCACCCAGTTCTTAGCTGTGATTTCATCTGAACAAAACCTCAATCAACTGGAGTACTACAAAAATATCTCTCGATCCCTTGCCCTCAACAGAAACGCCTCTGGCAATCCCCTCAGCAAGGAAGAAGCGCGGAACCTTGCTCGCAAAGGAAAAGCAATCGTCTGGATAAATTTTGGATTGCACTCAACAGAAGTTGCTAACGTTCAATCCACACCATGGCTGGCTTGGAAAATCTCGGCCAGTGAAAGCCTGGAAGTCAAAAGAATCCGTGAAGACGTAATCTTTGTGCTTGTCCCAGATATGAACCCAGATGGAACAACCATGGTTGCTAACTGGTACAACTCTAATATGGGAACTCCATGGGAAACGAGACTGCCCTGGCCGTACCAACGGTACGCGGGGCATGACAACAACCGTGATTGGTTCATGTTTACGCAGCTTGAAACACGTAATATCGCTAGACAACTCTATAAAGAATTTTTACCCCAAATTGTCTATGATCACCACCAGGCACCACCGTTCCCAGCTAGAATTTTCATTCCTCCCTTTGCTGAACCTTCAAACAGCCACATTCCAAGACTCGTTATTGAAGGTGTTGATAAGATTGGTCAAGCTATTCAGCATCGTCTGGCGCACGAGAAAAAGTCTGGCGCTATCTCCCGTATTAACTTTAATACCTGGTGGAATGGAGGTATGCGAACGGCACCGTATTTTCACAACATGATCGGAATTTTGACGGAAACTGCCCATGCCTCAGCTACACCCACGAATCACAATCCGATAACTTTCCCAAAATATTTCCATAACGGTAAACCAACACTCGTACCAAGTTCAGACTACCCTCTCCCTTACAAAGGCGGGGCCTGGACAATGAGAGATTCCTGCGACTACATGGTTAGTGCATCGATAGCTGTTTTAGATATCGGTTCAAAAAAAAAGGAATCTTGGCTCTATAACATCTACCGAATGGCAAAAACCTCCATGGAGATGGGAGCTAAAGAAACTTATGTGATTCCTGTCAAACAATGGGACTCTGGCGCTGCTGTTCATATGGTTCGGACACTTCAAACTGGAGGAGTAGAAATTGAACGTGCGACAGAACCCTTCAGAGTTAACAACAAAAACTATCAAGCCGGGTCATTTGTAATCAAAGGATCCCAACCTTTCCTCCCATATATTCGAGACCTTTTGAATCCTCAAAGCTATCCAAAAAAATCACAGCCCGCAGTCCTAAAAACTCAGAGTCCCTATGACGTGAGTGGCTGGACGCTTAATCTTAAAATGGGAGTCAGGGTTGATAAATTCCTTCAACGTCTCAACTTAAAAACAGAACCAGTCGTAAACTCTGACAGCCTGCACGGACGTATCCTTGGAACGGGACGTAAAGCTTACGCTATCGATCCCAGGACTAATAATTCTTTCATTGCTATGAACAGACTACTTCTAATGAAAGAGGTAATATTCCGGTCGCTCAAAAAGTTCGAAGCAAACGGTAAGACTTGGCCAGCTGGCACATTCATTGTAGTTAACACACATGAAACTCACGAAAAAATAGATTCTTTAGCAAAAGAACTCGGTCTTCGTATTCATGGCCTCAAGCAAACATCAAATATTGCATTAGCCTCTCTCGCTCTTCCAAGAGTAGGTGTCTACAGCCCTTGGGGAGAAACCAGCAACGAAGGTTGGACTCGCTGGCTACTTGAACAATACGAATTTCCTTACACTCAACTACGAGACCAAAGAATCCGTTCTGGAAAACTCCGTGGTGAGTTCGATGTATTAATTCTCCCAGATGCAACTTACAACGAAATTGTGCACGGATTTTCCCCTGGAACTATGCCCTCAAAATATGTGGGCGGTATGACTTCAGTAGGAGTTGAACAAATCAAGAAATTCGTTACTAACGGGGGCACTCTCATTGCACAAGGCAATGCAAGCACTCTTGCAATTCATGCCTTTGACCTGCCAGTACGAAATATTGCTACCACACTTTCGATAAAGCAATTTAATGTGCCTGGAACTTTGCTCCGAGTCTCAGTTAATAACAGGCATCCACTTGGCTGGGGTGTGCAAGCACAAACAGCCGCCTTTTTTAACAAGAGCCCGGCCTTCAAACTAATGTACCCAGATGAAATAAAAATAAACCCTCTTGCCAAACAAGTTTCATTAGCTGTTGTTGCCAGCTATCCAAAACAAAATTTGTTACTCAGTGGTTGGGCTAGTGGAGAAAAATACTTGCAAGGCCATCCTGCTGTAATTGATGCTGCCGTTGGTGTCGGACGTGTCATTCTACTAGGCTTCCACACTCACCACCGTGGGCAATCGCACGCTACATTTAAATTGTTATTTAATGCTATCTACGCTAGTGGCACAGTATAGATATCTCCAGATAAATTTCAACAGAAGCTCAAACTGGAAAATTTAAAAGCTAGGACAACGGGGGCAGTTTTAAGCGAAGTTCGTTAATTGTTAAACCTGTCACTGGATCTACCCAGTCTGGAGCAATTTCAGCAAGTGGCTCAAGCACGAAAAACCTTTTTCTGAATCTTGGATGTGGAACAGTAAGCTTAGGCTCGTTAATAATAAGCTGGCCATACAAAATAAGATCCAGATCAAGTGTTCGAGGTGCACCAGAATAAGGTCGCTCTCGACCACATGCCTCCTCTATCTTTAACAAGGTTTCGAGAAGTACGGGTGCAGCTACTTCAGTCATCCCGGTCAATGCAGCATTTAAAAATAAAGGCTGCCTAGCAACACCGCTCGGAACAGTTTCAATGAATGGAGACAGCTGAATATTTGAGATAATTGCCTCAAGACGAGAAAGGCCTTCATGCATAATCTTTTCTCGGTTCCCAAGATTACTACCAATTGCAACCGCTACTGGAATAGAAGGCATGGAACAAAATACTACTTAGTGAAATTGACACATGTACAGAAGCTATTCACAACAAAAGACCAGCTTAACAGTTCAGTGCAACCACTTGATGCCTAACGTGCTAAAAGACAACAAGGAACTACAAGTGCAACCACTTAGTAAGATTTAATGAGTAATTAATCTAACCCTGTTTTTCCTTACATGCAATGCAAGAACGCGTCCAGGGGATGGCTCTTAAGCGTGCGCTAGAGACCTTTTCTCCGCAATCCTGACAAATGCCAAATGTTCCGTCTTCAATACGTCGAAGCGCTTCATCAATTGCTTGAAGAATTTTTGCATCAGTCTGCTTTAGCTTAAGATGGATGTGAACTTCATTGTTTCCCGTCGCTTGATCAGCCATATCTCCTTGTCGGCCAGAGTTATTCTCGATAGTCGATTGGATAGGCTTTGCAGAACTACCTGCAGTTAGCTCTGTTTTCTTAAGTAACAATTCATCACGATAAATCTGAAAATTCATCTATACAGACACCACATAAAAGAACTATTAGAAGAAGTACAATTATTAATGCTATCACGAGCAAGGCAGGGGGTTTTCTTAAAATTTCCTTAGCAGTTTTACGTGATCTACTCTGCCCTAAGAGTTGTCAACGGTTTGTGTCTTAAGACATCTGCGCTGGCAACCACACCAGTAATAGACACAATAATCGCTGTCAAAACAATGCCACCCACTGACAATGCTGGGTTCGAGATCCAGGACATTTCAAAAACAAAGTATGCGACCGCCCAACTAAATCCCATCGCACCAATCGCGCCGATCGCACCAGCAATTACACCAACTACTCCATACTCAAGTAACAAGATGGTAGCTACAAGCTTAGCCCTTCCTCCAAGAGTCTTTAAGATCGCAGACTCGTATATCCGTTGAAATTTTGTCATAGACACAGTTCCTACAAGAATCAGGACCCCGCTGAGCAGGACTACCAGGCCTACAGTCGTCACGCCAATAGTGACACTCTCAACAACATTGCGAACGGTAATGAGCACCTCACGCAAGTCAATAACTGAAACATTTGAAAACTGTCTAGCTAAACCTGACACTAATTCTGCACGTGCTTCTACGTCCCCTGGACCATGCGCAATTGAAATATACGTGTGCGGGAGCTCTTCAAATGGCCCTGGCCGAAAAACAAACATAAATCCACCAGTTCTGAAATCTCCCCAATTTACTTTACGGATATTTGAAACTAGAGCTGTAACATCACGCCCAAGAATGTTAAACGTCATCTGATCGCCTGGTTGAATGCCAAAGCGTTCCTGTAGACTCTCTTCAATAGATACTTCTACTGCTTCGGCAGGTGTGGAATCCCACCATGTGCCCTCTGAAACTTCCTCGTTCGCCTCAAGAGTGCTCCGATAGGTAACTGTATACTCCCTTGAAAGCGACCCTCGCCCTCTCACATCCTCAAAACTATCAAGATTAACCTCTTGACCACGCACAGCAACAACACGTGCACGAAGAACCGGCACTAAGGTTAGAGAAGAATCATTGCCATTAAAATAAGAAATAAATTGAGCTAACGCCTCACGCTGGTCTTGTTGTACGTCGAGTAAAAACATGTCCGGAGCACCTTCCTCAATCTGCATAGAAAAATTTTCAACTAAGTTTTCCTGCAAACTCCGAACACCAAGAATAAAAAACACACCGAGACCTACTGCTAAAAGCACTACGCCTGTCTGACTTCCAGAACGGGAAATATGCCTCACAGCATGTCGAAGTGCGAATGACCTAGTATGACGAAAGGGTTGTACCGCACGAACAAGAATTACCCCTGCGGTATAAAGCAACCCCGCAACCACAAGAAACCCACTTATCAGGATCAATGCGACTTGAAAAGATCCCGCTTGCCAAGCAACCACAATCAATAACATAGAAGCTGCAGCAACAGTTGCGACTAATCGCACCAAATCGATACGGTTTTTTGCTAACGCTTCCTGTCGAAGTAGCACTGAGGGCTTAATCTGTCGAAGTGCCAACAGAGGCACGAGAGCAAAAAGTAACGAAACAACCAGCCCTACACTGACACCCTGTAAAACAGCTGACAACGTCAGCCCGTAGTCAATTTCAATAAATTGTGAAACCTCTCCAACAAGCAAAGGAATCATCTCAACAATAAGACCAGCAAGAATGACTCCAAGAAAGCTTCCAGCTATTCCAAGAAATAAAATCTGTGCTACGTACACTCTCAATATTTGACTGGTGGTAGCGCCAACACACTTTAAAATTGCAACACTCTTAATTTTCTGCTGAATGAAAACACGCGTTACGCTAGAAACTCCAATGCCTCCAAGAATCAAAATAACAAGCCCAGTCAGGCTTAAGTAATTCTCGGCCTGCTGAAAATTCTCTCCAATACGATTGTCAGCACGACGATAAGATCTAATCCTTACAAATTCATTAGCGAAAGCTTCCTGAAGATCTACTAATAATTCATCTGCCAGCGGTTCTGGAACCTGAAGTAATAATTGGTACGACACACGACTACCAAATGATAGGAGCCCTGTTGCTGACAAATCTTCGACGTCAATCATCACGCGTGAACCAAGACTAAATGCCCCCATGTCTCGACCTGGCTCTGAAGAAATGACAGCTCGAATTGTAAAAGTCTCGTTCCCAATTAGAAGGGGTTCACCAATATCCATATTTAACTGTGCTAGCAGTTCTGGCTTAACAAGTACGCCACGATCTCTCATGCTTGAGTGCAGATACGAACTATCCTTAAGCTCAACAGAACCATAAAGTGGAAATTTCGGCGGCACAGCACGAAGCTCAACCATACGGGCAATATCACGATTCTTATCAGCAGGCCTGACCATTGTTGGCAATTCAATAGTTTCTATTTTTTGGCTAATACGTCCGTTATTCTCCTCAAGAGCAACACGCTTAAGCACATCTTCTGTAAATGGATCATTGCTTGAAATAACTAAATCTGCGCTTAACATCGTTCGAGACTCGTTAGCAAGTCCATGTCTCACACTTTGGATAACCGAGCGAAGCGTAACAATGGAACCAACGCCTATGGAGATACAAGCAAAGAAAATTACCAATCGACGCCAGGAAGACCTCAACTCCCTAATCGCCATCAGTACAACAAACATCATTTTCTCTTAGTCTCCTCAACAGACTTCCCGTCTCGAAGCAACAATTTGATATCGGCACGCGAAGCAAGATCGTCATCGTGTGTTACTAAAACTAATGTTGTTTCATGTGCACGATGAAACTCAAAAAGCAGATCCATGATGTAACGACCTGTTGCAGAGTCTAAATTTCCTGTTGGTTCATCAGCTAACACAATTGAAGGTGAATTTGCTAACGCCCGTGCAATTGCAATTCGCTGCTGCTCCCCTCCTGACAACTGTGATGGATAGTGAGCCGCACGACCAGTAAGCCCTACTTGATTGAGCAAAGAATGTGCGCGATCAGCAACATTGCTAAAATTAGCTATTTCCATAGGGACTAAAATATTTTCAATTGCAGTTAAAGATGGTACTAAGTGAAAGAACTGAAACACGAAACCAATTGTGCTACTTCGAAGTCTTGCCAGATCGTCTTCACTAAGCTTTGTAATATCCTCACCATTGATAAGAATTTCTCCTGTGGTGGGTATATCAAGGCCTGCTAAAAGTCCTAACAAAGTGGACTTTCCGCTTCCCGAAGGTCCGACAACAGCTAAAGACTGCCCCGAAGGTACAACTAAATTAAGCGAGTCAAGAATCGTAAGAGGTCTCCCGCCACTACTTACAATCTTAGAAACAGCCCTAAACTCAATCATTGTGAGAGCTCATCCAAAAGTGGCTTCAACGTATTCCACAGCGTCTCTTCGACAATGCGTGCTCCAGCAGTATTGGGATGAATCCCATCAGCAAGATTTAGGTCTGGATTCCCTGCAACGCCTTCTAGAAGAAATGGCACAAAGTGAACTTTGTATGTACGGGCTAATTCTTGGTAAACCTCTCTAAACTCTTGCGTGTATACAGACCCATAGTTTGGTGGTGCCTCCATTCCTGTTAACACTGCAACTATTCCCTTTTCCTGAGCCCGTTCAATAATTTCACTTAAGTTATGACGAAGTGCTTCTACTGGAAGCCCCCGCAACCCATCATTCGCACCAAGTTCAATAATAAGAACACGGACATCGCCTTCAAGAACCCAGTTAAGTCTTCGAAGACCTCCGGCCGAAGTGTCTCCAGAAATACCTGCATTCACTACTTCGTAATTATTGCCGGATTGATCAAGTCGCTCCTGAAGTAAAAACGGATATGATTCTGAACGGTCAAGGCCATAACCATAAGTTAAACTGTCTCCGAGGATAACAATTCTTGGACGCTCTTGCTGAATTGCTATAACAGGCTCTTCAGTATTAACCCCTTCAAAAACAGTCTTTCCAGGCTGTGTCTTATTGTCATCAAACTGACTATTTGAACACGACGCCAAAAAGACTACGAGTAAGCCCCCCCACAAGCAACGCATGATTTTTATTATGTTATAGTTTTTCATGTTTGACATACGTTAACCGTCATTCATACCCTTCCTAGTAAATTGTGACTTCCTCCTTGTGCTCTGTTGACCCGGGAAAGCTTGAGCAAGATGTTCATAGCGCATTTGCCATGCTAGAACAAATTCGTTTTGTGGACGCGCTCTGGTCGAGACGTGTTGAGGATTGGAGTAAGAACTCTGATATTAAAACCCAAATTAGTAGTCGTCTTGGATGGCTCTCTATTATTGACTGGATAAAACCACAAGTTCAAAAAATTGAACAACTCGCCAAAGAAGTCCAGACCAAAGATTTCTCAGATATCGTACTTCTTGGCATGGGTGGTTCAAGCCTTGCTGCAGAAGTAATGCATCGGACAATAGGCCGATCAAAGCACGCTCCAAAATTTCTCATGCTGGATTCTGTTGATCCAGTTGAAATCCGCAGAGCTCTTGAAAAAACTTCTACATCACTATTTATCATCTCAAGTAAGTCTGGAACAACGATTGAAACAACTTTAATCGCTAAGGAAGTGCGTCACCGTCTCGAAGCAGAAAGTTGCACAGACCTTGGATCTAGATTTATCGCCATAACAGACGAGAATACAGACCTCCATCGGTACGCAGTAGATCAACATTTTCGAGAAATTTTTATCAATCCGTCTGATGTTGGTGGTCGGTACTCAGCTTTATCATTCTTTGGACTCGTCCCAGCGGGATTGTTAGGAATGCCACTTGAAACAATACTCAATCAGGCAGATCTTATGGCTACTGCGTGTAGAAATGAAAAACTACAACACAATCCAGGTCTTACACTTGGAGTATTCATAGCTGTTGCTGCCAAGGCTGGACGAGATAAGTTAACACTCATTCTTCCAAAGAGACTAGCTTCGCTTAGTCTTTGGATAGAACAACTAATCGCTGAAAGCACTGGCAAACAAGATATGGGGATAGTGCCGATTACAAGCGACTCACTGCTTCCACATTACGGGACAGACAGATCTGCAGTGGTCATTGACCTCTCAGACAAAGAAACAGATCCAGAGATTGTTGCAAGACTCAAAGCTACTTCCTGCCCAATTCTAAAGATACAAATGCCGAATACAAACTCTCTGGGGGGCGAATTCTTTCGCTGGGAAATGGCTACTGCAACAGCAGGGTTCCTTCTTGGTGTAAACCCCTTCAATGAACCCAATGTTCAGCAATCAAAAAAAACAACAAAAAAACTATTAGATATTTATAGTGCCTCTGGGCAACTTCCCCTAACAAAACCAGACGCTATCACCAAAGATGCTAAATTTTTACTCAGTGATAGTGCGCGCCAGCAACTAAAAAAGAAGGAACCTCGGCACTTCCTAGAGCTACTTACAACTGATGATTATTTAGGACTACTTGCCTACCTCCCAACGTCAGAAATAAAAATCGAAGAAATTCTTAAAAAGTTTTGCGCCACTGTCTCCAGTATCTCTGGACACGCAACAACACTAGGCTATGGCCCAAGGTATCTTCACTCGACGGGCCAGTTACATAAAGGTGGGAAAAGAAATGGACTTTTTATTATCATTACTGCCAAGCCAGAAAATGATTTGCCTATTCCAAACGAATCATATTCATTTGGGATTCTTCAACAAGCACAAGCAATTGGCGACTTTGTTTCTCTCGAGGCAGGTCAGCGCCGTGCGCTATTGATCCAACTTCCCACTAGAGATCCAAACATTCTTAATGCCGCACTGGTCAACCTTCTACCAAAGACACTCACAGAAAGCTATCCAGCCGAGTCCTAGGAAGGAATTCCTCTCTTACTCCAGTAGCGAGCAAGGCCTAACCAAAGAAGGTTAAGCGGTGCCGAGAGATCATAGATGGCTGCCTGTGCTTCTCCCATTTCACGACGTAGTTCGTTTCGAACCCAGATAGTAAAACTTTCTAAACGTTCATCGGCTGTACCTGGCTCTTCAAGTAGCTGACGTGATTTTTCTGCAAATCGGTCAATATTCTTACGCAATGACTCTAACTGAGCCTTCGGATTAGTCCGCATGCCATAGTGTGTAATAAACAATGATTCTGGCCCCCAACTTTCAATCTGTTTGAGACTAACTCGCCATGCCTCCAGATCAATATCTGGAGGTGGTGTAGGTGGAAGCACGTAATCTCCGGCGATTGTTACTCCAGCTGTATCACCAACATAGGCAACACGACTGCTTGGATCAAAATAACTAACATGGTGACTAGCATGACCTGGGGTATAAGCTACCTCTAACTTTCGACTGCCGAGTGCAATACACTCCCCTCCTGCTAGTTCTGTAATGTTAGCTTCAGGAATAGGGAGAAAATCTCCCCACAAATTTTTGAGTTGATTTCCATAAAGTCTGGCTGCACTGTCAAGTAATCGTGTTGGGTCCACAAGATGACGTGCACCTCGCTCATGTACCATTACTTGTAAATCAGAATTTCTTCGAACAAGAGTGCCGGTTGCCCCAGCATGATCTAAATGTATATGTGTAAGCAGAACATGTGTGAGATCGTCAACACTAAAGCCACGAGATGCCAGTCCAGCCTCTAAATGGTCAATACAAATGGTTGGCCCAGGGTCAATAAGCGTACAGTACCCAGGACCACTCACAATTACAGTTGCAATTGAATGTGGCCGCCCTCGAAACTTTAGATCAATATAGCTAACACCTTCGCTAATGATTCCCAATAAATAAATTATAGTGCTAGCTTGCCTGAAACTGACGTTCGGGTCACACTGAAGGACAATTGAAACTAGAATTCAGCATCGTAGAGATAATAATTGCCAGGAGAAGCTGCTAGTATGCGTAGGCGCCTTAAACAAGCAGGCCTATTAATTGGAATCCCAACCATAATTGTTTTAACGATTGGGGTAACGTATCAGGGTATAGCGACCCCACTTGAACGTCGGGATTTTCCAGCCCCTGGCCATAAGATCGATGTTGGGGGACATCAACTACACATATACTGCACCGGCGAGGGTATTCCCACAGTAATACTCGAAGCTCCTGCAACTGGCTTTTCTGCTGCGTGGGGATGGATTCAACCCAGTGTTGCTCAACAAACTCGTGTTTGTAGTTATGACAGGGCTGGGCTCGGATGGAGCGAAGCTGGCGATAGCCCTTACAACCCGAGCCAGACACCCTTAGAACTGAAAAGATTGCTTGAGGGAGCAAAAATTCAGGGACCAATTGTGGCGGTTGGTGATTCTCTCGGGGCACTTTTTGTTCAAATATACGCATCGACTTATCCAAAAAATGTCATGGCTCTTGTGCTTATCGACTCCAATTTCACTGTCCTTAGTAAAACAGAAGTTGACTCATTCTCAAGATTCCTTACCTATTCGCCGTGGCTCGCCAGAACAGGTATTTTACGGGCTACCCACATGCTGTCTGAGAACGCCAATGGTCTACCAGACCCAGCAAGCGGTGCACTAAGAAGTTTCCTTAATAGGCCTGATCACCTCTTTCGATCAGCTACCGAAGTAAACTATCTTTACGAAACCATAGAACTTGCCAAAAACCAACAAACGTTTTCAAATGCAACAGTTGTCGAAATACATACAAATCGAATAGAACCCGGCCTCTTCCTCTCTGAAGAATCTGAAGCAACTCGAGTTGCAAATATCATTTTAGATACAGTCGCTACGATTCAAGGAAGCAGTGAAACCTCCAGCAATCCCATCGACCACTGAAATGATCTTCACAACGGCTTCTTATTCACATCGTGTATGCTCAATAGACATTAGAAAGGCCGGGTGGCGGAACTGGTAGACGCTGCGGACTTAAAATCCGCTGGTCCAAAAGACCGTCAGGGTTCGATTCCCTGCCCGGCCACTTTTTCAAATACTGTTCAATACAGCACGTATCTGATCTATAACCCAATCTACTTCTTCATCAGTAATTACATAAGGAGGCATAAAGTAAAGAATGTTTCCTAATGGTCGTAATAAGAGTCCGCGGGACAAAAACATCGATGTCAGCTTAGGACCAAGTTGATCAAGATATCCACCTGAATCTGTCTCTAACTCAATTACTGCCACCCCACCAATAACACGTACATCCCCAACAATTGCTATTTCTTTTATAGTCTTTAGTCTTGTACGAAGTTGTTCTTCCAAACGACTGATTCGCTCAAGAACTGCTCCATCCCTAAAAAGATCCAGACTTGCAAGTCCTACTGCACATGCTAATGGATTCGCCGTGTAGGAATGACCATGAAAGAATGTACGAGATCGATCTTCACTAAGAAAAGCATCGTAGATCTTTTCAGAAGCAACTGTGGCTGCTAAAGGCAGGTAACCTGCTGTTAGTGCTTTTGACAAACAAAGAATGTCAGGGTCGACCTGTGCATGCTCGCAAGCAAACATCCGTCCAGTTCGACCAAAACCAGTAAGAACTTCGTCAGCAATAAGCAACGTGTCATATTTGTCACACAATGCTCTTACGCCGGCAAGGAACTCGCTAGGCCAAATAACCATTCCCCCGGCTGCTTGCAACATCGGCTCAACAAGAACGCCAGCGACTTCATCACGGTGCATATTTAGATGTTCCTCTAAACTACTGAGACACTCTATTTGGCAAGTCGAACGATCTAATGAAAGTGGACACCGATAGCAATAGGGTGAATGGGCTCGCAACACGGGAAAAAGAAATGGCTCAAATGCTCGAGTAAACACTGAATCTTCACTGACCGACATCGTGCCAACGGTGTCTCCGTGATACGCATTCTGCAGTGTTACAAATGTTTGTCGTTGTGGTTGGCCAATGTTACGCCAGTATTGATGGGCCATCTTAAGCGCAACTTCAACAGCAGTAGATCCATTGTCAGAATAGAAAACACGCTTCAAATTTTTAGGAAGTAAGGTAAGTAATCGTTCGGCAAGATCAACTGCCGGTGAATGCGTACACCCAGCAAACATAACATGTTCAAATTTTGAAGCCTGCTCTGCAAGTGCTTGATTTAATCTTGGATGTGAATGCCCATGAATATTGACCCACCATGAAGAGATGCCATCAAGAATTTTCTTTCCATCCTCGCTATAGAGGTAAATTCCTTTGGCCTTTACGATGGGGAGTGGAGATGGTGCTGTCCGCATCTGAGTGTACGGGTGCCAAAGATATAACTTGTCACGCTGCGTTAAACTTTGAGATGTCATTTCAGCCACTGACGTAATGCACCCTCTGGGTCAAAAGCGCTAGACACCCAAGACTCTAGGACCTCCGGAGTCAGTGGATCAAGCACTGGCATATCAATAATTACAGATACTTGACCATACTGTTCAATAGATCTCCTAGCTCCAGATTCTGGATTACCTATTAATGCTACGCCTGCTATCTGCAAATCTCTGGCACGCAGTGCTTCAATAGTTAGTAATGTATGATTAATTGTGCCTAAGCTTGTCCGAGCTGCAATCAATACTGGGAAACCCAATCGAACCATTAAGTCAACCATCATAGAACTCTCTGTCACAGGGACAAGCACTCCCCCAGCACCTTCAACAATCAAGCATCTCTCATTAGATTTGATTTCTGGTAACTCAGTCAGGGTATCGAGGTTGATAGTCATACCTGAAAATTCTGCCGCTAGGTGAGGAGATACGGGTCTTCGTAATCTAATACCTTGATCAAAGATCTCTTCTTGGGAACACCCAACTAATTGCTGAACTGTTGCTGTATCGTCATCCTCTTCAATACCAGTTTGAATTGGTTTCCAGTATCGAAGTAAAAACTCAGTCCGGTACCGAGCAAGAAGTCCAGCTGCAAGGATAGTCTTGCCAACTCCCGTGTCTGT
>CEUS01192990.1_pt1 | contig 18378 bp, 14 predicted proteins | sample 427031 | NCBI WGS metagenome assembly CEUS01 (sample SAMEA2622837, study PRJEB7988) | marine metagenome | biome: marine biome (ENVO:00000447); feature: marine epipelagic mixed layer (ENVO:xxxxxxxxx); material: "saline water (ENVO:00002010), including plankton (ENVO:xxxxxxxx)" | depth 140 m | reverse complement strand
TAGAAAGTGGTATAGAAAGTGGTATAGAAAGTGGTATAGAAAGTGGTCAAACTAATTTTACTAACATATCATCTATTAATGATAGAGGGGGTGTAGAGACTGAAATAAAAAAATTTAAAAAAGGTAAGAAAATTAAAAGACAAGAAGTAGAAGTAGAAGAAAAACGAAACCCTCAAAAGATTAATTCAAGTCAAAGAACAAATATTAATTCTTCTCGATATAATTATAAGATTGATCTCATGAAACAATCTATTTCATCTAATGAACTTGATTCAATTTCAAGACTAATTATACCGGTTGAAGATAATTATTTATTTACAATACCAGTATTAAGAATAATTATCCCTGAATTAAATTGTGATATTCATATGCAACAAGAAGAAACTCTTCAAGGTAATCATCGTAAGTATGGTGTTTATAAATGTATTGAAGAACATCATTTATCAAAAGATATTATTGACCGTATTACAATTAATATTCAAGATATAAGTGGACAGAAATATTATGGTTCAGATATTTTAAAGGTAAACATTATTGAAGTTAAGAAGAATAAAATATATTTTACATGTTCAACAATGAATGCGCTTGATTATCAAATATCAGATTATATTAAGATTATTAATAATAATACTTCAACCCTTTTCCAAGTTCTACAAGATCCATTGAAAATAAAAAAGATTCAAGAGAATGTTATTATTTGTGAGTATACAGGTTTAGAATATATAGAAAATCGTATTTATACAAATATTGATATGAAACTTATGAATATGAGTAATCAAAATATCCTTTATTTTCATTGAAGTAATTTCGTTCGAAATAATTTTTGATTCCGAAGGATAAGTGATTCATTCCCGTCAATTGAATAATCATTTGTTTTATAATTCATATAATCATATAATTTAATAAGTGAGGAAGATGATACAGGTGAATAAAATAGCCTTTCTGTAATATTATACTTAATGATATACGCTTCAAGATTATCTCTTTCAACAATCTCCTCATAATGAGGGAAGATTGATTTTTCAATCTTATTTTGTACAATATAATCGGGGACATGATAGATACTTTGGAAAATCGAGAATTGAACACCCAATTGTTTATTCAAAGGATGATCCTTCTTTTCATACATAATCATCTTTTGTCGAAATGGTTCATAGTCACAAATACGTATCCCATTTTCACGAATATATCTTATATCGATATCACCTACAATATCTTGAACCCTATAATAAATAAATAATTCAATTGAATCACGTCTTGCAATTACAACATAAATATCAGGTTCAATGAAAAAGGTAAAGTTTGATTTAAATTGTTTCTGATCAATTTCATTCAATTGTGAGGAAGTAATACCAGGGAAATGGGCTTCTTCTTCTGTTAATTTCTTGGAAAAACGAAGACATTTTTCATTTAATTGGATATCATCCCTTGTATGCTGAATACAATCAACAGAAGATTCTTTAATAATATCTGTTATCTTTGAACTTATATTGTATTTCTTTTCCATAATATCAAATAGAACTTGATCTACAGAACGGTCACCCGTTGCTTTTTTCATTGAGATAATTTTTGTAATTACTTTGTATATATCATTCTGATGATTGACTAAATGTTGCTTTACATTATCTGTTACTGGTATTTCTTTTACTCCTTCCCATTCAAGTGTTCTCAAAGAATCATATATTTCTTCAACACTATTCCCCTCGGGCAACATAGTTAAATATAAGTATTGTTCAACGTTTCTTTCATCTTTAGGTAGATCTACATGGGATTCCATACGAATCGCTCTCCCTAAAACTTGATTCACTCGAATATAATTCCAAAAAGGTTCCATAATATGGACTTGTCTTACACACTTTAAACTAATACCTTCAGCCCCCGAACTTGAGATAAGTATAATATGAATATATTCTCCTCGACTATTTGCTTTATGGTTAAATGCTTCTTTATTTAACCTTCTTTGTTCTTGAGATTCTTTTCCAGTGATAAATGTATATCTTTTCTTTACCGATTTCTTTTGGATTAATTCTTCAATATCCTCTTTTTCAGAATCATATTTCTCATATCCATTTTCCTTTAAGATACGTTCAAAAACTTCTGAACCTGATTCATGTCTAAAACCACTGTAGTATAATACCTTTCCTGTTGGGATACCACGATTGATAAATCTCTGCATATTTTCTAAAATATGGTAAAATTTCGGAGAAAAGATAGATAATGTTCTTTCATGAGAGAAGTGTCCATTTTTTGCCATCATCTCATAGGTAAATTCTTTCTTCTCTTCATCTTGTTCAATCCTAAAAGAATCATCTTCATACACAATATTACAATTTTGCCTTGTTCGGATATTATAATCAAATGTATTTTCACTATAGATATCTTTTTTTCGTAATTGTTGAAGTCTTTTTAACTTCTCTCTTGTATATTCTTCTTCATACTTAATCCATTGTTTGGAAGTCATGAAACAAGGGATGATATTAATATCCTTTACGATATTGTAATCCTGATATCTTTCCAAAATAGTAGGTTCAACAACCTCGGGCATATTTACAATTGATTTTCGATCAATAGGATAATAAGAAGTTAAACCAAGTAACATTCTTCTTAAAATAACTTGTTTTCTTTCAGGAATATTATAATTATCATCAATAAAGTATTCAAGAAAGTTTTCATTTTTAGTTAGATCAAGGATCATATCATTCTCATAAATATCAAATAATTTTTGTTTCCTATTAAATATTAAATCAATATCTTCATCAAATACCTTGGGGATACCTTTCTTAAGGTCAACCATCGATACCTTTTTCAGTTGTTCTCTTGAAGGAATAATAGTCTCTTTATCAAACATTTTTTCTAACCCGTCCATAATTTCATCAAAGAAATCTTCTTCTTTAGAATGATTAAAACGTATTGTCTTAATCGTATTTTCCTCAAGAACAGATTCATAATTCGTTTTATTTTTAATAAATGAAATGATTAATTTACCTTTTTTCTTCGTAACATGAAGTTGTTCAATTGATGATTTTTTCTGATAGAAATACTCCCTTAACTCTTGTTGGATTTCATAATCATCACGTTCAGATATAACACTAAATTCATAGATATTTAATATACCTCGTAACATATTATAAAGAATAGCTACTTCAGCTGGCTTATTAATAATAGGAGTCCCTGATAAAAAAACAATTTTTACATCTTCACTATTTATAATCCAATTATAGAAAACAGTTGCAGGAGCACTTCCATTCATAATTTCATTGACAAAATTATGGACTTCATCAATAATGATTACATTCTCTCGGAAAGGAGATAATACACCATGTTCTTTCACATTCTTTTGATATTGTTTGATAAAATACTTTACTTTCTTCTGATTTTCAGTCCCTCCTTCCTCTTCCTCAAAAACTTCTTCATCTAATTTTTCTTGAAAATTAACTTTATGAACTGGAGGGAATCCATTGTAATGGATAAAGTTATATTTTAATTGAATTAAAAGATTAATTTCTTCATTAATAAATATCTTTTGTTCTGGTGTTAATTGAATACATTCTCCTGAAAAGGTTTCTCCTTCTTTTAAAATAGGCTCCCCCGATGTTGTATAGATAGTTCTATTTTCATCACTAATTGATGGAGACTGTAAATAAATTCCTTTGATTGAATTTAAACTTTTTAGTTTGTCTCTTAAGTCCTTTTTTTCAATATTCTTTTTAAGTTGTGCTTTTGTTAAATTAAATATTCGGTTAATTGTTTGTTCATTAATACCATATTCATTGTCTAATTTTTGACGAAGTTTTAAATCTCCTTTAAACTCCTGAAGAGGAAAAAATATCCAATTATTCTTATCAACATGAAATAGAGTATCACCCCACCTTCTTACTTCCTTAATAAATTCAGTTTCCAATGAAGCAGGTAAAAAAGTAAATATGCGCATTGTTTTTGACAACCCTTCAGCAGTTACAACTGAAGTTGCTGTTTTTCCTGTACCTAATCCATGATAGACCAATAATCCACGAAAAGGTGTTTCAATAGATAAATATTTTTTCACAAAGTATTGATAGATCTTGATTCTATTTTCTTCATCTTTGTCCATATTATAATTTTGAAGGGTTTGAAATTGTTCCTTGTAAAATACATCATTCACCCAATCAATAAACGCCTTTCTCTGTGGTAATATACCATTAAATACATCGTCACTTACTTCTTCAACCATAACTTTTTTATCTGACCACAAAGGGTTTTGACCATATTTTTCTTCAAGGGTTTTACATATTTCTAACCAAGGCTTACTTGGTATTCTTGTTCCTTTGGGATTTCCTTTATTTCTCCGACGATCAATAATACCAACCACTTCTTTTTCTGTCTTTTCAGGAGCATAAATTTTATAATACTTTATCATTATTTCAATTTGTTCTTCGTATGTAAAGTATTCTCCATTTTGAGGTTGAATAAATCTATCATCATGGACGGTACCATGTTGCCTTTCTTCTTCCTCTACTACTTCTTCCTTTTCATAATCCTCTGGAAAAGCTTCTCTTAATCTTTTTTCTTTCTCCTCATCGTCCCAATCGGGATATTTCCATTTCATACTTGCATACTTTTTAGGTTCTGTTGCCTTCATCCTTAGAATCTTTATAAATTCTTTAAAAACAGACTTACTAACCTCCTTGATTGGTTTTCCATCGAATGTCATATTTTTAATACCTTTTACTTTTTCAAGGGTTAGATTCATTACATCTCCCTGAAAGTATTTTAAGAGGATAATATAGACTTCTTCTTTAATAACATCTTCCATAAATTATATAATTATTGAAATATATTATTTATGTTATTACGTTAAAATAGATTAACGCTTTTTTTGATACATCTTGTTCTGATTTCTTTTTACTTATCCCTTCTCCTTGGATTAATAATTTATCTTTATGGTATAATTCACAATAGAATATATCATCCTTTTTAGTATGTTTATAAATAGGTCTTGATCCATCATTAAAATTTCGTTGAAAATATCGAGAAATTTGATCTTTATAATTGTTATCAATTAATAATTTTTCTGTAAAATCAACAAATCCTTCAATAACATGAATAATAAACTTTTCCGCGGTTGAATAATCTGTATCTAAATAAATGGCCCCTATAAAAGCTTCCAATACATCTTCTAGAATATTACTATTATCTCTACCATTACAATTATCTTCAATATGTTTAGAAAGGACAATATATTTTTGAAAGGAAAGATGTTTTGATAATTCAGATAAATTTTCACCACAAATAATACGAATTTTGAGCTTCGTTAGGAATCCTTCATTTTGATGGTGTAGCTTATAAAATCTTTCATACAAATAAGAAGATACAACGCTACCTAGGATCGCATCCCCTAGGAATTCCATTGTTTCATAGGAAGTATTTTGAAGAGGAATACAATTTCCACCTGGATAATCATATTCCTCATAATCTTTGAGCTTACAATATGATTTATGAATAAATGCTGTTTGATAAAAATTAAGATTAGTTAATTGAAAATCAGTAATATTAAGAGATTTCATAATATTAATGACCTGTTGTTCAGAAATAAGTACATTATTAGAATTATAAGGATTAGCTTTAAATTTAGTATCTTCTTTATGATTCATTTATATTATTAGTATTCATTATTTTTATATATCTTTTATCAAATTTTAAATTGATTCAATTTTTGGAAACAAACTTGAATTAATGAGTTCCATAAAGAAGTATAGACATCTTTGTTAAAGACTTCTGGACATTCGTAGGCAACTTGCAATAAATATTGTTGACAAGTCTCACTACATTCTTCCCATGAACAAGTATCTAATGTATCTTTTAATACATCAATAAACATACATGATATTTCTGTTTCTGTTTCTGTTTCTGTCATTTTTAGTATATTTAATATTTAATATTTAATATTTAATATTTAATTCGCAACTTGACCGGGTGTAAGGTTACAGTCTCCATCGGCTAATGGTTTTCTAGCTAGATCAATATCAATCGTTGAGTTCATCCATGGACTTACTTGAGTTCTTGGATTTGGTGGTTCAGCACGTAGGTTAAGATTTGCGTTTCTTAAACTTTGTCCAACAGTATTTACACCTACATGAAATCCTGCATCAAGGAAGTTAACACCTTTAAGAATACCTTCTCCGTCTTCAGATAAACCTTCATTAAAATCTTTAATTTCACCTTCTTCTCCTTCCGGTAAGAGATCCTGTGGAGTTAATGTGTTTTGAGGATAACAATTTGATGGTGCTGTTTGGATACCTTGGACGGGCATACTAAATTCATTCGAACCAGGTTCGGCCGCCCCCCATTGACCCTCTTTAACATCTGAAGGAGAACCCGCTCCAGATGGTGGAGCAGTGTTTCCAGAAGGGACTTGGACACTATCGGTTGGCCCTGTTGGACCACCAATGAGTTCCGATGCTTCTGGTCCAGCAGCACCATTTGCCCCAGCTCCGGCACCTGGTCCAGCTGTTTCAGGATTTTCAAATCCTTCAATGAAAGGTAATTTTACCCCACATACATCCTTAAGAATATAAATACCGACTAATACAAGAATTCCGTAGACAATTAACTTTTGACAATCCATTTTATAATATATTACATAAAAAAATTTGGAAGATTTAATAATTAATTTAATAATTCTTCCACCTCTTTACTCTTTTTTTGAATTTCTTCTTGAAGTTGTTTAATTTTGTCTTCTTTCTCTTTTTTCAACCTTTTTTCTTCTTCTTCTTTCTCTTTTTTTAATCTTTTTTCTTCATTAAAAACATGTAAAATCTCTTCATCAAAAATATCATCATAATTTGTTTCATTCTCATCACTTTCATCAATCAATGCATAATCCTTAATGATATTGTATTTAGATTCATTATTTTCTTGGAACAATTTTATTTGAGAAATATAGCAATCACAATAAAAATATTGTTTTAATATCTTTAATCCTTTTACATGTAAAATTAAAATAACCTCGGAATCTTCTTTCACTTCATCTAGATCAACAAACACTTTTTGTTGGTTGTAAATACTACATTGAATTTCATTCTTAATTACCGGTAAGCGAAACTTAAGAATTGGATTTGAATCCTTTTTGAATGGTTTTGTAGTGCGTTTATACATGTCATCAATTGCTTCTAATGGTAGATCCTTTTTAAACCATTCTTCTGAATTCTTAACGGTTGTCTTAATATTTTGATCATCCAATGATAAAAATAAATCATACATATCAAATTTTCCCTTTGGGATCTCAACTTCCAAAGATGGATTCTTTTTATCTTTCATCTCCTTAATAGAGTTTAAACACTTCAGCTTTCCTGTTTGAATTAAAATTGGTTTTAAATTATCTCCATAACTCATTGAAGAAAAATAAGAAGGCCCAATTTTTTCAGGTTTCGAATAGTTAACCTTTGAAATATCAATATTATCATACTTAAGGATACTCATTTTTTTTTAATTAATAAATAGAAAGTATCTATCTTATATTAACGCAATTAAAACAATTGGATTCTTTTGACTTTCCATTTACAAACATATTTTTCATTAAACTTCCAAATATTGTCAATATAAATATCACATTGCATTTTGCTAAAATTATAAAGGTTTGAAATACTACATTCTCCTTCTTTATTTCTTATATCTACATCATACTTATTCTTTGAAAATGGAATTTTGACAATTAAATTAGGGTCATACTTACCATTTTTATCATGTCGTATTTGAGAAAGATATTGATCGGCATCATCTTCATCAAAACCTAAATATTCCATCTGTTTCATTTCTAAGTTTTGAATAAAATTATAAAAACTATTCATTTCAGCATCTGTCCTTACATTTGTAAACTGAAGATACATTTGATTATTTCCTTTGTTAAATCCAAATGGAGCAACCATACGTGGTGTTGTTACAGAAATCGGATATTTACCCAGTGATATATTTACATATCCAAGATTTTGAATATCCTTCGGAGGTATCCCTTGTTCTTCTTGATATTCATATTCTTTCTTCTTTTGAGTACAATCTTTGCAAATAAAGTTATTGAATTGCAAAGGTTTTCCTTCAAACAAATTATGATGTAAGTTTTTTAGAAAAGGCATTTTAATTATTCTTATTTAATAATCTTTAATTAGTGTCTTTCTCCGCGTCATATTGTTCCATAATGAATTACATTGTTCTTCCGGTGGAACCATTCCTCCTGTAATTGTAGCACATTGTTCTTTCAATGGTTTTTGATATCCATACATAGGGTCAGGAGAACACTCTTCTTTGTATTCTTGAGTCGGGAAACAATTTTTTTCTTTGGATGTCTTTACTTGGTAATCTTTATTAATAAATGATGTAATTGAATTCTCAATAGGATAAAAACATAAATTATTCATATTATATATACTATATTATTATTATTTTTTACCCTTTTTACGGGATAATTTCTTTTTTGATCTCTTCCCCCTCTTTCTCCTCTTTGTCCTCTTTCTTTTCTTCTTTGTTCTCTTTCTTTTCTTTTTTGTCCTCTTTCTTCTACCCCCACCTCCACCCAATCCTTCTTCTCCTATAATTGCTTCTTTCGATATAAAAATAGTTTCTAAATTACCTTCTAAATTATTACCCTTTCCAAAGAGCATATCTGTATAATCATTATTTAATAGTCCTTCATTGGGTTTTAATACGTATTGTAGTTCTTCAAAAGGTATTTTATTATAAATAATTGGAGTTGCTACCGAGTCATCTCCACTATACCAAGAACTTACGACACCACACATATTATCAGGATAAATCATTACAATAAAACTATGGACAGGGTAATAATTCTGTAAAAAATCTATGTATTTTAGTATTTGTACAATAAATAAGTTGGAGGTTTGTGGTGGTAAATAAGAATAAATATTTTGGACCGAACCTCCATGAATTTCCGATATTTGTTTAACATTCAATCCATCCATTATTATATTAGTAATATTTGGATGTTCCGTACTAAATAAACTTTTATATTTCTCCATAAATGGAGTACCACTCGGTTCATTGATACCTAATAGTAACATTACAAATATTACACGAGCAGTTAAACGACATCCGCACATAGATTTATGCATTGGATTAATTTGTTCATCTTCATCTTGTGGTTGTATGGATATATATTTTTCTCTTACACCATCCGCAACTGTACGTCCTATAATTTGTTCTATGCCACATACTGTAGGGTTTGTCGCGGAACTATAACTATATGGAGAATACTGACATACTTCAATAGCTTTATTATAAGTATCTTTTATATTTAGAACACTATCCTCCATTAATATATAATAATAGTTTATTTTCTTTTTGACCCCTTTCTCCTCTTTGTCCTCTTTCCCTTCTTTCTCAAACTCTTTACTTTCTTTAAACCTCTTGGCTTGTATTCCTTCGCTTTCTGATAATATGTTTTTGCCCATAACTCTGTAAAATTCTTTAACCCTGATTCTTCTGTAAAGATAGCACACCCCGCAAACTCAACTTCATTTAAGAAATAACTTGTTCCATCCAATGTATTCCCCAAACAACAACCAAAATCAATCCTTAGATACATGGGTGGATTCGAATGTTTATTTAAATCCTTAGGAAAATTGTCTACAATCTTTCTCCCCATAACTTTCAAATCCTTTAAGACAGAAGGATTCACCTTTCCAAATACATCTGTATTTTCACCGTAGATTTTGGATTCACTGAATACCTTGTCAGCAGCTTTCATTGCAACATAATACTTAAATTCACCATTTATCCAGAATGATTTTACTTCCCAGAATTTCGCAAATCCATCCATCACCTGTTGACAGACAAATCCAGGGAAGCGTTTATGTTTTGTTAAATATTTCGCTACTTTCCCTTTTACGTCAGGTTCATCCACATCGAACTTTCCAATCCCTATGTTCGCATAGGCATAATGAGGTTTTAAAACAAAGGATTTCCATCCTCTTTCCTCAACTTTGTCAATTAACCTTCGTACATTTCTGTCTTTCTTAATAATAAGAGTTGGAGCAATAGGAATACCCTTTTTTGCATAATACTCCAAATAATCACCTTTATTAAATAAAAACATCTGTTCTTTAAGGTTTGGATAAATATTGATACTTGGATCTTCCATAATCTTATAAACTCGTTTGTACTCTTTGTCACCCTTTTCCCATGCGAACAATAGATTTAAACTCACTAAGAAATTAATGTCATTTTGTTTCATCATTTTCTCATCAAACTTATTCATGTACATGATTTCAACATCATTGTATTTGTATTCCATCGCAGCAATTAATGCTTTTTCAAAAGGGATCTTTCCTTTATACTTTCCTTTTTGAAGGACCTTTAGATCTTTCTTCCAGGGCTTGTAAGGTTTCGGTAAGATGTAATCGTTCGTTCCACCTCCTTGTTTCCAACTAATAATTCCAATTTTAACCATTGTAAACTATATTAATCTACAATATTTTTATTCATTTTCTTTTCTTTTTAATACTTTTAAATGTAGATTATATATATACATATGGATATTGATATAGGAGATAATATATACTTGAATGAAATGGATGAGAAATGCTTGGGTTTATTAATTGGTCATGATAGTTTTCACGATTATGCAGGAGGGTACGTAAGAGAAAAGAAAAAAATATGGTCCGAACACCTTCCTACTCTTTCTCAAAGAGGAGATCTGGGGGGTGGAAAGGTGCCTAAAAAAGGTGGAGAAGTCCTTTCCCAAAGAAGGAAAAAAATACGACGTCATGATAAAGAGGAACCATCAACGCCCACTTCAAAGAAACAATTACTATCAACACTTCATCCGATACCACCAAAACTTCATTTAACTAGGGTGCCGAAGAAGCGATCCAGAGTACGTAAGCATTACGCACCAATTGAATTACTTGAGAATTACGGTTGTTTTATAAACGATGAACAATTAAAATTAATAATTAATGCAAATAAAAGTGGAGAACTATCACAACAAATTATAGATATTCTATACCAAGACTATGAATCGTCGTTAACTCTATTTTCATTCATGGCTGAATGGGATATTTCACAAGAAATAAAAGGGGGTGCCGTTGGAGCTAGAGAATATAATATTAAATTAGTTCAAATTATTAAGAATATTATAACTTGGAATGAATTAATGAATACTTTTAGAAATAATGCCAAGTTTCAAGCAATCCATATGATTAGTGAATTATTTATTAAGAATGGACGTGAAGATATTGCCCTTTACACATTTAATGAGTATATTAATAAAGGTGATCCCTCCTGGTTAGATACTGTGAAAAACAAAATGATAACTGGGGCGGATTGGGGACCAGATATTAATATAAATGAAATATTATCTTTCTATTTATACGTTAGTAGAATTGAAGGTAAGGAAATTATACATAGTGGAGCAGAATATTTAGAAGATATATTAGAAGTAAAGACTTTCATAATTGATCCATATTCATTTATCATTTCAAATTGGAGGATAGGTATCGATGATAATCCACCTTTCCTTAGTATTTCGACAGGAGAAGAAGATCAAAGATACTATGATAAAGTAGAAAAATTAGTAAAAGCAGAAGAATTTCCTTTAAGTGATGAACTTCTAAATTACATTTATTTATTCTTTGGGTACATAGGGCGTTGGTGGGTCGAATTTACGGGATTTCCCCCAGAACTTGGTATGGGAGGGAACCTGCAAGGCTGGCCAGAATGGGCTGTGACTGATTCGAAATTTTTATTGAACTATTTTGGAAAAAGACATCTGAAACATCAATACAGAGGCCCAAGTTATGAGGCAGTGTATAATAATTTAATTAATGATGATGAAATATTTAAATTGTTTTTTAATGAGGAGATATCGGTTGATACAGATGATACAAAACTTATCCATTCTAAGGATGATGAAGATCGTTTTGACTACCACGTTTTTGATAAGGACAAGAGGAGGCTTGATGAGGGGGAAAGGACGATTAAGGGGGATAATAATTTCTTCAAAACTTCAGTAGAAGCTCTCGCACTTGACGCGATCATCTATAATGCCCCGAATATCAGTGGATTATACTATGATTGCGATGATGATAAAAGAATAGGATACTTATTACCAGGTGAAGGGAAATCAAAGGCTATATCTGAGAAACCATCTTATAATTGTACATTTCCAAGTGTTATTGATGCACAAAGTGATTGTAAACAGGCCTCAGATAATAATAATATTGATGTGAAAATAATTAGTCCTTCTAGTGAAGGTAAACCGGAACAACGAATTTCGTTAGTAATAACAACTGATAAAACAGATGGTATAAAGCTCCATAATCTATCTGTTACTTTTAGTTATCAATCCTCGAAGCATGAAGGTAAAGTAATAACTGTAAATAGCGTGGGTATTGACGAGGAAGGAACTCCTCTAATGGAAAAAGGGGGTGTATTAAAAAGGGTTATTCAAAAAATGAAAGAAAAAACTGGTGTAGATGGTGGTGATAAAAGAGAAATATTAAAAGCATGGGTAAATGGTATATATGAAAATATAGATGAGGGAAAAATGAAAGATATATATAGTTCTTATGAAGGTATTTTTGGAGGGGGAGGAGGTGGAGACGGGATCTTAGATATCATAAATATAATGATTCAAAAAACGATTGGAGATTTTGGACAAGAAATATATAGTGTTTCACAATCAAAAAAACTCAAATCTTCAGTATTCTTAACGAAAGATAAACCATCTGCAATACGTTATTGCTTCCTACAACGAAGTAACATGAATCCAGGTGAAAATTCCTGGTGGGGGGGATATCTAGATGGTTTTGTGCAAAGAAAATCAGCTCAAATAAGGATTATGTGTTCTTTCCCGCAACAAGGAGGTGGAAAGAAGAAGAAGAAAATAAAAAAGAAGAAAAAAATAAAAACAAAGAAGAAAAAAGCAAAGAAAAAGACAAAGAAGACAAAGACAAAGACAAAGACAAAGACAAAGACAAAGACAAAGACAAAACCAAAATTCAAAGATATGCCATCTGATATCAAAAAGAACATTGAAAATATAATGGTATGGGAAAATAAGAAGCCACGTATTAATTCTAAGAATTGCAAACATTTGAAAGAATATTGTGAATTAAATCCAAGGAAATGCTATTTGGATAAAGAATTTCTAAATAAGTATGTAAAACCATGTCAAAAGATTGTAAAATTAGATAAAAAAAAAGAAAAAACAAGGGAATTAATTGAAAGTTTCCTTAAGAAAATACCCTTGGATGAAAGAGAAGAGATGATAAAAAATATCAAGAAAAATGGAAAAAATAGAGACCTTGAATGGGATGATTATCTATACCGATTAAAGTTACCCGATAATATCATTGAAAATATTGATGAATTAATTCAGGAACTTGGTTATAGTGAAGATCCAGAATCAGGGGAAAAAACTACATGGAATGATTTTATTCTTTATCTACGTGGTTATAATGTAATTAAACTTAAGACAAAAGATGGTACTCAAATACGCGAATTTTTATATGCTTTAGAAGATAAATTAGAAGAAGAAGGATACAATGATGAAGAAATAGAAGGATTGAAACAAAAATTCTTAAAAGAAATTCAATAAATTATAGAATTGATACAATATTTTTAAAAACAGGGTAAAAAAAAGAATGTAAATAAGTGATATTATGTCTTCTTTTTCCTTTTTGTTTTCTTTCTACTTTTCCTTTTTGTTTTTGTTTTTGTTTTTGTTTTCTTTACTTTCTTTCTACTTTTCCTTTTTGTTTTCTTTACTTTCTTTTTACCTCCTCCACCGGGTGGTACCGGTCCCATAAGAAGAAAATAATTATTACCTGATGATCTTGAATACCCCAAAAATCCCCCTCCCCCTGGTTCATTTAATATTGTTGGTGCTCCCGCTTGAGGCGGGTCCCGGGTTCCATGAGTCTTTAATAATAAATAACGTGCTACAGATACTTTATCATTTGCAAGAAATAGAAGAGGACCAATAGTACTATTTTTAGAAATAGCATATAATTCTTGTGAAAAATCACCCATTAACTTTAAAGCAAAGATACCTGCAATATCACGAAGAGTAGCTTTATCTGCAGCATTACGTTCATCAGAATAGGGTGTCGGTAGGGCGGTCTCCCGATCTGTATTATCAGTGTTTACCCAATCCCCAAAACCGGTCAGATCCCCGCCCTCTGGCTTTAAGAAACCTCGAATAAACAGTAATGTAACATTGTAAGCGCTTAAAGGACCACCTCCCAATGCAAAATTATTTATACGCGATTCATTAATAGATTGTCCACCGGCACCATTAAAACTAATGCTAGTTCGAAATCTCGTAGATTGCCGGGGATCATTTATTATTTGAACACTAATTGTTCGTCTCAGTGCCTGATCAACTACATTAACACTATAATCCGCTGGAATACCTATGGGATTTTCATCTGTAACAAGATGTTTATCACTAGGAGGAATATTATTACATACCGATTGAGGGTCAATTATAGATGGTATAGGACATGTATAATAATTTTCTGGATTATTTATATATTTCGATAATATAGCAGAGTTATTTATAATTTTTTTATCACTAGTCAGATTAAAAATTTGCCCTTCTCTTCTTTTAAATGGAGAACAATTATCTCTCGTCCGTTCATCGTCAATACATTTTTCAGAACCTTTAATAAGAGTAGGCTGAGGCTGGGGAAGAGTTCGGCGCTGCGCCGCTTGATCATCATAATAATTTTCACTCTTTCTCCACATACCCACATCCTTGAACCCTAGATTAATTATTTGATTTTTATTGTATATGGAGTCGTCGTCTGGATCAGCTATTACCAGTTCTTGCCATTCATTTAATAGGTATAATGAAAACTGTTTGATATTTTCCCATTTCTCTGGAGATATTTTCAGTGAAATCATGCGTGGGTAGTTGTTGGCGCCGCCGGCTGGGTTACCGTCTCGGTAACATTTCTTAATTATTTGATTGAATGCATTTTTAACTCCACCCTTTCCACCACTAGCTAGGCTCACGATCCATTTATTATATTCTAGCCGGTGTGTATGTTCATAATCTTCCCATTCTGATGAATATATCAAAAATGTCCTTTTATCCATAGTTGGTGTAAAATTTGGTCTGTTTAACAAATTGTTAAGATCTTGATAAAATTCATTCCTTCCAGGCGATGATAACCATTCTTTATATATATCCAACATTTTATCCCATTCAATTAATTTTTTCCTGAGTTTCTCTCCATCTATTTTTAGATCCCCTTGATCTGCTCTGACTTGTTCACCGATGGAGATTGTGGCCCTGGCGGCGCTCTTCCGTGTGGACAAGCGCCGCTGGCGCGGAAATGGCCTGGGTTTGGAGGATACCCCTGCTTTGGAGCTTTTTATAGTTATTTTTCCACCCCTCTTTTTTTTATAAGATAATTTACCACCACCTTTCCTTCTCTTTTTTTGTCGATCTTCAGCAGCATCCGCCACTGCGTCCCTCTTTTTTTGTAACCCAATACGTCCATTAATCTTTCCTAAGTTATCACAAAATTTATTAAACATATCTAAAGTTTTTGCTTCATCATTCTTACACATATCTGCTATATTTAGATAAATATAACATGCCAAGGGAAAATCTTCTGGATTTACAACATACTTTTCTTCGTTTTGTTTTTCTCTGATCCTTAGTACAGGCAATTGTTGGGTTTGGGTTACTGAAGAATATGGATTTACTGTTTGAGAACCACCAACCCCTATTCCTTCACCGGTCAGTGCTAACTTCGGTCTATCACTATCTTCAATGAAATCATGTTTAAAATCATGGGCGCATAAACAGATTAGTTTATCCATAGCAAATGAATCTAAATAAATAGTATCTGCCATTATATAAATTATACAATATTTTTAAAAAACAGGGTAAAAAAAGAATGTAAATAGACCTTAACTATAACTCATATATCGGAACATTTTGAAAGGATAGTCAATAAATTAACCATCTGTATTACATAGGGTATGTGCCAATCATGTTATAATCATTAATAAGATATTATTATCGTAAAATATCTTCTGAATTACAAAAATAAACTATATGGCGCGATTAAAGGTTGTGCCCACCTATTGTGAAAATGGATAATATTATAATTTATTTAACGCATCGTATTAATAAACGTTTGATACTTTTCTCATATTTAGGAGTTGGATCCTTTCGGACTACATTTAAATGTGTAAAATTCTTTTTCAAATATTTTTTCATAAACTTATCTTTCTCAGCATCATGATTGTATTTATCATTTGCAATACGCGTTAACATTTCTTTATTCTGTTCATACATAACATTTCTTAAAATATCCATAGTGTTTACCTTATTAACAATTAATAATAATAATCAAATTTATAATTTACTTTTACGATCATAATTGTATTCTTCAATTGATACAATATGATACAATTCAAACCGATAAATCATCTTCTCTCCATCAACTTTAAAATCCAAATAAGTTTCTCCATTTTCTTTAAATAAACTGTAATATCCAACTCCATAACCTTCAACATCCAATTCTTTAATATTCCATTCAACTTTATAGAGTTGATTCGGTTTGGGTTCTTCTATATTTATCATAGAGAATACTTATTTACATTTACATTTATTTTAATTAATGTTCATTTATATATCATCTGTATAGTTTGTGATTTCTAATTTTAATTTTTCATAAGCAAAATTGGTTAGATTTTTAGATAAATCTTCTTCTGTCATATTTTGAATAATTATTGTATGATGTTTTAATGTAGAATATTCATGGGTTACTATATTTTCCCTTGTACTTTTGTCTTTCCAAACACCAAAATCTACCTGAAAAGTAAAACTTCCATCCTCTATTTTTGATAAACCAATTGTAGTCCTAAATAGTGAATAATATGTACCAGAAATACTAATACCGTTATGGAGAACAATAGAATCATTATTTATAAGACCCATTCTTATATTTATATTTATATTTATATTTATAATATATTTTTTTAATAAACGCCCAAATATAAACTAGTGCTAAGGGAGATACTACTGCTCTGACTATAGTAGGTAGTTATTAAATGAGCGACCTTTATAATATCCCCACTATTAAAGGATACTACGGGACCTTTAAAATATGTATATGTGAACCGTGTCGCACCACTAACTTCTCTGTAAGCATAGTATGTTGAGTTAGTCTGATTAATTTTACCAGTCCCGGTTGGAAAAGCGGTATTCGTATATGAATTATAAATACCACCCTGGGCACCCGTATAATTCGAACCAGTAGAAGTTGCCCAATTCATTCGATTCAATGAAGATCCGGAGGAGATAGTTGATGTTACTGAAGTTGACGGCGAACCTGGGGTACCGAGTGTAGAAGGTGCAGATATACTTGTTTTCCATTGGGAACCATAGGTTCCCCCGGAGCTAGTATTAAATACCCAGTTATTCAATACAGTTCCAGTAGAACTTAGTCTTTGAACCCCCGCAATACAGATATCATTATAATATGTAGTCGCCGCTGTAACCCTTAATGCTAATATAATGCTGCGGTTCCCTGTAGCATTGACTTGTGTTTCACTAACATCCCATGGACCAGTATAATCATTTGAAGTAATGTATTTAATACTAGATCCGATACTGTAGAATGATGTGGTGACATCGATACCAGTTGGTACTTGATACGTCCATGAAAATGTAGAACTAGCTATATTTGTAAGTTCAATAGTCGTTATATTATTTTTAAATACACCACTATTTACAACAATCGTATGGACTGTACCATTTGTTAAATTATTCGGTGTAAATACAACAGTATAATTAGTTGCACTTACTGATTGAAAATTAGATTTAACTCCATTAGTAACTGTTATATCATCTATAGTAAAATCAGAGGTTGGTTGTGTTGTTACAAATGTGATTGTTAAATATGTATCAGCACTCTGTGAGCCTGACACGAGACTAGCGCCAGCACTCCCAACAACAGTCATTAAGATTTCTGGTCTCATATATGTGAAGGTTTTTCCTGAAAAATGACTTGATATGCTTAGAGGACCAGTTGTTGGTATAGAATATGTAATAATACTACCGACCGTTATTATACAACAACCATGTTGTAAACCGTCTACATCTCCCGTAAGAGGGTTTGTTGACGTTGGATTCGCTGGGCGACTCGCACTATCCCCTCTGTATGCGTTTGTTATTGATACATCTGATGCCGATATCCAACCAGAACCTCCCCCACCACCAGTACTATTATTTCCTGTCCCACCACCATAGTACCCTCCCCCACCACCACCTTGAATATTATTATTATCCGGGCGACCATCCTTTGTACTACTCCACCCGTATGATGAATTGTTCCCCGCTGTGTGTCGCCCTCCCACCCCCGC
>CEUS01119326.1_pt1 | contig 18385 bp, 16 predicted proteins | sample 427031 | NCBI WGS metagenome assembly CEUS01 (sample SAMEA2622837, study PRJEB7988) | marine metagenome | biome: marine biome (ENVO:00000447); feature: marine epipelagic mixed layer (ENVO:xxxxxxxxx); material: "saline water (ENVO:00002010), including plankton (ENVO:xxxxxxxx)" | depth 140 m | reverse complement strand
CACGACGTTAGGATCTTACCTGTCGATAGCGAACATAATGCCATCCACCAGTGTTTGCATGGTCGTGCCGTGCGGGATGTCAAGCGACTTATCTTGACAGCCTCTGGCGGACCGTTTAAGGACTGGCCTGCAGATAAACTAAGGAGCGTTACGCCCACCGAAGCATTGGATCACCCGACTTGGAATATGGGGCCAAAAATCACTGTGGATTCGTCCACGTTAATGAATAAGGGGCTGGAGGTCATTGAAGCGCGATGGTTATTCGATTTTGGTCCTGACCGTATTGACGTCGTTGTGCACCCGCAATCGGTTGTGCATTCATTTGTTGAGTTGTGTGACGGATCGATGATCGCCCAGCTAGGTGTGGCCGACATGCGTCTGCCAATCCAATACGCGCTGTCGTATCCCGACAGATGGGAGACTCAGTTGCCCTCGCTCGATCTGACTGAGTGTGGGAGTCTGGATTTTTCCCAGCCTGATGTCAGTCGATTTCCCTGTCTTGATTTGGCGTATCGTGCCTTACAGAGTGGGCCTGCATTCCCCGTCATTCTCAATGCTGCGAACGAGATCGCCGTTGAGGCGTTCCTTGAGGGACGCCTTTCATTTCTTGGTATCTCTTCCTTAATTGACCAAGCTTTGGAGGGTGGAGTGCGGCAAGGTTGGTCTGCCGTTGAGTCGCTGGCTGCCGTAATTGAGGTTGATGGTTGGGCTCGTCGGTTTTCACGTGAGCTCGTTGGCAGGATAGAATCGAAAGAGCGATGATCTACCTTGAACTCATTGGTTTACATTGGTTGGGCTCGGAGTATTGATTGACTACTATTCTGGCATTTGGATTCGTTATTGGGGTCTTGGTGTTTGTGCACGAGCTCGGCCATTTCTTGGCGGCTCGCCGGGTTGGCGTGCGGGTGTTGACGTTCTCTGTGGGATTCGGACCTAAGCTGGCCAAGTTTCGCAGGGGCGATACTGAATATTGCATCAGTGCTATCCCTTTAGGTGGGTTTGTAAAGATGGCCGGTGAAAACCCGGATGGTCATCATACCGGCGCGGATGACGAATTTATGTCCAAGTCGAAATGGGAGCGGTTCCAGATATTGATTATGGGACCGGTAATGAATTTCCTCCTTGCGATCATTGTGATGACCTTTGTGTTGTATCAGGGGGCAGATAGACCGGTTTTCGAAGAGGAGCCGCCGGTCGTTGGGATGGTCACGGAAGGTTCAGCTGCCGAAAGCGCTGGAATTCAAGTCGGGGACAGAATTGTAAGTGTTGAAGACCAGGCGACCGATACTTGGAAGGAGCTTAGTTTGGCGCTTGGGATTCGGGCAGGGCAGAGCTTTTCTCTTGTTGCCCGTGACTCCGGGGGGTCGAGCCGTACCATCAACGTGAGTTCAGATTCGCAAAATGACATAGCCTCAATTGGCCTTGGCATTCAACCGATTATCCAACCGCAGATTACCAGTGTTACTCCGGGTGAACCGGCTGACTTGGCGGGAATAGAGTCCCGGGACGTTATTGTTGCTTTGAATGGAAATCCCGTTACCAGCGCAGAATTAGTCGCACGAATTAACGCGAGCGCAGACCGGACATTGGGCCTTACCATTCGGCGGCGTGACACCCTAAAGGAAATACAAGTAACACCTGCCCTTGTTGGGGATGTTGGTTTGATCGGTGTTGGGTTGAGTGCTTATGAGGTTACTACGATCGAGCCAGGTTTTTTGGAGGCCTTTAACCTTAGTCTTGAGCAGAACTACGAATGGGCAGGCTTGATCTTTCAAACGGTGGGCGGCTTGCTGACCGGCGGGGTTTCGGTTAATCAGCTGGCTGGCCCAATCGGGATTGCCCAAGTTTCCGGTCAGGCCGCCGGACTGGGTTTGGTCGCGCTGTTTAATTTGATGGCGCTGATATCCGTGAACTTGGGAGTGCTCAACCTGCTACCTATACCAGTGCTCGATGGTGGCCATATCCTGATCTTAGCTCTCGAAGGTGCATCTGGCCGTGATTTTAGTATGCAACTCAAAGAGCGGATGATGATGGTCGGTTTCGCGCTATTAATGACATTGATGGTTACTGTGATTTACAACGACCTGATGCGTATTGACTGGATAGAGAGGGTCGTCCCGTGGCGTTAATGCGGTAGGATTGCGGTTCCTTTCTAAGAACCAGTTTTTCTCCATTGTGATGTAGCGGGTCGAACGATCATTCCGTTAGGGAGTTCTACTCCGTATAACTCTGAGTGTAGTGACTAACTACCAATACCTGTGAAGTCCGGCTACAAAATCGTCTCGTTGCAACGAGAGCTTCGTCCAATGCTCTCACTTGCGCTTCCAGTCATTGCTGCTGAGGTCGGTTGGGTAACCATGCAGATTGTTGATATCGGCATGGTTGGTCAACTTGGTCCAGAGGCCATTGGCGCTGTAGGTGTCGGCAGCGCATTGTTTCTCACACTAGCGGTTGTCGGCATTGGCTTATTACTCGGTCTTGACCCACTGATAGCTCAGGCCTTTGGTGCCCAGCGCTTTACAGAATGTCGAGTGTGGGCCCGACATGGGGTTGTCCTCGCTGTTGGATTGACCTTTCCTCTGACCTTGGTAGCGTGGATCCTTCAGCGAGTTGTTTCTACTTGGGGTTTCGATGTGGGGGTAGTAGATCTCATACGAGATTACCTAAGAATTGTCACTTGGAGTCTCCTGCCTCTGCTTGTTTTTACGGTGTTACGTCGATACCTGCAGTCGGTTGGCATGGTGAAGCCCATCATGTTCACGTTACTCACCGCGAACATAGCTAACGCGATCGCGAATTGGTTGTTTGTTTTTGGCAATTGGGGCTTTCCAGAACTTGGAGTCGAAGGTGCGGCCTGGGCGACGTGTGTGTCACGAAGTTATATGTGCGGTTCCTTGGCTTTTTGCGTGTGGCGTGTCCGCCATCGATTTAATGACAATGGCTTGGCAGCAGAACCACCAGACACGCGATTTGATTTCGGTCGTCTACGCGAGCTCATTCAGCTTGGTTGGCCCGCCGCTGTTCAAATGACATTGGAGGTGGGTGTTTTTGCGTTCGTGACGGCTCTTGCAGGTCGACTCGAACCGCATCTGTTAGCGGCTCACCAGATTGTGCTCAACATAGTCTCACTGACATTTATGGTGACATACGGTATCTCGGCTGCAGGTGCCGTTCGAGTTGGACATGCTATCGGTCGGCAAGAGCCAGCGGCCGCTCGCTATTCTGGATGGCTTGCGCTCGCAATTGGGGCTGGTTTTATGTGTGTAGTCGCTGGTTTGTTTTTCGCGATCCCGCGAACAATCCTAAGAAGTTTTACTACTGATGTGGGAGTAATGGAGACGGGTGTGATTCTATTAGTTGTTGCGGCAGTGTTTCAGTTGTTTGACGGGGTACAAGCTGTCGCAACGGGAGTATTGAGAGGCCTAGGCGATACTTGGACCCCAATGCTGTGCAACTTGGCTGGGCACTGGATGGTTGGATTACCGGTCGGCTACGGTCTGTGTTTCTGGTTCGGATGGGGGGTAGTGGGATTGTGGGTGGGTTTTTCGGCAGGATTAATTCTTGTAGGTCTCCTTTTGGTGCCCGTGTGGCATCGTCGTATCGAAGCAGTTCAACATAGCCCCGCCACGGTAGCTACCTTTCGCCTGTAATCACGCGCGGGCATTCTGTTGTGCAAGAGTCTTACGAATGGCAACTGCGAGTCCGTTTTCATCGTGCCGACCGGTCATTGGCCACCCAAATGTCTTCAGTTCAGCGACGGCATTTCCCATTACGATGGGGTGTCCCACAAGGGCCAGCATGTCTTGGTCATTTAGGTTGTCACCGACTGCCATGACGTCTTGAGAATCCAGGCCAGATTGGTTGAGCCAGGTCGTTAGCATCGAGCCCTTTGAGCAGCCCTTGTTTGTGATATCAAGCAGTGAGAAGTCTCGAGCTTCGTACTCGGTGAGTGTAACGGCAATCCGCTTAGACACGGCGAGACTGCGCACCACATCAGCCAACTGCCGCATTTCTTCTACACTACCAGTGAAAGCGAGTTGTACCGGACTCTCGGTCAAGCCATTTTCAAGCGGTGAGAGTTCAGTCATGAATCTCCGATTCTTTTCGTAATATTGCCGACGATTAGGATGTTGCCAGTCGATTCCTTCGAATAGGTATTGGGTCGGACCTTCACGGTCGAAAATGAGTGCGGCGCCACTTCGACATTCACGTATTTTTTCGATTATTGCTTTTGTGACCGCCGGGTCGAGTAAATTGCGGTGCAGAGTCTGACCGTTTTGCTGCTTCAAAAGTGCCCCGTTACTGACAATTAACGGTAGACGGTCGGATAACCTGGCGCCAATCGGCCGAGCGTGATGAAAGCTCCGTCCTGTGACCAACATTACCTCAACGCCGGATTGTAGAGCCTCACGAATTGCATCACGGTTTGAGGATGGTAATTGACCACGGCTGTCTAGAAGGGTGCCGTCAATGTCAATTGCGATCAATCGGATAGGCATAGGCTACGACAGCTGATTTCAACAATATATGGGTATGGCAGAACTTAAGGTCAAGGTCGTGTTCGGCCACTTGTCGGAAGTCATACGTCGGATTTTTTTGAATAGGTGGCTTCGACATATTGGTCGACGAGTTCTCGAAATTGTTCAGCCAATTGATCGTAACTACCCCGTAGACTTGTGGCGTGGCGGCCATCAATGTAAACCGGGCAGTTCGGTTCTTCACCCGTTCCAGGAAGGCTAATGCCAATATTGGCTGCCTTTGATTCGCCGGGGCCGTTAACAACACATCCCATGACTGCGACTGTCATGTCCTCCACCCCGTCGTAGCGTCCTTTCCAGTCTGGCATTTGTTCTCGCACGTATCTCTCGATCTGCTCAGCGAGTTTCTGAAATGTCGAACTTGTTGTTCTTCCGCATCCTGGACAGGCTGTTACGCTAGGCGCGAACGACCGAAGACCCATAGCCTGAAGAAGTTCGCATGCTGCATAGACTTCGTCACGGCGATCTCCGCCGGGCCGTGGTGTGAGCGACACCCGGATTGTGTCACCGATACCTTCGTTGAGCAGGATACCCATTGCTGAGGACGACCACACTAGTCCTTTGATTCCCATTCCAGCTTCGGTCAGACCAAGGTGGAGCGGCTGTTCAGTCTGGCAAGCTAACTCTCTGTAAACCGAGAGCAGGTCACTTGGGCGTGACACTTTGCACGAAATAATGATCTGGTGTTTAGTGAGACCAGCGTCAAGTGCCATAGCTGTCGATTCCACAGCAGAGATCACCATGCAGTCATTGATGATGTCGTTTGAGGATCGCTTGTCTTGACTTTCCGTGTTTTCTTGCATTTTTGCCATAACCAGTTCCTGGTTCAGTGACCCGCCATTAACCCCTATTCGGATTGGTTTTCCCTGGTCCCTGGCAACTGTGCATATCGTGACGAACTGCCTATCACGTCTTTGACCCGTTCCGACGTTACCGGGATTGACCCGGTATTTGTCGAGTGCGGCTGCGCATTCAGGAAACTGGGTAAGGAGTAAATGACCGTTGTAATGGAAATCCCCAATCAACGGTGCAGTGCAACCGGCGTCAAGAAGGCGTTGTTTGATCTCCGGGACGGCTTTCGCCGCTTCTGGGCTATTTACGGTTACTCGGACCAGTTCAGATCCGGCATTGACGAGCTCGATGCATTGTGTGGCAGTGGTGTTCGCATTTGCTGTATCGGTCAGTGTCATTGACTGGACGGCAATCGGAGCCCCATTGCCGATTGGAACGTTGCCGACACGGACTTCCACACTGTGGTGAGGCGAGCACGTCATTAATTACAAGGAAAGATAGATCTTGCGATCATACCATCCACCCTCTGTAGTGTATCCGATGGCTGTCGTCATTCCCCTAGCCACGGTTATCGCTTCGCGTGCACTGCTTGCATGGCCTTGCGGGCAGCTCGAACCGTGAGGTCAATGTCTTTCTCGGTATGTGCGGCAGATAAAAACCATCCCTCAAATTGTGATGGGGGTGGGTAGATCCCTTCCGCTAACATCGCCTGGAAGAATGTTGCGTACGAGTCCGTCTCAGAAGCTGTCGCCGACATGTAGTCAGTTACCGGTTCGTCGGTGAAAAACGGCGTAAGAACCGACCCGATACTATTGACTTGAAGTGGCACTCCGGCGGCCCTGGCAGCTTCGCTTAGTCCACTAGCAAGCTTGATGCCGAGTTTTTCCAGACGTCTGTACATGTTTACAGAAAGATTCTTGAGTGCCCACACACCAGCAGCCATAGCAAGCGGGTTTCCGGACAAAGTGCCGGCCTGATAGACCGGGCCTGACGGAGAGACTTGATCCATCAGTTCTGCGCGCCCGCCGTATGCTCCGACCGGTAGGCCACCGCCGATAATCTTGCCGAGACATGTCAAGTCTGGATTCACGCCGTAGTGTTCTTGGGCGCCTCCCTTGCCAATTCGAAAGCCCGAAATAACCTCATCAAAAATCAACAGGCTACCGTAACGGCGAGCGAGTGTCCGAAGGCCTTCAAGGAATCCATGAGCTGGTGGAATGACACCCATGTTACCAGCGATCGGTTCGACAATAATGGCGGCAATTGTACGTTCGTGTTTAGCGAATTTGTCTTTCACAGAGGCTAGGTCGTTGTACGATGCGATCAAGGTTTCGGCGGCCGTGGCACTTGACACGCCAGGGCTTGTCGGCACGCCAAGCGTTGTTGCTCCTGAGCCAGCTTGTACTAAGAAGGAGTCGGCGTGACCGTGATAGCATCCCGCAAATTTAATAACTTGGTTCCGGCCAGTTACGGCACGTGCCACCCGTAGTGCACTCATAGTGGCTTCAGTTCCGGAGTTAACGAATCGTACTCGATCGATAGATGGCACTAAGCGACAGACCAAACTCGCTAATTCCACTTCGTTGGTGGTCGGAGCTCCAAAGCTGGTACCGTTTTTAGTGGTGGCGTGGATTGACTGTGTTAGTTCTTTGGGCGCATGACCGTGGATCATGGGGCCCCATGACATGACGTAATCAATGTAGACGTGGCCATCAACGTCTTCTATGTGTGCGCCACGTGCACGTTGAATGAAGAGCGGAATTCCCCCAACCGCTCCAAAGGCTCTGACCGGACTACTTACACCACCTGGGAGCAGGCGTTGTGCGCGCTTAAAAAGTCGTTTTGAGCGATTTGCCATGAAGGGACGAACGATATCACGTCTCAGCAAATATGACGTCTCTTACGAAACGGATAATTAAAAGAAACAAGAACAGATTAAGCCGTCAAGTTGATTCTTTAGGGTTCGTGGTGAAAAAATTAAGAGATGTTAGCTCGAATTAAATTACTTCAGATGATTGTGGTGCTGATTGTGGTTGCAACTTTGTTGGCCATTGTTCCATTACGCGAGGATCCTCGTGCGTCAGTACAAGAGTTGCTGCTGGCCGATGGTGTCTATACGGAGCAACAGGCCAGTCGAGGTGCTCGTGTATATCAAACGACCTGCGAGAGTTGTCACATGCCCGATCTTGAGGGTTCCGAGGAAGGTCCGACTTTGCTTGGCGAGGAATTTTTGGAAGGCTGGGACGGTGAGATTTTGGCTGAGCTAATGATTCTCACGGTGGACACTATGCCTGAGGAAGACCCAGGAGGTCTCAGTGAGCAGGAATATATTGATGTGCTTTCTTATCTTCTGCGGGAAAATGGTTACCCACCTGGCGACGAGCTCACGACAGATGCACTTGAGGAAATTGTTATAGAGTTTGAAGGTTAACAGTGTTCAATTGGATTCGGGTTAGTATTTTTTGAAACTAGAGGCGTTGTGCGGCCTCACGCGCGTAATAAGTGATAATGATGTCAGCCCCTGCCCGCTTGATCGCGGTCAAGCATTCCATCATCGCTCGTTCTTCATCGACCCACCCCTGAAGTGCTGCAGCTTTTAACATCGAATATTCACCGCTGACGTGGTAGGCGGCGGTCGGACAAGCGAATTCATCCTTCACTTTTGAAATGACATCCAAATAGTGTAGGGCTGGTTTCACCATCACAATATCAGCACCTTCTTCAAGGTCGAGCGCAACTTCTCGCAGTGCCTCGTTTACATTGGCAGGATCCATTTGATGGGTTCGTCTGTCTCCGAATGACGGCGTTGAATCAGCAGCATCACGGAAGGGACCGTAGTACGCCGAGCAGTACTTCGCAGCGTAAGAAAGAATGATTGTTTGTTTGTAGCCCGCAATGTCAAGTTCGCGTCGAATCACTCCGATACGTCCGTCCATCATGTCTGATGGTGCAACTATGTCGGCTCCGGCGGTAGCATGCGAAACGGCCGTACGTGCCAGTAGTTCTACTGTAGGGTCGTTCACTATCTGATCACCTTCAACGACGCCACAATGTCCATGGGATGTGTATTCGCATAGACATACGTCGGTGATGACCAATAGGTTTTCCGTTTGAGATTTGATCGCCCGCACCGCTGATTGAACTGGGGCGTCAGGGTCCCAGGCAGCCGAACCATTGTCATCTTTGCTATCAGGCAAACCGAAAAGTAAAACGGCTCGAAGTCCGTCTTGTTCCGCGGCTTTCGCTTCGACAAGAGCTTGATCGACCGACAGCTTGAACACGCCCGGCATTGATGGTACTTCTTTGCGGATTTTAGACCCGGTGCAAACAAACAGTGGGTAAACCAGTGTAGTCCGGGTTAGATGAGTTTCTCGCACAAGATCACGGATACTAGGTGATTGCCGTAACCGACGAAGGCGTTGAGCGAGCGTGAAGTCCATCATGATTATCCTATCGTGGATTGTGTCCCGACATAGTGCGCGACGATGGCGTCGATAAGTGCCGGCACAGTATATGTACTCGGCATGATTGTTGTTTGGATGTTTAAATGGTTTGCTGCTTCTGCAGTAATGGGTCCGATCGCAGCTACAACTGTAGTGTTTAGGAGGTCCGCCGCAGGCTCTGGACCAAGTGCCTTGACGAAATTACGAACAGTCGAAGCGCTGGTAAACGTTACCACGTCAATCTTTTGATCTAGAAGCATCTTGTAGACGTCGGGACCCGTGTCTTTTTCTCCTCCGGCAAGCACAGTCCGGTAGGCGGTCACATCAACGACTTTTGCTCCAGCCCGTCTTAATTCATCGGGGAGTAACTCGCGGGCTATGTCGGCACGAGGAAGTAGGATCCTTCTTTCCGACAGTGTGTCAGCACCACGAAGAGCCTCTGCAACAGCTTCTCCTCTATATTCAGGAGGAATCAAGTCCACTTTTAAACCATATTCAGCCAGACGTGCCGCGGTGGCCGGTCCAATCGCGCAGAGACGGACACCTCGTAACTCACGTATATCCTTAGCGCCGTGGATGAGCCGCTTTAAGAATGAATCTACGCCGTTAACAGAGGTGAAAACTACCCAGTCGAAGGTGTCGGCTAGTTCGCAGGCTTTGTCCAGAGGTCCATAGTCGTCGGGTGGCTCGATTCTAATCATCGGAGCTTCTATAGGGTCGGCTCCTAGGTTCGAGAGCCGCTTGACCAGATCTGCAGCCTGTGTCTCTGGTCTAGTGACTAGAATTCTCTTGCCAAAGAGTGGTTTTGAATCAAACCAGCTGAGTCGTTTCCCGAATTCAACTACTGATCCGACTACTAAGACAGCTGGTTCTCGCCCGTTTATTTCACGGGCGGCTTTTTGAATGTCAAGGAGTGAACCTGAGATTGTGGTTTGCCTCGGCAGCGTACCTTGGTTGATTAACGCGGCTGGTTCTTCTGGGGACCGGCCGCGTTTGAGCAGTTCATCAATAATTATTTCGATCCGAGCGCCATCCGCATAGCTAACTAGTGTGACGGCAAGCGAGGCGATTTTGTCCCAGTCTACTTTCGGGGGAGAGGTGGTTTCGCTTCCAGAACCACGCAGAAAGAGAATCGCATCTCCGGTGTCAGGGTGAGTCAGAGGAAAGCCTGCGTAACACGGTGCTCCAACGGACACAGGGATACTGGGGATTACTTCAAACGGAACACCCTGTTCTTCGAGGAAGAGAGCTTCCTGCCATCCGCTACCAAAAATAAACGGGTCACCCAACATCAGCCGCGCGACAGTCTTGCCTTTACGGGATTTTTCGACTAGCAACGAATTAATTTCGTCCTGCTTGAGCGTTTTAGAGACAGCCGAACTCACATCAATTTGTTCGGCCTCCGGGTGTGTTGACCGCAACAACCGCCGGTGTACCAACGAGTCGTAGACTACGACGTCTGCTGTCTTTAGGTGTCGAAGCGCACGAACGCTAATGAGATCAGGATCTCCTGGGCCGACACCGATCAAGTAGACGCAAGCTAATTTCATTAAAAGTGATCCGAGATAATCTTGTCTGCACCTGCCTTGATAAGAACGTTGCCTACGTCCTGTCCTAGTTTGACTGCATCGCTCGCGGGTGCACGTTGCTGTTCCCGCAGTGCGTGGGTCCCATCAGTTGATGCCACAATTGCTCGTAGCGTTAGGTTTTCGCCTTCCTGGGTTGCGATGCCGCCAATGGGGACATGACAGTCGCCACCCAACGTATTCAATAACGACCGCTCAGCTTTGAGCGCCGCCATGGCTGTTTGATCGTTAATTTGTGCCAGTGCTGTAGCTATCTGTTCATCGCATATTCGTGTTTCGATTGCAACGATACCTTGCCCAGGTGCCGGCACGCACTTCTCTGCAGACAGGTATGCTGAGATTCGATGAGCAAGCCCTAGACGCCTCAGTCCCGCTGCGGCCAATACGATGAGATCGTAATCTCCGGCGTCCAATTTACGGAGACGGGTGTCGATATTGCCACGGATCTCCTTAAACCTAGCTGTGGGAAACTGAGCCGTAAGCTGTGCAATTCGGCGTACACTTCCTGTTCCGATTCGCAGGTCATCTCCTAGTGAGGTGAAAATGTCTTCGGCATTGTCAGTAACGAATTTTGATTGGTGTGCAGGAAGAGCCAGGATGTCACGAGGGTCTTCGCGGGGAAGTGCCGCGGTAATACAGAGGTCGTCTGGTAACTCAGACGGCATATCTTTAGCGCTATGCACTGCAACGTCAATTTCTTCGTCAAGCAATGCTTGTTCGATTTCTTTGACAAAGGTTATTTTGCCACCCGCTTCAGACAGTACGGTTTCTGACAGGCGGTCGCCCGTCGTTTTTATTGCGACGAGTTTGCACGAGAATTCTTTGCTCCGTTCAATTGCTGTAGCTACGGCACGAGCTTGCCAGAGGGCAAGGGGACTACCGCGGGTACCAATTCGAAACGGCTTCAACGAGTCCTCGGCGGCGCGACTAATGGCCGGGTTGGCGGAAAGGCCTTCTCCGTGTCGATCTCGTCAGACTCTTCGACCAAATTAAAAAGACGGTTGACGGCTTCGGTATAGGCCGCGCTGACTTTTTCGTCGGTGACTGCTTTCAATTGTTCGGTAGGTTGCAGAAGTAACTTTTCTACGATTCGGTGTGTGACCTCTTCAATGATTTCTTCGACTCGTTCATGCGAGGTCGCAGAGGTCGAAGCCAGTTTGGATTTAACTCGGTTGATCTCCGATTGCCTGATCGATTCAAACCGGTGACGAAGTGCTACGACTGTGGGAATTGCTGCTCGTGAGCGAAGCCAAGCTACGAACCGCTCAACTTCTTCTTCAACCAGTCTTTCTCCATGGTCTACTTCGGATTGGCGTTTCGTTAGGTTTTCGCGCACGATCGTCCTAAGGTCATCAATGTTGTAAAGAAATACTTGCTCAAGATCTCCAGCGGAGGGGTCTACGTCACGCGGGAGTCCAATGTCCATAATGAACAACGGGCGGTTACGGCGAGGCTGCATGGCCGTCGTGACCTGTTGCCGGGTAACAATTGGTTGTACCGATCCGGTGGCGGTTACTACGATATCTGCCTCGCCTAACTCGGTTTCCAGTCTCTCCCAAGGCACTGAATTGCCAGCTACTTTTGCGGCTAGCACTGCGGCCCGAGCTGGGGTGCGACTCGCCACCAATATCTGCTCGACGTCTTGTGACCGCAAATGGGTCGCGGTCAATTCAGCCATTTCTCCAGCGCCGACCAAAAGGGTTCGAAGCCCCTTAAGGCTTCCAAATATTTTCCTCGCCAATTTAATAGCTGCGTAACTTACCGATACGGCTCCTTCACCGATCCCGGTTTCTGATCTAACCCGCTTTCCAACGGCGAAGGACCAATCAAATAGTCGGTTGAGCAATGCCCCGGTGTAGCCTTGCTGGGATGCTGTTGTGTAAGCATCTTTGACTTGTCCGAGTATTTGAGGTTCGCCGACGACTAAGGAATCAAGCCCTGCCGCTGTCCGGAACAGGTGGCGGACGGCATCGTTATCGTGCCGTGTATAAAGGTGAGTGGTAAGTTCGGACTCAGCTACGTCGTGATACGAACACATGAAAGAGATGAGGGTTTCCCGCGCCTGCGAGGGTTCCTCGCAGGCGGCGTATATCTCAGAGCGATTGCAGGTTGAGATAACTACGACTTCGTTGATGCCTACTAGTTCTCCCAGAACAGAGAGTCCTTCCGGCAAACCACGCCGCGAAAATTCAATTCGCTCGCGGAGATCAACTGGCGCGCTGTGATGGCTAGCACCGACGAGTATTAGGTTCATGCGTCAACGTTGCCCGAGTGTTATTTCGCCACTTATTTGCCGATTAATAGAAGTTGTGGCTTTGTGTGACGAAGTAGCCAACTGGCACGAAGTTGAGCAGTAGAACGGCGAATCCGAACGCTGAGAGAAGCGCTGCTCGTCTCCCGTTCCAACCTATCAACCGGCGCGCATAAAGTGAGAATGTGTAAACGACCCAGCACAGCAACACAATGAAGATTTTTGGGTCAAGTAACGACATGGCCTGAACACGGGGATCCAGTGTGTTCGGCTGGAGCTGGAGTAACCAGACGGTGCCGACTACGAGTCCAAGCGTCAAAAAAATCCAGCCAACTGCGACCGCTCGACTGTTCATACTATCGAGAACTCTTAGCGAGGGTAGGCGGGCATAGAAAAATCCAAGATGCTTCGTCTTCAATTCCTTAAAAAGAAGTACGTAGGTGATTCCTACAACGCACGCTAACGCGAAGCTGGCATAGGCGAATAGGAGTGCCAACACATGAACTGCGAACCACGGGCTATCGAGAACTGGTGGTCGTTGAGATACAGAGTTCATCACGGAAGGAATGATCTGCAGTAAGGCCATTAACGGGACAATAAATATTCCCATTGCTCGTTCATCGGTCATCATCTCTGTGTAGAGATAGGACATTGCTAACAGACAGACAAATGCTGACACGGCACCCGTTGTGCCCACGAACGGGAAGTGACCAACTTGCATGGTTTGCATTCCAATCAGAAAGGTGTGCGTCAAAACGCCTACCACAAGGATCACTGTGGCAATTCGGCCAGCCCGTTCGCTTCGTCTGGCGAAGTGTACTGCGTAAGCTGCGCTGCTTATGAGGTAGAAGACGAGAGGTAAACTATTCATTGTTTGTTAAATCCCAGAAGGTCCGAAATATCCCTGCTTTGTACGAGCGATTGTATTTTCACGTTTCAGCTGCACTACGATACGGCGCCACTGACCATTTCGGAGAGGATTCGCGGAGACATATCCTAGAGAGTATTGGCTCGAAAGCTCGTCAGAAATCTGTTGGTAGATACCGGCGAGGTCCTCAACTTGGTCAGGGAAAAAAGCACGGCCGCCGGTTTCTTGGGCTAATTCTCGAAGGACGAAATCAGCTTCCCTGAATCCCGAGCCTTCCTCATCACTCTTCAGCCCAATTGAGTAGATTGCTGTTTCTGAACGATGGGCAAGGTCAAGTACTTCTTCAAAGCTCACGAGGCTAGATGTATCTTCACCGTCGGATAAGACGATAATTGCTTCGCGTCTCACATCTTCGACTCTGAGAGGAGCCTTCTTGAGTTCACGCAGAGAAATATAGAGAGCGTTGTAGAGCGAAGTTGACCCCCCGGCCGATGTTAGTCGAATTGCTTCTTCAAGGGCGTCGACGCTGTTGGTGAAAGACTGCAGGATGTGAACACGGCTGTCAAAGTCGATGATTTCCGCTAAGTCTTCGGGGCGCAGTCGGCGAGAGAATCCGATTGCCGCTTCTTGAGCTGTCGTCATTCGCTCGTCCATACTTGCACTGGTATCCATCAGGAGTGCCAAAGCAATCGGAAGTTGTCGACGAGCGAAGTAAGTAGTTTCTTGTAGGACGCCGTCCTCATAGAGCAGAAAGTCATCTTGGGTCAGGTCTGTCACAAATCGTTCTTGACCATCGGTAACGGTGACATTGAGAGAGACGACGTCGACACCGGTGCGGAAAGATGGTGGTTGAGGTGGTTGCTGCTCGAGTGTTTCGATAGCTTGTCGTTGGCCAATTACTGCAACCGAAAGCCCGCAGACTAGCATGACAATCGCTATGATGCCGATTCTTTGATTCATCGTTCAAATTTGAGGACGGCCGTGGCGCGCACGTTGACCCCCTCCCGGTTTACAGTGACGTCGAACTCTTCTGGCGGGATGAGCATGCTAGGCCTGGAATAGACCAACATATATTGATTCTCCAGTTGTGACACCAACTCATTCATGGCTCGTTCAACAGATGAGAACGTTTGCAGGTCCCGGCGGTGCCCTCCCGTTTCGTGCGAAGCTTGGTCTAAGAATTTATTGCGTTGCTCGTTGTGGGTCGGGAAGGGGTCACGAATGAAAGTGTTTCCAAGAACACTGCCTGGACTATTACGCCCACCGAAGCCGCTTCGGCTATTTGTTGAACGTGTGAGGACGAGAGAATGCGTTGTGACCCCAACGTTCTTGAGGTGAGCCAAAGCGCCTCGATCATCTTCACTGCTGTGGTCTAAACCAAGTGTTGTCATGATGACGATGACCGGTCTCGGCGTTGAACGTCGCTCAAATCCTTGGACGGTTTCTGTTACGGCATCGAGCAAGTAGCTGGCTGTGTCGGAATAAGAGAAAATCTTGTCAACCCCGTCACTCAGCACCAACTGGTCACCGGTAGCCTCGGTCAAAATGCGAGGTGTGCCTCCAAAACTAATGATTGAAACTTCGTTTCCTTCACCCATCGTTTCTATAAAGGTTTTGGCAGCTCTCTTAAAGTCACCAACGGCAGGAGCCGCCGCTTGGCTGGTGTCTACGAGTAATGCGATCTGTTTCCGCTCCGTGTCTGGTTGGACATCCAGAATTTCTCGCCGGGCCCCGTCTTCCCTTACAACAAAATCGGAAGCGTCTAAGTCAGCGATGGGTGTGCCGTTTGAGTCGACAACACTGACAATTAGCTGTCGTTCAACGGATTGTGTTCCGGCGACCTTTTCGGCTGCGAACAAGACGAGGCCAAGACTCAAGAATATCAAGCCCAGTGAGGTGTCTCGCATAAGAAAACCTCTGATTTTAAAACGGATTCGAGCGTATTTGAACACCTTTCGAAGTATAGCAGTCTCAGCTAGAAACGAGGTTCCTCATTCGAAGACTGATCATTCGGGTGGATCTAGAGCCCTTTGTGAGTGTCAAGAATTCCCGGCGGATAGAATATAAGACCAACAATAGCCTGCGCCGACAGTCGAAGATCAATTTAAATAAGAGGCATGTTAGTCTGTTCGAAATTTTCTGTGATACTTGCTGTTTCTTGACCGCTTACCATGGCGCGTGTTACAAATAGCGCGGTTTTTCGGTCCTCAAATCGCGTCACTTGCGACGGCCAGTCTTGTTTGGCGCGAGCGATCACCGCGAGAGGTTCCATAAGTTAAATGTTGGACGCATATATCCCAATCTTTCTCTTCGTTCTAGTGGCGATCGGCTTCGCGATCTTCACCTTGATCGTGTCCGGTTTGGTGCACCCCAAGCGCTACAGCCGTGTAAAACTTGAGCCGTACGAGTGCGGGATTGAACCAGAGACTGATGCCCGAGATCGGTACAGTGTCAGGTACTATTTAGTTGCAATGCTTTTTGTTATTTTTGACGTTGAGACCGTATTCATGTTCCCGTGGGCGGTGATCATGGATGAGTTGTTATTGTTTGGTCTGATCGAGATGATGGTGTTTCTCTTGATTCTGGTCGTCGGCTACGCGTATGCGTGGCGAAAGGGCGCGCTGGACTGGGTCTGATTACAATCTGATGACTGACGAGAAGAGGCCTGACAACGATTCAAAGCCCTCGCCAGCTGATTCTTCAGTCGAGTCTCCAGCGAAGACCAAGACAGTGGCAACACCCGCAGCCGCGCCCAAAGTGAGACCTAAGCCCAAACCCAAGGCTCCCCCGGAACCGCCGAAGGGTCCGACTGACCCGGCGCCACCCGATGATCTTGAAGTTCCTTTGTTCGTCAAGGCTCTCCAAGATGGATTGCCTAATGCGGTCGACCAAGTGAGCTATTGGGTCGGTGATTGGACCGTAATTGTCTCCGCAGGCCGATTGCTTGAGGTTGGACGTTTCCTCCGTGATAACCCCTCTACTGCTTTTGATTATTGTTCGGATGTAACCGCAACAGACTGGCCACCCCGCGCGAAACGATTCGATGTGATCTATTGCCTGTACTCAGTTCCTTTGCGGCACCGCATTCGGATAAAGGTCCGCGCAGGTGAGGGAGATCCAGTTCCGTCGGTTACAGAAATCTGGCCCGCTGCCAATTGGCTCGAGCGTGAGGTTTATGATCAATTTGGTATCAATATTGTTGACCATCCAGATCTTCGAAGAATTTTGATGCCGGATGATTGGCAGGGTCACCCTCAACGTAAGGATTATCCACTGGAGGGCCCAGGCGAATTTCTGATGGAGAACCCACAGGACTGGCTTCGCTTGCGTAATCTCCCTGACGAAGCTGAAATCGAGTAGCCATACTGATGACTCTCCAGACTCCACGTGCCGCGACTTCGGCCTCTGCATTTGATACTGACGAACTTGTGCTCAACATGGGACCGCAGCACCCAAGCACCCACGGAGTGCTTCGAGTGGTCCTCCGTTTGGATGGTGAACGTGTTGTGCACGCTGACTGTGTAATTGGCTACATCCACCGCGGTGTCGAAAAATTGTGTGAGAACCGAGACTGGACCCAAATAATCTTGCTAACTGACCGGATGGATTATGTGGCAGCCGCTTCAAGCAATCTTGGGTACTGTGAAGCTGTTGAGAAATTGATGCAGGTTGAGGTGCCTCGACGCGCTCGTTATATTCGCACGATACTGGCGGAACTCCAGCGAATCGCGAGTCATTGTCTCTGGTTGGGTACTCACGCCATGGATATTGGCGCTATGACCGTGTTGTTGTATGCCTTCCGCGAACGGGAGCTCGTGCTGGACCTTTTTGAAGAATATTGTGGTGCTCGTTTGACCTACAACGCTATGAGAGTCGGTGGCTTGCCGTTAGATATCCCGTCTGGATGGGATAAAAAGGTCCTTGCGTTTTGTGATCTGATGGAACCAAAGCTGGATGAGTATGAGCAATTGCTGACGAACAATCGGATATGGCTCCAGAGGACTCGTAACGTCGGAGTCATCTCTGGTGCGGAAGCGACGGCGATCGGGTTGTGTGGACCTCCTCTGCGTGGTTCAGGAGTCTCGAGAGACTTGAGAAAGGATGAACCTAACGCCGCGTATGAAGAGTTTGATTTTGATATCCCTCTTGGCACGAAAGGGGATATTTACGACCGTTATCTGATTCGAATGGAAGAATTCAAACAGTCTATTCGGATCATTCGTCAGGGGCTTGAGGGGCTCCCAGAAGGTCCGGTCATGGGAAAAGTTCCGCGTCTGCTCAAGCCGCCTGCGGGAGAAACATATCACGCGGTAGAGTCGCCCAAGGGCGAGATCGGATATTTCTTGGTGAGCGACGGGAAATCGACGAACCCGTATCGTTTTCGTGTGCGGCCACCGTCATTCTGTAATTTGCAAGCATTGAGTCGGCTTGTGGAAGGCCATCTTGTGGCAGACGTCGTAGCGCTGATCGGCACGATAGATATCGTGCTTGGTGAGGTGGACCGCTGACTGGGTAGGAACGATTCTATGCTTGATACCTTTGTGGTTCCACTTCTTAAGATTGTCGTGCTACTAAATGCAGTGCTTGTGTCTGTGACGTTCCTTGTTCTTATGGAGCGGAAGGTCATTGCGTGGGCCCAGTCGAGACTAGGCCCCATGCGTGTAGGACCGCACGGCATCCTGCAAGCTCTGGCTGATCCAATAAAACTAATTCTTAAGGAAGACATCACGCCCGCTAGGGCGGATAAGTGGGTTTTTACCATTGCACCAATCATGAGCTTGGTTCCGGCGCTGGTCGTTTTTTCTGTTGTACCGTTTGGTTTTGATCCTTTGTTTTATGTTAGTGACATCAATGTTGGCTTGCTGTTCATCTTGGCCGTTACATCAATTGGCGTCTATGGAATCATC
>CEUS01252330.1_pt1 | contig 18452 bp, 16 predicted proteins | sample 427031 | NCBI WGS metagenome assembly CEUS01 (sample SAMEA2622837, study PRJEB7988) | marine metagenome | biome: marine biome (ENVO:00000447); feature: marine epipelagic mixed layer (ENVO:xxxxxxxxx); material: "saline water (ENVO:00002010), including plankton (ENVO:xxxxxxxx)" | depth 140 m | reverse complement strand
TTTTGCTCCTACGGAGCAATAATAGGGTCCTTGGGGACCAGGATAGCCACCAGATGGAAAGCCTGGGGGAAGCTGTGTCTTCACATCCCACAAAAAATACTCCTGCTCGAAACCGAACCAAAAATCATCATCATCGTCGTCGATCGTAGCTCGACCGTTCGACTCATGCGGCGTCCCATCCGCATTCAAGACTTCGGTCATCACCAGATAGCCATCTTTGCGACACGGATCTGGAAACAGCGCAACAGGCTTCAGCAAACAATCCGAGTCGTTACCAGCAGCTTGTTCTGTTGAGCTACCATCAAACGACCACATTGGGCATCCATCCAAGGTGCCATCGAAGTCTCTCTCAATGGTTGTCTTGGACCGGAGGCTTTGTGTTGGCTTATAACCATCCAACCAGATGTACTCTAACTTGGCGAGCATCTTCGTAAACTCCTTGTTGAATTCAATATTTCCCTAACCGACCCTCGATAAACCAAGGAGACGCGGCCGGCCTACGGCCAGCGCACAGTCCCAGTCGCCCCGCCAAGGCGAAGCGACTGACCAAGCTGTTGGAACAAGGCCGAACCACTATAGTTGCCAATCATTGTGATTGCAATCCGACAGGATGAAAGCGCTCTGGTCTCTTTTAACTTGTAGAATCAGACGGGTGCCCTCCGTTTCGCTACCTTTAAGACCTTTCTCCACATGCATAAAACAAACGAGCGCACCGAAGCCAGCGACAGACTCCTTGGTGGAACGGAATTGGAGAGCCAACCGTCTGCCCACCTATGCAAGCGAAGACTTAAAATCTCCTATAAGGTCAGAGGTCGACTCGAGGCCAACGGATACACGGATCAGGCCATCACTAATTCCAGCCTTACATCGTTCATCGGCTGTCATTCCCGCATGCGAAGTAGTGGCCGGTAAAGTCAGAAGTGTTTCGACTCCCCCCAAGCTCGCCGCCAATATCGGAAGCTGAGCTCGTTTGATAAAGCGCTCCGCTGCATCTCTTCCTCCAGACAATTCAAAACTCAGCATCCCACTGAACCCATCAAAGAGTTGCTTAGCACGCGAATGCCTAGGGTGACCAGACAGACCCGGGTAATTCACTCGCCGCACGTCTGGATGACGTTCCAGCCAATCGGCAATAGCCAACGCACTTTCATTCTGGTAACGCACTCGAACCGAAAGTGTTTTCAGGCCACGGTTAAGCAAAAATCCTGCGTGTGGGTCTAGGGTACCGCCCAAGTGATTGAGACGATGCCTGACCCCCTCAACAAGATCAGACCGCCCAGCTACAACACCTGCGACGATATCTGAATGACCATTCAGATACTTGGTAGCACTGTGCAGGACGACATCAAAACCATGCTCGACCGGTCTAAAATTGACTGGGCTTGGAAAAGTCGAGTCGATCAAGGAAACCAATCCGTGTTCCTTGGCAAAGATTGGCACCGCCTCCAAGTCGGCGACTTGCAAAAGCGGATTGGTCATCGCCTCAACGTAGATCGCCCGCGTGGTCGGTTGCAGAACTGAAGCCCATGACGCTGGGTCATCGGCATCAATAACAGAGTAGGTCATGCCAAAATCTGCCAAGTCTCTGGTGACAAATGTATGTGTCCCACCGTAGAGATTTCCTTGAACAAGCAAGTGCCCGCCCGGAGACAACACCGAGAGTAATGCGGTAGAAATAGCCGCCATACCGCTAGCTGTAACCACCGCCTTCTCAGCCCCTTCCAGGGCCGCCAGTTTCGCATGTAACACATCGTGAGTTGGAGTGTTACTCAACCGGAGATATCGAAGATCGTGATAACTTGACTCCCCACTGTACTCAAAGTTCGCTGACTGAAAAATCGGTGCTACAACAGCTCCAGAAACCCGCGGAGTCGGTTCACCGGCATGAATCGCCTTTGTCGATAGATCTTTAATTGCTCGTGTCACGTAAGCACACTCCAGCCCTGTTTACTTAAGGTATGGCACTATTATTGATACCCGCGAGGTCTACATCCAGCCTAGTCCCCAGTTAATCCAAACGGCCCCATAATATTGAAAAAAGCAAAACACTCGCGTTTCGTCGGCGGTCGGAACTGAACTGCCTCGAACAGAAACTCAGGTAAATACAGACTTCAGGACACAGCCACCACTGACGCGATTGATCAACCCCTTGACCTCGAACGTAATCCAAACGATCCTACGCGCCCGCCCGGGGGGGGTGCAGATGACTCCGAGCGACGGAATTAGACGCATACTTATGACTACAAACAATTCAGTTGCGACCGTGCCCTTCTGGGTCAACGGCCAACCTATGACCTCGCAAGGGTCTCGGTCTGGAACCATTACGAACGCGGCTACCGGTGACATTGTACGGACCGTGCCATTCGCTACAAAAGAGGACGTCGACCAAGCTGTACAAAGCGCCCGCGCTACCCTTCCTATTTGGCAAGCCACTACGCCGTTGCGACGGGCAAGGGTCCTAATGCGCTTCCGGGATCTTCTGGAGCAACACAAAGGAGAGATCGCTCGGGTTATCACCGAGGAACACGGGAAAACCTTGGACGACGCCGCAGGATCTACCCAACGTGGTATTGAAGTAGTTGAATTTGCTAGTGGGATTCCCCACCTCCTGAAGGGCGAACACGCTGAAGACGTCGGTGCGGGAATAGATTCACACACAACACGGCAACCAGTCGGGGTATGCGTAGGCATAACTCCCTTCAATTTTCCGATCATGTGTCCGCTTTGGATGGTCCCCGTCGCACTCGCGTGTGGTAACACCTTCGTTCTCAAGCCTTCCGAGAAAGATCCTTCTGCCAGTCTCATCGTCGCCAGACTACTGCACGAGGCCGGCCTCCCGGCTGGTGCCTTCAATGTGATCCACGGTGACAAAGACACCGTCGAAGCACTAATAACCCACCAAGATACCGCAGCCGTCTCTTTTGTCGGCTCCACTCCTGTCGCCAGACGCATTTACGAAACGGCGACTGCCAAGGGAAAACGAGTGCAGGCGTTAGGTGGCGCAAAGAATCACGCAGTGGTTCTCCCGGATGCCGACCTGAACGCTGCTGCCGACGCTCTTATCGGAGCAGCATATGGTTCAGCCGGGGAACGGTGTATGGCCATTTCCGCCGTGGTAGCCGTGGGTGAAGCCGGGGATGCCATAGTCTCACGGCTCAAGGACCGTAGCAGGGCGCTCGTGGTGGGTCCCGGTGACCGCAATGGGGTAGACATGGGTCCCCTGATCACCAGGGAACACCTTCAACGAGTCCACAATTACGTGAATGTGGGCGAGAACGAAGGAGCCGCGCTCGTTGTTGATGGACGTGACCTCCTGGTGAAAGGCCATGAAGCCGGTTATTTCATTGGACCAACTTTGTTCGATCACGTTCGAGAGGACATGGCTATCTATCGTGAGGAAATCTTCGGACCAGTGCTTGTTGTCTTGAGAGCTGACAGTCACGATGAAGCGATCGATATAATCAATCGAAACCCATACGGCAATGGCACAGCCGTGTTTACCCGCTCTGGCGAAACCGCCAGGCGATTTGCCAATCGAGTGCAGGTCGGGATGATCGGAATTAATGTCCCGATCCCAGTGCCAATGGCTTTCTTTTCATTCGGCGGCTGGAAGAATTCCCTATTCGGTGACCTTCACGTACACGGCCCAGACGGCGTCAAGTTCTACACGCGCACGAAAGTCATCACCTCACGGTGGCCAGACCGGTCGGATGAAATAGATCTTGCCATGCCAACAGTGGAGTAGGTCGGCCGGGAGGTTGAAATCCGATGTGCGAGAAGTCCACAGGGAACCTATTTCCGACCACAGCCAGAGCCGAAAATGACGAGTGCGCTAGGACATACGAGGCTTCGTCTGAGTCCGCGCGAACCCAAATGGGCGTGTTGGGTGTTGACGAGCGCGCCTATGGTCTATACCCTTGCAGTCTCTGTGCACATGTCATTTTCTAAGGATCTGAAACACTTGAACGCAGCGCGCTGGCGCGTGGCTGGTGGATTAACCATCGCCATGATGGCCTTGTATTTTGGTTTCATTGGATTAGTCGCGTTTAACAAGCCTTTACTAACGATATTGCTGAGACCCGGCCTTAGTCTCGGCATGCTCATTGGCGTGTTCGTGATCGTATGGGCATGGGTGCTCATCTGGATTTATGTCCGCTGGGCCAACCGAGACTATGATGCCGGCGTTGCCGCACTCCGAGGATCGTTGTGACAAACGGTCTAGGCGAGCCAAACGCTGTTGCGATAACCGGCTTCTTTCTCTTCATCGCACTTTCGCTCGGTATTACCTACTTTGCCGCACGGCGCACCCGTAGCGCTGAGCATTTCTACGCCGCCGGTCGCAGTATCACCGCACTTCAGAATGGCTTGGCCCTAGCGGGCGACTATATGAGCGCAGCTAGCTTCCTTGGTATCGCTGGGTTAGTTGCTTTATCCGGTTTCGACGGACTCATTTATTCCATCGGGTTCTTGGTTGGTTGGCCGATCGTAATGTTCCTGATTGCTGAACCTCTCAGAAATCTCGGACGCTACACCTTCTCAGACGTCGTCGCGTTTCGGCTACGCCAAGTACCGGTCCGTGTTTCTGCCGCAGCAGGTTCACTGGCGGTAGTGGCGTTCTACCTGATTGCCCAGATGGTAGGCGCCGGCACGCTCATCCAGTTACTGTTCGGCTTGCCGTATGAGCTAGCTGTCATCATCGTCGGCGCGGTGATGTTGGTCTACGTGCTCTTCGGAGGCATGATCGCCACCACTTGGGTGCAAATCGTCAAAGCCGTCCTCCTGTTATTTGGGGCTTTTTTGCTGGCAGTTCTCGCACTTGCGCGTTTCGGGTTTAACCCGCTGGCTCTTTTCCAAGCAGCGTCTGATCAATATGGTGCCGGTGTCTTGGGTCCGGGAGCACTGGTCTCAAACCCGATAGACGCCTTCTCACTCGGATTAGCCTTGATGCTAGGCACGGCTGGTCTTCCGCACATTCTGATGCGGTTCTACACGGTGCCGGATGCCCGCACAGCCCGGACATCGGTGTCCTACGCGACCGCGTTCATCGGCGTTTTCTACTTGCTGACCTTTATTCTCGGTTTCGGTGCCATGGTGATTGTCGGGCAGGAGGAGATCCGCGGCATTGACGCGGGTGGCAATATGGCCGCCTTACTTTTGGCCGATGCCGTTGGTGGACCCGGGTTCCTGGGGTTCATTTCCGCCGTGGCGTTTGCCACAATCCTCGCGGTTGTCGCGGGATTGACACTGGCCGGCGCCGCCGCTCTTTCACACGACCTGTGGGTTCATGTGGTTAAAGGCGGCACTGCTTCCGAAAAAGAGCAGTTACGTGTGGCCCGCATCTCTTCGGCCTCCCTCGGAGTGCTCGCTATTGTTCTTGGGATCGCATTCCAAGGACAAAATGTAGCCTACATGGTCGGCCTCGCCTTTGCGATCGCCGCAAGCGCTAACTTCCCCGCGTTGTTACTTTCCGTCTTTTGGCAAAACTTCACGACGCGTGCCGCACAGGCCAGCATGCTTACCGGTACGGTGACGAGTCTCCTTCTGATCTATCTCTCACCAGCAATTCAGGTGGACGTCCTAGGTAACGCCTCGGCAATTTTCCCGTTACGGAATCCTGGCATCGTATCGATACCCCTCGCTTTTCTTGTCGCGGTGGTCGTGGCGGTTCTATGGCCAGAGCCAGACGCACAAAAGGGGTTTGCAGATCTCGAACGGCGTGTGCACCTAGGTGCTACTGAATCATCATAGCCTGTAAGAATCTAAACGACGGTTGGCTGTTCTGAGCAAAGGGTGTTTCAACGTTCTCCTCGGCAGCCGAGCTAGAGTTTCGCACGTTGGGCAACCAGCAGTGGGCGTTCGCAGCCAGGGATTTACCTCATGACATCTCTCATCGATTTCGTCGGTAACTTCGGAGAACGTTTGTCACAGTTCACCCAGCGTTGGATCCCTGACTCGTGGGTCGTCTGCATGACCCTAACAGTGATAGCGATCCTTATGGCCATATTCGGCGCCGGTGCAGGGCTAAGCGAGACGGTTCTCGCCTGGGGGGACGGCATGTGGGCATTGCTTGAACTGGCGATGCAATTTACCATCGCCATGATTGCCGCCCATGCCTGTGTCTCATCACGTCCAGCGTTCAGGTTTTTGGACTGGCTTGCTCGCCAGCCTGACTCAGCTCGACCGATTCAGGCAGTAGTGTTGCTCGGCGCGTTCTCAATCCTGATAGCCTACGTCAACTGGGCCGCCAGCGTTGTAGCCTCGGCACTGTTCCTCCCGTTTATCGCGAGGCGAAATCCTAAAGCAGACATCCGGGTGCTGATCACTGCAGGGTATCTCGGACTTGGAACGGTATGGCATGGGGGGTTATCCGGCTCGGCACCGCTCATTCTGGCAACACCAGGCAACCCTCTCACCACGTCATCTTCCGGAGGCGAGCCATTGATTGACCGAGTACTACCGGTCACCGACACATTATTCAACTCGTTCAACCTAGCCTACCTCGCTATCGTGTCGCTTGTGGCACTCGGCATGGTAGCCCTACTGCACCCAAGACGAAATGCCAGAACATTGAGCGAGGAAGAATTACAACGCATCACACCATTGATGCCCGAAGAAGCCCAACCGACCACGCCAGCCACACACTCCGAGGCGTTTCGCGGATGGATCTTCTTGGCCGTAATATTGATTGGATACCCACTTGGTCACTCGATACTGACCAAAGGGTTTGGGGCTAGCTGGACGATCAATGCCTATAACGCTGTGTTTCTGATCGGCGCTCTGCTATTGCAAGGTCGACCCGCCAACATCGTCCGCGCATTTGGGAATGGTGCACGGACCGCATCCGGAGTCATCCTACAGTTCCCGTTCTACGCTGGAATATTTGGAGTGATCAACGGAACGGGTCTCGGTAGCTGGCTGGGTGAATTCTTCGTACAAATCGCAACCACCGAAACTTATCCACTCATCGTCTACATCTATTCTGGTGTCGTGAATGTGTTCGTGCCATCGGGTGGCTCAAAATGGCTAATTGAAGCCCCCTATCTATTACCTGCCGCACGAGACCTAGCTGTCTCTCCCACCACAACTCTACTGGCCTATTGCTATGGCGATTCGACCAGTAACCTTATCCAACCGTTTTGGGCGATTCCGATCTTGACTGTGACCCGGATGAAATTTGGGGATGTGCTCGGCTATAGCGGCCTTGTCGCGGCCGTGCTCTTCGTTGCTACGGCCGTAGCAATGCTAATTATTCCAGCGACACTCTAAATAGAAACAGTTAGCATCCCTCAGAAAGTACCGACCTCGAAAATTCTTGATAAGAACTGCGCGCCCTGCAGGATTTGAACCTGCGACATCCTGGTTCATACCTAGACGGGTGACAGAGGCCAGTAACGTCAGTCGCAGGCCACTGCCAACTGAGTGATAGAAGTTAGATTCAACAAATCCAACGATTCTCCTGGATTTAGCAAGCCTTTAACCCAAACTTTTTTCCCAACGTGTGTAGAGACCCTGAACTCTTCGAGCGTCCCGACCAGCTTCAGGGTCTTCGTACCAAGAGGAGTATCGGCAGACGGCACAGCTGGCATCCGCTCCAAGAGAGCCTGAGGCTCTGACGCACGCGCTAGATTGAACCCGTCACGCCCGTCCGGCTCGACACATCCGATGGTCGCCATGATCGGCATAGGTTGTACCAGCCCGACGCCAAATAGACCAGCAAGCAACGACCAACCTGAGAGGACAGCTGCAACCGTAACCATACAGATACCTATCTTGGCGGCATAACTCCAGCTACGTTCTTGGTCCACCAAGCCGTCCCAAAGTTCGTGAAGACCCCACCGTCAATCGAAATGCGAGACTCGACCCGATAATTCACCGGCGAAACCAGACGAGTGACCATACGTAATTGCACTTCATGTCCATTGACATGAAATAGAGGGGTTTCGTAATGGATCGTGTAGAACCCACCAAGGTCCCCACCGATTCGCCCCACCTTGAACAGCTCAAAACCTCGACTATCACTCTCGTACCGAGAAAACACCTTCTGATCAGCCAGATAGACAATGCTTGAGTGAGCAGAATACGGCCCACCTGGACCAGTGGCCTCGATTTGGCTGCTATAGTAACGACCGTCGACACCGGCTGAAAACCGCTCGGTGCCTTCGATCAACCCACCGTTACCAAGAGGACTTTCGGGCACCCGCCATTCAAATTCCCAGGTCCCAGGAAAATATGAGTCGTAATCGAAAAGAGGAACCTCATCACCGCTCTCAGTGGGTCGACCCCGATCGGGGATCTGTCCCTCTGGACGCCTCTGTTCGACTTGAGCGAACACAACACATGGCAGGAAAGTGCCCAACATCACCAGCCACTTTACCGCTCGGTACATCAAACCCCTCCTCTCCAAGTCCCTGGTACTAGACGCCTATCGAAGCATCGACAAGCACAAATGAAAGGGCGCTAACTCTATTCGTCGTCGGTACTCGGTTTTCGATTGGTCAGGTCTTGGCTATCAATGGAATACTCGGTAAACGCCTGATACATCTCGTCCCAGCTCTGCTGCCCCCAGTAGACCTCAAGATGAGGCCCGGGGTTCCAGCGATTACCGAGTGAGTTGTCATACACTCCAATCCCGCTGATCTTACTCCCAGCCGGTAAATGAAGCGGCTCAGCTAACTCGTAATGGATCTGCCAGTTGAAGTCGAACCGGGGAACGTCCAAGATCGTCTCCTCACGACCATCTGGATAAGTGACGATCCACTTCAAGCTCTTACCGCGAAGGTGCATGTGCGGCGAGAGACCGTACAGAGTGATTGGCTCATTAATCGGCGTGATCCCGGTAATTTTCCAATCATCTGTATACGGCGGAATACTTGGGATCAGTCCACGACGCACTTGCCCGGTCTCCGGATCCTCACGTGGTCTTACCTCTTCCCCCTGGACAATGTAGGTGTCGGTACCGAACGGGTCGGTTGGGAACGCGTTCCCAGCTTGCCGCGTCAACACTTCGTGGGTCACCGGTTTAGTGTTAAACCACAGACCCAGTTTACTCCTCTCCTTAACCTCCACACCAATCGGGTTGTAATGCATGGTCCAACGAATCCACTTGCCAACAGCAAGGCGCTTTCCTGTACCAGGACGGTGACGTTCAACTCCACGGCCGGGCACGTAGGAAAGCAATTTACTTGAACCAGGAAGATTGACCTCATTGAAGACCCGCTGGGCTACCAAACCGGAAGATTCAGCCTCTGGATCAGCTTCGGACTCCGGTCGAGATGGCAACGGTGCCCGCAACAACGAGTTGCCGTCGAGATCGTGTAAAACCCCGTCGATAACCTGGGTACCCCATGGTAAGTCAACCGTATAGGCACCCGAGTGATGAACTATCCGATAGTCACTCGGCCTAAGCTCGAGCACCTCTGCGAATTTATCTTCATCCCAAGGCATCTCCGAATAGAAATCAATGTAATCTTCTTCGCCTTCGGCAGTCACCGTATACTCGACTGGTAGTTCGAAGACATAATCTGGCTCCCCACCTTCATAGGTCCACCCCTCAGGAAATGCTGGCTTAACCGGCAGATCGGCGTCGTTTCCTTTTGGGGCCCCGGCATCTGCCCAGGCAACGATAGTCTTGATTTCTTCCCGGTCCAGGTACCGTTCGTTTCGGAATTTCATGCTGTTGTTCGGGTCGGCCGGCCAGGGCGGCATCTCACCGGAAATGACTAGGTCCTTGATGGACCGAGCCCACGGCCTAGCGTCGGTGTAGTCCAGCAACGCCATCGGCGCGATGTTGTTCGGTCGATGACAAGTCACACAGTTCTCATACAGAATCGGCGCAACATCTTTAGTAAAGGTCGGAACCTCGTCAAACTGCCCGCCTGCGGCCAAAGCTTTCGACGCAGCTACCATCAACACCACTAACAAGAACAGAGTTCTACTCATTGCGACTCCTTCACTGTCACATTCGAGTCTCTACCGAACACCACGATATTCCACAGTCTGCCTTATCGACGGTGTTACAGGACAAGGCCAGACCAGCCTCTCCCCAGTGCCTGCGACGACGACAATGCTTTCCTACCAACAAGCAAATCACCTAGTCATACCCTAGACAACCCTGAGACGCCCCCCCTCAAGCTACCGCCGGTCGAGAATCTCCTCTATCTCGTCCATCACGCGATCCATGCGCCCAACCAAAATGTCATAGGGTGCATCTGTTGCCATGTCTATCCCGTATTCCTGCAGCAATTCGTAAGCATACCGCGAACCCCCAGCCGAAAGAACCGCAAGGTAATCATCACGAGCCTTGCCGTCACCACCTAGCAACCGTTCGGCAAACATGGTGCCACCGGCTATAGAGGTTGCATACTGAAACACATAGAAATTGCGATAGAAATGCGGCACAAAGGCCCATTCGACAGCATAGACTGGATCAATCACCATCACGCCGTCATCGGCACCGTGATACTGTCGAAGCAAGGAGCCATAAATCTCGGTCATCTTCTCGCCAGACAGAGCCTCCCCTGCTTCGACCAATTGGTGAATCCTTAACTCGAACTCGGCAAACATCACCTGTCTGAAGAATGTTCCCCGAACGGCCTCAAGAGCAGTTCCAAGGTAAAACAGTCTCTCTTCATCATCAAGATCCAGAGCGAGCATGTGTTCTTGAAGGAGAACTTCGTTCGTCGTCGAGGCGATCTCAGCAGTGAATGTAGCGTAACCAGAAGTCTCGTACGGATTCTGCTCCTTTGACAACATCGTGTGGATCGCGTGTCCCCACTCGTGTGTGAAAGTAGACAAATCATTAAACTGGCCATTGTGATTGAGAAGAAGATAGGGATGCACATCGTAGACATCCCCATACATGTAAGCTCCAGGAGCCTTACCAGCCTGCGGATACACGTGCATCCAATCACCGGAGAACCCCTGCCTGAGCAAACCTAAATAATGAGAGCCGAGAGGTTCTGCCGAAGCGAGCGTCAACCTTTTAGACTCTGAAATATCGAAAGTCCGATCAGAAGCCACAAGTGTCGGATAAATGTCGTAGTAGTGGAGATCGTCAAGCGCCAGCATCCGCTGTCGAAGTTGGAAATAACGATGCAACGACGGAAGGTGCCGATGGGCGGCCTCGATCAACTTGCGGTAAACCACAGTCGGGATGTTCGGTCCTGACAGCGCAGCATCGAGAGCACTGGGGTAACGCCTGGCTTTCGCTTGGAAAACGTGTGCCTTCACATGCGTATCAAGCGTCTGCCCCAAAGTGGTCTCATACCTTGCCCAAGCGCCCCAAAACTGATCGAACACCAGTTTCCGGTCACTCCGCATCGGAGACGCTCGGTGCAGCGAGTAGGCTCCCTGATCTAGGGTTACCTTTTCCCCGGTAGATAGCGTGACCACAGGGTGGGGCATGTCCGAAGTCGTGAGCATCGCGAAGATACGCTCGGGTCCCTGAAGGACAGGACCAGAGGCCGCAATGACCAGTTCAGCTTCATCCGACAATGTGTGCGATGCTTGGCGGAGAGTGTTACGCACGTTGAAAGCATGGCGGGTGAGTCCTGGCTCCTCAGCAAGAAATCTCTCGAACGTCTTAGACCCTATCCGGAGCAACTCTGGGGACACAAACGCGACAGATTCCCCAAATCTAGACAACAGTGCTGCCGCCAAGCCACGATGTTCCTGGGTTTCCGCAACCCGGCGATCTTCATCAGCCTTGAGAAACGCAAACACATACAATCGGGCAAGCTCTTTCTCTGTTTCGTAGATAGTATCAAGCGCTTCCCGAAGCGTTGCAGCATCCTCGCCCAGGCGACCACGGTAATCTCCAAGACTTTCCACCTTCGCATCAAGTTGTGCACGGGCAGCACTCCACGCATCGATACTCGGATAGATCTGCCCGAGGTCCCATTCGATTTGACGCGGTTCAGCTGCGTCACGGTCCTGAGCTATGGCAGTAGAAGGCATCATCGTAGTCGGTATCAAATTAAACACGATCAGCAAGATCCAGAATACATGCAACATCATCAGGTGGCCCGACAATAGCCCGTAATGTAAAGCCCTAGGAGATAGCAGAAACAACCTTGAGCTGGCTTCATGGACGTCAACCCTCCTATGCGGCACTCACAAGTTGCCTCAGTACATACTTGAGAATTCCCCCGTGACGGTAGTAACTCATTTCGTCAGGAGTATCGATACGAACGGTAGTCACGAACTCCGTGCTTGTCCCATCTTCAGCTAACACTTGCACCAGGGCATCACCGCGTGGTTCGAGACCGTCGGTAATTCCTGTCACATCGAAGGTCTCCCGACCAGTGAGTGCCAAACTCGCAGCACTTTGGCCAGCTTTAAACTCCAAGGGCAAGACGCCCATAAACACCAGATTGCTCCGATGAATCCGCTCGAAGCTTTCTGCAATCACCGCTCGCACACCGAGCAACATGGTTCCCTTTGCGGCCCAATCGCGTGATGAGCCAGACCCGTATTCTTTACCCGCAAGTACAATCAGCGGAACTTCACTAGACCGATATCGCATCGCAGCCTCATAGATGCTCATCGATTCCCCATCTGGTTGATATCGGGTCCACCCACCCTCAGTCCCTGGTGCCAGTTGATTACGAAGCCTGATATTAGCGAAAGTGCCTCGCATCATCACTTCGTGATTGCCCCGCCGACTCCCAAATGAATTGAAGTGTTCTGGATTCACCCCTTGAGCAACCAAATACTGGCCTGCTGGACCGTCAACCGGAATTGCCCCAGCTGGCGAAATGTGGTCAGTGGTGACACTGTCACCCAACAGCGCCAGCACACGAGCTCCAGTCACGTCAGACAGAGCCGCTGGCTCAGGCTCAAGGCTTTCAAAAAACGGTGGGTTTCGAACGTAGGTAGACGCGTCGTCCCACTTAAAGCGCTGGCCTTCTGGGGCTGACAGCCCACGCCATCGCGTATCCCCGTCGAACACACTACCGTATTTCGAGGTGAACTGCTCAGTCCTAACAGCAGCTTCCATCGCAGACTGCACCTCAACGGCTGATGGCCAAAGTTCCCGGAGAAACACCGGCACACCTGTCTGGTCCAACCCGAGAGGCTCAGTCGTTAAGTCAATTGTCATCGAACCGGCTAGGGCATAGGCCACCACAAGGGGTGGCGAGGCTAGATAATTGGCCCGGACCTGAGGCTGCACACGACCCTCAAAATTTCTGTTACCACTGAGTACCGAGACTACCACCAGATCACGAGACCGCACTTCAGCGGACACATCATCTGGCAGAGGCCCGCTATTACCGATACAGGTAGTGCACCCGTAGCCAACCAACCCGAAACCCAGTTGGCCTAATGGAGCCAACAAACCGGCCGCTTCAAGATACTCAGTTACAACCAGCGAACCTGGAGCCAAACTCGTCTTAACCCAAGGCTTCGGCATCAATCCTCGAGCGGCCGCCTTTTGAGCAACAAGGCCGGCGGCAAGCATCACGCTCGGGTTCGATGTGTTGGTGCAGCTCGTGATAGCAGCTACAACCACCGCACCATGGTCGAGCTCAGGTGCCACACCAGAAGTCTCCTCCGTTGCCTCAGGATCTGGACGTAAACCCACCAAAGTGTCTGCGAAAGCAGCTGCGGCCCGTTTCAACGAAATCCGGTCCTGAGGTCGCTTCGGACCCGCTATACTCGGCTCGACCATCGCGAGATCAAATTCGACAATGTCCGCATACACAGGATCCTCAGCATTGGACCCAAACATCCCCTGAGCGCGGGCATATGCATCCACCAAAGCAACATGGTCATCGGACCGCCCAGTCAACTTCAGGTAATCGATGGTCATCTGGTCAATTGGGCAAATAGCCACCGTCGAACCATACTCTGGCGACATGTTTCCAAGCGTGGCCCGGTCGGCAAGTGTCAACGACATCAATCCTGGACCAAAAAATTCAACGAATTTTCCAACCACTCCATGCTGACGAAGACGCTCCGTGATGGTCAACACCAAGTCGGTAGCGGTGGCCCCTTCTGGCAAAGAACCGATTAATTTGAACCCGACTACTTCCGGAATAAGCATCGAGATCGGTTGCCCCAACATCGCAGCCTCCGCTTCGATACCACCGACCCCCCAGCCCACAACACCGAGTCCATTAACCATCGTCGTGTGAGAATCCGTACCCACGAGCGTGTCCGGATACGCCACCGACCTATCCTCTTCCCTATCCAAACAAACAACCCTTGCCAAATACTCGAGATTAACTTGATGCACGATGCCGGTGTCAGGCGGCACCACACTGAAGTTGTCGAAAGCTTGCTGCCCCCATTTCAAAAACTCATATCGTTCGCGATTCCGAGAAAATTCAAGTTGAGCATTTAAGTCGAAAGCGTCCGGTTCACGAAAATGGTCGACCTGCACAGAGTGGTCGATCACCAATTCGGCTGGTTGCAGGGGTTCAATCCGTTCCGGATTACCTCCAATGCGTGCGACACCGTCACGCATAGCCGCCAAATCAACCACAGCCGGCACACCAGTGAAGTCCTGCAAGAGGACCCTGGCTGGCATAAATGCAATCTCCTTGACAGCACCACTTAAAGGGTCCCAATCGGCCAGCGCCTGAATATCGTCCCGTTTCACGCTGCGCCCATCCTCTCGGCGCAGCAAATTCTCCAATAGCACCTTCAGTGAGTACGGTAGTCGTCCGACCCGAGGAAACCCCGCCCGCTCGAGTGCCTCCAGGCTATGAAACCAAATCGTGTTGTTGCCAACGGCAACCGAAGTGAGTGTTCCAAATGTATTTTGGCTGTTCATCAGAAGATTTCCGCATGGTCTAACGAGAGTTTTGTAATGTTAGTGGTTGCCTTCATTTTCCTGTACCGTTCAGGAAACACGCAAGGCACCGCGAGAACTACCAGGCAGCATAACTGATCACTTCAGAATGATGCTGACCGGACAGTGGTCACTGCCCATTACCGTCGGGTGGATGGCCGCGTCAGTCACGCGCCCAACTATGCCGGTATTTACAGTGGCGTAATCGATCCTCCAACCGATGTTCTTTTCTCGAACCCCGAAACGGTAGCTCCACCAGGAATACGCACCCTGTAGATCAGGGTTACGTTCTCGGAAGACATCGTGAAAACCGCTGTCCAAAAAACGGGCCATCCAAGACCGCTCCTCTGGCAAGAAACCCGGATTCTGAAGGTTTTCCTTAGGTCTGGCGAGATCGATTGGCTCATGGGCTATGTTGTAGTCCCCCATCAAGAGAACATCGAGTCCCTTATCTACTTGCTCTTTCAAGAACCGCGATATCCCTGCGCAAAAATCCAGCTTATATTGCAACCGTGGACCTTCACGCTGACTCTTTGGAAAGTAAGCGCTCACCACAAGAAGCTTGCCGAAACGAGCGCGCAGTACCCGTCCCTCTTGGTCGAGTGAACTCACAGAAAGCCCCTCCACGACCTCGTCAGGCTTGACTCGGGAAATAATTGCCACACCTGAATATCCTTTACGCTGGCTACAAGAGTAGTAGGAATGCCAACCCTTTGGTTCGCGCACCTCTAGGTCAAGCTGCTCCACGTGAGCCTTGGTCTCTTGCAGGCAGAAAACATCCGCACCCGGTAGCTGGTTCCAAGGCAGCACTCCTTTGCGGGCGACGGCTCGAATACCATTGACGTTCCAACTGTAACAACGCATAAGGAGAACCTCACCAACCTCCGGCACATCCCAGCAGCTCCGAGAAGAGAGAAAAGCCAGACCGCCTACATTTCCAACCTTGGAACGATCGCCACTCTGCTGCAAACTGACAGAGAGATGGACCCGATGATAGCAATTCGCAAACTCACACGGTCCCGCAGTAGTCCTCGACGTGCCCAGCCGAAGTAGTCCCTGTCAATCCGAACACGCACCGAGCTTCCCATGCGAGAGACCTATATCCCTTCACTCGGATAAACACGCCCAATGACAGCATTGCCACCTTTGAGTAAGCAGCGCAACCTAGCAGGACTTTGGCTCACAGCGTGGCGCCACAAGATGCTCCACACTCAACAGTTCGCAAAGAAATCACCACAGAACTAGACCGAAGATTGGTCAAGACAACCGGCAAGATCAGCAAACCACCACCTCAGCCTATTCTCTATCCAGGAATGCATCGTCCTGAGCAACGCGTCCATCCGGCAAGGTCCGCAATTCCTCAGACTGCCTATCCTCAACCTGAGATTGGTAGGTCGGCGAACGAGACCAACGCAACCACACAATGCACCGGACTCCAACATAAACCAACATCGTCAGTATGGCAGGACTCCCCATAACGAGCCAGAACGGATCCAACAGAAGACCTACCAGAAGCGACAAGAACCCTAGTATCAGCGTAATTCCCACCATCCAGGGTGGATGGGGAAATAAAGGGCGGGTATTCCGTTGGTAGCTCATGATTGATGGATTGTTGATCTGGACATATGCATAAGCAACCAAGCTAAAAACTATATAAACCCCGTTGACGCCACAAACCGACTATGATTCGATAAAAAGTGGCCAGTGCACAAACTATCTGAGCACCATCAGTACCCAACTTTGGTTAAGAATCGGTGCCAAGCAGAACACCAAATATTCACCGGACAAGTGCTAGCCGAGTTAGCCGGAGAAAATCACAATGAAGACGTCAACCAGATTTGTCCTAGCCACAGTGACCATCCTTGGAATGGGTTTCGACGGCCTACCAAGCGCCCGTAATAACTACACTGACGAGATCGAGGCGTGGAGGATCGATCGAGAGATGCGCCTCAAAGCCGATGACGGCTGGCTCACGGTTTCTGCTTTGTTCTTTCTCCAAGAAGGTGAAAACAGCTTTGGTTCAAGCCAACGTAATGACCTTGTGCTACCGGACCACGTCCCTGCCGAGGCAGGTGTCTTCAAACTTCACAACGGGACTGTCATCGCTCATGCTCCGGCTGGACAAAACCTAACCATCGACGGACAGAAGGTCTCCTCCGCTCAAATGTATCCCACTGACGGACAAGTGACCGTGACGTTGGGCGCGATCTCGTTGTGGGTACACCTCAGTGGAGAACGGCTCGCAATTCGTGCCAGAAACACCGAAGCTGTAATTAGGAAAGATTTTTCAGGCCTCGACTGGTATCCCGTGAAAGAAAACTACCGCGTGCGCGGAAAATTCACACCTCATGACAACCCGATGACTGTCAAAACCATGAACATCTTGGGAGATATTGAAACCTATACCAGCACGGGTTATGTCACTTTAACTATTGCGGGCCAAGAATTACGCATGCTACCGGTCAACTCAGGTGGCCAACTATGGTTCATTATGCGAGACCTAACTAGCGGCGACGAAACTTATGCAGCGGCAAGATTCCTGTATGCTGATGCTCCCGATGCCACTGGATGGACCATCATAGATTTCAACAAAGCCTACAACCCGCCATGTGCTTTCAACCCGCACACTACCTGTCCCCTGCCCCCCCCAGACAACCGCCTGGAGGTTCGAATCGAAGCAGGTGAGAAAGCTTACATGGGCCCAGGAACACACTGAAACCTCACGGTTCGTCGCAACCGGTGAATCTTCAAGGGCAGCTTAGGAACACCTAAAAGGGACCAAGAACCATCAGGACCAAACAAATCTTGTTGCGAATACCTGAGCCATGGCACTACTATTCCGCCCGTGCCCACCACACTGACCAAAACTGAAGTTAAACGAATTGCGGCACTCGCTCGCCTCGAGTTATCTGAGTCGGATGTCGATCGTTTCACAGGCCAACTAGCTGAAATTCTTGCTTACTTCGACCAGTTGCAACAGATTGACACAACCGGCATAACAGCTACTACCCACCCTGTGAACTCAGCCCCAGTTATGCGTGACGACGAAGCACGTCCCTCAATGACACTGAACGAAACGATGGCCAATGCTCCAGACTCTGATCCGAGTGGCCTTTTCAGGGTGCCAAAGGTCATCGGCTAATGGCTGTATCGTCACTCCAGACAATCACTGACATCCGCTCCGCGATTGAACATGGGGCAACTGCAGTCGAAGTCTGCCAACACTTCCTAGATCGCATCACCTCAGACAACGCTTCCATTCATGCCTTTACACAGGTTGCCGCTGACAAGGCATTACAATCCGCTCAAGAAATCGACCGCCGCCGCCCTCACGATCCAGCCCTACCCCTCGTTGGGGTGCCGGTCGCAGTGAAAGACAACATCTGCACCCAAGGCATCGAGACAACCGCCTCGTCGCGAATCCTCAAGGGTTTTATACCTCCCTACGATGCTACAGCAATCGAGCGGCTTAACCGAGCCGGCGCAATCATCCTGGGAAAAACCAACTGCGACGAGTTCGCAATGGGCTCAACAACCGAGCACTCGGTGTCAGGCCCCACCAAGAACCCGTGGGATCTCGATCGAGTCCCCGGGGGTTCCAGCGGAGGCTCGGCTGCAGCAGTCGCAGCTAGACTCGCACCAGTCGCTCTAGGTTCAG
>CEUS01078780.1_pt1 | contig 18517 bp, 17 predicted proteins | sample 427031 | NCBI WGS metagenome assembly CEUS01 (sample SAMEA2622837, study PRJEB7988) | marine metagenome | biome: marine biome (ENVO:00000447); feature: marine epipelagic mixed layer (ENVO:xxxxxxxxx); material: "saline water (ENVO:00002010), including plankton (ENVO:xxxxxxxx)" | depth 140 m | reverse complement strand
TTTCGGATTTTTTCATAGTCCGCTATATTCTTAATGTCTTGAAATGTAACTTTTTTCATAGTAGTTCTGGTGAAAAAACTCCTTCATGATTCCTTATCTAAATTATAGGCGTCACATAAAACTGTAACTGGATGTACGGTGCTTCTTTTAGTGGCTGCCTTAATGTGATCACCCGCTAGAGAGCAGTCGCTTACAACAATGTCTGATTGGCTATCATCGATTTCTCGGAATAGTTTCTTTCCAACATGCATGGATTTTTCAAAATAAGCCTTAAGAACACCCCAATTACCGTTATGTCCTGAGCATTGTTCTATAGAGTTCACAGTTGTTTCCGGGATTAGTTCCAAGAGTTCTTTTGCGGGGAACCCTATGTTTTGTGAACGTAAATGGCAAGGAACATGATAGGTGATGCTTTTCCCGTTAATGTTTCCGGGAAAAGCAGTCTTGAGTTCTTTATTCTTTCGTAATGATGTTAAAAATTCACAAATATCGTAAGTGTTGGCTGAGACTATACGAGAATCTTCATCATTAAATAACTTTGGATATTCTTGTTTGATCATGAGACTGCAGCTCGGGTTAGGAACAATAATTGAGTTTCCTTTTTGGGCATCTTTGAGCAGTGACTTAATATTCTTGGTAGCTTTGCGCTTTACAGTGTCTAGGTCTCCTAGATCCAGATATGGCATCCCACAACAAACTTGATCAGGAATTTCTACTCCAATATCATTGTGATTCAATACCTTTACCGTGTCTTTAGCTATCTCTGAGGCAAAATAGTTACCGACACAGGTATAAAACAAACTGACTTTTTTAGAAGTATCCTCCAAAGTTGGTCTTTTAGAAAACCAGTTGGTAAAGGTTTCTTTGGTAATGACAGGGAGAATTGCTCTTCGGTCGATTCCAACAAACATTTGTAAGATTCTTCTGGTTATTGTATTAGTGTTGGCCCAGTTAGTTAGGGATCGTGAGAGACTACCCACTTTCCCGATTAATTCAATATTAGCCAATAATCTAGATTTCCAGCCCCGACGAGTTTTCTGTACAACCTTTGCTCTCGTCATTAAACCAGGAAAGTCTATTTCCCATTCATGTGGTGGAGTATAAGGACAGTGATTCCAGCAGAGTTGGCAGGAAAAACATAGGTCTGTGACCGTATGAATATGTTCTTTTGTTAGTCCTTTAGCTTCAAAATCTGCTTCTTCATCTATGTAGTCAAATAAAGTAGGGAAAGACGGACAAAGATTAAAGCATCTTCTGCAGCTTGCGCATACATCAAATACCCGAGTTTGCTCTGTTAGTAAGTCTTTTGGGTCTGTATATGTAGAGGAGGTGGGGTGCACGTTCATTTTAACTAATCCGGATTGCTAAGCATTGTCCCCACTTGTATGAAGATGTCTTGGCATTTCGTCGATTGTGGTTCCTCTTGGTAACAATAGCTACACAGGAGGAACCCATGTTTTAGTTACAGAGTCTCCAAACTGTCGAGCGCTTTTTGAAATCTTCCTGCGTGAGATCTTTCAGCTTTTGCGAGAGTTTCAAACCACTCAGCTACTTCTTCTGCATTTTCATCTCGCGCAGTTTTAGCCATACCAGGATACATTTGAGTGTATTCGTATGTTTCTCCTTCGACTGCTGACTTGAGATTGTCTTTGGTATCTCCTATTGGAACATCAGTTACAGGATCAGCTACACCAGAGAGGAAATCAAGGTGTCCAAATGCATGGCCAGTTTCTCCATCAGCTACCTCTTTGAAGAGACCGGCTATGTCAGGTCTTCCTTCAACATCAGCTCTTCTTCCAAACCACAAATATCTGCGATTTGCTTGCGATTCTCCTGCGAATGCCGCTTTGAGATTATCTAAAGTTTTCGTGCCGTTTAAATCTACTTTTGCCATTTTTATTGTACTCCCTCAAAAAATTTATCTTGCTATTATTATTATCCAGTATACATCTGATAATACACTAGTAATGTTAAGGTTTGTTAAAGTATAACTAATATCACGTTAAATGTGGATTCTTTTGAACAATTCTATAGGAATTGATTTAATTGCTCCAGAGTTTTTCCTCCTATAATGACACTAGAGACTCCTGGCCTATCTAAAAGCCACTTTACTGCATAGTTAGCTGGAGATAGGGATTGTGTTTTAGCTTCTTCTTCAAACTGTTTTAGTAGCGTAAATGTATCAGTACTAACATCTGAAAGATTTAACCACACCGGATTTTCTGCAGCTCTACTTGACGCTGGTGGCTCCTGTCCTTGGGAATACTTTCCCGTAAGGAGTCCTTTCTCTAAAGGGCGGTATGGAGTAATAGAAATATTGTTGTTGATACAAAGGGGTATATCATTTTCCTCAATGTCTCGAAGGAGCCAGTTATATAAAGGCTGACTGATGACTGGAAGTGGCCAACTATTTTTACGACAAGTAGTTAGGATTGTATTGATTTGCTCTGCGTTATGGTTTGAAAACCCCCAATATCGTACCTTTCCAGCATCGATGAGTCCATCAATCACAGAAATAGTTTCTTCCACTGGAGTGTTGGGATCGGGAAAATGTAATTCGTAAATATCCACATAATCTGTTTTCATTCGTCGGAGGCTGGCTTCTATTTGGCGGGTGATGTGCTCTGTACCAAGTCCTTTGCCATCATAGCTGGAATCAGCAACATGATTTCCTACCTTGGTTGTAATCAGAACATCACTTCTGCGCCTTGCCAAGGCTTTACCAATTATGGCTTCGGCTTTCCCCCCTGGAGAACCCAAAAACCGATCATATCCCTCATAAACGTCGGCAGTATCAATAAAATTAATACCTTTGTCGATAGCCCAATGAATCATAGTGATAGAATCAGTTTCACTTACAGGATTATTGAAATTCATTGTGCCTAGGCAGATTGTCGAGATTTTTAAACCAGTGTTCCCGAGTTCTCTGTATTCCATGTTGCTCTCCTAGGTTTGAAATGAGGTAGATTTAAGCACTGTTCAACTGACTTGTACGTTGGTCTAGTGAAGCGTTTTGGATTCTCTGCTATGTGAGATTAAAGCCAGATGATTATAAATTACCGCTGAGATGGCAGTCAACGATTCTGAGGTTTCTTGGATGGAAACAGCGCTGAAGCAATTTCTTTGTTTAATGGTTTCCACCAAAGCAGCATCAATAGGGTAACCAGCACTGCAATCACACCACAGATGAGGAGGGTCGTACTAAGTGCCGAAATCACTGCAGATGCCGTAATAGTGTGTGGAGTAATTTCCGAAGCATTGATACCTGTAAGTTGAGACGACAGGAGCACAAACATCGCCATACCGAAAGTAGATCCCAATGCAAGTCCTATTTGTCGAAAGGTCGCTACTGATGCAGATGCTGAACCCAATCTATTACTATCCGTAGTGGCCAATATGATACTGCCTGAGGTAGTTTCTATCATTGCGGTGCCCCATCCGATCAAGGTAAATCCACCAAAAATTATTAGTGTGGAATTAGCACTGCCGTCTGCTATTCCGGACAGGAAGAGGCCTGCAATGAGTATGAGGTTTCCGATTAACCATAGAGGATTTGATGATATTTTAGCCCATAACCATCCGGTTATAGGAGAGCATACAGGCCGAATACCATGTAGTAGAGAACTTAGCATGCCTGTTTTTGTTGCAGAGTAGCCAAAACCGTGAATCAAAAGAAAAGGTGTGATTGCAGCAGTAGCATTCGTTACCAAGTACATCGCAAGAAGCACTGTTAATCCCAGAGAATAGACTCTGGATTTAAAAAGAGTGAAATCTATCACTGGCCGGCGAGTATTTTTCTGGACTACAAAAAAACACACAACACTGGTGAAGCTAGTCATCGCACTTGCAATAGTTAAAGGATTGGTTAAACCGATTCTTGCAGATTGGTTCAGCATTATAATCGTACTGCTCAGAGTGAGAAATAGTAAAATTGCTTGGTAGACATTGATGTTAGACTTGGAAATTCTCCCGTCTCTAGGCAAAAGAATAAGCGTTAGCAATACAGAAAACCATGCGATGGGTGCAATGAACCAAAATACTGCTTGCCATCCTGCGATTTCAATAAAGATACCTGCCAGAAATGGACCTAGCGCTAGTCCTGACCCCAGTCCAATTCCCTGGAGGCCGATTGCCAGCCCCTTTTGCTTCTGAGGGAAAGTCATAGTTAAGAGAGCATCTCTATTAGACATAATGAGTGCATAAGCGACGCCCATAAACAGCCGAATGGAAATTAGAACAAAAATATTAGGAGCAAGTGGAGCAAGGCAAGTATTTATCGCAAAAATAATAGTTCCCAGTATGAAAAGCCAGCTTTTGCCTCCAGCATCCGCAAGTCGTCCGAAAATTAGAAGCAATCCTCCGCTGACCACCAGATGGCTCATCCCAACCCATATGATAGTCGATGCATCTGTGTCGAATTCTTCAGCCAAAGTTGGTAAGAGAATCCACAATGAGGTGGAATCTATAGCAGTTACGAAAATAGTGAAAACTACTGTAAACAGTATGAGCCACTTAGGTTTGATCCACTGGGTTAAGTAAGAGGCGACTTTTGATAGGTATAACTGTTCCTGAATCATATTTTCATCTGTGCTTGAGCGATTTTTTGAAAAGGGCAAAGATAATGAGAGTACCAAAAAGTGCTATTGTAGCTGACATAATCATGGCATTACTTCCTCCGACCAAAACTGCCGTATTCGGTAGAGCTGCTAGTGGGGTTGTAGGACTAAGCGCGGCATGATCACTGGCGGTGGAAGCAAAAATTGCGGTAGCCAATGTCCCGCCGATAGTCAGGCCGATTTGTCTTCCTGTAGCGACTGCAGCAGAACCGTTTCCGAGTAATTCTTTAGGTACACTACCCATAATACTGCTTCCGTTTGCTGGATCGAAAGTTGCTGTCCCTATTCCAGCCAAAAGGAATCCTATCCATAGGGCTACTTCATTATGGCTCGTGACAGTTAATCCAATGATAAACAAACCTAAACTAAGTAATGCTAATCCACTTATCATTAAGATTGCAGTACCTAATCGGTCAGATAATATTCCAATCACTGGCGATATCGGTAATCTCATTCCATGATATAAACCAATGAATAAACCTGCTTTGGATGCAGACAATTGGAGTCCGTTAATCAATATGAAGGGAGCTATGGCTTTCACTGTGTTGTCGCCCATATATAAGCTAATCAAAGTTAACATCCCGACAGAGTACGGCAGTAACCTAAAGAGTCTTAAATCTAGCACTGGTCTGGCAGCCTGAAGTTCTACCTTGATAAGTGATATTAGTCCTATAATCCCAATTAATCCAAAAATAACCACAAAAGGATTATTAATACCCATTCTTCCTGTCTGATTAATAGCAAGGAGTAGTCCTACCAATGTTATGAATAGGGTCACTGCACCAGCAATATCTAACTTTGGCACACCCACACCTTTTCCCCATTCTAGAATTATTAGGGCTAGTAGAAATGCGAGTGCTCCTACCGGTAGCCGAATCCAGAAAATAGCCCTCCAGTCAAACATATCTACCAGTATTCCTCCGATAAGCGGGCCACAAGCGAGTCCCACTCCTGCAGATCCACTGATAAGTCCCATCGCCAGTCCGCGTTCCTTAGCAGGAAATGCCGCTACCAGAGTGGCTACAGAACTAGCTATTATCGCCGCGGAACCGATCCCAGCCAAAGCTCTATATCCAATCAACTGGTAAACGTCTTGGGCGAGTGCACCTGATCCATGTGAGATAGTGATTACTAGTAGTCCTATAATAAGGACTCTGTTTCTACCAAATCCATCACATACCCATCCCATGGTAAACATCAGTCCCAGGCTGACAACAAAATATGATAAGGCTACCCAAATGATGACTGATGCATCCACATTAAATGTTTTAGCAAGTTCTGGTAACGAGATAAAGACAATAGTGTCCATGGTTGAAAGAAAAGTGGATAGACCTACTGCAACAAAGACGAGCCATTTATAGAACTTGAGGTGTACAAGTTTCTTAGCTGGATGAAAGGTACTTAGTTTTATAGTCAAAGGGATGGATTACCCTAGCCTTAGTATATTGAGTCGTGTCATTTTGGAACTTAATATTTGATAATGGGACATAAGATTAAGCATTTAACACATGTTGAATAATCGCATGCTGTCAGGCTTATGATTTTTTAAATAGAGCGAAAATCATAAGGGTTCCCATGAGTGCAATGATAGCAGATATTACCATTGCATTACCGCCACCCATAAGAATGGCGCTACTTGGTAAATCTGCTACTGCTGTAGTGGGTGCAACCTTTGCAGCCGAACTGGATGTGGATGCAAAGATAGCGGTTGCTAGGATTCCGCCGATAGTGAGGCCAATTTGCCTTCCTGTCGCTACTGCAGCAGATCCATTTCCAAGAAGTTCATTTGGGACGCTCGCCATAATGCCCCTACCATTGGCAGGGTCGAACGTTGCAATTCCAGCTCCTGCCAAGAGAAACCAAATCCACAAGGTGACTTCATTCCCATCCGCAACTGTTAATCCAATCATCCATAAACCTAATCCTAGGGAAAATAGGCCTAGAAGCATGAGCGCGGGACTTCCTAGTTTGTCTGAAAGGATACCGATACCTGGAGAGATGGGTAATCTCATTCCATGATACAAGCCAATAAATAAACCAGCTTTGGACGCCGAGAATCCCAGTCCGTTGATGAGTAAAAACGGCGATATTGAATTTACTGTATTAACACCAATATATAGCGCAATCAATGTTAACATTCCTATGGAATAGGGAAGTAACCTAAATAATCTCAAATCCAGAACAGGTCTATCTGCTCGAAGTTCTACCTTTATGAGCGTAATTAGACCTATTATTGCAACTATGCCAAAGAGAAACACAATCGGATGGTAAAGTCCTATACGCCCCGCCTGGTTAATAGCCAAAAGGAAACTTGCTAATGTAATGAATAGAGTAGTAGCACCGGCAATATCGCTTTTGGGTACGCCAGTTCCTTTCTTCCATTGTAGGAGCATAAGGGCGAGAAGAAATGAAATGGCTCCTATGGGAAGCCGGATCCAGAAAATCGCTCTCCAATCAAACATGTCAACGAGAAATCCCCCGATCAGTGGTCCAGATGCAAGTCCAACTCCAGCAGAACCACTGATAAGTCCCATTGCTAAGCCACGTTCTTTTTTGGGAAAAGTGGCAACTAGAATAGCTACGGAACTAGCAATGAGCATCGCTGAACCTATTCCCGCTATCGATCTTAAAACTATTAGCTGATAGACATCTTGGGCTAGCGCACTGAGACCGTGTGAGATGGTAATTAATAGTAATCCAACGATAAGGACTCTGTTTCTACCAAAACCATCAGAAACCCATCCCATCGTAAACATCAGTCCCATACTGACGACGAAATATGATAAGGCTACCCAAATGATGACTGATGCATCCACATTAAATGTTTTAGCAAGTTCTGGAAGTGAGATGGAAACAATGGTATCAGTGGTTGATAGGAAAGTAGCTAGAGCTACGACTACAAAAACCAGCCATTTATAAAATCGGAGGTGTACCAGTTTTTTAGCAGGATGGGGGAATTGCACCTGTTTAATCAAAAGGGATGACTCAGTCCGTTTTTCCTGGTGATCACTTATAATCTTCTCGTGGCGGACTAAATAAATCTGCTACCTGGCAAGCCGTATCCCCTTGGATAACTCCATGTTCTACATTTGAAGGAATAACGTAGATATCAGATTCTTTTAATGTACGTTCTTCTCCTGCTATAGTCATCTGTAATGAGCCTTTTAGGACAATACCTGCCTGTTCATTTACATGCGTATGCATAGGAACAACGGTCTTTGGTTCTATGTCGACGATAGAGATCATGATTTTGTCCCCCCAAAATGTTTTGATCTTTGCGCCAGGAGCTATTTCCTTAGCTTTCACGTCTTCGGGCTGAAAAAAGTATTGAGCCATAGCGAACACCTCTTCACAGTTGTTTGATTATTTACTCTACAGCAGTGTTTTACGATTGAGCAATTCCAGTGTATCAATAATCAGTAGCGGATGAAAGAAGTAGTCAGGGGTGAATACTTCTGAACCATTGTGATATAGAGTTATAGTTTGTTCATGGGCCACAGGCGGAAACTCACTTTGCCAGTTATCTGGTATATTTGCACTAATCCAATCATCTTGCTATTCATATCTGCGCTCAATAATGCAATATTATCTCCAAGTACAACGTATTCGTTCTCTTGAGTTGTCCATTCCAAGTGGTGTTTTATTTTATTGGTATAGTGTGGGGACCAGTTTGTATTTATAGCTTTTCCGTCGATCCACATACCTTTATCTGACAGAGTGATGTTTTCCCTTGGCAAACCGACAACACGTTTGACTGCTTCTAAGTTAGGTGTGGCAGGCGGTGTTACTACTACAATATCACCTCGCTGAGGACTTTCTAGGCCATAGGCATTTTTATTGACAAAGACTATCTGATTATGCGACAGAGCTGGTTCCATACTTTGTCCAGACACAACATAGCGGCCAGATTTCAATATTGAGAGTGTAAGAGATAATTTCCCGTACAATGACATAGCGTTATTGAATTCTCCTCTACTTGTAAATACCCTTGTCTTTTGATAGTCTTTAGGCACACCAAATTGCGGGAGGACTTATTGATGCTTCGCCTTACTAAAGCTACAGGAATGGGATCTGTTATCCGAAAGATTATATCGTCTAAAGTACTGCTTGCACATTGTGATATACCGTGCGGAATATACGATCCCCACACAGCTCAGATAGCTGCCCTTACGTGTGTAAGAATGAATCAACTTATCGCGGCTTTGGAAGATCCTGCCGCCAGTGGTGATAAGCTATCTAGATATATTGCTACCAAAGAACACCATGCCGAACAGTGTAAACAAGAGCTGAGAATTATCTGGGCAGATTATTTCAAGCCGGAACACTTAGAAGCGCATCCAAACGTGCATCAACTCTTTTGGGAAGCATTAAAATTAGGTTCCAAGGTTCGTCAAAATGTTGATCTTGATGCTGCTGAACAATTACTTGAAAAAACTCGTGAGTTAGCAGAAATCTTTTGGTCTACCAAGGGTGTTTCAGTGAAACGCCAAGCCTCTAACCAGACAGGCGGAGGGGAGCTAGTATATCCAGTTTAGCCTTGTATTGGAATCAGAGTTATCCGATAGGGTTTCATAATGGATAGAGTTGGTGCCTTGAAGCATTTTGCTAATGAGACTAGGACACCTGTGTTTTTATAATGAAGTACGAAGCTGTTATCGGTCTTGAGGTTCACGCTCAGCTATTGACCGAAAGTAAAATGTTTTGTTCCTGTGCTGCTGAGTATGTACAGGGTGAGCCTAATACACGGACATGTCCAGTATGCCTTGGTATGCCTGGTACTCTTCCTGTTATCAATGAGAGGGCTGTTGAGTTTGTTATCATGACAGGCTTGGCTTTGAATTGCTCAATTGCGCATGAGACCAAGTTTGATCGTAAGAACTATTGCTATCCAGATTTGATGAAGGGATACCAGATTTCCCAGTATGATCAGCCGATAGCTTCAAAAGGTACTCTCGCTGTTGTGACTGATGATGGAGAGCGGATCATTAGAATTAACAGGGTTCATTTAGAGGAGGACGTAGCAAAATTGCAACATAACTCCTCTAGTTCGGGTTCCAGTTCATCGAGTTTGGTAGATATCAACCGGTCCGGACTCCCGCTCATGGAGATTGTGGGAGAACCGGATATTCGTTCAGCAGAAGAAGCACGCCAGTACTTGATAAAATTACGGGCTATCTTGCGTTATTTGAAAGTGTCTACTGGTAATATGGATGAAGGCAGTATGCGTTGTGATGCCAATGTATCTATTCGGCCGAAGGGTTCGGATGAATTGTTCACCAAAGTCGAAGTGAAAAACATGAATAGCTTTCGGGCAGTGTTTGGAGCTATTGAGTATGAGATACAACGTCAAGTTGAATGTAATGAAGGAAATATTCCTGTAGTTCAAGAAACCCGGGGTTGGATTGAGAGTTCGGGAACAACTGTTTCCCAGCGAAGTAAAGAATATGCTCATGATTACCGCTACTTTCCGGAGCCCGATTTACCGCTATTGTTCATAGAAGAGGCTTGGAGAGAAGAAATTAGATCAGCACTTCCTGAGTTGCCTGAAGCGAAGAAAATCCGTTTCATGACGGATTATCATCTATCTGAATATGACGCAGATTTATTAACGTCGTCTCCATCAAGTGCAGACTTCTTTGAAGATGTGTTGCAGTGCGATGATACTATAGGAACGAAAGATCGTGCTAAACTTGCTAGCAATTGGATATTAGGTGATGTTTCTCGTATTCTGAATGCCCGTCATCAAGACATCAGTGAAGCTTCATTGAAACCATCTCATTTGTCAGAGTTGATTGTTTTGGTGCATAAGGGGTCGATTAACGGGACTACTGCTAAGACGATATTAGAAGAAGTATTTGACTTAGGTACCTCACCTCAGGATATTATGGAATCAAAGGGATTAGCTCAGATTGCAACGTTTGAAGCTATTAATCCGCTAGTAAACGCGGTGCTGGAAGAGAATCCAGCGGCAGTCAAGGATTACCGTAATGGTAAAGCTGGTGCCCTTCGATTTCTAGTGGGTCAAGTGATGAAAAAAAGTAAAGGTAAGGCAAATCCTACAATGGCTAACGATGCCTTGATTGCAAAACTTGGAACAAACGAAACAGAACCGGCCTAGAAGGTTTTAGGAGATAGATATGGAGAGTGCGTTAAGAATTGTCGTTATTATCATAGCAGTTTGTTTGATAATAACGCTGTTGCTACAGGCCAAAGGAACTGGAGGCGGATTATTTGGTGGAGGTACTTTCAGAACCAGAAGAGGTGTGGAGAGACTACTGTTTAGGATTACTATAATCTTAGGTGTTAGTTTCGTTATAGCTACTATTCTTGCAGTTCGTTTATAAAAAGGGATTCATTGGCTTCTTCAGTGATCACTTTGACTACGGATTTTGGTCTTAGCAGTGCATATGTCGCGCTTTTAAAAGGTGCTATTCTTTCGATAAATCCCAACACGATACTGATTGACGTGACTCATGAGATTGCTATAGGAGATATTGCTTCAGCCGCCTATATAGTAGGAACTCTAAATGGATATTTCCCAGATGGGACTATTCATGTAGCGGTAGTCGATCCTGGAGTAGGATCCAGTAGAAATTCTTTGGTTATTGATATGGGTTCCCAGTTTTTTGTAGGACCAGATAATGGACTTGCTAGTTACCTTTATCATGCCGCTGAAAAGGTGTCGATAATACAGAGTAGTGACGATAATATTGGGTTTGGAAGCAGGAGAACTCCTGAGGGTTGGCAGGTCTATACACTCAATAAGCCTGAATATTGGAATCATCCTGTGAGTCCTACCTTTCATGGCCGGGATGTATTTGGGCCGGTTGCAGCGCATATATCTTTGGGCGTGCATCCTTCCAGCATGGGTAACCTCACCTCCGAACTGGTTGTCCAAAAGAATTCCGTTCCTCGGAAGGATGGCAATACTGTGAGTGGTAACATTATTTACATCGATAGTTTTGGGAATATTGTGTCCAATATAACTAAGGAGTGGATAGAAGGGGATAGAACTACTGCGAAAATTCACATTGGCACACTGACTGTTGTAGGTGTTGATCAATACTACAGTGAAAAAAATGATGATTTCATAGGTTTGATTAATAGTGCTGGTTATTTGGAGCTGGCATATTCGGGCAAGAGTGCAGCTGATATCCTGCATTCCCAGATAGGAGAATCTTTCAATCTGGAATTGAGTGAAAGGGGCACAGCAGGCAATCCAACCTAGCGACTATCCTCAAGTTTAATTCCTGCATTGTTAAGTTTGAGCCGTATAAGATCAGATAGTTCATAAAGTTTGTCTTTACGTAGCTGTGTTCTGATATCTGATAGGGCTTGAATCACAGTAGCGGTGCTATTGTCGGAAAGTTGTTGCAAAAGGGTTTCATCCAGAGTTAGTGTTGAATCGGATGTAATCAGATTCTTAATCTCGGATGCAAGTGTCAAAATATCAGAAGTTGCTACTGATTCATTTTCTGAGGAATTATCTGTATCAAGGAATAGTCCTAATATGTTTGATAGTGCCAATAAGCGTGCTTGTGCATCTGTGATAGATGTTCCCTGATCATTTGCTTTGTTGATTTCACGGGATAAATCAAATAGTGCAGCTAGAGCTTGCGGGGTATTAAAGTCATCTTCCATTGCACTGTGAAATACATCGGTATATTTTTGAATTTCAATATCACTAGGCTTGCTGTTGTTGGTTTCGGGATCGAGTCTTAGCGTTTTTTGAAGTCGTGCAAGCGCTTTTGCTGACGATTTCAAGCTTGTATTATGGTAATTAAGCGGGCTTCGATAATGAGAATTCAGGAAGAAAAGCCTTATAGTGTCTGCGTTATGGTGTTGGAGAGCTTCCCGGATAGTAATAAGATTACCAATAGATTTGCTCATTTTGTCCTGTGCCATCTGCAATAATCCGTTATGCATCCAAATTTTCACGAATGGTTTTACCCCTGTTGATGCCTCACTCTGGGCGATTTCGTTTTCGTGGTGAGGGAAGATAAGATCATGACCACCTCCATGAATATCAATGCTTGTTCCCAAATACTTCAGAGACATTGCTGAGCATTCGATATGCCAACCAGGCCGCCCTGGTCCCCATGGGCTGTCCCACGACGGTTCGTTTGCTTTGCTTGCTTTCCACAGAACAAAATCCATAGGGTCTTCCTTGGATTCATCAGCTTCAACTCGAGCACCTGCAAGCATGCCTTCAAGGGTTCGTCCACTTAGTTTTCCGTAGTCTGGTGAGGCGTGTACTCGGAAGAAGACGCTTCCTTTTGATTCGTATGCGTATTCTTTTTCGATTAAGACTCTGATCATCTCAATGATTTCGGGTATTTCAGTTGTTGCAAGAGGATAGTGTTCGGCATTCAGGATATGTAAGGCATCCATATCCTGAAAATACTCACTTATATATTTCTGAGCGAGGGTTTCAACATCTGTGTTCACGGTTTGGGATTGGTTAATTAATTTATCGTCAATATCTGTGAAGTTTTGTACGTGATGGATCGTATAGCCCGTATATTCAAGATATCTTCGAACAACGTCGAATATGATATAGCTCATAGCATGACCAAGGTGGCTTGATGAGTACGGAGTTACTCCGCAGACATACATATTGATTGGTGAGGAATTGTCAGGGAGAAGGACCTTGTGTTTATCCAGTGTGCTATAAATTTTCATAAAGAAATCTTTTCTATCAACGCAACCGTGTATGCTGCTATACCTTCATTATTTCCCAATGCTCCGAGGCCATCTGCCGTTTTTGCTTTGATATTAATACTATCTTGAGGAATGTTGGTGGTGTTTGCGATTAGGGTTTCCATCTCCAGGAAATAACTACCCAGTTTGGGTTGTTCGGCAATGATAGTAGCATCAATGTTGATAATCTTCCATAGGTGTCCTTCAATCATTGCAACAGTTTGTGATAGTAGTGCCACACTGCTGATGTTTTTTAACGAAGCATCACTTGAAGGAAAGTGTTTTCCCATATCTCCTAGACTTGCGGCTCCTAGCAAGGCATCACATATGGAGTGCAGGAGAGCATCTCCATCACTATGGCCATCCAATCCCTTTGGAAATGGGAGGGTGATACCTCCAAGAACGAGTGGGACTCCTGCCACAAGTCTGTGCATATCTATTCCTGACCCTACTCTCATGGAAGTTCGCGACCTTTTAAGAATTCTTGGGCTATAAGTAAATCGGTTGGGTGTGTGATTTTGATATTGGAATGCGCTCCCATGAAAACCTTTACTTTTGTCCCCATAAGTTCCACCATCGCTGCATCATCAGTAACATCTTGCTTTATTGTACTATGAGCTGCTAGTAGAAGATCAGTATGAAATACTTGAGGAGTTTGTATTGACCATAACTGCGATCGATCTAGGGTTTCTGTCACAATATCACTGGCATTGGTTTTTTTAATGGTGTTACTGACTGGGATAGCTGCCGTTGCTGCTCCTGTCTTTTGTACCGCTTGAATAGATTCCCTGATGAGACTGGTTTCAATACAAGGCCTCGCACCATCATGGATCAGTACAATAGAAGAATCGGCAAGTGCTTTTAAGCCATTAAATACTGAATCCTGACGTCGTTCACCGCCAGCGACGATCATGACCTGTAGCTCCCACCCATACTTCTTGACCATATCAATCCCCAAATCAATCCTCTCTGGCTGAAGTACAACTACGAGACGATCAATTTCCTCACAGGAAAGAAAGGTTTGGATTGAATGGGCTAGAACGGGTTTGCCGAGTAACAGAGAAAAGACCTTATCTGTTCCCTGCATTCGTTGGCTTGATCCGGCAGCTACAACAATAGCCTGTACCAGATTCCTTTGTGGCTTGCTGTTACTCATTGTATTTCTGCGTTAAGCTTTCCAGCTTGGAAGATATGACGCTAGGAGGTTGCGGCTACGGCCTTTGGATGCTCAGAGGATTTTGTTTTCGCTTTCGTTTTCGCGAATGATAGCGATCCATCTCTTACCGATATCGTTATTTGGTCTCCCCCCACTAATGTCCCTTTTAATAGCTGTTTCGAGAGGGGATTTTCGATGTATCGTTGAATTGTGCGTCTCAAAGGCCTCGCTCCAAAATCTGGATGGAAACCTTCTTTTGCAAGCCATTCTCTTGCTTTTTCTGAAAGGCTTATGAAAATAGACTGATCGGCTAAGCGTGTCTTAACATCGTCAACCATGAGTTCAACAATCTCGTGAATTTGCACTTGGGTTAATGGTTCAAATACAATAATGTCGTCGATCCTGTTAAGGAATTCAGGCCTGAAGGTTTTTGTGAGCGCATCTTCGACAGACTTTTTGAGTTTAATCTTTTCTTCTTCCCATGCATCGTCTCGTTTAAAGCCTACTTTTTGTTGAGCCCAGTTTCCAGTACCTAGGTTACTGGTCATGACAATGACCGTATTTCGGAAATCAACGGTTCTTCCTTGTCCGTCGGTTAGGCGACCATCTTCAAGGATTTGTAAGAGTAGGTTGAAAACGTCAGGATGAGCCTTTTCTATTTCATCAAAAAGAATGACCCGATAAGGTCTCCTTCTAATGAGTTCGGTAAGCTGACCCGCATCTTCATAGCCGACATATCCTGGTGGTGCGCCAATCAGCCGTGAGACACTATATTTTTCCATGTATTCAGACATATCTATACGTACGAGACTGTCCTCATCATCGAATAGGGTAGCTGCAAGCGCCTTTACCAGTTCTGTTTTTCCAACCCCCGTAGGACCTAGAAATATAAACGAGCCGATTGGTCTTCGTGGATCTTTTAATCCAGCGCGCGCTCTTCTGAGAGCATCAGATACTGCTTCGATAGCTTCATTTTGGCCAATAACTCGTGCGTGGAGACGGTCTTCCATATTCAAGAGTTTCTTACTTTCTTCTTCAAGTAGATTAGTTACAGGGATACCTGTCCACTCAGAAATCAGTTGGGCTATAGTTTCCTGATCAACAACGGTTTTCATAAGAAGAGGATCTTGTCCGTCAGCATCCTCGGATTTGGTATCTTCAAGTTGTTTCAATCGATCCGTTCTGATTTTTGCCGCGGCTTCATAATCACCACGTTGTGATGCTGCCTCCTCTTCGTTTTCCAGATTGCGAATGACTGAGTCGAGATGTCTTTGTGTCGAAGACAGGCTTTCAAGATCTATACGGAGTTTACTTGCAGATTCATCAATCAGGTCCACTGCTTTATCTGGAAGTTTTCTATCTGCAATATACCGGTTACTTAATTTCACAGATGCTATCAAGGCAGAGTCGTCGATTCGTATTTTATGATGTGCTTCATATTTTGGTCTCAATGCCTTGAGCATAGTGATGGTATCTTCTACGTTCGGTTCGTCTACCCATATTGGTTGGAACCGACGCTCCAGCGCTGAATCCTTTTCAATGTACTGTCTATATTCATCCGGAGTTGTGGCACCAATAGTTTGAAGTTCCCCGCGAGCCAAAGCGGGTTTCAGCATATTGCTGGCATCCAGACCACCGTCCGCACGTCCTGCACCTACCATTGTGTGTATTTCATCGATGAAGAGAATAACCTCTCGATGGGCTTCTTTGACCTCGTCAAGAACGGCTTTGAGTCTTTCTTCAAATTCCCCTCTGAATTTGCTGCCTGCTACAAGTGCGCTGATATCTAGGGCCATCACCCGACGTTCCTTTAAAATATCAGGGACGTCCCCGGCAACAATTGCCTGGGCAAGACCTTCTGCGATAGCCGTTTTTCCAACACCGGCTCCACCAATCAGCACGGGGTTGTTTTTAGTTCTTCTGGCTATTGTTTGCATTACTCTTCGGATTTCTTGTTCGCGTCCTATGACAGGATCAAGCTTTCCTTTCGTCGCGAGTTCTGTAAGATCAATACTGTACTTGGCGAGTGCTCTGTAACGGCTTTCCGCTCTGGGGTCATCAACTCTGTGTGCCCCGCGTACTTTTTGTAATGCCTGGTATACCCGCTCTTGAGTGACGTTAAATTGTTTCAAGATTTGAAATGCATCGCCTTGATCTTGAAGTGTTGATGCTATCAGGAGATGTTCGACACCGATGTAGTCGTCTTTGAGTCTCTTGGATTCTGATTTTGCATCTGTGAGCAATTGTTCTGAACGGGGGGTCATATACAACTGCCTGCTCCCGGCACCCGTGGCAGGACTCTTCTTCAGTGCTGAAGCGAGGTTATCCCGCATGACATCGACAGGAACATCCAGTTCACCCAGAATGGAACCTGTAACACCTTCCACTTCCAAGAGCGCTAAGAGGATATGTTCAAGGTCCAGTTGATCATGACCGTATCGAATTGCAATTTCCTGTGAAGTTGCAAGTACTTCCTGTGCTTGTTCAGTAAATTCATCCGGTTTAAGCGTCATCTACAGATACCTCAAATTGCTTTCTTGTGCCCATACTGTAACGGTTTTCCGCAATAAAATGCAATATTAGGGTGATTATGTGTACCTGAGCATGCTATTTTATGCCTAAGAATAGATGGAAGCTGGGAAAAAGCTGGGTTTCCTTTAAACTTTAAATAGGAGTAGTGGTTGTGTTCCATCTTCTACCTACTTTCTTCTGATATGATAAAGCATGATACGCACTGTAGGTTACAGATATGAACGGAGGAAACAGGATGAACTTACCGTTAGAGGGCATCAAAGTACTGGATTTAACCCGGATTTTAACCGGGCCTTTTGCTACTATGAAGCTTGCCGATATGGGAGCGGATGTTATTAAGGTGGAACAACCTGGTTCAGGTGATGATACGAGATCATATGGTCCGCCGTTTATTGAAGGACATGCTGCCTATTTTCTCTCCATCAACCGGAACAAAAGAAGTATTACGCTGAACCTTAAATCCGAGAAAGGAAAGGAAATCTTAAGAAAACTTATCAGCTGGTGTGACGTGATGATTGAAAATTTCCGACCTGGTACTATCGAACGCCTAGGCTTTTCTTATGATGAAGTTAAGAAAATAAATCCCCGGGTGATCTATTGTTCGATATCAGGATTTGGTCAGGTGGGGGCCATGCGGGATAAGCCAAGTTATGATTTGCTGGTACAAGGGGAATCAGGCCTTATGGATATCACTGGGCAGAGTGACGGACCTCCGACAAAGGTTGGTTTTTCGCTGGCAGATGTGAATGGTGGATTGGCAGCAGTAGAAGGGATTCTCCTTGCTTTATTCCAGAGAGAGAAAACAGGAGAAGGGCAACGGATTGATATCTCCATGCTGGATGCGCTTCTCGCTCTATTTACCTATCAGACACAGATTTATTTGATGACAGGAAAAGAACCGAAACGGAAAGGGAATTTACATCCCACTATCACACCCTACCAGACCTATCAGGCAAAAGACGGATTTTTTAATATGGCTATTGCTAGTGAGGTACAGTGGGGCCGCTTGCTTGAACTGTTTGGGGAAGAATTTCATGCAAAGGAGGTTGAACCGCTTCATACTGATGCCTTTGCAACGAATGCAGACCGTGTGGTTAACCGTGAGCAGCTTAATGAGATTCTGTGCCCGTTATTTCTCCAAAGAACAACGGACGAATGGATCAACCTTCTGGATAGCAAAGGACTTGCCCGCGGGCGCATTAACAGCGTGAAACAAATCTGCGACTCACAACTTCTTAAAGACAGGGAGATGATTCTAAGTACTGTTCATCCGGATGTTGGCGAGATGAAAGTAGTAGGGAACCCTGTCAAAATGTCAGGATCCAAAGCGGGTATTCGGAGACCACCGCCAAAATTAGGAGAACACACAACAGAAGTGTTGTCATCATTGGGCTATAAACTTGATGAGATCGAGGGCATGGTAGGAACAGATGTATTATGACAGGGTTAATGTTAATTCTACTGCGAGGTGAGGAAACACGATGAATCAGCTTATCCCTCCTTTACAGAACGG
>CEUS01030399.1_pt1 | contig 18555 bp, 17 predicted proteins | sample 427031 | NCBI WGS metagenome assembly CEUS01 (sample SAMEA2622837, study PRJEB7988) | marine metagenome | biome: marine biome (ENVO:00000447); feature: marine epipelagic mixed layer (ENVO:xxxxxxxxx); material: "saline water (ENVO:00002010), including plankton (ENVO:xxxxxxxx)" | depth 140 m | reverse complement strand
GCATGGGGTGCAGGGGGTCGCTGGTTCGAGTCCAGTCACCCCGACCATCAAGACGTGCTTAACCTCACACATCAAATCAGATTTATCTGGATTACCATCTATATACACAGAAAGGAACGACTAGTAATGCGTACTCCTCTCCAGGGACAATTGGTACCAATGTCACCACAGGGACCACAATGTTTTGTAGATTGGAGATGGGTAAAGGCTGGATACGTTGGATGGTACTCTGGTGATACACGCATAGGTGTCTGGGACAAAGCTCCTTCAAATACAGTTAGTAAACCCCATGGGCCGTTCGGCATAAGACTTAATGCTCAGCAAGCAAAAACTATCGGACCCATAATGCAACGTGATAAGCCTTGGGAATATGGATACCATTTCGTTTACGTAATATACGATGAAGGTAAGTATCGGGGGTGGTACGAGGGCATACCAGCAGATCATTTTGATAATTCAGATGTCACGTGGCCTACTGGTCATGGAAATGTATTGTGCTACGCTGAATCTGACGACGGATTCAACTGGCATAAACCTAAACTTGATATATTTGATTACCACGGTGACACAAAAACCAACATAGTGTTTGGGCGTGGATTAAACCCCCATGGATTTGCAGTCCATGGTAGCAGTCTTTTCAAAGATCCACACGGACCACCATCAGAGCGTTATAAACTTATCTATCAGGGTTCATCAATAAGTCCTAATGTAGATCAATGGATAGCCGAGAATAAAAAACGTTTCGGTGATGAAATGGACCCAATGGCATTGCGTCACGGTAAAGGCCAAGCAAAACTACAATTAGGTATAAGTGGACGCTTAGAGAAAAAGACTGGACCTAACACACATTGGATAGCTGGAGCCACCTCGCCAGATGGATTACACTGGACTCCCATACCTGAACCATTGATGGTTCATTACAGTGACACAGTTAACACAGCTAGCTGGGATGAACAGCGTGATCGATACGTGGGGTACTTTCGTACGTGGCGGTACGGTAGACGGTGTATTGGTCGAGCAGAAACCGAAGATTATAGACTATGGCCATCGACGCCAGATACGGTTTTAGAAGCGCCTCTGGAAAGCCACCCTTCAGACGATATATATACAAACGCTAAGGTTACATATCCCAATAGCAGCGATACCCACTTAATGTTCCCAGCTATGTACCACAGGCTAGGCGACAGCAGAGAGGTATATCTGGCGTCAAGTGAAGATAGTGTTAACTGGCAATGGGTTCCAGGCGGTCCAATAATCAAAAAAGGCAATCTTGGTGACTGGGATGGGGGAGACATAACTGCATGCCCAGGAATTGTTCCTTTGTCAAATGATAGAATTGGCGTCCCTGTGGATGCATATATTCACCCACATAAATATCCAAGGGGCGGTGAACCAAATTTCGGATCAGCAGGCTGGGCTACCTGGCAACTTGGTAGACTATGTGCAATAACTGCAGATGAATATGGAGAATTTTCCACACCAGAGCTAGTTTTTCAAGGCAAGGAGTTGTCACTTAACCTCAAAACACTAGGAGCTGGTTCAGTCAAAGTAGAACTGCGTAATGAAAGCGGAATGCCTATTCCGGGGCACACATTTACTGAAGTAGATACATTTGCTGGGGATAATATTGACTGGCGTGTCTCCTGGCTAGGCAATAGCGACCTTAGGAAGGTTGCTAACCAAACAATTTCAGTAGCTTTTAAACTACAAAAAGCAGATCTATTTGCATTTGAATTCAAATAAAATGACCTGGAATTAATCAAGTGATTTTGGCAAGAAGTAGCTAATGATTAATATACTAACTTTATGGGACATATAGTTGGCAATATATTATAGGTACTGAACTATCAGGTCTCTACAAGAACCTCTGTGATAAGTAACTGATTGTTAAGGAGAACAAAGTGGTTAGCCAGAAAAATGTGTTGATAACCGGATCCGCAGGTTTAATCGGAACCGTCCTACGCCATGGACTAGAACATAAATATAATTTAAGTGGTGTAGATGTACAGCCTTCCACTGAGCTTAAATGTCTCCAAGCAGATATGACTGATCTGGACGCAATATATCCTGCCTTCGAAGGAATAGACACCGTTATAGACTTAGCCGCACAGGCAGAAAATACTACTGAATGGCCAAGAGTATACGAAAACAACCTACCATCAACCTACAATGCTCTTGAAGCTGCGCGAAGAGCTGGTGTTAAACGACTTATATTCGCAAGTTCTAACCACGTTACCGGCATGTATGAAGGTGACCACCCATATTCCTCCATAGTAAAAGGGAATTACGAAGGATTAGACCCTTCGAAGATACCCCACATTACGGCAAACATGCCAATCAGACCAGATGGTCCCTACGGGATAGGAAAAGCTTTTGGAGAGTCAGCTGGCAGATACTATTCTGATGAATTTGATCTGTCAGTAATTTGCATCAGGATAGGTAGTCTTGTAAAAGAAAGTCGCCCAGACAACATACGTCATTTTTCTACTCTTTTTACACACGAAGATCTAGTTCAAATGGTTGATTTATGTATAAGCGCTCCTAACAGCCTGAAATTCGACATCTTCTATGGCGTTTCTGGGAATACTTGGAGAATCTGGGACATAAATCACGCCTATGAGGTCTTGGGATACAATCCTACTTCGAACACTGATTCGTGGCGATAAAGTTATCAGTCTATATTAAAAAATTTACTTGTCAGTTGATCTCGGAAGAATATCCATCAATATCGGCATCTCCGTTACTAAGCGTTTATGCGCACTATCCACAAGTATGAGAGATTCGTTCGATAGAATACCCTCTTCTCTAAATATATCCTCATAAACTTGAGAATTGTTCTCCAATCCGTTGAATCCCCAAGCCAACCTAAGCTCCAGCAATAAATCACTACTAGTAACTGGCCTCCTGAAAGCCTCAGAAAGTTCTCTAAGCCAATACACTTCTGCGTACAAGCCTACATGAATGGAATTCTTATTAAATGTCTTAGGGTCAGAAAGATCCGATCGCGTCAATTCAGTTATCCTAGAAAACCATTGGACTAGACCTACTGGTGGACGGTATCTATACTCCGAAAGATAGAATCTTAGACAATCCAGAGCTGACCTCGAATGACGCCACCCTATGTATTCCATTGATCCAGGGAAATGGAAGTCTTCTATACGATCCTTTGGTACAGGAAGATTATGTCTGAATTTTTCCAAATATCTTTGAACTGTCTTATATGAAGGAGAGTTGTCCCACGATAAATTTTTTACCAAATCAGGAGAGCTTGTCACTTCCGAATGTTTCACGTTAAACCAATCCATCAGCCTCTTATGTACCTCCAAGGGCTTGCGTTCCAAACCGAAATTAACAAACAAAGACAACATTTTGTACTGATAGCATATATCTATATCAAATCGCCCCTTACGAGTTAATTCATTTAAGGCCATATCTGTTCTATTTTTGTCCTTATTAGACTTTTATCTGTCACTATAACATATTTTTATGAATGATACCGAAGATACAAAATGTGTAAATACAGAAACATGCATATGATTTTTTAAGCGAAAATTAATGGAATCATAACGTCATAGAAGTAGTGTATTCGCACAACATTTTGATAGGATTAGAGATACACACAACTGTAACGGAGGCATTATAAATGGTACCCGAGGTGGTTAGAGAATCTCATGTCTGGGGCCCATTATTTGCCCTAGGGGTATTAGTTACACTGCTACTGGTAGCTGCGGTTGTACAATTTACGCTTCATATAGTTATTAAAAGTCGAAGTAAAAATACGCCTCCAGACCTAGGAACTGAAATATTATCTACTGTCAGAGGACCTCTAGTACTATTCATAGTAATACTAGGGCCACTACTAGGTGTAATAATCCTTTCAGACCTGTCCAGTTCAAACTGGGATTTCATGAATGGTCTAGATGTGTGGGCACGTAAGGTATGGTCTGTCGTTGTAATTTTCGAGATTTCATATCTGGTATCACATCTTTCCCAAACACTACTTGCATGGTATATACGATCAATAGTAGACCGAGCCAATACTGGCATTGAAAATAAAGTGCTTCCACCAGTAAGACGCGTTCTTCCCCTGGTAATTTATTCCGTAGGTCTACTTGTTGCCTTAGATAGCCTAAATATAGCTATCAGTCCACTTCTGGCCGGATTTGGAATTGGAGGCTTGGCAGTAGCATTAGCCGTTCAACCAACTCTAAGTAACTTTTTTGCTGGAACATACCTCGTTACCGAAGGTGAACTTAAGGAGGGAGACTTTATAGAGTTAGAAGGAGGCCCGTCAGGATTTGTTGTAGACGTTGGATGGCGAAGTACCAAAGTAAGAAGTAGATTCAATAATCTAATCATCATTCCTAATTCAAAGATGATGGATAGTATATTGACTAACTATTACAGCCCCACACCTGCAATGAATGTGGTCGTGAATTGCGGAGTTAGCTATAACTCCGACCTGACTAATGTCGAAAGAATAGTTTTAGAAATTGCTCGAGATACAATCGACGGATCTCCTTACGCTGTTGACAATGCTGACCCTTTTTTCAGTTTCTCAGAATTTGGGGAATCAAACATAGAATTCTTCGTTCTTATCCAAGCTAATGATCGTACGGGAAGTTTTCTTTTAAAGAGCGATATTATTAAGAAAATTCACTCCAGATTTGAGAAAGAAGGTATTGAGATCAATTACCCTGTACGTAGATTAATTTACCCTGACCAGAATGTCCTTGATGGAATCGATCAACATACTGAAGGTACGTAAAGTAGGCGAATAACTCCAAAGAGCTGTGAATATTATGGTGAAGTGAAACATCTCTCAATTTCACTTCGTGCAACGATATATAAACCCAGGAAGTACATTTCCCCAAATAATATTACTTCTGCTCATTTCACTAAATTTCATGTCTAACAATTTCTGGAATCTTCGTCCGGGTGGAAATAACAGACCTGTTATATGGGCAATAGTTAAGAAAACACCACCTTCATCCAGTGAATTGTATATTGAATCCAATAATTCCTCTTGTAAACTACTATCAAGTAATGCCCATGGTAATCCGGATATAATGCAATCACACCTCTGTCTATTGTTTTTTGCTAGATATTTTCCTATATCAGTTGCTGAGGCATGGTATACAGTAGCGTCTGGACACCTACGTTTCGTCTCCGAAACAAACTCTCGATTAATTTCCAAGCAGAAAAACAAAGTTTCTGGATCAACTTGACTCAGTATTTCCTCAGTAAACGCCCCTGTCCCTGGACCCAATTCAACCACACATCTTTTACTATTCAAATCCGCCATATCTGCTATAAGTTTTGACATCTCTTTCGAAGAAGAGACGACAGCAGCGGTTTCTTTAGGGCTCTTGAGAAACTGTTTAAAAAATTTCATTCAAAATATGCAATATGTGTATATCTCCTACGATAGTATCAATTGTAGAATACTCTTCCTGCATTCGAAATAATAATTCGTATACGGTACCTAACGAATGGTAATTGGAGCGGGAGACCGGATTCGAACCGGCGACAGCCTGCTTGGAAGGCAGGAACTCTACCGCTGAGTTACTCCCGCTCGCATTCTAATTATCCATTAATTTTGAGTCTAAATCTAGAGTTTGAGAAACAATATTATGGAAATAAAAAATTGTATACAAAAAATCATTCTGATTATAGTTTTCCAAATTCCTCCCTTAGAATGCTGTACCACACCATTCCTGTGCGAACATTGTGGATTACATGATCACTACGAGAGATTCCCTCACGAGTCATACCCACTTTATCCATCACTTTCCAAGATCTTTCATTTCTAATATCAGCTTGAGCTGAAACCTTTGCCAAACCTAAATCCCTTAATGCCCAACTAAGTACAGCTTTTAGAGCCTCCGGAATTATGCCATTACCCCAATGTTCCCGTTGTAGCGTGTAACCGATTTCGGCAGTTTCATATGATTGATTAACAGTCATTCCTATCGAGCCTACAACTACGCCATCTAGTACGATAACGAAAGAAGGGTTAGTCTCCCAGGAATCAAGAATTTTCTGAGCTATCAACTTTTCTGCATGGCGCTTCATATATGGACTAGGGGGACCGCTTCCGTCCCAAGTTGGGAAACCACCCATCGACACAATATCTTCTACATCCCTAAATTCAAATGGCCTTAATTCTAGCCTGCTCGTACTAAGTGCAACTCCATCAGGAATTATTACCGCCATTGATGCTTGATCCTTTCGTGTATCCAACTATCTTGTGAATATTATTCTTCAAATACCTTCTGGAAACGGCATTATCAATTACTAGACCTCTTTAATTCTGCGCTCAATAATTGATTTAATTTATCTGAATGATTCCTGACAATTTTCGTAGCTTTAAGTATTCTGGTTCGGATTGAACACTCCTCCAATAGACCTTGTTTATCTACTGAATCCACCCGTAGAATATCCCCAATGTAATATGACAAACTCACCGGATCCTTCGGAATATCATTATCACTAGTCCATCCGCCAATCAAGCGTTGAAGGATCTGAATATAATTAGACAAAGCTTCTCTTGCCTCCATAATGTCATCTTGATCAAATTCAGAGTGAGTATCATCATATTTTCCCACGAATGCTTCTAGATATGGCATCGAATGTAAAAGTGATGTGATTTGAAATCTTTTTTCACCAACTACAGTCAGCGACATTCGACCCTCATCTAACTTCTTCAAAGACACTATGCGAGCGACTGTGCCAACACTAAATGGTTCTGCATCTCCTGCAACCTCTCGACCAGATTTAATAAGAACTACACCAAACTTCGAATCATCTTCTAGACAATGCTTAATCATGATTTTGTAACGTTCTTCAAAAATATGTAGTGATAGTTTTGTATATGGAAACAAAACAACATTAAGTGGGAAAAGTCGCAATTTATATGACATAAGACTTACTCTATCTATATATATTGTTTCGCCAGACAACCATGTACAAATTCCATTGACCTAAAGTAAGACATTTCCCTTGACAATACAACTTTGAGATTGCTACCATTCAATTACTTGATGCAATATATATTTATCCCCTTCTTGTACTTCGGAGGATCCCCACATTGTCACACGTCAAGGGACTGATCTGTCGCGGCTGTTCTAAAGAATATCCCGTTGAACCTATCAATGTTTGCGAATTTTGCTTTGGGCCTCTTGAAGTTAGTTACGACTATGCATCAATTGCTAAATCTACGTCCCGCTCAAGTATCCAGGATGGCCCTCTGTCAATGTGGAGATACCACGACTTTCTGCCCGTTGACTTGGAGGAAGCTATCGACATTGGTACAGGATTCACACCACTCGTCAAGGCAAATAATTTAGGCCGAGTTCTAGGACTAGACCACCTATATATAAAAAATGACGCTGTCAACCCAACTTATTCATTTAAAGATAGGCCTGTTTCAGTTACCGCCTCTAAAGCTCTTGAATTTGAATTCGAAGTCCTAGCTTGTGTATCCACGGGGAATTTAATGGGATCAGTCGCGGCGCATGGAGCGCGAGCTGGTATGAAAACAGTCATATTTTACCCATCAAATTTAGAGCAAGGAAAGATTGTAGGAGCTGCTATATACGGTCCAAAAATGGTTGCAGTTAATGGTACTTATGATCAAGTTAACCGATTAGGAAGTGAAATAGCTGACAACAACAGATGGGCATTCGTCAACATTAACCTTCGTCCTTTTTATGCCGAAGGCAGTAAAACACTGGGATACGAAGTAGCAGAACAACTGGGTTGGAAAGCACCAACCCATTGTGTAGTACCAGGTGCTTCGGGAGAATTACATACAAAAATCTGGAAAGGATTAGAAGAAATGGCGGAGGTAGGGCTGATTGATAATCCTAAAACCAAGGTGCACCTTGCACAGGCTGAAGGGTGCTCTCCCATCGTTCAAGCGTTCGAGTCTGCATCCAGAGAAGTCCGACCGGTTAAACCCAACACAATTGCGAAGTCACTAGCTATAGGGAATCCTGCAGCTGGACCATTCTCATTAGAAGTACTCCAGCAAACAAATGGGACCGCAACCGCCGCTGAAGAAGACTCTATTGTTGATGGAATTAAACTACTGGCTGAAACTGAAGGTATATTCACGGAAACAGCTGGTGGTGTAGTTATATCTGGTCTAAAAAATTTGTGTGATAAGGGTGTCATAAAAAGTGACGAAGTTACAGTCGCCTATATAACTGGGAATGGTCTCAAGACACAAGAAGCCATCGCACACGTTCCTGACCAACTGTCTACTGAACCCGACTACGAATCTTGCAAGATAGTGCTTGAAAACACATTTTAATTAGTTAATTCAAAATATACTAACTTACGGAGGATCCATTTCGATGAGCATAACAGTGAGAATTCCTACACCTCTAAGAAAATTAACGAACGGTCAGGACAAAGTATCAGTAGATGGAGATACACTTAGGTCCATAGTAGAAGAACTGGAAAATGAATTCCCCGGTATAAAAGATCGTATTTGTGATGAAAATGGTGAAATAAGAAACTTTGTGAACCTATACGTTAACGGTGAAGATGTTCGCTTCGAAGCAGGCTTAGATACCCCAACGTCATCTGGATCTGAAGTTAGCATAGTACCAGCAGTAGCGGGAGGGAACTAGTCAAAGTACCTTAATCTAAATAGGACCCAAAAGTGTAAGCAAAAACTTCGAATTCTGATGAGTTAGAACTTATCTTAAGTTCATGCCCTTCGAACTCAGGCAAGTTTATTAACCTATACATATCCGCGCTGCTAACTGTCACAAAACTGTTGCCGTCCTCATCGTGCCATACATCTTCACCAGAATGAGATTTACTAACTGGGGAACCATTCATAGTAACTTTAACGTCGTAAGGTTTATTTTCAAAACCCATAACAACATTAACTGTCCTGGCAAAAAAGTTTATAGCCAAATAGTCCTCGTAATTTTCAGTATATCTAGCATGCTTTAAACTCTCTGAAGTGTTTCTCCACAATCCTTGAACATATATGTGGTGATTTAAATATTCCCTTGGAGATTGGTAATCTATATCAATATTGGGTTCACTATAATATTCAACGTGCATGACATAAGGTGCCCCACCTTGCTGTAAAGTAACATAATTTCGGTCAAAGCCAGCATATAATTCCCTTGTCTGACGCTTCATAATATCATTAGACATCCGGGCCAAAGGGTCAATAGTCCTTTCAGACTCTAAATTAGGCTCTATAGACGAAACAGACACACCGATTTCCTCCAACAATGCTCTGATTTGTAATTCAGTCTCTAGATAATCTCCTTCACCAAAGTGAGTGTATCTTATGTATCCATCACCGTCTATGAGGTACTTAGCAGGCCAAAATTGGTTGTTTAGCGCACGCCACGTATCCATATCATTATCAAGAAGAATTGGATATTTAAGATCGTAATTCAAAGTAGCAGAAATAACATTGCTTTCATGTTTTTCGAATTCGAATTCAGGGGAATGCAAACCGATAACTACCAATCCACTTTCAGCATATTTACTGTGCCAATCTCGAAGGTATGGAAGTGTGCGTATACAATTGACACAGGTATAAGTCCAAACATCTATAAGAACAACCTTACCGCGAAGATTTTCCAAGGTAAATGGATCCGAATTGATCCAACCCGCTATACCAGTGAGTTCTGGGGCCATAATTTCATTCCCAGTTCTAGCATCCTCAGAATTGTTTCTTAATTCGACATCTGAATTAAGGTTATCTGCGAACGAGTCGGATTGGCTTCCTGTATCAGAATTAATACTAGTACAAGAAATTACCAACAACAAAACTAGGGCAGAAAGTGACAATAGAGTATGATCTCTCGAAGCCAAGGCATATCCTTTTACCACCAACTAAATCACCATCTCATATACCAACACAATATGATTTAATTCTTAAAAAATGGAATTTTTTGTAACGTATCTATAACTCCGAAAAAAACATATCTGGACTATATAAATCATGGTTAAAAAATCAGCGACGCCCTAACTTGTCTAAAAGTACCCAAGCTCCAGGAAGAATTAAAGCCGCTGCCATTAATTTTACTGCGTCTCCTCCTATGAATGGATACAACCCCCCCCTAAGTGCCATGTCAACAACGTTGGTGCCACCTTGAGACTCAAAAAAACTGTACAACCCATCATTAGTAGCGATTTTCAAAGCCAGCCATGGTAAACCAAAAACATATATGACTATATTGCCTGCCAACATTGCTAATGGGAATGTCGACTTTCTATCCCAACCTTTTTCCGCAAGTAATCCAACAACATAAGAAGCCACAACGAAGCCAACTATGTATCCACCGGAGGTCAAATCCCAAACCATACCTTCAGTCCCGGACCAAGGCAAAATAAAATGTAAGACCTGACTGTCAGCAACAATGCTAGAGCTAGGTGCAAACACTGGCAATATCATACTCCCAATAAGTAAATACAACAGCATGCTCAAACTTCCACGTTTACTTCCCAAAACTCCCCCAGTTAGTAAAACCCCGAAAGTCTGACCTGTTATTGGTACAGTAGTAGTTGGAATCTTGATAATAATTTGTGCACACAGTGCCACAAGCAGTGCAAAAGAAACAATCAGGGCAGCATCAACCGCCAACCTACTTGTAAAAGAATTCGCTCTTAAATCAGGTAGTATCGCATCCACAAGCACTCTTGGATTAGCTGTAGCTTGCATCCAACTTACCTCCAATTACATATAATTGACCAATTAGACAGAACCGATCAGGTTTCCTTTTGACATATTAAAATGAGTGAAAGATGTAAATTAAAGTTCAGAGTGTTTGTCAGCAGGGGTATATATTGACCCCTCTGGAAACTTGGGAGCACCGCGTAATCTAGTGAATTTAGACAAGAAAGGCTTGGCAACAAGAGCTGTAAATGCTACACCAGCCAAAATGGCTATAGGTGTAATTTTAAGTAAATCTCTACGGCTTATATCTTTGCTGGTAAAAGACGATTTGAAATGCAACGCAATTTTCTCCTAAACCACGAGCTGTAGGCACCTTTAATGAAAAGATCCATTCCACACACCAGACATTATACTTTAGCACGATTACAGGCGCAATTTAGTAACAAATTTAACTGTATCACCACTGGAATGCTATAATCATTCCCTGCACAAAATAGCATTTGCATATGTTTGCATAAAGATGAATAAAAGGAGAAGAAATGCTACTGCCCACTACGGTTATAGGAAGCCATGCAACACCCAGTTGGCTGTGGACTGCGATAGATGAAATAGATAAGGGTAATTACGGAGAAACGGATATAAATGAGACGTTTGACGATGCTGTAAATGCAGCGATCTTAGACCAGGAAAGAGCTGGTATAGATATAATAAGTGATGGAGAGATGAGACGTTGGTATTTTGTCCAAAGTTTTTACCGGCGAATGTCAGGGCTAACTGAGAGAGAGCCCACTCGCAAAATAGGTCTATACGGCTATGACAGTCCTCCACGATACATTGCTTCCGAAAAAGTCACAGTACCAGATGGGCTAGGTATATTGAATGAATTCGAATACGCTAAAGAACAAACAAAATTACCAATTAAAGTCACGTCACCAGGACCATTAACCCTCACGATACACATAAGGCCGGATCAAGCATACAAAAATAGACTAGACTTAGCTTGGGAATTTGCAGGTGTAATCAACTCAGAATTGAAATCTCTGGTTAAGGCTGGTGCGAACTACATCCAAATTGACGAGCCGTCATTTGCCATCGTTCCCGGGGAACTCGATGACTGGATCAGTCTTTACAATGCTACCGTGGAAGGAGTAGATGCCAAATTAGCTCTACACGTATGCTTCGGCAACCTTAGTAGCCGTGCACGAGGTAAACGAACTTACAAATGGATGTTTCCCAAACTACTTGAAGCTAGAGTCGATGAGTTTGTATTGGAATATGCGAATCGTGAAATGAGCGAAAAAGACCTATGGTCGGAGTTTGACATAAAACAAAATCTTGGTGCCGGAGTAGTTGATGTCAAATCTTTCTACCAAGAAACACCCGAAGATATTGCTGAAAGAATCAGATCACTGTTAGAACATGTGCCAGCAGAAAAACTTAAAATAAATCCTGATTGCGGCTTCTTTCAACTACCAAGATGGATTACCTACCTCAAGCTTAAAAATATGGTAGAAGGCACCAAAATTGTGCGACGCGAACTCGGAGGATAATTATCGTTAGCTACCTACCAATCTTTTTAGCTAACGAACCTCCTTTTTCATTACAAAAGTTGTATATAGTTGAGATGTCAAACCCCATGCAAAAGTGCTTAACACCGAGACGTATGTATCTGTCTGCTTCTCTCCAGTCCTTTATCACTACTCGAGGAGCTACACCTAACCTTATGGCAGTTTCTATCATATAATCCTCTGCCTCAACAACTTCTGGGTCTGAATTCTGACCCGATTTACCAATAGTTATAGAATAATCCGAGGAACCAAACTGGACCATGTCCACACCTTGAACTGAAAGGATTTTTTCCAAGTTATCAACAGCTTCTTTTTTCTCAATCATTAGAACAACGACCCCATCCACCGTGTTCTTTATGTGATAACTAGTCTCGCTATAAATGCCACCTAATCCTTGAGGAACGTATCCGACGTCTCTCCCTCCACCTAAACCGACTCTACCTTCAAAATCTGGTGTGGCAGGGCTCATTGATATCACAGCATCAGTGGCGTCTTTAACATTCCTGATATCTGAGAAAAGGACATTTTGTATGCCCGAAATCACAGATCTGCTAGCGAGATAAGCCCGAGGTTCTTGGTCAATTTTAATCATTGACGTCATATGGTCAAACGTATCTACTGTTCTAGCAAAATCTTCTAAAGTGTGTAGATTGTACGGAGCATATTGTCCAGAAAATTCAATGTAATCAAACGAGCCACTGTGCCCTATAACTTCTACCATACCTGGCCACATTACAAACGACATGGTGCCTATGGTGGGCTTATCTCCCTTTAAACGCTCTCTTAAAACATTCTTCGTTTTCAATTAGCCTAAGCCTCAACCACTAGAATATACAAGATTATAACTTTAAAAAGACATTCTACATCAACAATATCGAATTCGTGACTTGACAAGTCATCGCTACGATAATAGTTTGATTCATAGTAAGGCATAACACAGTTATTAAACAGTTTGCGGTTCGGAGATTGTAATGACCCCAGACTCTGAAATGATTATACCCAGAGACGTCAGAATGCGTGCTCGTAGCGGACATCATACTACTATAACAGCTGGCCTAGTCCCTGGATACGTACAAACAAATCTAGCTATACTCCCAAGAGAATTAGCCTTCGACTTCTTGCTGTTCTGCCAGCGAAATCCCAAACCGTGTCCATTAATTGAAGTTGTAGAATCGGGTTTATCAGAGCCAATAGTAACAGCACCTGGATCTGACATACGTACTGATGCACCTAAATACAGAGTGTTCCGTGACGGTGAAATAGAATCTGAAGTCCAAGACATACTGTCCATATGGAACGACAAAATGGTTTCTTTCTTATTAGGCTGCAGTTTTACTTTTGAAGCAGCACTTATAGACGCTGGGATACCTATTAGACATATAGATACCGAAACCAACGTTCCTATGTTTATAACAAATATAGAAACCAATCCTGCAGGACCATTTTCAGGCCCCATGGTAGTAACAATGAGACCTATACAGCAAGATAAAGTGGTAAGAGCAATCCAGGTGTCATCCAGATTTCCTGGAGTGCACGGAGCACCCATCCACTTTGGTAATCCAGCAATTATAGGTATAAATGATCTCGATAAACCAGATATGGGTGATCCAGTTGAAATAAAGGATGGAGAAATACCAGTGTTCTGGGCATGCGGCGTCACGCCGCAAGCCGTAGCTATTCGTTCTAAACCATCTATTATGATTACTCATTCGCCGGGCCACATGTTCATTACCGACCTAAAGGATGAAGACCTTGCCGTCATATGAATCGTACGCCTACGAGATTTTTGTGTATCAGAAGGTGAAATATTGCCTGTTCAAAACCAACCTATTGAAGAAATAATCCTATCCAATGACCGTCGGGGAATATCTTTACTCAAGAATTTCCTCAAGAGTAGATATTGTGAACGAGCTGCTCTTCGAGTGTTGAATAGCCCAGGTAGAGTGATAATAACTACAGGCTTTTTCATTCTGTCAGCGAAAGCCCCTGAAACTGATGGTCCCCCAGGTGCAGTCGTAATAGGTAAAGCCATGGAATCTATTGGATTCAAGGTAACATATGTAACTGACCAATATTGTTCAAATATATTAAAGTCACTTGCGGGATCAGAAGCAGAAGTAATAAATTTTCCAATTGAAAATCATGATTCGAGCAGAAAGCGTGCTGAAGATCTCATTAACCGTATAAAACCCACTATTACGGTCTCCGTGGAAAGATGCGGTTTTGACAAAAATGGTCGATATCTAAATATGCATAACAAAGACATCTCCGACTACACTGCAAAATTAGATTACCTGTTCATAGGGCAGGAAAACACCGTTGGGATAGGTGACGGAGGAAACGAAATTGGCATGGGAAATTTAGAATCTCATCTACTAAACTACCCTTCATTAATTAAATCCCCTTCTACCACCACAACTACAGAGTTAATTATTAGTAGCGTGTCCAATTGGGGAGCCTACGGATTAGTTGCTGCAATGTCTCAAATAATTAACAAAAATCTACTCTTACCAGCCGAAGGCGAGCAGGCTTTAGTCAGAATGGCTTGTGAAATGGGAGCTGTAGATTCCATGAGCCTAAAACCTGAACCAAAAGTAGATGGATTCAACGCTGAAGATAGTGCATCGATTCTTGAATCACTCCACGAATTACTAAATATTAGCTAATCTATTCCATACGAGTGAATTAATCTAATCTGCCTTGATAGTTCACTCGTACAGTAATTCTCTCTGAAAATACACATAAAAAGCTTTGCGTTACTTGGCCTTTAGAGACTAACGTTCCCAAAAGCCTCAACTTACTATCTCATGCTATTATTGCTCCACGACACACAGATTGGAGAATCAATCCCATGGCTAAATTGACTGGTTCAATCGTTGACAGGACTACCGGTAACCTTATCGAATCTCGAGTCCAAGTACTTCAATCAGATGGATTATTTGCATACCCCAAAGACGCACTCCAAAAAATAGGACCCGGGTTACCCTTCTTTTATTCTAACGGAAAATTCGAAATAGACGTGCAAAGAGGCCCAGCAAAAATACTGGTTGAGCGAGGCACCGAATATACTCCTGCAGAACTAGTGTTAGAAATTCCATCAACTGGAATAACGTCTGTTGACATAGAGATGGATCGTTGGTCGAAGCTTGGAGATGAAGGATGGCATCCTGGAAACACTCACATTCACTACCAGGTAGAGGAAACGAGACCAGATGAACGCCTCCAATTGGACCCTAGGGTAGAGGATTTACGTATGACCGCAATCAGTATCCTAAAAAGATGGGATCTTGAATATGCCTCTAATAAATATCCTCCCGGGATGCTAACTGAATTTTCCTCCACAAACCACTATGTCCAATGCGGAGAAGAAAACCGACATAACATCGGTGGTAGTCACGACACTGGATATGGACACATCATGTTGCTGAATATCAGAAACATAGTAGAGCCGGTTAGCAGAGGGTTGCTAGTAGACAAATTTGACCCAGACTACCCCCCTCTAAGCTATGCTTGTGACGACACACACCGTCAAGGAGGAATTGTGATCTGGTGTCATAATGGCTCCGGTCTGGAAGCACCTGTTGCGGCTGCCCTAGGGAAACTCGACGCCTTCAACTTATTTGATCCCCACTGGATGGATCCTGAATACGATATATACTACCTAATGCTTAATGCTGGAATAAAACTACCGGCATCCACAGGTTCAGATTGGTACATAAGTAGCGCCAATAGAGTGTATGCTAACACAGGGGAAACCTTTGAATATGATAGCTGGCTACAAGCTCTTGTGTCTGGCAAAACATTTATAACTAACGGCCCTTCACTCACCTTGTCAGTAGATGGTCAATCCCTTGGATCTCAAGTGGAAATTTCACCGGGGAAATCTGTGAATATTTCATCTTCCTGGGAATCTCACTACCCAATATCAAAAGTGGAAATCTTGTATAACGGCCGTGTTGTCTCAGCTAAACATTTTAGCAGTGGATCAAAAAAAGGAAGTATAGAAACAGGTCTTGAAACTCCTGCAAACGGTTGGATAGCTGCTCGATTATCAAGCAACGTACGGGATAGTTTTTTCCAACCAATTTTTGCACACACTAGCCCCATTTATATCTATACTGGAACAGATAGTATAGAAAAAAAAGAAGCAGCCAGATGGTTCGACGCATCAATTGAATCTTCTCTAGAATGGGTAGGGACCAAAGGCAAATTTTATTCTGACAGGCAACGCAAGGAGGTCAAAGACCTTTTTCGTGAAGGTCAAAAAGTATACCAATCCATGCTATAACCCTCTCAACTAACAATAGGCCAGAGGTGTTATTAACATGAGAAAATCAACTCTGTATGATGTTAGAACTGTAGAATTTCCACATATTGGGATGCAAATCCCGAATGTGCGACTCTTACCAGTAAAGTCTTGAATCATAGAATCAGATAGTTAATTTCCAACTTTCATTAAAGGATACCAGGCTATTGATTGAACGCAACCTGATATACGCACCAAACAAGCAACTGCTACTAAATCCTAATAACATCGGTCTAGATTTCGAAGATGTCAGGATAAATACTTCTGACGGATTGTCGCTTCATGGTTGGTACATACCAGGTCCAAATAAATTAACATTAGTATGGTTCCACGGGAATTCCGGGAATATCTCAACTAGATTGGATTTGATAGGCGATGTACGAAAGAATCTTGGTTACAATATATTCATATTTGACTACCGAGGCTACGGTCTAAGCAGTGGAGATACCTCAGAAGAAGGAACATATTCAGACAGTGATGCTGTGATGTCGTATCTACTATCGAGTAAGGATTTGGACCCCTCACAGACGGTCCTTTGGGGACATTCTCTTGGATGTGCAATAGCTACTAAAGTAGCAACAAAATACCCGATACGGACCTTAATCTTACAGTCAGGATTCACTTCCATACCTGCAATGTCATCCCACAAATATCCCTTCCTCCCAGGAATAGGACTACTCACAAGAATATTGTTTAAAACCAAGTATGACATATTGTCAGAGTTAGGTAGTGTACAGGTACCGATACTCGTAATACATGGGGACCAAGATTCCGTAGTACCACATTTTATGGGTGAAACAATATTTAGTCATGCGAGATCTCCAAAGAGGTTCTACTCCGTCAAAGGAGCAGGACATAACGACATACACGTTACTGGAGGATCGGATTATTACAAAGTTTTATATGATTTTATAGAAAATCCCCGAAAAACATAACAATAATAATATATTGATACTATTCACCGGAGGAAAAGTTCATGAGCTTCAGCTTACTTATACTTACTGAAGGAATCAGTGATTTGGGATATGAGTCTCTAATAGATGAGTGGCCATCAAAACTAAAGTCTCTTATACCTGGTATAGAAGTGCATCTTATTGACAACGTTAAGGACGCAGAACCAATCATAGAACACGTAGATGCAGCCTTCGGTTATATAGGTCCCAATTTATTTGGGAAAGCTACTAATTTGAAGTGGATACAAGGCCCACAAGCCGGACCCAAAGCTGGTTTCTATCACAAACCCATGATGGACAGTCAAGTTGTAGTAACGAACGTAAGAGGTATATTTAACGATCATATAAGTACCCACATCATGTCCTACGTTTTGGCTTTCTCAAGGAGCCTAAATATCTACATATCTGGACAACCCAATAAGGAGTGGAAATCTGCTCAACCAACAAGACACCTTCCAGAATGTACAGCCCTAATTGTCGGCGTTGGAGGGATCGGTAGTGAAACAGCTAAACGGTGTACCTCTTTCGGCATGACTGTATTGGGTATAGATGCGCGCATGAAAACGCCCCCGGCTGGAGTCAAAGAACTACATCGCCCCGAATCGCTCAACAACCTATTACCTCAAGCTGACTTCGTAATCGTAACAGTACCTGAAACGCCAAGTACTCAAGGGTTATTCACAAAAAAAGAGTTCCAGTTAATGAAATCTAGTTCATATTTCATAAACATAGGACGTGGTGCAACCGTATCACTGGATCACCTCACGGATGCACTTAATCATGGAGAGATATCAGGGGCAGCCTTAGATGTATTTGAAATTGAACCGCTACCAAATAATCACCCCCTGTGGTCCATGCCTAACGTCATTATCACCCCCCATATTGCGGGATCAGGACCGTATCTAGATCAGAGACGAGAAGAATTATTCTTGGATAACTGCTTACGCTTCAGCCAAGGAAAAATGTTGAGAAACATAGTGGATAAAAAAAACTGGTTCTGAGAACAACTCTCACTCAACTTTTTACTACGGTTCAATGACCGTAATGTACTGATTAACACCAACATCAGAA
>CEUS01021798.1_pt1 | contig 18556 bp, 17 predicted proteins | sample 427031 | NCBI WGS metagenome assembly CEUS01 (sample SAMEA2622837, study PRJEB7988) | marine metagenome | biome: marine biome (ENVO:00000447); feature: marine epipelagic mixed layer (ENVO:xxxxxxxxx); material: "saline water (ENVO:00002010), including plankton (ENVO:xxxxxxxx)" | depth 140 m | reverse complement strand
TTACGTCTGGTGAAGTATTTGGGTCGGCCTCGTCTCTGCCCTCCTCCCCTACTACTATCAGCATTATCCTGCATACTCACAATCAAAGCTCCTTCTTGATTAGCTATTCACGTAACCACAACGCTACCATGGCAAATCTTCCCCTTCAGAGGTTTGGGGTTGAGTGATTTCATTGGTTTGAGGTTGAGTGATTTCATTTCTTGAGGTATCTTCAGGTGTGGCACGATCAAGAAACCTAACCTCATTTGCCACTATTTCATTCCTGAACCTCATCTGACCATCGTTCCCGGTCCAAGAATCACTTTTTAGACGACCCTCAGCATATATTTTCATACCCTTTGTAACGTATTGGTTACACTGCTCTGCTAGCTTATTCCACGCGGTGATCGTAAACCACTCCGTCTCTTCACGCTGTTCACCTTCCGAAGTAGTATATCTTCGGTTGGTGGCGAGACGGAAAGACGTTACGGGGTTCCCGTTGGGTGTATACCTCATCTCTGGGTCAGTTCCAACATTCCCAATAACTAAAATCTTGTTTAGAGTCATATTTATACCAAAATACCGCTCGAATTATCTAACTCTCAGGATTATCCTGTGTTTCCATCTTTGTTACTAGGAAACGGATAACATCCTCAGATATGTTAAGGGTTCGGTTGATTTCTTTGAGGGCATCAGGCTCAGAGGAAAACCTGGTCAAAACGTAATTGCCTTGCCTATGGGTTTCTATTGGATATGCTAATCGTCTGAGACCCCACACGTCATTGGTTCCAACAGAACCTTTATTAGAGGTAATTAGTCCATTAATCCGTTCCACCACGGATTTTATTTCATCCTCAGTAGCCTCAGGGCTGAGGATCATGACTAGTTCATATTCACGGGCTTTTTCTACTACCAAATTTCTCCGCCGATCATCTTCATTGCGTGCAGTCATATTGTAGCATGGCCAGTATTGGAGTGCCACAAATATCAACTTGTACAGGATTGGAAAGCTATCAATAATGATGGCCGAAAACTTCAAGCTTGATATAATGGTGATGTTTAGATACGTTTTATTTCATGGCATAGTGATTTGCGCCGTCAGGGGGCACTAGTTTGTCTGTAGTGAGATTCCTGCTCTTTTGTATAGATACGACCAATGAATTCCTAAGTAGAAATTGTCCATTTATAGCTGGTGCTATAGCTTTTTATACACTTTTCTCTCTATTCCCATTGATTCTTGGAATAGTGTCAGTGTTAAGTTTCTTTGGACCTAATTCTCAGGAAGAACAGGCCAAACTAGTAGAGAGTATAGCCGCGGTGTTGCCTGTATCGAGTGATTACATTGGTCAGCAGATTCAGTCAGTAGTGAGAACCAGAGCTATTACGGGGATGTTTAGTTTTCTAGCTTTAGTCTGGGCATCTAGTACTGCATTTGGGGCCATCAGAAAAGGGATTAATGCAGCTTGGGGCATTCGAAAAACTCGCCCATATTTGAAAGAGCGGCTGATTGACATCGCCTTGGTATTTGGTGCAGGGATAGTAGTTCTTGTAATACTGTTTAGCACGGCAGCTATAGGAGTTCTGAGGGAAGTGGTACAGGCACTTGATCCACAGGTGGAAGGGATTAACCCTGGTATTTGGCAATGGCTCAGTGGATTAATCACTCCTATAATTTCCTTTATAACTTTTGTGGTTCTATACGTTTTTATCCCCAACACGGGCGTGAAATTCAGGGATGCTTGGCCTGGGGCATTGGTAGCTTCCGTAGCTTTTTACGCTGCAAACTGGGGATTTGTATGGTACGTTACGACTTATGGACCTACAACATATAACTTACTGTACGGTTCCATCGGTGGTGTCGTTGCTCTGCTGACGTGGGCCTATTTATCATCTATAATCGTTTTACTAGGAGCTTTGATAACATCAAAATATACGTCGTATTCTGCGGGTATAAAGGATGGGCCGGATAGGTTATATCTCCTTTGGACTGGATTCACTCGTGTGAGGCTAAGGGTTGTGGAATCATCTGAAATGGCTTAGAAAAAAAAGCCTGACGGGGTACTCCCTCGCTATTGTTGTACAAATTGTTTTGACTGCTGGAGCTTGCGGCGAGGTCGTCTTAGAGCCAGCGGTAACGACAGACCTTTCCCCTGTCCCAACCGTTGAGATTGAGTCTACTATTACGGTGGTAGAGGACAACTCCCAGATTAATGATACCCAACCGCGGCAATCACTTGCAGTGTCAGATACCCTACCGTCTATAGCTGATGTGGTGGAAGATGCCAGTCCGTGGGTAGTTTCGATAACCACGGAGTCGTTTGTGAGAGGATTTTTTCTAGATTATAAGAACCAAGAATCAGGTTCAGGTATCGTAGTTAGGCCAGATGGATATATTGTTACAAATCACCATGTCATTCAAAGTTCAACAGATATTAAAGTTCACCTCCCGTCTGGCGATACATACCCTGCATCGTTGGTGGGAGTAGATGATGTAACAGATTTGGCGGTATTGAAAATTGACGCAAATGGCCTAAAGTCTGCAAACTTTGGAGCTTCAGACGATTTAAGAGTTGGGGACTGGGTTGTAACTATAGGTAACGCTTTGGCACTCAAGGGTGGCCCAACTGTAACCCTGGGGATTGTGAGTGGATTGGATAGAACTATTAGTACCGACGAAGGACGTAGACAATTTTACGATTTAATTCAGACAGATGCAGCAATCAATACCGGTAATAGCGGTGGCCCACTTGTTAATATGGCCGGAGACGTTGTTGGCGTTAACCAAGCACGTTTGCCTCAGGCTCAGGGTGTAGGATTTGCAATAGGATCAGATGTTGCTGTACCAATAATACAAGGATTGATAAAAACTGGTCGAATTTCGCGCCCAATGATTGGTTTCCTTGGTCAGGATATAACCTCAGCTAATGCGGATGCTTTGAATCTAGATTTCAGCGAAGGGGTTATAGTAACTGTGATATCGAAGAGTGGTCCAGCTTACCAGTCAGGAGTACGAGCAGGTGACGTTTTGACCAAAATTGACAGTATGCCTATTGCAGATGTTGAAGAATGGCTAAAACTCCTATGGTCTTATGATGTGGGCAGCAATGTGGACATAGAGCTATTTAGGAACGGGGAAATAATCAACACAACTGTTCAATTAGGTGAACGGGGGTCTTGAGATATATACCATACAGGTTTATATGATCTAACGTTTTACACCTAAAGTGATACTAAGTCCGTCTAACCGATGGTTTTCAGTGTAAGACGATTCTGGAGGGTTCCCTTCGATCAATTTCACAGATAATGTTTCCTGTCTTAGGTATTCATTATGCGCTGAAATCACATCTTTTAGTTGCGAGTCACACTCGTAATAAGTTGTTATTTGATCAGCAATATCGAATTCGGCCGAACGTCTCATATTTTGAATTTTGTGTACTAACTCTCGTGCCATGCCTTCCGAAGCTAGTTCGATTCCAATATCTGTAGTAATAGCTACGGTGTATCCTGCATCTCGGGAAACTGACAATCCTGGTTTGTCGATTGAAGTAAAATTGACGTCTCCATGGCTCAATTCAAAATTTCCGATTAGTATCTTACAATTGGGATCCAATTCCGAATCTTTTCTGTCTGGGTATTTTCGAGTTTGTTGGAATATATCTTCAGGATTCTCTTTTAACAAAGCTTCTTTCAGATCGCTTAATTTGTTGCCAAATTTGGGCCCAACGGAAGACATATTTAGTTGGACAGATCTTGTAGAAAAATCCATCTCATCTCTTACTACAGACAATTTTTTCACATTGAGTTCTTCAAGTATCTGTGGCGTAATAATTTCCAAATCATCTTTTTCTTCCAAAACGGGTAATGCAACATATAGTTCCTGTAGAGGTTGTCTAACCTTAATCCCTGCTTGACTTCTAGCAGCACGACCTATGCTGCAAATACGCATACCTAACCTAGTAGATGCGGATAGATCGGTGTCTATACAATAAAGATCAGGTACAGGATATGATTCAAGATGAACGCTTTCTTGACCAATGTCGAATGATCGAACCAGATTTTGATACATGGATTCCGTTGTATACGGAAGGAACGGTGCTAATAATTTTGTCAGTGTGGTCAGGCAATTATACAGTGTGTTGTATGCAGCTAGCTTGTCCCTATCAACATCTCCTTGATTAGGACCAGCCGTTCCACTTTTCCAGAAACGCCTTCTGCTTCTACGAACATACCAATTAGATAGAAATTCTACAAACTGCTCCATTTTACGGCATGCGTTGGCCGGATCATATTTTTCAAGGGACTCTGTAACAGCTACGATTAATTCGTTTAATTCGGACGTTATCCAACGATCCAGTTCTGGCCGATCTTCAAGGGGGATAGAATTAGTTAGAGTAGGATTGAATTCGTCTATATTTGCGTACGTTACGAAGAACGAATAAACGTTCCAGAGGGGTATGATGAATCTACGACGTGATTCATCAGCAATTCCCAACCCGAAGTTGAGATTTGCGGCAGGATTGTGGTTGATGTACACCCACCGCATAGCATCTACGCCCATTTGGTCGGCTGCATCTTCGAACCAAATTGCATTACCCTTGCTTTTGTGCATCTCATCGCCGTTTTCGTCACGCATCAAGGCATAGCTGAACACTGTACGGAAAGGTTCAGAATTTTCAAGAGCTGTACTCATAGTTAATAATGAGTAGAACCAGTTGCGAAATTGCCCAGGGAAACTCTCTGATATAAGGTCAGCAGGGAACCAATCTTTCCAGTAACCATGGTCATTGCGGTATCCGAGGGTTGAAAAAGAAACTATTCCTGCATCTAGCCAAGGATTTCCTACATCCAGAATCCGTGAGACTTTTTCTCCACATTTTTCGCATTCGATTTTTATCGAATCTATCCAAGGTCTATGTGGTGATTGGCCTTTTAATTTTTCCCACCCTTCTACTGCACGTCTCTCCAACTCTTGTTCACTGCCGATGACGTCAAAATGGCCACAATCACATTTGAAAATTGGTAATGCTAATCCCCAATACCGTTTTTTGGAGATCATCCAATCATCCATGTTATTTAACCAATCTAGTTCTCGTTGTAGACCGAATCCTGGAACCCAATTAGCCTTTCGTGTAACTTTCGCAATCTGGCTTCTGAGTGCATCCATTGAAATAAACCATTCGTTTACAAGCCTAAAGACAAGTTCAGTGTTACATCTCCAGCATACTGGATATCGATGTTTGTATTTTTCCAACCGGTAAAAAATGCCCTTTTGTTTTAGGCTTTTGTAAATCAATTCGTTTACTTCAAATACACTTTTACCTGTCAGCCAGTCGAATCCATCTACAAACATTCCTGATTCATCTAAGGGAGCTATGACAGTTATTCCTTTTGATTTACTTATCTCGAAATCTTCCTCGCCTGCTCCAGGCGCTGCATGGACGATCCCTGTTCCCTCCGATTCGCTCACGGTGTCACTAGTTACTACGGTATGCTTAACACCTTGTTGGATGGGTAGCTCATCGAAAGGACCGTGGTATTCGATTCCCTCTAATGACCTACCAGGGATTTCAGATAATACGGTGTATTCTCCCCCGAGTTCACTTAATCGAGAACTCATAAGATAGAATATCTCTTTATCTTTGGTTTCGACCTTAGAATACATTAGGTCTGGGTGCACGTAGGCAAACGTGTTACTAGTAAGAGTCCAAGGTGTAGTTGTCCAGATTAGTAATGACTCATTTTCTTTGTCTACAATGGGGAATTTCACATATAGCCCGGGATGAACAATCTCTTGGTACCCTTCTGTGACTATCTCGTGTTGGGAAAGTCCTGTGCCACAGCGTGGACACCATGGCATTACATCTGTTCCTTCATATACCCAACCATTTTCGTAACACACTTTCAAGAAGTGCCAAATCGTGTAGTTGTTTTCGTCAGACATTGTATGGTAAGAATTATCCCAGTCCATCCAGTAAGCTAGTCTGATAGATTGATTTGTTTGAATTTCAGCAAACCGTAGGACTCTATCTTTGCACAGGTTTACAAACTTATCGATTCCAAATTTTTCTATATCACGTTTAGAATTAAGGCCGAGTTCCTTTTCTACTTCAACTTCTATCCACAAACCCTGACCGTCAAATCCATTTTGGTAACGTTGTTTAAAGCCTTGCATCGTTTTGAAGCGTTGGAACAAATCCTTGTATGTGCGCCCCCATCCATGATGCACTCCCATTGGGTTGTTAGCTGTAATTGGACCATCTATGAATGAAAATCGTTGAGATGATTTATCATTCTTGAGTATGTATTTTTTTACAATATGGTTATCTTCCCACCATTTCAGTATGTCCTTCTCCATCATGACAAAATCGATCTTGGAATTTACAATGTCGAACGATTTTTCATCCATTTCTCATGCCTTTCAAATAGTAAAAACACAAAATCCGTCCCTGTCCTAAGGGACGGATTTTTGAATCCGCGGTACCACCCTGATTCCCCGAAACGAATCGAGACACTCTATGATAATTGTAATACTAAATCACGATCTGTCCATTTAACGTTGGACTATTCCGGCGAAACTTACTCTAATTCGGCTCGCGGCTCAGGAGTGATTTTCGTAGGTTCATAACGTATCTGCTCTCACCATTTAAGATAAAAATCATTTGATCTAACCAGACTCGCTGAACGCACTTGCCAACTACTCTTCTCCGTCACGGCCTGTGAAGAAAGAGTAGTGGAATCATGTTTGTAGTGTCAAGGACTTATATGTTTATATCAGCTTGAGAAGCTAAGAATGCTGACGTATACTTCTGTTATCAAACGTTATGTTGTTTAGTTAATTTCAGGTACGAGAATTAGGAACGTTGCTTAGGAAATGACGGAGGTTGATAAATGCAATTAGGCTATTTCACGATGCCCATGCACCCGCCTGGTTCAGATATTACGAAGACTCTTCATGATGACCTTGATCAAATAGTTTTTCTGGACAAACTTGGATTCACAGAAGCGTGGATAGGCGAGCATTTTACAGCCGAATGGGAAAATATATCGGCTCCGGATCAATTTATAGCTATGGCATTGGGTCGAACAGAAAACATCATTTTAGGTACAGGAGTTTCGTGCCTGCCTAATCACAACCCATTTGTATTGGCTCATAGGATCGCTCAGCTTGACCATCTTGCGAAAGGTAGATTTAGGTGGGGTGTAGGGTCTGGCGGATTCCCAGGTGATTTAGATGTATTCGGATACGATCCAGCGGGTAGCGAACATCGTAAGATGACAGCGATAACTCTGGATACTATTATAGGCTTGTGGCGTGACCCGAAACCAGGTCTCTATGAAACAGAATGGTGGCGATTCACAGTCCCTGAAATAGTTGAAGATTATGGTCAAAGATTTCACATAAAGCCTTATCAGTTACCTCACCCTCCAATAGGAGTTGCAGGTGTGTCCCCAAATTCTGAAACGCTCCGGATGGCAGGTGAACGTGGATTCATTCCGATGAGTATAAACACTGCTCCACATACGTTAATTAAGGGACATTGGGATGCAGTAATGGAGGGTGCGGGCAGGAACGGATCTACCGCGGATAGGTCTATGTGGCGCATAGCACGCGATATCTACGTTGCAGATACAAATCAACAGGCTCGAGAAGATGCTATTAATGGGACTTTAGGCAGAGATTGGGAAGGATATTTCCTAAAACTTCTTTCTAGAGCTAAAGTGCTTGATCATACAAAAATAGATCCAGATATGCCGGATTCGGATGTCACATTAGAGTATCTTTTGGACAATATATGGATAGTAGGTACTCCAGACGAAGTAGCATCCAAGCTAAGAGATATTTATGATTATGTTGGGGGATTTGGCACATTGCTAGCTATGGGACACGAGTGGGATCCGAAGGAAAAATGGGAGCATTCGATGGAGCTTCTCGCGAACGAGGTGTTGCCACAATTATCTGATCTGGATTAATTCTTATAGCTATTTATAGTGGTGTAACTGCATAATTCCGGAGGTACAATGCAGCCTGGAGAGATAGTGGTTGCCCGACTCGCCAAAGGTATAAAAGTAGTTAGATTTCTAGGTGGTGATGAATTTAGTGTAGAACTCGCGGTTGGTAGGAATAAAGTTGCAAAATTACCAATTAGTCGAGTCTTATTAAGCACCGGAATTCTTGATTTAAAAGGTGCCATCGTAGAAGAATTTTCCATGGAATGCTCTAAGGAATCAATAAAAATAGACATTTCTCGGGCATGGGAACTGATTCAAGGAGACTTTACCCCCCGTGATATCCATCACATAGCCAATTTATATTGGGATTATGAAATCACAGCGGTTAGGTTGGTAAGTCTCTTAATTCACCTAGAGTCTGGAACTGATCATTTTGTTGCGTCGAATGAAGGCTATGTCCCCAGAACTTCAGAGGAAATATTGGAGATATGTAATCGTAAAAAGGAAGATGAACAAAATGCCCAAGCTGAATTGATATTCATGGAGAATTTGAATAAAGGAATAATACCAGAAACACTTTCTGGCACAGAACTTTCTTTCTTGGATGACTTAAGAGGATATGCTGTGTTCGGTGAGGACTATCATGGATGTGAGATGGCGAAACACCTACTTAAGCTGAGGGGTAATGCCGAGGATGATTCCCGTAAAAACGCGTTTGATTTACTTGTGTCAGTAGGAATATTTTCAAGAGATGAGCACCTTGAGCTTCATAGATCAGGAATACCGTGTGATTTTCCTATTGAAGTATTAGCGGAAACCTCAACGATCAAAATACATAATGTTGTGGGTAGCAATTCTAGAAGAGATTTAACACACTTGCCTACTGTTACTATAGACGATTTTGGAACTATGGATCGAGATGATGCTATTTCGTTCGAAAGAGTTGGGGCAGAGTACGAAGAGGGATATGTTGTAGGTATTCATATTACAGATGTGAGCTCAATTATTCCCAAAGGATCTCCGATGGATTTAGAGGCATCCCGTAGGATATCTACGCTTTATCTGCCAGAAGGAACGGTCGGTATGCTGCCGGAACGAGTTTCTAATAAGATGGCTGGATTCAACGTAGGGAAAGAGTGTCCGGCCCTCAGTGTTTTAGTGGAATTTTCGCAAGATAAAGTTATGTCAGGATGGGAAGTTGTCCCTTCGATAGTAGAAATTGACGAATCATTTTCATATGAAAGTTCAGATACTGCTCTGAATGACCAAAGGAATATTTGGTATGTAGCCCTCTCTAACTTGGAAAAAATATCTAAAGTGCTTAGGGCTAGACGAGAGCATTCTGGAGCTTTAAAAATTGAACGATCTGAGATGAAAGTGATGGTAAATCAAGATAAAAAGATTCAAGTGAGTAAATCACTCAGGTCAGGTAGATCAAGGAAACTTGTAGAGGAGTTGATGGTGCTGTTTAATTCTATTTTGGCCTCTTTCTCAGTTAACGAAAATATTCCGGTCTTGTATCGTTCTCAGGGAGGAATAGACCGCGATGACCCACATTCAAACAACTTGATCTCCAGAGATATAGCAACCCAAATATTCGGCCGGTATTCCGTTATTAAAAGTCTGCCTCCTGCACAAACGGGTATTGTTCCTATGCCGCACAAAGGGCTAGGTGTCAAAGCTTATCTACAATCTACGTCACCGATCAGACGCTATGTTGACCTAGTATTACAAAGGCAAATCAGCCAGTATTGCGCCAAAGGTGAATACGTGTATTCTGAAGAATATTTGAAATCCTTGGGACAACGTGCGGAGATACAGGCCAGGGAAATATTTAAGTTAGAAGATGGACGAAAAAGGTACTGGTTTTTGAAATATCTTGAGCAGTCATATATATGTGATGTCACTAGTGAAAAATCAAGAAATTTTGAGGTGGTGGTTCTTGAGAATTATTTGGACAGGATGGCACTTGTAGAATTGATAGAATACCCTTTCAGAACCAGAATTAATTTGCCTGTAAAATCAACACCTGGATCAAAAGCTCTGATAGAACTCCAAGAAGTCGATTTGTGGCGTCGGACAGCTAAATTTGAATATATAGAGTCTAGGCAAATCAACTGATATTGGGATGATATATACTGCAGGAACTAGTGATATCATACGAACAGACTTTCATAGTTACTATATTTCTGACATTAAGTCATTTTGGCATTATGTTTAAACTTTTTATTCTGCGGAGGAGGTTCTTCAATGCATATGTATATTGGTGGTGAATGGACTGATAGGGAGGATAAAATTTCGGTTATCAACCCTTTCAATAATTCAATTGTTGACACGGTGCCTAGTGCAACCACAGATGATGTTGAATTAGCAATTAATAGTGCTGTTAGCGGTGCGAAAGACATTGCTGCTTTATCTGGATACGAACGTTACCAGATTTTACGTAAGGCAGCTGACCTTTTGGAAGAACGTACAGAGGATTTTGCTCGAATTATAACCTTAGAGGAGGGTAAGGTAATATCTGAAGGCCGTCTTGAAGTGTCAAGAGCAGTTCAGACTATGACGCTTTCAGCGGAGGAATCAAAAAGGATACACGGTGAGATGGTTCCATTAGATGGAGCACCTGGTTGGTCAGGACAGTTAGGTTTTACGCTTCGAGTCCCTTGTGGTGTAGTAGCAGCGATTAGTCCTTTCAATTTTCCTCTAAATTTAGTTTGTCATAAGGTAGGTCCAGCACTTGCAGCTGGCAATTCTGTAATTCTCAAACCAGCTACAGATACTCCTTTATCTGCTTTAAAACTGACGGAAATTTTACTCGAGGCTGGAGTTCCGACAGGTGCAATCCAGTGCATAACCGGGTCGGGTAGCAGTATAGGAGATCCTTTGGTTGCAGATTCGAGGGTTCGAAAAGTAACTTTCACGGGCAGTCGTGATATTGGAGAGAGGATATGTAAAACTGCGGGATTAAAAAAGGTTACGATGGAACTTGGTTCCAATGCGCCCCTTATAGTCATGCCGGATGCCGATATTGATAAGGTAGTAAAGGCGACAGTTTCGAGTGGGTTTTCGAATGCGGGACAGGTTTGTATATCGGCTCAAAGGATAATTACACATGAGAAAGTGTATGGTGACTACCTAGATGCTCTCAGTTCCGAGGTAGAACTGATTAATACAGGGGATCCGTTGGATGAGAGTGTGAAGATGGGTCCCATGGTTCGGTCACAAGATGCTGAAAGGGTTAACGGGTGGATCAAAGAGGCTGTAAATGCTGGAGCTAGAACTGTTGTAGGAGGTGAATATTCGGGTGCGGTACATCAGGCCACCGTTGTAGCCGACGTAAATCCTGACATGAGAATTTCCTGTGAGGAACTATTTGGTCCTGCAGTCGCTGTAACAAGATCTGCAGGGATAGATGAAGCGATAAAAATGGCTAACGACAGTAATTACGGGTTGAGTGCAGGCATATTCACACAGGACATAGATTGGGCTATGAAGTTTGCACGTGAAGTGGAATCCGGTAATTTAATGATAAATTCTGGTCCTCAGTATCGGGCTGACCTTATGCCGTATGGGGGATTGAAAGAGAGTGGGATGGGGAAGGAAGGTCCGCGATACGCGGTAGAGGAAATGACGGAACTTAAAATGGTGGTTTATCATCCTTAGTTGCATTCTAAGGTACATAAACCACAGGTTTACATTTGTTGACTTCAATCCAATTCCATATGTACAATCGAGTGTGTGAGTCTACTATCAGGGAGTTGATAAGATGCCAGTCAAAGAAAATACTAAGCCTCTTACAATATCTATATCAGAACAGGCAGCCAGTCATGTCCGGGCATTTGCTGAGCAGGCAGGCAAGGAAGTGTCCAATTTGAGGGTGGGGGTGAAGGGAGGAGGGTGTTCAGGGCTCACTTATGTCTTGGACATAGTGGAAGAGCCCCGAGATGGAGATAAGATCATTGAAGAACATGGGCTTAAGTTGTTTGTAGATCGCAATTCGTATGTATTTTTGGCGGGGACGACGCTTGATTATTCAGGTGGGCTGAATGGCAAAGGGTTTGTTTTTAACAATCCTAATGCCAAAACCTCTTGTGGTTGCGGAACTTCATTTGGGGTATAAAGTTTACGCTCTATTCTAGAAATTAATTATCATTCGCCGCTCTATAATTAAGGGCGGCGTTTTAATTTGGAGAATACTGTTTTGGATGCTGATTCAATTGGGAGCAAATATTTAGGTGTACCCATTCCTGTCTATACCTCTATAGAAGAAGAATATTGTTCTTTGGTTGAGAATGTTGCGATAGTTGATAGGTCCGGTGTTGGACGTTTGTGGTGTAGAGGAGAAGACGCACTTGATTTGATTAATCGGTTATCTACAAATCAAATGATAGGCTTAAGTCCCAACAAGGGTGTAGCGACTGTCCTTACATCTAATAAGGGACGCATAATCGACGTCCTTAGTATTTTTAATTTTGACAATGATCTTTTTGTACAGGCTTCACCATTTGCCAGTGAAAAAATTGTGAAATGGATAAATTTCTACACAATAATGGAGTCAGTTAATGTTGATGATGTTACAACAGAAACATCAATGATGTCGTTGATTGGTCCTAATTCCTCTAGTGTATTGAAGGATTTAATAGGTCTAGACTTCTCACTCGAATTGTACGAGGGTAAGCAGATATCTCTGAATGGAATCGATACTATTGTATGCAGGAGTGATTTTGCGTTCCCTGATGCATATGATTTCATAGTTGGAAAACATAACTTAGATGCGTTGTGGGAAATGTTCCGTACCGTAGGAGTTATGTCTGTGGGATCAAAAGCTCTAGATTTATTGCGTATAGAGCAGGGGAATCCATCTTATACTAGAGAATTAACGGATAGTTATAATCCACTGGAATCCGGGTTACGAAAATATATAAGTTTTAACAAAGGTTGTTATATTGGACAAGAAGTTATAGCACGACTTGATGCTTACAAAAAAGTTCAGAAGTATTTAGTGGGATTGGAATGGGAATCCACCTGTAAAATTAATAGTTTTACTGGTTTATTTAAGGACAATGATCAAGTTGGGTTAATCACTTCATGGTCTGTATCGCCTAAGGACAAGAAAAACATAGGCCTAGGATACGTTAGAAAAGCCAACGCGATAGCAGGCGAACTTCTGCAAAGTGACAATGAAGATATCGTATACGTTAAGTCAGTGTTTTGAAAAAATTGGATGCTGTTTTGCTGGTAGTAAATTTTGATGTGGAGTTATATTAATGAATATCCTCCGTCTACTACTATCACCTGACCCCTTATCATTTCAGCATCTCTCGTACACAAAAAAGAGACTGTTTTTGCTATGTCTTGAGCAGTAAGCATTCTACCGACTGGATTATGCTTGCCAGATACCAACATTTCTTTACGGTTCGGAAAGTGATTGAGTGCTTCAGTATTCACATATCCTCCAGAAACGGCATTTACTGAAATACCTTTTGGAGCCAGCTCAACAGCTAGATATCGAGTAGAAGATTCTAGTGCAGCCTTTGAAGTGCCAACCGAAAAATAGTTTTTGAGAACTTTTTGCGATCCTAGGCTTGTTATGTTAATTATGTTTCCACCCTTAGACATTAGGTTCGATGCTTCTATGGAACACATCCAGGCTGCTTTGGCATTTATGTTCATCACCCAATCCCAATGCTTTTCTTCTAGTTCTTTAGCGGGCCTTTGAATTCCTGAAGCCGCGTTATTCACCAATATATCCAAGTGGCCGAATTCATTTCGGATAATCCGAAATAAATCGCGGATTTTATCACTCCTGCTTAGATCAGCTTTAACTTTGAGGCACTGAACGCCTATTTTTTCTATATCCAGTTTCGTTTCTAGGGCTGCTTCATGATTTCGGTGATAATTGAAAACTATATTCGTTCCGAGGCTAGCAAGTTCTAATGCAACCCCTTTACCGATTCCTCTAGATCCCCCAGTAACGAGGGCGATTTTTCCTTTAAATGACATAGTGTTTTGTGATTAGGCTGATATCAACTTACTGTTTTATACGGCCATCCCCCCATCCACGCTTATAACTTGGCCTGTGACATAATTAGCTTTGTCATCAGCTAAGTAAGCAGCCATGTGTGCCACGTCGTTTACATCACCGAAATGTCCTTGAGGTATAAGACTTAGCCATCTATTTCGTTGGTCATCAGACAGTACAGACGTAGTTTCTGTTTCAAAATATCCAGGTGCAATGACATTTACGGTGATTCCTCTAGTGGCAACCTCTTTCGCAAGAGCCTTCGTAAAACCTATGATTGCAGCCTTAGATGCTGTGTAATTTGTTTGAGCTGGGTTGCCTCTTAGGGCGACTACGGACCCGATGTTAATGATGCGACCCCACCGTTCTCGCATCATGTCTTTAAGGACGGATCTAGTGGTGTAGAAAGTACCGTTTAGATTTACGTCTATAACCCTTTGCCAGGAATCATCGGACATCCTAACCAGTAGTCGGTCGTCAATAATACCTGCGTTGTTGACGAGAATATTCACTCCTCCCCATTCGTTACTGATGTTTGATATCATGCCTTTTACCTGATCTAAGTTTGACACATCTGCACGGACCTTCAGTGCGACACCTCCAGATTCACTTATCATTCTTACCAGATTTTCGGCCGCATCTTCAGAAGAATTATAGTTGATTGCGACTTTCACTCCATTTTCGGCAAGTCTGACAGCTATTGCTCTACCAATACCCTTTGATCCGCCTGTTACTAGAGCCACCTTTCCGGTCAATGTATTTTCTGTCACTATTTTCCTGCCTTGATATTTAATGAAGATAATTCTTGGTTGAGCTTGGGAACTAAATTTACCCTGACTGCATGTGCAGCCGTCTCTATAGCTCTCTGGACTGCCTCTTTGTTAGCTTTGCCGTGACCAACCACGGAGACTCCTTTGATACCAAAAAGTGGACCTCCTCCCCAAGTTTCAGCAACGTTATTAACATTGTAAATATTTTCAGCGACCTGCTCCAAATCTCTATGTGGAATTTTGTTTTTGAATTCTTTCAGGATATGTTTGGATATAGCTAACCCGAGTCCTTCAGTTAGTTTCATCACGACATTACCAATAAAACCGTCACAGATAACTACATTGGCTTGTTCAAAAGGAAGGTCGCTAGCTTCAATGTTACCAATAAAATTCAATTCCGTTTCAGAAATCAGATCTGCCGTTTCTTTAGTCTGGCGGTTTCCCTTCCCGTCTTCAGTTCCTACACTTAAGATTGCCACTTTAGGGTTATCGATGCTCCAGAATTGCCGAGCAAATACATCACCGATTATTGCAAAACACACTAGCTGATGTGGTTTGCAATCTACGTTAGCACCTACCTCAATTACTATCGTATTGGGCGAAAGGCCAATTATTGGGCCACCTAGAGCAGGTCTATCTATTCCTTCAATTACTCCAAGGATTAAAGCTCCTGCCGCCATTGCTGCTCCGGTCGAGCCCATGGTTACTGAAGCATCTGCAATTCCTTTTTTTACCAGACCCGTACTAACTAATATAGATGATTCAGGCTTTTGGCGGAATGCAACTGTTGGAGATTCGCCTTCCAATATAACCCCATCAGATGGAACAATCTGTATAGGAAGTCCGTTGGTATCATGTTTGTCTAATTCTTCAGAAACCAATTTATGATCGCCAACCAAGGCGATATTAATACCTTCTCCTTGGGACGCCTTAACCGCTCCTGCTACTATTTGATCTGGTGCATTATCCCCACCCATAGCATCTACAGCAATTGTTAATGTTTTAGTTTCTTTGTTCAACAATTCCTCCAATTCTAGTATTATGAGCCCTTAGTTGAAATACGAGCTTCACCTGATATGGCTATTTCGCCCGTATGTCTTCTAACACCTACAGAGCATATTATTTCGTATCCACACGATCTCTCAGATATATCTTTCACATTTCCAAAAGTGGTAATTGTGTCACCACTTAAAACAGGTGCCCTGAATTTTAGTTTTAATTTTCCATTTGAAGCCCAATCGTCTTTGAAGTCTATATTCATCATTTCTGAAATGGTAGCAGCAATCATCATTCCATGGGCTATGGTTGATTCAAATGGAGATGATCTAGCAGCATATTTCTCATCAATGTGTATCGGGTTATAGTCACCCGATGCTCGGGCATAACAGTTGATGCTATTCTGGTCTATTAATTTAACGATTTCTGCTAGTTGATCCCCTTTAGTCATCATTTTCCCTTCAAAATCATTACGAAATTTAGGATGGCATTACGAGTGTGCTTTTCCCTGTAAGAACCGTGGCACGATCTGTGTTTTCTATTTTCAAATCAACAGCGATAAAACGTTTTCCACTTCGGATAGAATTTTGTGATAGTTTTGCCTGACAAAAGAGCTTCGCTCCCACTTTGACGGCCTTGTTGAATTCTAAATCTTGGGACACATGTAGCGTTCCCTCTGGGATGGAAAGATCTTGTATCACACCTCTCAGCCCAAGTGCAGCCACAGACATAGGCGGCGCAAACCAATCCTTGCCGTCATTATCAGCATCTGCAGGTTTTGATGCACCTATTGCTTCTAAATATGCTTCTACAGTGTCCGAGTCAACGTTGTAGAAGCGCTCAGAAACTATATCCCCTAGAACAAGAGATTCGTATTCCAATACGGTTCCAGTCCCCAAAAGAGATGATCTAGAGATCGATTATAGAGACAAATACCATTCAAAGCAATCAACCTCAATAACAGTCATATTTTCACAATAAAGAAAAAGAGAAAGTGGTTGTTTGTAAGTATTTGTATCAATTGGGTAATAGGCAACTATAGATTGATTCACGAAGCTTCATTAGGTGCACCTCTTTGCATTTCAGCTTCTTCTAAGAGGCGATCTAGCATTAAGAATGATTGGTCATTGTTGAAGTCCAAGCTAGCTATAGAGATAGCTCGGAAAAGAACCCCGGTAGACACTCTGGCATTGATTGATTCACCTAATGCAGGAATCTTTATGCCAAGGGACTTTGCTATGTAATTGCTGGCAGCCATTCCGTCACGAGTTAAAGAACATTCTAATATAATCTGGTTTTGATGCTTAAGTTTCATACCGGATTTTTCCTGTGTCATTTCTAGAACCAAATGCGCTCGTGGCACAGAGATAAGATCTTCAGCATAATCCGAAATGGTTGTATGGTTGTCTGCCATTGGTATTTTACTTGGGAGTCAAAGTCTTTAGGCTTACGAAACTTCTTCTGCATGCCGAATCTTAAGACAAGCTAAAAAGGTGGAGTCTAGTCACTTTATGATCTGTCTCAATAGGGGCTAACGTTAGCCCCTATTGAGACAGATACAAATATTTACACTATGGGTTCAAGATGACCTTAGTATAACCTTCTACACGCTTATCAAATTTCGAGTATGCATCAGGTGCATCGTTAAGCGGTATCGTGTGTGACACGACAAAACTAGGATTAGCTCGCTCTGCTATTATCAAGTCGCGCAGATAGGCATTGTATTGCTTAACATTACATTGACCAGTACCTAGACGTAGACCTTTTTCAAAAAGCTTCCCGAAATTAATAGAAAGAGCACCTTTTTTTGCATTATCATCAATGCCACCTGGATCAGATGGAACATAAAGTCCTGGTATTCCTAGTGCTCCTGTTGGATTAACAACATCAATTATTTGGTTTAGCACAATGTTTGGAATTTCATCTTGCTCTCCACCTGCTGCCGATGAGCCAGCAGAAGTGGCCTGATATCCTACCGCATCTATTCCTTTGTCTACCCCAGTGCCTTTTCGGAGATCTTTAATTTGCTGAACGGGGTTGGCATTGTCGTAATTTATTGGGATTGCCCCAATACTTGCAGCTGTATCCAACCTTTCCTTCACATGGTCGATTGAATATACTTCAGCAGCACCACGGAGTAGGCAGCTGTAGGCTGCCATCAAGCCTACTGGTCCAGCTCCAAAAACAGCCACACTTTCACCAGGTCTTACCCCCGCCAATTCTGCGCCATGATATCCGGTTGGGAAAATATCAGCTAGGAGCGCAAAGTCGGATTCATGTTCTTTGCCTTGAGGCAGAAGGAGACAGTTGAAGTCTGCAAATGGGACTTGCAGGTATTCTGCTTGACCCCCTACCCAAGGTCCCATCGCTACGTATCCATATGCCCCACCAGCAAACCCAGGATTTACCGTTGTACAAAAACCGGTATATCCACCGAGGCAGTTCTTACAAAACCCACAAGCTACATTGAATGGCATTACAACTCGATCTCCAACCTTGCGATCTTTTACAGCTGAGCCAACTTCTTCAATCACTCCCATGTTTTCGTGGCCGAAAACTATGCCGGGTTCTGCAGCTGTTCGACCTTCGTACATGTGCAAGTCTGACCCACATATGCACGATGAGGTTATTCTGACTATTGCGTCATTAGGATGCTCTATTTTTGGGTCCGAAACCGTTTCTACGGCTACTTCAAAGGGTTCTTTGTACACGACAGCTTTCATTTAGAGGTTACTCCTTCCTTAATTATCTGGAATAAGTCCATTTTTAGAGATAGGGGTTAATATGGATATTTTCTCCCCAAATATACACTTCTAGGACACTAATTGTAAACGTAAGA
>CEUS01023539.1_pt1 | contig 18591 bp, 19 predicted proteins | sample 427031 | NCBI WGS metagenome assembly CEUS01 (sample SAMEA2622837, study PRJEB7988) | marine metagenome | biome: marine biome (ENVO:00000447); feature: marine epipelagic mixed layer (ENVO:xxxxxxxxx); material: "saline water (ENVO:00002010), including plankton (ENVO:xxxxxxxx)" | depth 140 m | reverse complement strand
TTGTCTCCGGTATTGATGAAGTCGTCACGGAATGCCGAAACACCGTGGTCAAGGTAGTCCCTGAAGTCGAATCCTTCCACTCCGCTGTCCGCCTGCCATGACTTGTACCTGGACCAGCCGTAGTTCCATATCGTGTAGGCCATGAATAAGCCGCTGAACATCAGCCCGTATCCCCAGATGTGGTCCTGGACCTCTAGGAACTGTGGGAAGCGAACCCCAGTGGAAGGGTCCATCTTGATCCATAAGGCCGCGCTGGGAAGCCCGAAGAGAAATATCGCCACACCAGTTAGTGCGACAGACCTTGATCTGTCGAATCCGTGGTCCACGAAGTTCCTCACGCATAGCTCCACTGTGGATATCATGGAGGTGAGAGCAGCGAAAGAAAGAGCCAGGAAGAATACAGCTACCATGACAAGCTGTACCAACGGCCCTCCGGGTGCTTGGGCGAAAACCTCTGGCAGCACTAGGAACGTGATAGCTGAGCTACCTCCGCTTACCGCCCCCAAAGGATCGGCTGAGACTGAGAAGACCGCCATCATGACAGTGAGTCCGGCGATGATGCTGATACTGTTGTTTGCCAGGCACATTGTGGCAGCGTTTAGCGTGGTGTCCTCGTCCTTCCTCATGTAGACTGAGTAGGTGATTGCCATTCCCATTCCGGCCGAGCATGACCATGCGGACTGCGACAAGCCGTTAATCCAGGTCTCGGGTTGGACGAGGTACTCAGGTTGTATGCTGAACATGTAGATGAAGCCGTCAAGCGATCCGTCCTTCACGTCCATCACGAATGCCAGGAAGAGTGCCGTGAACAGAAGAACGAACAGTGAGGTCATCAACGTGACGTTTGCCTTCTCGATGGCCTTAGCGCCACCCCAAATGGCAGCTAGGGTGATCAGGACCGTGATCCACTGGAAGAAGATTACCTGCATTGGGTTCTCGAGGAAAGTGTTCCAGACCTCGATTGTGTCGACTCCCTCAGAAAGCCCACCCCTGATCGCTATCTGGAAGTAGTTCAGGCACCAGCCTGTTACCACTGCATAGTAGAACCCGATTGCCACGTTAATCCATGCCGTCCAGAGCCCCATCCAAGCGAACCTCCTTCCAGCAAATATCCGGAACGTCCCAACTGTGCCTACCCTGCTCCTCTTTCCAAGAGCGAATTCAGCGATAATCAGTGGTACAGACCACAGGAATAGGAATATCAGCCAGGGAATCAGGAAGGAGCCGCCGCCATTCGCACCAACCATCCTAGGGAACCTCCAGATGTTACCCGTGCCGATCGCTGCACCTATGGTTGCGAAGATTAGCCCCAGCCTTCCACTGAACTGGTCGCTAGAGGTCTCTGACTGGGAATCCATCCTATCGCCCCGTCTAATCCGTTTCATCCGATGGCATGCCTAGCACCCTTTCATCCTCCGAGAACATCTCCCTGAGTGAGAATCCCAAGCCCCCCCAGACGAAGGTTGCAATCACGAGGAACATCAGGACGCTAAGTATTGCGTCCCCGAATCCGGCCCTGTAAGGTATAGACAACTCGTAGTAGTTTCCGCCCTCGTCGACTGTGGGGTAGATGAACGGGAAAGCGCCGTTGGTTGTACCTAGCATGGCCTTGTACTGGATCTTCCCTACTGAAGTGTCCGGCAGGGGGACGTGTGCCTCGATCAGAGTTCCATTTGAGCCGTCCCTCAGGGGGCAATGGACGCTAGAGTCTGGTTCAATGAAGGGTGCTCTTGACCAAGGGACAGAGGACCATTCAGTTGGTCCAAAGTCGTCCTGCTGCCTAGTAGGCTCTACGAATCTCCACATGAGATGGGTCATGTTGATGTCAGTGGAGTAAGGGAATGTTACGTCGAGGCAGAATCCTATTGGAATGTCTCCGTTGGAGGGTACAGTGACGTTTTCTGGGCCGGAAAGCCACTGCCTTGCAGTCGTGTTCTCTATCCCAACTATGGCTCTGTAACGGGGATCGTCAGCGATCTCCGCCATGTAGAACGCAATTCCGACGTTCCTGACTGCTATGTGTGCTATGTCCTCGGGCAGCTCGTGGAAAGCGTTGCCTATCTCTATGGTGTAGCAGTACGAGTTGTGCACCCCGTAGTGCCAGTCGCAGAAGTCTCCAGTGGTGGGGTAAAGCTCAGACGACTGCATCGGAGCGTAATCGGTCATCTCGCCCATTACCTGTCCGTGGTAAACCAGGTACTCGTCATCGGGGGAATAGCAGTTTGTGCAGTGCCCCCACGGCCAGAGGACGAGCTCTGAGAATGAGTGCCATGTGAGAGTGGTCTTGAACTCCGAAGCGCCGTCCCCGTCGTCGTCGTTCATCTCCGTCATGTCCTGGATGAACTTGGTCTCTGGCTCCGTGTTTCCGCCCATCCAGTCCTCGTCTATATGTCCGTCTGCATCGTCGTCCTTTCCATCAACATGGTCCTCGTTCACCAGGCCATCGCCGTCATTGTCCTCGTAGTTTACAGGGCCATTGTATACGTCGTTGTTCGGTCCGTCAGCATAGCACATACCGGGGAATAGGGGCCCTGTAGCCCCCAGAGGAGCTCCCCACTCGAACTGGTAGTTTCGGTTCAGGTCCACTCCGTCGCATCCCTCATCCACTTCTTCGTCTATGTCAGGAATCGGAGTTATGCCCGTATGGGTATTGTCCCTGAGATTCTTCCTCCATCCCGATGTCCTGCAGTTCTCCCATGCTGTCGGACCGCAGAATTCCTCTCTGTCATACCTGTTTCCATCGACGTTTAGCATTGGGATCAGGTAGATCTCTCTTGAGTCGATCAGGTCTGTTATGAACTGCTCTGAGAAGTCCTCGTCCACACCTAGATCTCCTGGCCCGCAGGGGTTACCGTCACCGTTGCTGTCCTGGTTTGAAGCGTTCAGAAGCCCACAGTCGCCGTCGTCATCCACTCCGTTCCAGGGATCTTCGTCGATTAATCCGTCGCCGTCGTTGTCGACCCCCGCCATGCCGTAGTAATAGGCCACTGTTTCTAGGAAGAACATCGGGACCTCATAGGACATCCACTCTCTGGCATGGTGGTTCCCTACCAGCATCACATCGGGTCTGTCATCGAAGTTTCCGCAGTCTCCGACGAAAACGTTGCAGTCCCCGCCGGAAGCGTCCTTTGTGATCTTTAGCCACGGGCTCCTGTGGTTGTAGTACCAGCCCTCATAGTCCGTGGCAGCCATTTCGTCCCCACGGGCGTTGACACCTCCTATGAGGCCCTCATGGTATGTCATGATCTCAGGGTTCCTATCGGCTAGGAACTGCATCCTGTTCTTCATCGTGAAGTAGTCGTGGTATTCCCTGAATTGGGCCTTAGTGTCGCCACCCCATGGGAAGTACTGGTTTGCATACTCAATCGACCAAATCTCCTCGGGGGATAAGCCAGCCTCAACTTCCTGTGCTTCACTAGTCGGAGCAATAGCGACTGGGGAAAGCAAGCTCAGAAGGAGCGGGAGAAGCATTGCTGCGACTGGGGCGCCTGGATTTTCGAGGGGTTTTCTCTCGGGCCCTGAGTTGGTTTGTCCGGGCATGCTAACGTTTTGCCGGGCCACCTCTACGTATTGAATACCACGGAGAACGGTCCGTAGGACCGGGTTTCCTTTTTGAGTGGGTCCTTATCGGAAAACCATGGCAACAGAGACGACGATAGGCGAATATTTGACTGGGGAGGACATCGGCTACGGTTTCTCGGCAAATGGGGCATTGTTTCTCGCATTGCTTGTTGGGATTAGTTTTGCTTCGGGAGTCGTTTCCCGCAAAGTGCTCTTTCCACGGATCATGGACCTGTTCTCTAAGACAGAGAGAATAGACGGCAAAACCCTGTTTGCCCCCAGATCCCTTGGGTGGATGATTGGGCTTCTAGTAATGTGGCAGACTGTGGAGTGGGTGCTAGATAGTGTCGTTGTAGATGGTGCAGGAACTATCTGGAGTGTAGGTGTTATGGAAGACGTTGCCGAGCTATGCAGGGCTGCTTTTGTCATACTGATGTTGCTAGCAGCCTACAAGTTGGTCGATTACCTGGATGCATTCATAGTTGTGGAGGGTGATAACATGGCTGCCAGAAGATCCCTTGCTAGCGTAGCAGAAGCGATAGGTAGACTCGCAGTCGTGGTCCTAGGAGTCTTCGTTATAGCAGGCCTCGTTGGCTTGAACCTCAATGGACTAATTGCCGGACTGGGAATTACCGGCCTTGCACTAGCTCTGGCTGCCAAGGACTCGGTGGCAAACATCTTCGGCGCCATTTCGATTATCATAGACCAGCCTTTCAACGTAGGCGACTGGATCATCGTAGACGGCGTGGAAGGGGAAGTAATCACCATTGGTCTAAGGACAACAATGATCAGGACGGGGAACGACACAATCGTAACAATCCCTAACTCCAACATCACCAACTCTGCTGTGGAGAACTTCACAATGAGGAGGTTCAGGAGGATAAGGCCTGTTTTCGAATTCGAGGAGGATAGCGACGAGTCCGCTCTGAAGAAGTTCTGCGAGTCCCTCTGCGAACAGGTTCTTGCCGACCCAAGAGCAACAAAACCAGGAGATTCGTGGGTCAAGATAACCAGTAGCCTACCTTCGAAGATAACTGTGTCCTGCAACTTCTACTGCGAGTCTAGTAGCAAGGTTCAGAGGGAGTTCAATGAAGACATACTCCTTATGGGCCGAGCGAGAGGCAATGATTGCGGTTTGAGTTTCCATGAGCCGAGGCAAAGGCGTCAACTCTAGGAGGGTGCTTGTGGCCAAGCTAATCCTGATTCGCCATGGGCAATCAGTATGGAATGCATCCAACAGATTCACTGGGTGGACTGATGTTGACCTGTCCGACAAGGGCGTATTGGAAGCAGAACAAGCCGGTCGGGACCTGAGCGCACAGAGGATTGACGTGGTCCATACAAGCGACCTAGTTAGGGCCCAGAGGACTGCTGAGATAATCATGTCACTGAATGAGTGCTCAGATGGCTCGGAAACAAGGAACGACTGGAGGCTAAACGAGAGGAACTATGGCTCCCTGCAAGGCCTCAACAAGGCAGAGACGGCTGAAGAGTACGGAGAAGAACAAGTGCATATCTGGAGGAGGTCTTTCGACGTTGCACCCCCGGATGGAGAGAGCCTGGAGATGACTGCTGAGAGGACGATTCCATACTTTGATGAAGAGATCGTTCCCGACCTTCGGGACGGCAAGAACGTCCTCGTTTCTGCCCACGGAAACTCGCTTCGCTCGATTGTGATGCACATAGAGAAGATTAGTCCCGGTCAGATCGTTTCCCTTGAGATCCCAACCGGAGTCCCAATGCATTACGTCTTAGAGGACGGGCAAGTCAAGCGAATCGAGTAAACGGGATCTCAGGAGGTGGGGCTAGACCCCTGTAGTACCTAAGGAGAAGTATGCTAGCGACAATGGAGGCAAGTGGAATGGGAATCTCGACAAAAGAAGGGGGGAATGTGTTGACCAGCGAAGCTAACCCGAAGAAGGCCGCCATCATCGAAAGGGCTCCGAAGGTCCTGTTGTTGAACATCCTCTTCTGGTATGGTGTCACGTATCCAATGATTGTTGTAGCTGGCTGAGGGGCTCCCGACTGGTGGGAAACGGCCTCGATAATGTCTAGCAGGCACTGCTCGTACTCCCAAACTGCTAGTCCCCCGCGGTGGGAGTAGAAGACCTCATCTGAGCACCACTTTTCTGGTGCTGAATCCCTCCAGCCCCGTATTAGAGAGGACCTGAGCTCGACGATGTCCAACTGACTGGAGTTTTCGAAATGTAGCCTTGACAGGTCGTGCACCAGGGAGGACAGGTCCCGAATTGCCGGGAACTCACAGTCTGGAGGGTGTAGAGCGTCGCTGAGCCTTGGCCTGCCTATCCTTATGGTACCACCTATGAAGTCCTCGAACCTTAAGTCCCCAATTCCAAGCATACAATCGGAGTCTCTTGAATGTGGAGCCCTCCAAATCGACTGTGAGCGAAGGGAGGCCTCTAAACCCTCAATTCTCTTGTTCCACCTCCTAGGATCGGGTGGGGTGGTTCTTGCTGACTCCACGGCCTGATGGTATCGCCCTAGGGAGTTGCCGCACCCCCATAGAATGTCCCTAGAAGCGTCTAGGTCGTCACTTTGCATGGACTCGGAAAGATTCGTAATCAGGCTTGTTTCATCTGGATCTCCTTGGCGGATTAGGATTACGTCAATACCCTCCCAAATGTATCCCCCGCAGGGGGCTTCGCATATTGTGTTAGCAGATTTTGCCCGCTTCCTTAGAAGGCCGTCTGACCCCCATGGAAGGAACTCTGCTACCCACTCCGAATCCCCTCTAAGAATTGCGATGGGTCCCCTTTCATTCTCTGTGAGTGAAGTCACTTCCAGATTTTCGTGTTCGGGTACCCTCCCCCAGGGCTTCAGTTCGGAGACTATTGTTAACCAATCGGATTTAGACTCCAATTTCGATGGTTCGATCATCTTGCATGTCATCCCGATTCCCGCGAATGAGGCTGACTCGAAACCGGCTGGCACAGGGTCCGAGTTTTCTATTTGCGCCATAGCCGCAGGCCTCCAAAGCCTCTCCCAACCCGACATTCTGCTCAACCCTAGGAAAGGGTTCAGGGCTTCATTGAATCGGTCTGCGAAGGCTTGAATCAGAGGGGCCCGAGCGAGTGACGTGGAGCAGAGCGGGACGGGGCTGCCAATAGCGGTGGACATGGATGGGACTCTCATCTTGACAGACATGAGCTGGATAAGTATCAGAAGAGTCGTTCTCAGGCGTCCTTGGTTGATTCCTGGGATGCTCCTAAACGAGATTAGTGGTCGAAGAGCTCAGTGGAAGAGGGACCTGGGTGAGAGGCTCGTTTTCGATCCAGCTGAGCTGAGGTTCCATGAGGAGTTCCTGGACTGGTTGACTGGGGAGCATGCCAAGGGCAGAACGCTTGTTCTAGCCACGGCTTCTGACAGATTAATCGCAGAACAGGTAGCTGGGCATGTTGGACTATTCTCCGACGTCATGGCTTCGGACAGAGGTTTCAACCTCAGAGGAGAGAAGAAGGCCGAGGCCCTAGTCTCCCGATTTGGGAAGCGCGGGTTCTCATATGCGGGAAACAGCAAACACGACCTGGCCGTTTGGGATCGTGCGGGAGAGGTTATCGTAGTCAATCCTGAGAGGGGCCTTTTGGACAAGGTCGGTGATTCGGCTGACATAATTTTCGAATAACCCATTCCTAGTCAGTTGTCTTAACGTTTGAACGCATCCGGTAGCCTAATGGGAAGGCGCAAGAAGAGGATTGGTCTCAGAATAGATGGCTTGGCCAAGTGGCTTCTCGGGTTCAAAATAGTTTCATTTCCAGCAAGGATGGTTTCCAACTCCTGGTTAGCGTGGAGCTTCGTCTCGAGGTTGGACAGGATTAGGGTCAGGCGGAAACGGGATAGGCTCGTCAGGGGAAAGTTGCCGCAACACATCTCAATCATAATGGATGGAAATAGGAGGTTCGCGTGGAACATGCGCCTGGGTACCGAGATCGGGCATAAGCATGGCAAGGAGAAGCTGAAAGAAGTAATGGATTGGATATTGGATCTAGGAGTACCCTACCTTACTGTATACGCACTTTCCACAGAAAACCTCTCCAGCAGGGATGATGATGAGTTGGATGCATTGTACGACTTGTATGTCAATGGACTCAATGAAATCGCTGATGACCCCAAGATTCACTCCAGGAATGTGAAAGTTAGGGTGGCAGGGAGGATCGATATGCTGCCTGAACGAGTCAGGGAGGCCATATCGCAAGCTGAGGAGAGGACAAAATCTTACTCCGATTTTACATTCACGGTCTGCCTCGCATATGGTGGTAGAGAGGAGATAGTGGATGCAGTAAAGGGAGTAGCAAAGGACCATGCTTCTGGGAAGCTCGCAATTGAGCAAATAGACACTAGGGAGATTTCCAGCCGACTCTATGACGCTGACATTCCAGACCCGGATCTTGTGATTAGGACTAGTGGAGAGGAGAGGGTCTCAAATTTCCTCCTTTGGCAGATAGCATACTCGGAGCTGTACTTCACTGATGTTCACTGGCCCTCCTTCTCCAAGGGAGTTCTCTACGATGCAATAGATACCTACCAGATGAGGAGGCGTAGATATGGTAGATGATGGTGTTTTTCGGAACCCTGCCCTAGCAGTGGATGCAATTTCGCTGAGGGGCGATCCTGGAGTAGTTGAGGTCCTCATGATAAGAAGGGGTGCCGAACCATGGAAGGGGAGTTTGGCATTCCCGGGTGGGTTCGTAGACTTAGGTGAGGACCCGGAAGAGGCAGTATTGCGAGAGTTGCTGGAAGAGACCGGTGTGTCTGGTAGAGAGCCGCAATTGTTCGCAGTTAGAGGTGCCCCTGATCGGGATCCAAGAAAGCACATCGTCTCGATTTTCTACCTAGTCGAGGTTGACGTCGATTCCGTTCCAGAAGCAGGTGATGATGCCTCCGATGCTGTTTGGGTTGAGCTAGAAGCTCTGGAAGCAGGAGACGTAGCCGGTGATCACATTTCTGTCATTGAACAACTTCGCAAGTAACCCTATACACCCCATCCCTTGGGGGCAGTCATGGGCAGGAAACTGAAGATTGATACAGGCGAGCAGAAATTGGGGCCATACACCCCGGGAATTAACGTCAAAGACCACATCTGGCTTTCCGGTCAGATCGACATAGATTCAGGGGACGACATTGAGTCTCAAACTATTGGTACCCTTGCGAAGATTGACGATCTTCTAGCGGCCGCAAACAGTTCCAAGAGTGACTTGGTCAAGGTCACTGTACTTATGACTGACATCGGATTCTACTCCAAAATCAACGATGTTTACTCTGATTGGCTTGGTGACACGATCCCTCCGGCCAGAGCAGCTTACGAGGTGTCAAATCTACCGGGGGGGGCATTGGTGGAGATAGTCTGCGAGGCCTTCAGATACTCAGGAGAATTCAGGACCGATCTTCCTGCTGAACTTGAGGAGGCCCTAGTCTAATGTCATCTGTCGATGACATAATAATCAAGAGATTCGAAGATCCTGACGAGATAAGAAATTTCGAGAAGGGAAAGTTCGAGATAGTGCATTTCGAAGGCATGACGATAGGGAGGGCGACGTACTTCCCAGGTTGGAAGTGGTCGGTGGATGTTTCACCCATCTCTGGCACTGATTTCTGTGAGATAGAGCACCTAGGGATGGTTATCTCCGGAGTTGCAACTTGTGCTTTCAAGGATGGCGATATACATGAGCTTCGTGAGGGGGATCTCTTCTACGTAGGTCCTGAGCCTCATGACAGCTGGGTTGTTGGTGACGAAGACTACGTTTCCCTTCATTTTCACGGAGCTGAAAAGTACGCCAATTGAAATCTTCTATGAGATATAGTTAGGAAGGGCCCCCGGAGCGAGGCATCATGAGCGTTTTCAAGGCCTACGATATCAGGGGGATTGCCGGAAAGGACCTCGACGTAGAGTTCGCGGAGAGGCTCGGATTGGCCATAGCAACCCACTTGGATGCAAATAGCGTTTCAGTTGTCAGGGATATCAGAGATTCTAGCCCTGACTATCACGAGGCTTTCGTTAGGGGACTGAACTCTGCCGGAGCAGACGTTTTGGATCTGGGAATATCCACAACAGGGCTACTATACAGGTCAACAGTTGATCTGCCAGTTGACGTTGCTGTCGCTATTACAGCAAGCCATAACCCACCGGAATACAACGGATTCAAAATCTGCCATGGGACCATCCCGCTTGGAGGAGAAGAGCTACAGGAAGTCAGGAGAACATTTGAATCCGGCGAATTCAGATCCGGAAAGGGAAGTCACGAGGTCAAGGAAGACTACGAAGAGCAGTACATCCAATCAATAGTAGACACCATTGGAAGGCCGAACAGGGATATCAGAGTAGTATTAGACTGTGGAAATGCTGTTCCTGGCCCTCTAGCGGTAAGGGTATTGGAGAGTCTAGGCGTGGACGTAATTCCGATTTTCTGCGATTGGGATAATTCGTTCCCGAATCACCCTCCAGATCCGACCCGTCAGAAAAATATGGTTGATCTCGGGAACGCGGTCGTGGAACACGGCGCCGAGTTCGGGATAGGTATGGATGGAGACGGGGATCGCCTCGGAGTTGTAGACGAGCAGGGCAACTTCATCAACCCCGATAGGCTGATGGGGATTTTCGTGAAGGATGTGCTGGAAGGTCTTCCAGATGGTGCTTCGGAGGAGGAGCGTACTATTTTCTATGACGTAAAGTGCAGCATGTCTCTCGAAGAGGCCATTCAAGGATTTGGAGGAATCCCCCGGATGGTCAGGACTGGTCACACATTCATGAAACTCGAGTTGAGGAACTCGCCAGAATCTCCTATGGCTGGTGAGATGTCTGGTCACTTCTTCATGAACGATGATTGGGATGGCTTCGACGACGCAATCTACAACGCGGCAAGGCTATTGAAAATAATTGGAATGGATCCATCCCCAGAGCAAGGAGGCCCCAAGTTCTCCGAGAGATTCTACTTCATGCCCGAGTACCCGTCTACGGATGAAGGGAAGGTGCCCTTAGTCGGGGACAGGGAAGAGGTAATGGCTTCCGTGATTGAGGCATTCTCCGACATGGAATACTCCAGTGTGGATGGGATTAGGGCCCGCTATGAGGATGGCTGGTGCCTTTGCAGGCCATCAAACACGGAGCCCATCCTGGTCATGAGAGTTGAGGGCAGGACGGAAGAAGCTCTGTTAGAAATTCTAGAGGATGTTCGATTGCGTATAGGCGGATTCATTGACCTAGAAAAACTTGAGTGAAATCGCTAGTCTTCCACCAGATCATTTCCGTTCATCAGAAGTGGGAGTGCGACGATCAAGCCGCAGCACACTGCGGAAAATGCAGTCATGAGAATGCCAGCACCCGCTACAATTCCCCCTAGTCCATCTGCCCCTGCCGCTTCGCCGACCTCTTCGGTTATCATTCCGAGCATAACAGACTGAAGTACCCCTCCAATTGCATTGATTCCAACTGCACCGAAGCCCAACCAAACACCTCTCCTCTTGTACTGCCATAGTAGGTATCCTGCATAGGTGAAAACTGCCCCAGCGGCAAGTCCGATGAGTGGGTAAACGTAGAACCAATATTTCAGAGAGGTGTCTTCCGCCCCCCATAGTTTGATGCTGTCTCCGGAGTCTAATATGCCCAATAGGCTCAGCAGAACGCCTACTCCACCGAGTAGCATTGCAAGTGCACCGAAGACCTTCGGACCTGCGCTCCTCTGGTTGGCATAGACTATCGTTGTAGCCCCTGGTGCTGATGTGGGTGTTCCTTCTAGGGTCATGTTTGTCTGATTAGCATTGGCCGTATAATCCTCATCCCGGACTAGTGTCAATTTCGCACAATTTCCACCAATTCGCTTATTGAGATGGCTCCTTTGCCGCGCATAGCCGCCACTGTAGCTTAGCCTGGTAGAGCGTCTGATTCGTAATCAGAAGGCCGGGAGTTCGAATCTCCCCAGTGGCTCCATCACTTTGAGAGGCCTAGTTCGGAAATTCGGTTGCTGAACATCTTGAAAGAGTCCTTCAGGGAGGCTATTACTGGCATGGGCTCACCGGAGAGGAAGCTCATTGTCGATCCACCCCCTGTGCTGTTATGAGTTACCTGTTCTGACGCCCCCCTGCTGTTAACCAGAGCACTGGTGTGACCGCCTCCGATGATAGTCATGGCATCAGTCTCAGTACACATGTTTAGTATCTCGATGGTACCGAATGCGAACTCTGGTAGTTCGAAGTAAGATGCAGGCCCGTTCCACAGGATGCAGCCTGCTTCCTGGACAACAGGCCTAAGGCTCCTAAGCGTCTCAATCCCCACGTCGTATATCGGATCCTCAGTAGGTAGCTCTGCCAAGGCAATCTGCTTGCGCTTCCCCTCAGACTCAACAGCTATGTCAATCGGGAGAAGCATCATTTCGGTGTGCTTGGAAGCAATCTCCCCGCCGATCTCCCATGCCGAGTCGAACCCCTTGCCCAGTGAGTTTCTGATGAATTCCTTGTTCCTGTCGCCGATATCGTTTCCTTCGATCCATAGCATGAGATTGCCTGTGACGCCGACGAAGGCAATTTTGTCTATCTGACCCTTGGAAATCAGATTCTTTGCCACCCTAACCGAATCATCGCACTTTGCACCTCCAAGAATTGCCAAGTATGGCTTAGGGGGGCTTCTGAGTGCAATTCGCAGGCTGCTAATCTCACTCTCCATCAGGTTCCCAGCAATACATGGCATGGAGTTGGTGAACCCAGTGAGTGTGGGGGATCTCCTATGTGCGGCTGCGAATGCATCTGTGACATATGCATCGGATACTGCGGCGAGTCGCGCAACTATCTCGGTAGATTCTGTTTTCTCGTTTGAAGCGTACTTTGACCCGTACTCCTCATCGTTTCCTCTGACGTTGTCAAGGAAAATTATGTCATCCCCGGTCATTTTGGAAATCTCTGCAATTGCTTCATCTCCGCACACGTCAGGAACGAACTTTATCGGTCTCCCAATTATCTCAGATAGCATCTCACAGTGGGATGACATATCCGTGAAGTCTGTCCTTCCCGGTCTGGACTGGTGTGCCAGCAATACAACACTTGACTCAGATAATCGTTGGAGCGTGGGGACAATTGCCCTTAGCCTTCCGTCGTCAAGTAGCTTCCCGGAGGATGGCTCCATAGGAGAGTTAACGTCTACTCTGTACAAGATTGTTCGACCCTGGAGGTCGACGTCGTCGAGGGTAAGGACCCCTTCCACGGTCCGTCCACCGAGAGGACACCTTTGGCCGTTTTGGATACACTTTCGGGATAATTTCATCCAAAATACCTTTCAGTTATGGCAATACAAAGAGGGACGTGGCATGGGACACCTCGACAATTACCGGACCCGATGGAGAAGACTGGAGGGTTCCTGTTTCTGAGTTGCAGGATAGGCAATCAAGACTGTCCTCTAGGCTTGCAGAGGAGGGAATTGAGTCAGTCTTCATAGAAGACCCGGTGGAGTTGTACTGGCTAACCGGTGGACGACAGAACTCGGCAATTCTAATTGGATCTGAAGGTTCTGGGATTCGGACTACGCATTGGGTTAGAAGGTCAGTAAGGAGAGCTGTCTTCGAGGGTGGGGGGGATGATTGCCCGCATCAGGTCGAGGAGCACCCCAGGATGGGAGATTTAGGAAGGAAGTTGGCAAAATCTGGATGCAGCAGGGCGCCATCGATGCTAGCCGGGAAGGTGCCTCATGGCCGATGGAGTTTCATAAGTTCGAAATTTAGCGATTTAGATGGGTCCCCATCTGACTGCACTGGAGTTCTCTTTGAGATGAGGGAATTGAAGTCGAAATGGGAGATAGGGATGATTCGGAAGAGCGGGGAGGTTAATCTCTCTATGTTCGAGGCTGTTCGCGATTCGGGAGGACTGGGGAGTAGTGAGCTGGAAATGGCAGGTGCCGCTGACCGGGTTAGTAGGTCCTCGGGTTTCGGGGGGAGGATAAGGATGAGGAAGTGGCCCATGGATTGTGACAGAGTGGTAATTGCTTCTGGGAGGTCCGGTGGGGTTCCTTCGTACTTTGACTCTGCAGTGGGGGGTCTGGGGAGCAGCCCTATTTCCTCACTTGGAGCTGGTTTCAATTCGGTCAAAGAGAGTCAGCCAGTACTTGTTGACATTGTTCACGTCCACAGAGGTTACGTTTCCGACTGCACTAGGATGTTCTGCGCCGGTCGACTTCCGAGTGAGTGGGAGAATAGGCTAGAGGACATGGAGGAAATTGGTGCTCTTGTCAATAGAAGCCTGGGAAGTGGAGAAGACTGCTCAAGGGCATGGGAGATTGGTAAGACCGCCTCAGAGGAAATGGGTTATGGGGCCAATCTGATGGGAATTCCTCCAGATCAAGCCAGCTTTCTTGGTCATTCTGTTGGTCTGGAACTAGACGAGACGCCCGTAGTTGCTAAAGGATTCGACGTGCCACTAGGTCTTGGTGGAACTATGGCAATAGAGCCGAAGGTGGTTTTTGAAGACGGAGCTATAGGTACTGAGGACACTTGGGTGAGGACTTCCGAGGGAATGGAATGCCTGACCGCTGGAGATGAGTTACCTCGGCTGACGGAGTGGTGACATGGGGAGTGGGCCGAGTGCCGCTCAGAAGAGTGTGGCCAGAGTCCTGAGAATGAGGACCGAGCCTCATGGGAAGCCGATTACAGACCCATCGATACTGAAAGGAGTGGAGATCGATGATTCTGGTATAGTGGAGCTATGGATCAAACCCAGCCATCCGCATTGTCCGTGCTGTTTGGACGATCTAATAGACCTAAGAGGAGTTGTAAGGAGTCAGAAGGGAGTTATGGCCTGCCACGTGGAAGTAGTTGGTGTACCACAGTCAGAAAGATGGACCGCAGCGGTAAACGAATAGAAGGAAGAATATGTTCCTTGCTAGGGCTTTTTCCCCCCCCAGTTGTTCCTCTCATCCACTTCTTTTAGTTTCAGAGCAATTCTAGTGATTAGCCACCATGACATCACGGAAATTCCGATTACTGAGATTGCTAGTGATAGCAAGAAATCTGAATCTGACCAGTACGACACTTAAACACCTACAATGGGGGTACTAAGTCGATATCACAGTTGCCGCTGGGATACAAGCAGCATGTTAGAATCCCGCCTTCAGCAACTAGGTAATCGTCGAGACCCGGGGGCAGTGGTTCCGGGATCTCAACTTCTCCGCAAATTAGCCTGACAAGGCAGGTTCCGCAGTTTCCTGATGTGCAGTTTGTTGGAATGTTGACCCCTGCTAGTTCAGCAATCTCGACAAGTGGAGCTTCTCTAGGAGCTTGGGCGGAACCGATTATTTCTGATCCGCGAAAGAATCTGATCACTGGCAGGGAGTCGGTCATCCGGAGTTCACCGGTCCTCCCACCGAGTCCATCTTCCAGTCTGCTTATTGAATCGCAGTCCTGCCTTCTTCATCCACTTGTTGAACTTAGTAGCACCTGCCCCGGTGGCGATGATGAACTCCTCCCTGTCTTCCTGGGCCTGGATGTAGCCCTTGGCAGCAATCGTCTGATCGATCCATTCATCAATGCTCATTAGAACTCCAGTCAGAGAGCTTGATTCGAGAGCAGCCTCTAACTCGTCTGCCGAAGCTCCGGCTGATTCCAGGTCTCTCTTCATAAGATCGGTAATGGATCTGGACTTATCTTTTATCGGAGGTCGGATCACTGGCATCCTTGGCTTAATTTTAGGGTCAATCTTGATCCTAGAACCGTTGTCCAGTCTCCCTTCCACAACTTGTGCCATAGGAGCATAGAACTCCTCTTCACAGTCCCAGCAAATGAATGAGAAGTCGGACGAACCCTCCATAATGTTGCTTCCCCTAGGATCCATTTCTTCTCCGCAATGAGGGCATGCATGGAGGCAAAGTACTGGAGCTATCTTTCTCCTAAAGTCAACGATGTCTTGCGGGGTTCCGGCGAGTTCCAGCATTTCGTGGTCTCTGGCTGCTTCGAGGCCTCTGGTCTCGAGTTGGTCTCTCAGCTTGGACCTCTGTTCGTCCTTGGACTCGTCATCTAGATTATTCTCAAGCTTGACAATAAGCTCTATTGTCTTCCCGAGACGGTTCATTACGAGTTTCTGGTTCCTGAAGGCTTCCACCCTAGCGAGCCTAAGCTGCTCCTTCTTCTCCTGAAGTTCTGCGAAGATGTCTTTCTGCTCTCTCTTGAAGCGAGTTTCCTCGATCTTGTCAACCTTCTTATGATCATCGGAAAGAACGTCGGCTAGGAACCTCTGTCTGCTTGAAGATCTGGGGCCGGACTTAACAGCATCGAGAACGGAGTTGGCGACCTCTTTCTTGATGCCGTAGTTATTTACCAGGGTGTCTGAGTCCAGCTTCTTCAGATCACCAATCTTGATGCCCCCGTCAGCCAGAATCTGTGCCGTGGTCTCATCGATTCCGCGCCTTAGTAGTGCGAGATAGGTGTCCTTCTTCGCCATTGAATCCCGTCCATCGACCAGGGTCTCTCAGTGCCCCTGACCAGTTCTTCGGACGGGGTGGTGCTCTATCAAGTCGATGTCAAATTGCTAACATATTGTTATTCTGAGGATATTCTTCGAGTAATTGTGACCCATTCTTCCGGGCTGAGATTTTCAGGTCTGAGGTCTGCCCAACCTTCTGCCAAGCCTGTTGCACCAGATTCGAGGAGCCTCGACACAGATGACTTCCATCTTGCCTTATGCCAACCCGAAACACGAGATATCCTTGATGGGTGGCTGGAGAGGAGCGTGCGCATCTTTCTTCTCCTGTTTGAGAAGCAGTGTCTTGTGATTATTCTGAACATCTGTCTGTTGATTCCATCTGCTTCTGTCCTATTTATCGGCCTAAGTGCCACTAATCTCGAGTTGACTCTGGGAGCAGGAGCAAAAGAGTTCGGGGGCACCCTTCTATCCACGAATACTTCGAAATCGAGCCATAGGTTCAGTCCTAGTGGCCCTACGTCGTAAGGCGGGGAAGTCATCGCCATCCTGTGTGCAAACTCTTCTTGAACAAGGAGAACGCACATCTGGATTGGATCCGAATGGTGGTATTTCCTAATCCTCTCAAGAATAGGGCTGGAAATCTGATAGGGAAGATTGGAAATCACGTGAGATATACCAGAAGGCCAAATCTCAGATAGAGCATCTTCCATTTTTACAACCAGCTCACATTCTCTGTCTCCGAAGACCCTTCTCAGGTGTAGAACGGATTGTTCGTCAATCTCTAGAGCGGTTACTCTGGCCCCTTCTTTTAGTAGTGCTAAAGTGAGGGAGCCTGGACCAGGCCCTACCTCTAGAACGTGGGAATTCTCAGATAGCGGGGACCCATACTCTTCGGATATCTGCAATGTTCTGCATATGGCTCCTTCATCCACCAAGAAGTGCTGCCCCAGTGATTTGTCTGGTTTTGACCGATCTCTTAGGAGGTCGACCAAGAGGCGCGTGTCTAGATCGTTCAGCGAACCCACCATGTCATTGCTCTGTGCGCACTAGCAAATCAAGTAAGCGGGGGGTCTGTGCGACATCTTCCATCTCCTTCACGTAACGCTCGGCTAGCAATCTGACGGATTCTATGCCACATGCTTCGTCTACCTCCGAGAAAGAGTTCCAGCCTGCCATACCCCTCTCCTGAACCATCTGTAGAGCTTTGGAGTTTCCAATTCCCGGTAATAGTTGGAAAGCATGAAACTTCAGAGACATTGGTCCGGCGCTGTTGTAGAACGAAATGTGTCTCTCAGTGTCTTTTTCTATGGAAGCAGAGAGGGCGCCTACCAGCTCCTGTTGTGAAGAGCCGCTCAGATCCTTGAGTCTTACCTCGGACAAGGATCCAATGTTTTCAGATGGAATATCAATGGAGGACCCTACGGAGATATCGTTCGCTTCGGATACTCTAGCCCTTACTAGGTATAGTGATGGTTCGCTGATACATTGGATCTCGTGACCAACGGGCCTTCTGTCCTGAATGTCAAGGATCCTGATGCCGATCTCATCTTCGAAGGGGCCCTTTGCCTCTTCGTCGCCGTCGTTAGAATCACCAAACTGCATAATCTTCGGACCACCCAGAAAGGTTCTCCCTCATGAATTGAGTTGTTGTTTTGGATTAGGGGTAATCTATAGGACGTGCTGTCTGATCACTGTGATTACTTCCTCGACTTCCGACGTGTCCATCGCAATCCTCTTGCTTGCGACAATCACTCTTAGGTCAGCAACGGTCAATGGAGAAAGCTCTGCGATTTTTGAGCAGACTTCGGGGTGCTGACTTAATTTCTCGGTTTCCATTAGCGCGACGAAAAGGCTGCTGTAGACGGCCGGATCTGTTTTGATATCCCCAGAAGGGTGCCCGCTTGCGCTCGCCTTCCATTCTGCATGCTGTAGGGCCATGGTCTGCTCGTAGGAGATCTCTCCCCTTCTTTCTATTGCCTCCAACAGCTTGTCCCTAACGGTAGCGAAGTCTACAAACTCTCTCTCTGCCATAATCTCACCTACTCAATTGGCCTAAGATGCTCAGGACGGGCAACAACGGTCTTCATCATGTTTCCATCTGCAACTCTAACGACGTAGGCCCTTCCTTGTACGCCTTGGATTTCCCCTGTTCTTCCTTGGAAGCGACGATGTGGCATTCCCTTTTGCTGAGCTGCATCTAGGACTATGGCAACCTTGTCCCCTTCTTCATAGGTATGCATTGACCTGCCAATGAATAATCTCCTGCGCTCCCTCTTTCCCTTCCTGAGGATGCTGCGGGTACCCTGTCTGGACCCTTTGGTTCTGGTTACCATCCCATCACTGCTCCATTATCGCGATTTCGGGCGACCTGTGTGCCATTCTTAAGGACTCGGATGTCAATTACGCTATCAGTCTACGTGAATCTCCTCCACGTCGAGCCAAATGACTGCGCACTCGGCCCCCAATACGCTCTGCACAGAAGGTTTCGTTCTTCCCTCATCCGAATGAACGAGTTCCTTGATGTATGTACCTGCCTCACATCTGAGGGTAAGTTCTACCTCTCCGCCCTCTACTATCACCTTGTCTACGGAGGAAATTTTGCGCTTCCTGATTTTGGCT
>CEUS01550337.1_pt1 | contig 18592 bp, 18 predicted proteins | sample 427031 | NCBI WGS metagenome assembly CEUS01 (sample SAMEA2622837, study PRJEB7988) | marine metagenome | biome: marine biome (ENVO:00000447); feature: marine epipelagic mixed layer (ENVO:xxxxxxxxx); material: "saline water (ENVO:00002010), including plankton (ENVO:xxxxxxxx)" | depth 140 m | reverse complement strand
CCGATCCTTTGGCCCCTGACGCACAACAAATAATCTGTAACGCAAAAAAGTATAGTGCTTATTACCGTTTCGAGAAGACGTATAGCCTAAACATTGTGATTTTGTCCGCGTCGGCTAGTAAGCAAATTTCTTCGATTGCTCACTCCACTTAGATTGGCGCATGCGTTTTTTACATGTCGCCGATGTTCATCTAGACACATCGTTCACAAGCCGGTCGACCTCGGTCCGTCAGCACCTACGTGACGCCTCTCGAGAGGCGTTTGAGCGCTCTGTAGACCTTGCTATCAGCGAAGGTGTCCACGCTTTCCTCATCGCGGGCGACCTATTCGACAGTGAGCGCCTATCCTTTCCGACAGAGCGGTTTCTCCTAGATAAAGCAGCCCAGCTGGGCGAGCACGGTATCACGGTTGTGTACGCTACCGGGAACCATGATCCGAGTTCACATGAAGACGGGCCACGGCCCATTCCTTGGCCAGAGAATGTACATGTTGTATCGGAAGCGAACCCACAACGCCTGCTGATCTCTGACGATACCGGGAAGCCCGTTGGATACGTAACAGCCTCAGGTCATGCTTCTACGAAAGAAAGTCGGGATTTGTCTAGGTTGTTCCCACGTCCTGCCGGTGAGATGCCCGAGGTTGGCCTGCTGCATACGCAGGTGCACTCGTCTTTAGGAGCTACAGAACATCATTCTTACGCACCATCCGAACTCTCATACTTGGTTGGAGCAGGATTTGACTACTGGGCGCTAGGCCATGTGCACGTGCCCCAGACGCTGTCTGAGGACCCGCCGGTGAGGTACGCTGGTAGTCTGCAAGGCCGCACGCATAAAGAGCAGGGAGAGCGTGGCGCTCTACTAGTTGACTTATCAGATCGTGACGCGCCAGTAATCAGGTTTTGCTCTCTTGCCACGGTACGCTGGGATACAGTTGATGTTACCCACCTTGATACCGCGGATTCTTTGGATGACCTACAACGCCTGGTCCAGAATGAATGGGCGAAGGCACGTAAGGTGGACGCTGGCACCGGTGATACTAAATGGATGGTACGGGTAATCCTCAGTGGGGCCTGCAACTTATGGTCTGAGCTTCGAGATGAAGAGAACCGTGATGCTCTTGCAGATAACCTACGTCACACTCTAAATGATGCCCTTGATGTCATGGTTGTCTCGAAAGACGTCCATGCCCCACAACCCATCGAGGAATATCGGTCTCGGAACGACATGCTCGGGGAAGCACTCCGACTCTGTGACATGATTCGTGAGGGCAAGGCCACACTAGAAACGCTGGACCCTGATGATCTTGCCGGCCTTGAATCCGACGACCCGGAGTTGGTCGAACGCTATATTAGAGGGCTCCTTAGCAGCCCGGGTACGGACGCTGAAGTCGCCGTCCGCCTTTCTCAGAAACAGGACCGCAGGAAAGGAAAAGCTCATAAAGCACCGGATGCTTTGAGCAAACACCCTGGCTCCAAGCACCAATGAATATTGAGCATATCCATATCGATGCTTTCGGCACACTCGAAAACTTTGACAGTGGAACAGGATCGCTCGGCTCGCTAGTCGTTGTGTTGGGTCCCAACGAAGCAGGGAAATCCACACTGTTCAGCTTTTTGCAAACTGCACTTTATGGCTTCTACCCGGCCAATAAGGACCAGCATCCCTACTTCCCATGGGGATCCGATGAGGCAGCTGGCACCATCCAGTTCCGACTGGCAGATGGCAGTTGCTGCGATGTCGAACGAAAGCTCCGCTCAGAGCCCACCGGAAGCGTGACGCACCATGGCGAAGCAAGTGCCCTCGGGAACCACGATCTCCCGTGGGTGAGTCACATCCCACGGGATTTATTTCCCAATGTTTTCGAGATAACGCTTAAGGATCTCGCGGGCTATTCTGCGGGAACAAAGGAGCAAAGCCAGAAGGATCGTGATACGTGGCGACAAATCCACGGTGAGGCGTTGGCGTTGGCGGGTGGCTTAGGTACGCCTGTGGACAAGGTGGCGCAAACCCTTGAAGACGAAGCTAGTGCGATATGGAGACCCAACGAACGCGGCAACCAGCGTCTGATGGACCTCAAGAAAAAGAAGAATGAGTTGCAAGAACGGCGACGTAGAGCGACCGAACGGGACCGTGACATCCGAGACCTGATCGCTGAAAAAGAAGACGCAGGCCCACGCTTAGACGAGCTGAAGCAAGAACACCAACAGTTGATCAATGCCATCACGCCAGTTCAGAAGCTAGCCCGATTGAAGAAGGAGATGGATTCCAATAAGAAGGAGCGGCAAGCAAAAGAGCAGGAGATATCAAATTTCGACCGGCCAGCGCAGGGGCTGTGCGAATTACGCGACGAAATCAACACGTTCATTGTACTTAACGATCAGTCCTTAGTCGCGCGAAACCAACAATTGCAGCTTGAAGACGAGATCCGCAGCCTAGAATCAAACGCAGGCAAAAGCCGTCTAAAGACCGCTATCATCGCCTCTAGTTCGTTTGTAGGCATCTTGCTTCTAGCCTGGAGTGTATCCGCTGCGGACTTGACCTTGGCTCTGTTATCAAGCGTCCTGTTAATTGGCGCGTTCACTGCCCTGATTCTAGGCCGCAATCTTAGGCGTCGCATCAGCCTCCTAAAGGATTCTGGTGCCACCACAAGAGCGCAGATCGAACTCGTTGATCAAAAGGCGAAGCAGGTGAGTGCAAAACTGGATCAGGATTTTGAAGATGTAGAAGCTTTTGCCAGAACAATTAAGCGCGATCTGGAGAAAGCGAGTGAACTTCAACACTTGGCAACAGCAGCGCAGTCCACGATCGACAAACTGGATCAGGACCTAGGGGTGATACGAGACAACATTGATCACATCGAACGGGAACTTGACCCCATCATCTTGGGCAGGGCACACGATGATGATGACTGGCCTCAGGGCCGCACGGAAGAGTTGGCTGAGGAGATCGACCAGCTGACTCGACTACAGGAAGGTCTTAGGGCCAGGGAAGCTGAGCTAATGAGGGAGGAGACCGTCGACGCGGTCCAGGGTGAACTTGATAGCCTCGAGGAGGGCATAGAGGAACTCACGCGTCAGCGTGACCAGAAATGGGTTATTGCCAAGTTGATCAGGGAAGCTGACCGCCAATTTCGGGAGGAACACGAATCATACCTTCTCAAGCAAGCTGGCATCTATCTGGCACGGCTGACAAACGGCAGATACACAGGCCTTGAAATACATGAGGGGAGCGACAGGAAGCAGCCTTTATTCGACTTAGTCGGTCCAGCATTAACGAAATGTGAGCCCCTAGCACACCCGATATCTACTGCAACCCTAGAGCAAGCCTACTTGAGCCTGCGACTGGCCGTCATCGATCACTTTGATAAGAAAGGTGAGGCCTTACCGCTCTTCATTGACGAAGCTTTCGTCAACTGGGATCCCACACGCGAACAACATGGCCTCGAGGTCCTCTCAGATCTTTCTAATTCGAGGCAGGTCTTCGTTTTCACTTGTCACCCGCCTGTGGCAGAATTACTCAAACAGCACGGCGGACAGGTGCTCGAACTAGGTTCCAAAATGTGAGTGGAGGAAACTCGCCTTTTTTCATTGAATCATTCGGTCTAGAGCCTGGACCAGATATTGACACCTTCCTCCTAATCCACGGCTACGGAGGATCCACATTTTCATGGCGGTACTGGGCCCCGCGCCTCGCGGAACAGGGGCATGTAGTCATGATCGATCTAAAGGGTTTTGGATTCGCAGAAAAACCCGACGACGGACAATATCGCCCCGAAGATCAGGCGGAGCTGGTGTGTCAGTTGATTGCCACGAGAGACCTTCGGAAAGTAACAATCGTGGGACACTCACTGGGTGGCGGGATTGCATTATTAACAGCCCTTCGACTCAAGGATTCAGGGTCTGCCCGAATTGAGCGGTTAGTAATTGTGTCAGGAGCCGCATATAAGCAGCGCTTTCCCCCGTTTATCCAACTCGCGAAGTGGCCCATACTGATCTCGTTTATATTCAGAATGATTGGTACCCACAGGATCATTCGCTGGGTGCTCCGATCGATGGTCCACGATCCCTCGGCAGTTACCGAGATGCAGGTCAACGGCTATGCCGCTCCACTGCAGTCGGAGGGAGCGATACGCTCTCTTATGGAAACTGCGCGCCAGATCGTCCCGCCCAACCTAGAACAGCTGGTGCTCCGCTATCCAGAACTCACGGTTCCAGCTCTACTGCTCTGGGGCAAGGGCGACTCCGTCGTCCCTCTAGCCGTAGGCCAACAGCTCGTTCAAGCTCTCCCAGATGCCCACCTGCATGTGTTAAATGCGTGCGGGCATATGCCTGCAGAGGAGCTGCCTGAGGAATCCTTTGCAGTTCTTTCTTCGTTCCTAGAAGGCTCGGAGCCGCGCGCCTAACACTCGGATGTTCCGCGCTCGAATCCGTGACAATCTAGAACAGGTAAAACGGGATACCGTGGATACTCGAGCTCCTCTTTAGCTCGTTCACATAGGTAAAAGCGTGACCCCTGCCGTGATATGACAAGACGATGGTGAAGGCAATCTCCGCATAGGCCAACGAGGTCGTCCCGGGACAGCTTTCTCAGGCTCTTATACCTACGAATGCCACATGGCGGGCACGGTCCCCATCTCTGTGGGAGAAGAGTCCGCTCTGTGTACAGATCGTGCAGTGCGCCGACCGACTCATTCTGTCCAGATCAACCCCCAAAGCGGATCCTCTATCTGCTAGCACAGTCCTTAAGTCTAGTGGGCGGGGACCCGAGGGCACGGTGAGCTTTAGGGCTTCAAATACTTCGGGTCCGACCTGGTAGCAATCCCCACAGATAGCGGGACCAAGATGTACATGAAGCTGCTTTTCTCTGATGCCAAACTCCTGAAACATCGCTGCAAGCCCCTGCTCTAGAATGCCCGCTGCCACACCCCTCCAGCCAGCGTGCAGAACACCCACCACACGCGCCTGAGGTTCTACAAGAAAAATAGGCACACAGTCCGCAGTTGTGACAGCCAAGAGAACGGCAATCTGGCTCGTTATATGACCATCGCATGCTTCCATAATCTGCAGGCCAGAGGTCTTGCCAGTTTTATATATTTGGACATCGGCCTCGTGCACCTGAGGAGAGTGTATGGCCACTTGCATCTTGGTCACTGTCAGCAGCTGACGCCAATGTGCTTGAACAGCCTCAGGGGGGGTGCCTTCGCTAAAGAGGCCAAGGTCGAATTCATGTCCCGGTGCACCCCGAGTTGTAGTGCCCTGCAGAAGCCAAGGGAATGCCGCAGCCCAATCAGCATGCACCAAAGCTGAGATTTCCTCCTCGTGCTTCTCACGAATCGTTCGGACTTTTGCCGAAATGGGGCTCTCTGTGTTCACGAATCACTACTACCCGTCCTGATACAATCCGTGCGTATCGAGTTCAAAGCGCGGTCCCCTTCCACTCCTACAGTTACCCTTAATGCCATAGGTTAACTTCTGCTAGAGATCCCTACGCCCGGTGCGATGACGGACGATACGCTCTTCGACAGCCAAAACGCAGCCTACGTTCAGGCCATATTTGAAGAGTATACACGAAATCCTGATGCTGTCTCAGCTGAGTGGCGAGAACTGTTTCGGGAAGGCAAATCAAAAGTCGTAGCTGAAGGTCTTTTGGCGGCCGACCAATTGGACGCCCCGCTTCTTCCGGGATCCTCTCCCAAGCCGACCCTCTCGGAAGAACACATTCGCGCTCATGAACATCTAATTCGGGCCCTTCCTGCAGTCTCTCGAGCAACTGCACTCGTCCAAGCATTTCGTGACCACGGGCATCAACTCGCCCGAATCGATCCACTAGGTGGTGACCCACCCGGCCATCCTCAATTGAGTCCTGCGTTCTTCGGCACATCTATGGATGAGCTTAGTAGACTGCCTGCTTCTCTGGTGATGGACGAGGCCCCGGAAGGACAATCCGTGGCGGACGCTCTTGAAGGGTTAAGGCAGGTATACGCGGGTGTGATCGGCTACGAGTTCGAGCACCTGGATGACCACGTCAAGGTCGACTGGCTTTGGGAGCAGGTCGAAGCAAGCTCTCACTTCATTGAGATGAGCAATAAGGAAAAGGTCGACCTGCTTCGCAGGATCTCTGAGGTTGAAGGGTTAGAGCAGTTCCTTCACCGAGCATATCTCGGTCAGAAGAGGTTCTCGATTGAAGGCACAGATATGCTTGTACCCATGCTCGATATTGCGATCGAAGAGCTGGGAAAATCTGGTGGCCGTGAGATCGTGCTAGGCATGGCTCACAGGGGGCGGCTAAACGTGTTGACCCACACAATCGGCATCTCTCTCAAAGAATTGCTAGCCGAGTTCGAGGGTCCCTCGTTCAAAGGTGGGCAGCTGGATATCGCAGGCACGGGTGACGTAAAGTACCACCATGGAGCACGTGGTACCCGAGAGGTCACAGGTGCAGGGTCAATTCGAATTACCCTGGCACCCAACCCAAGCCACCTTGAGTTTGTAAACCCAGTTGTTGTTGGATGGGCACGCTCAAAACAATTCGAAAGTGTCTCCAAGGGCTCTAAACCAAACTTTAGTGCTGTTGTACCAGTACTTATTCATGGCGATGCTGCCTTCGCAGCAGAAGGCGTGGTCGCAGAAACTCTCAATATGGCACGCCTGCCCGGATACGACGTCGGTGGCACAGTGCACATCATCGTCAATAACCAAATCGGCTTCACGACGAATCCACAGGAGGGCCGATCGACCTACTACGCAAGTGACCTCGCCAAGGGATACGGCATTCCAATTGTCCATGTGAATGCAGATGATCCTGAAGCGTGCCTGGCAGCTGTAAGGCTAGCGACTGCTTACCGAGCCCGGTTTCAAGATGACTTCGTAATCGACTTAGTCGGATACAGGCGCCACGGGCACAATGAGGGGGACGAACCTGCATACACCCAGCCTCTCCGATATGAGTCGATAGATAAGCATGACCCTGTGGGTGATATCTATGCGGCCCACTTGATATCTGACAGTGTCATTTCACGGGAGCAGGTTGACGAACTCAGAGCTACGATCACCCAGAAGCTGAGGGATGCCCAGGACAGCGTGCGCGAGTCCAAATCAGATGACGAAGAGAGTATCCAGGACGACGACCGAGAAACCCCTGTGGCTCCCGACAATACAGGCGTGGCTCTCGAGATTCTCGAGGTTATCAATAACGCTAGTATCTCTGTACCAGGAAGTTTCAAACCCCACCCGAAACTCTGGAAGCAGCTAAGCCGGCGCAGTGACATATCATCACCTGACCAGCCCCTCGATTGGGGTCACGCTGAAACCCTGGCGATTGGTAGTCTACTCATCGAGGGCATACCGGTCCGTATCACTGGCCAAGACAGTGAACGAGGAACTTTCAGTCATCGCCACCTGGTGCTACACCACTCAGAAACAGGGGAGACCTTTATCCCCCTGGAGCAAATCGCTGATGCTCGTTTAGAAATCTATAACTCACCTCTCACAGAAACCGCCGTTGTAGGGTTTGAGTACGGTTACTCAGTCAGCGCCGATACCGACGTGGTTGTCTGGGAGGCCCAGTTTGGCGACTTCGTGAATGTAGCCCAAGTCATGATCGACCAATTCCTTTCCTCTGGTCGTGCCAAGTGGGGTCAATACTCTCGACTTACTCTTTTGCTTCCGCATGGGTATGAGGGTCAGGGGCCGGAACATTCGAGTGCCCGACTAGAGCGCTTCCTGCAACTCTGTGCAGAAGACAACATGAGAGTCACGTACCCGACCACTCCAGGACAGTACTTCCATCTTTTGCGGCGCCAGGCTCTGTCTCGGCCAGAACGCCCATTGATCGTCATGTCACCAAAAAGTTTATTGCGACACCCATCCGCCACATCAATGATCTCCGAATTGACTGACGGCGAATTCAGACACGTGCTCCAAGACCCGTCGATCGAAGACCCTGACCTCGTGACGCGACTCGTCCTGTGCTCGGGTAAGATCTACTATGATCTTGAGACACACGACCACCGAGTTCAGGCTGCATCGACTGCTATTGTCCGAGTTGAGCTACTCTATCCGTTCCCGGCTGAAGCAATCTCCCAAGTGGTCGCTAGCTACCCTAACTTGCGTGAGGTCGTCTGGGCTCAAGAAGAGCCTCGAAATATGGGTGCGCTGACTTATATCGGGCCTCGGCTTCGCGCCGTCATCCCAAGAAAGATTGCACTTTCGCACGAGGCCCGCCCTGAACGGGCGAGCCCTGCAGAAGGTAAGGCTAAGGATCATAGAGATTACCAGGCGTCTGCAATAATTCGTGCGCTCGGCCTCGAGGCAGACGAGCCCTAGTCTCTACCTATCACCACTCTAGAAGGATCTTCCCGAAGTTACGATTCTCCTCCATGTACCTGTGGGCCTCGTCAGCCTCAGCTGCAGGAAAGATTTTATCGATTACCGGCTCTAGTTCGCCGGATATGAAGCCAGGTAGCACATCTTCTACGAATGCCTGCGAGAGGCCTGCCTTCTCCGGAAGCGGTCTAGCCCGCAGCACCGTGCCTCGAATCGAGGCTCTCTTTCCCATGAGCCTTCCCAGGTTGACGGTAGAGTCGCTTCCCCCCGGCACCCCAACCACTATATGTCGGCCCTTTGTCGCAATCACTCGTTGATTCCCCTCAAAATATGGGCCACCGACAAGATCAAGGATTACATCGGCACCTCTACCTCCAGTCAACTCTAGAACCCGTTTGGGCCATGAGTCGTCGGCAAGAACACCATTCTCTAGTCCGAGCCTAGACGCCCTGTCAAGTTTCTCAAGTGTCCGAGACGTGCCTATGACCGAAGCACCTGCCCTCCGTGCAAGCTGGACGGCAGCTGTGCCAACTCCACTACCCACTGCATGCACGAGGAGAGTCTCTCCGGCCCTCAGGCCCTCCTGAAGAAAGGCCGCATCAAACGCAGTCATGAACACCTCTGGAATAGCTCCGGCTTTATCCGAAGGCATCCCGTCAGGAATTGGGACTAAGGTGTCACTAGGACTGAGAGCATATTCCGCATACCCACCACCACCCAGAATGCCCATGACCTGATCTCCAGGTGCTACCGTGGTAACCCCTCGGCCTACTGCGTCGACCGCACCGGCAAACTCCAAGCCAGGAATTTCTTCCGGATAACCCGGAGGAGCCGGATAACGCCCAAGTCGCTGAAGTAGGTCGGCCCTGTTTACACCTGAAACCGCTACTTTCACCCGCACCTGTTTAGGGCCTGGATCTGGAATCGCAACCTCTTGGATTTCAAGTACCTCTGGTCCGCCAGGCTCCCGAATCACTACTGCTTTCATTGAATCGCTCATGAAGAGGCTTGTAACTACCTTTCGGTTCCAATGCAACTGCCCTTCGAATTAGATCGACCGCTCCTGTTCTTCGATCTTGAGACCACCGGTCTAGATGTAGAGAAAGACCGGATCATCGAGCTCGCCTTAATCAAGCTCACACCGCAAGGAGACGTGCTCGAGCGTGAGCGGCGCTTCAATCCCGGCATTCCCATCCCATCGGAAGCTGCCGCGATCCACCATATCACAGATGCCGACGTTGCGAATGAGCTTCCCTTCGATCGCACGGCTAAGAACCTGTATGCAATCTTTGATAACTGCGATCTCGCGGGCTTCAATATTAAGGGCTTTGATCTTCCTCTCCTCATCAACGAATTCCGGCGTTGCGGAATCGAGTTTTCTCTCAAGGGGCGGCGAATCTTAGATATGCAGGCGATCTTTCACCGTGAGGAGTCACGGGACCTCTCGGCAGCTGCGCGTTTCTATCTTGGACGTGAGCACGAAGAAGCCCACGCGGCACTTGGTGACATTCGTACCTCTGCGGCGGTTCTAGGTGCGCAACTCGAACGATATGCTCATGTGCCAAAAGATCTCGATGGCCTCCACGCCTACTGTGCAGAGTACGCAGTAGGTCGCTGGTTCAGTGGACCAAAGGAGGCTAGGACCTTTAAGAAAGGTAAGCATAATGGCCAACTACTCTCCACGGTCGCCCGCGACGCACCCGACTACCTTCATTGGATGCTAGGGCTTGATGACTTAGACGCAGACGTACGTGAAGTGGTGCGCGCCTCTCTCGACACTGAGTAACTGACCATCATATCCTTAAGCTTTCCAGCATAAGCCAGTGAAAAGGTGGACCTAGGTGATACGAACGTGCGTGCTCGCCATAGCCATAGGTCTGGCGTCCTGTAGTAACTCGACTCCTGAGTCAGTTCCTGAGGAGATGCCTTTAATCCAAGGAGTGTTCGGGCAGGCTCCGCCTACGGCGAATGGTATCACTTCGGTGGTTACGCTGGATGCTCCTACCCTTATCCAGGGAAGTTTAGGACAGGGCAACCCCACCATCGACCAACTGGGACTGGAATTCACACCGAAACAGCTCCTAGTTCAGCTCGGACAAACGGTAGGGTTTACGAACAGCGAGAGCATAGGACATAACGTCCACCTCTCGGTGCTGGAGAGCGATTCCACTGTGTTCAACACAGATACTGACACCTCTGAGAGAGTTGATTACATCTTCGATGAAGCAGGGGCCTACAACGTTACCTGTGACGTTCACCCTGGCATGCAGGCCATGATCTACGTGACGGACGCCCCGTTCGGCGTGTTCGCCGAGGAAAATGGAAACTTTGTTATCCCCGATGTCCCTGAGGGGACATACACACTATCAGTATGGAGCTTTAACCCTGACTACAGGACTGAGCAGATAGTTGAAGTCAATACTCTAAGCACGGAAGTCGACCTGGGCGTCCAGTAGTATGACCCCTGGGTACTTCCAAGATCATCGCCGGAGTATATTGGCTATACCCAGCGCGGTGAGCCATGCGGGCTTGCCCCACCCCGTAACTGCCGACGACTGAATATGCTTCTGAGTGCACACTCTGGCTTTCGGTACCTCGTTCTACTCATCGGGATCCTTGTAATCGCATATGCCGCTTATGGAATGGCGACAGGGCGTCCCTACGACCAACGCATGCGCATTCTTGCTGCTCTATTCACCGGAGTGCTCGACCTCACTGCGCTACTAGGTTTCGCAATGATTCTCATGGGCACCTTCTATCCTCAGTTAGGTGGGCACATCGTCATGATGATCCTGGCGCTCGCCATAGCGCATATGGTCTCCATCGTGATAAAGAAGCGCCCGCCTGAAGAGCGCACGTACGCACCCCATCTAGTAGCGACACTGCTTATCCTTGGAGTAATCTCTTTCGGGATTCTAGCCATCGGCAGACCAATCGTCGGTTGACCGGTGGCTCTTTCACCCCTCGAAGTTCCTCCTCGAGCTAGTCAGTCTCGTGGGCCAGATGACCTCGGGATAGTGATGGGTGGAGGAGGTGCGCGAGCTGCCTACCAAGTGGGATTCCTGCGCTGCTTAGCTAGGCTTTTTCCAGAACTCTCGGTGCCCTACATCACAGGCGTATCCGCAGGAGCAATCAATGCTGCGCTTTTAGCATCGCACGACGGCACTTTCCTACAGGCAACGCGCAAGCTTAGCGGTCTCTGGGAAAACCTCAGAGTACAGGACGTGTTCCGAACTGATACTCGAGCCCTCCTCGGAAACGGGATTAACTGGCTTAGGCAACTGGTGTCTGGTGGTATTGGAAAGCAGCGGCTCGTTAAAGGTCTCGTCGATACACAACCCCTGCTGACCTACCTAACAGAGGCACTCGACTGCAGCGACGGCAAACTTACTGGCGTCCAGTCCAATTTGGACCGAGGTCGCTTACGTGCATTCGCAATTAGCACAACGAGCTACTCGACCGGACAGTCGGTCACATGGATCCAAGGGAGGGACGTGCAGCTCTGGGAGCGCCCGCAGCACCAGACACGAACTGCGACAATCGGCGTTGAGCATATCATGGCTTCCTCTGCACTACCGATGTTCTTTCCAGCAGCAAGAATAGAAAATTCATGGTACGGGGATGGTGGAATTCGGTTAATGTCACCTCTCTCTCCCGCAATCCACTTGGGTGCCCGACGCATCATTGCTATCTCAACACGATATGGGGCCAGACCAGGGGAACCAAGAGAGCCGGAGTACCCCCCACCCGCTCAAGTATTGGGCGTCCTTCTCAACTCCATCTTCCTAGACTTTCTCGATCATGACGCCACAAGATTGAATCGAATCAACCAACTCATTTCTGCTCTCCCAGAGGACAAGCGAGTCGGGCTCAAACCCGTCCAACTATTGACCCTTCGCCCGTCTGTTGATCTCGCCAAGATAGCTGGACAGTTCGAGGCTCAGCTTCCCTGGGGCTTTAGGTTCTTAAGCCGTGGTCTGGGCACCAAGGAAGAGCGTAGTCATGACTTTCTCAGCATGATTCTATTCCAGCGGGATTATCTCTCTGCACTGATTGAGATTGGTGAGCAAGATGCGGAGGCCAGGGCAGACGAAATCGAGGCATTCCTTTCTATAACGGAGCCGGAGGATGACCCGGCACTGTCAGCCTGACCCACATTCATGCTTCACGCCAGAGCATTTAAAGTAAGCGTAGTGTGGACACTCCTCCTGCTCTATCTGGGCAGCGTAGTCCACGCGACTGAGTCCAGCCTTGCATGCCCAGATTGGCCAACCTGTTTCGGAACTATGCTACCGGAAATGACTGGGGGAGTCTTCTGGGAACACCTGCATCGTCTAGTCGCCGGGGGCTTGGTTCTCATGTTTATGCTTGCTACTTGGCTCGCGTATAAAGAGACGAGAGCGCGACCGTGGATCTTCAGAGCCAGCCTTTTTGGTATGACCCTATTGATTGTGCAGTCTGTCTTCGGCGGGCTGACCGTCATCTATGAATTACCAGACCTAATTTCGACCACCCACCTTTCGCTTGCTCTCCTGTTCTTAGCACTCGCTACGCTTTTGGCGTCCTCAACGATTGTAATCGCCGACAGCTACCCTGCGCCGTCGGGCTTCCGTGTCAGGGCCTGGGCCATGGTGTTAGCCGGGTTCGTTTTCGTGCAATCGGTACTCGGTGGTCTTGTCCGGCATATGGATGCCGGCATGGCGTGTCCGGACGTCCCGCTTTGTCTTGGACAAATCCTGCCACCCTTAGTTAATGCCCCGATCACCATCCATTTCTTTCACCGTCTTCTGGCAATTCTCCTGGCGGCAGCCGTCCTCTGGTTCGCGCATCGAGTCTACTGGGAGGAAACCTGGCTGCCGATCCGCCGTTGGGCCAAGATCGTCGCTATCTTAGTCGTACTTCAGGTCACACTGGGCTTCGTATCCGTGCTCACTCTTCTTGCCGTCATACCCGTTTCGCTTCACACACTTCTGGCTGCGTGTCTTCTAGCATCTCTGATCCATATGGCAACTATTTTCCCAAGATCAAGTGCAGCGACACCCGGAGTTCTTGCCCCTCCAACCAACTGAAGATTAATCAATGGACATAGCACAGTTTGGCGATGCGCTTGCAGTTTTTAACGCCAGTCTTAACGCAACTAGTGCGGCAGCGCTGTTCACCGGATTTGTGCTCATACGTCAACGGAAGCTTCGTGGCCACCGGCTTGCGATGACCGTAGCCTTCGGTACTTCCGCGCTGTTTCTTGTCTTCTACTTGATTCGATTTGCTCTAACTGGCACCCACGAGTTTGCTGGGGAGGGCGTAGCACGTCTCGTATACTTCAGCATCCTTTTCTCCCATATGGCACTCGCGGTTCTGGTAGTGCCATTTGTAATCAGGCTCCTCTACTTGGTTCGGAAGCATCGCTTCCGTGATCACGCCCGACTGGCGAAATGGGTGTTTCCAGTCTGGGCATACGTTTCGATCACTGGGCTCCTAGTATACCTGCTTCTATACCAGGTATACGGATACTCATGAGCCATGATCTGCAAGGCGGACCCTAGGCTCTCTGGGAAGTCCCTCTACAGGGCCTCTCCTCTATTCGGGAGGAGATACCGCTCTGCCACACAATTCCTGTAACTAGGCTGCACCCACTACGAGGCGGAGAAAGAAACCTCCACTTCACCACTTCCATCAGTACCATTTCTAAGTTCGATCTTCCCCCCCATTGCTTCAACAGCCTTTCTTGCATGGGGCAGGCCAAGGCCGAGGCCTTCGTCTGACGTTGAGTAGAACGGATCAAACGCTCTCTGAAATGCCTCTTCACTGAAGCCTGCACCGCGATCACGCACCGTGATCCTCACAAACCCATCATCTTTCTCCAACAGCAGGTCTACCGTCTCTCCCTCACCAAATCGGGCTGCGTTATGCAGAACAAGATATAGGGCATCAAGAAGCGTCTTTGGATTGACTGAAGCACGAATACTCCCATCGCCGAGAGCTACACGAACTCCCACATTCTGATCCGAAACAAATTCTCTGGAAACACGTTGCACGAGTTGGCCTAGGTCTGTGGTTTCACAGATATAACTAGGCTCAGTAATGAAGAACTCTATGTCCTGAATCGCCCCAAGCGCACGGCCGATCCTCTCTCTTAGCTCGTCTGCCCCAGCGAGATCGTCAAATCCATTGAGTGGTCTTCGGACGTTCTTATTCAGTACAGTACTGACTCGGCCAATCGCATCATGGAGAGCCCTCTCCCGCTCTGCTTCACGGGGTGCCCATCCATGCTCGAGAGCTCTCTGCAGTCCTTCCTCAGGACTACCAGGAGTCAACTCAGCCGGAGCACGTCCCCTCGCGATTGCCTCGGTGAAGGACCTTAGCCGTTGATCGATCTCATAATGTGCCTCTTTTGACCCGGCAGTCTGGCCTCGAGAGAATCCGAACCTATAGCCCGCGGCGATCCCCGCGATCCCGAGAACAATTCCAATAACAACTTCCATAGTCCTCTGTGGTCTGCCCTCTCAAGCGTTGTCCCCGTATGCCTAGGGGCTCAGATGTTCGCACGGGTGCTCAAGCAGTGCAACTTTTCCGTTAGAGTAAAACTCAGTCGTGCTATCTCACCCCACTGCCTGAATCGAAGCCACAAGCCAAAAGCCTCTTAAGCACGATAACCAGCCCCACACACGGTTGCGGACGGCAGGTGGATTACGTCCGCAAATACAAAACTAAAGCCCGGGGACTACTGACGGCCCAAGTTCCCTATGGCTTAGAATTACGTCTCTAACCTTTTCGCCATAGTGAGATCACTCTTCCACTAGTTTCTTAAGCATCTCGGCATGACCCTTAGCCTTCACCTTCCGCCAGACCCCAACCACTGTTCCATCTTCATCTATCAAGAACGTGCTGCGCTCAATACCCATGAACTTCTTCCCATACATGCTCTTTTCCTTCCATGCCCCATAGGTTTCGGCAACCACATGGTCCGAATCTGAGAGCAACGGAAAGTTTAAATCGAACTTTCTACGAAACTTGCCGTGCGACTCCAGCGAATCCGCAGATACTCCCAACACGAGGGCATTGAGGCCCTCAAAAGAAGGATGGGCGTCGCGAAAGTCACACGCCTGAATAGTGCACCCTGGAGTGTCATCCCTAGGATAAAAATAGAGAATCACTTTTTTGCCACGCAAAGATGCTAGCGTAATATCACCCCCGTCGTCCGTTGGAAGTGTGAAATCCGGAGCCCTGCTACCTTCGGTAACCATATGTGATGTCCCTTTGTCGATTTCTCGTCTCAAGAGCAAAATCTTAAGACTCTGGCCTACTTGTTGGACCCTGGTATATCAAACTCCCACCTACAAATCGGGTCTGCGCGAGACTGGCACTTAGTATGAATAACCGAGGCCTTTACGCCCGCCACCTGTTTGATGACCTGACGGCACAACCCTGATACTAGATGGCACGCGCCACCCACAGGCTCACCCTCAGCGAAAACAAGTGCTCGCCCTTCTAGAACGGATCCCTCTCTTCCAAAGCCCACAATATTGCGTCCGAACAAACTGCGCAGACGACGCCTCGCAGACCTTCGGGCTAATCCAATTCGGATCCGCTGTGAAAACATACGACTCAGATAATGCCGTCCACTGGAAGCGGCCAAGAGGCTTCCAGCCTGCTCAAAAATCTCATTCCCATCAGGCCTCCGGATTACAAATCGAAAGAGGCCCTGGATCTCTTCATCTCTAAGGCGAATGTGCTTAGTCACATCTGCCTTATACGAGCGTATCTGCCGCTCTACCACATCACTGAGCCCGAATCTCCTGGGCATAGTTTGGGTCGGATCCTCTGCTTCAAAAACCTCTCCCGGTAGATCGCTTTCGCGAATTACCTCAAGAAGTCTAAGGGCTACTAAAGCCTGAACCTGGCGGGTATCACTTTGGCCTTGGCTCACAAGGTTGTTCTTCAATGCGACCCGAGCTTGCAGTTAGTCAGAGTGGGCCAATCTCTCTGGAGTCACCGCGGATGGCAACGCACTTTGCAATGTCCAGTCAAGCGGACATTCATCAGGATTTATTGCTCGATGGTCGGAAGCCGTTCTTTTACAACTCGAAAGCACCCCCAACACCACATAAAATGCAGAGAACACTCGAATCCTCGGCTCATCTCGCCCATGTAGTTGAAAGTGAATCAGTTTTCTTGAGCGTCGAGCCATCCTGCCATCCATATCATTCGTTTTTCTTTGCCATGGAACCCGTCTAAGAATTGGCCATTAGTGTTAATCGTTATGCGTATAATCTGCGAAATATGCTCTTGTAGTAACCGCATTGTTCGGACATCTTACCACGGACGAACCGGGGCATATTAGGAGCCCGTCACGCACAAAAATGGAACCATGGTGAAAGCCAGTCCCGAGAAGGGAAATCGAGTCCTGGAAGAAGTGTCGCTCAAGGATTTAAGTGATGAGCAGCTGGTAACAGCTCACTTGAAAGGGCGTCCGGGTGCGTTCCAGGACCTTTACGAACGGTACCGAGACCGCCTAGTCCACTTCGTTACACGGAAAACTGGGGACGCTGACCGGGCCCAAGACCTGGTTCAAGAGGCGTTCATTCGGGTCACCCGACACCTCCACCGTTTTGACCCCTCGAAGAAATTTTCCACATGGGTCTACACTATTGCGAGCAACCTATCCAAGAATGAACTCAGGAATCGCTCAAGAAGCCCGCTCGTGCTGTACCAGCAACTCACTGGCAGCTGGGAAGATGATCACCGCCCCATCCAGTTCGAAGACTATTCGATGCGACCGGATGATCTCTATAGGAAGCGCTATCTTCGACGACTGGTCGAGGACACTGTTAAAGAGCTTCCAGAGCACCACAGGCTCGTCTTTCGCCTGAGGGAGTTGGAAGGGAAGAGCTATGAGGAAATTTCGGAAATCACCGGTGTGAACCTTGGCACTGTGAAGAGCCGCCTGCACCGAGCCCGCAACTCATTCGCGCAGAGGATCGAGCCTTTTCTGAACTAGGCTCAGTGGTAGGACGATATGTTTGAAGAACTCCGCGCAGCCTTCCGTGAAGCTCTTGAAAACTTTAATAAGGAACTGAAGCGCGACCAGGTTCTGGAAACCGCGGACAGCTTGCTCGGCGGCATGACCGACGAGATCGTGAACGAAAAGACACAGGTTGCGGGCCTAGCAGATCAGCTCACCAAAGCTCACCAACAGGCTGCCCTAGAAAAGGAAAATGCCGAAACGTGCCGTCGGCGGGAGCGCATGGCACACGAAATCGGAGATAAAGAAACAGCCGTGGTGGCGGCTCAACACGCAAAGAAGCACGAAGACCACTACGTGTTGCTGACAAATAAGGCCCAGGCAATTCAGGAAGAGCTGGATTTCAGGAAACAAACTCTCGAAGAGATGATCGCAAAGTTCTCGCAGGCCCGTAACAAGCGGGATTCTCTAGCTACGACTTCGGGACGGCTTCAGACGCAAGAATCTTTAACTGGAGCTAACGACCTGTTCGACGAGCTAGATCGCATGGCGGACAAAGTCGAGGATAATCACGCAGGTATCCAGGCGACCGAAGAGATCGATACAGAGGCTGCCTTAGAAGAATTGAAGCGACGGATGAAGCCCGAGAGCTAGTAACCGAGTAGGCCCTGGGAGAAACGCAGCAGCAAACTGAATGCCGGATTCTGGCGGACTGGTTCTGACCCTAGCGTTCGGGTAGATTCCGCCGTCCTCATGACCTCAATGGTCACCCTACAATCGGTACATTTTTCGAAATGCAGAACTGGATCGGTATTGGAATATGGATCGTCATGGGAGCCGTAATTGGCCTCGGGATGAAGGCGATCATACGTCGGCCAGAAGAAACTCAGGGCCACACAATCGTTTTGATGGCTTTAGGGGCATTCGCTGCAGTGATCGGCGGCATGTTGGGTGTCGGTACTGTCCACCTCTATGAACCTCTTGCCATCAGCATAGGTGGCATGGCCGGAGCAGCGCTCTTCGCAGTCCTGATGACATGGGTATACCGGTGGGGGCTGAGGACGCTGATCTAGGCTTCTCACCAGTTATGACATCCCAGGCACTGGACTTCATCGAAGCCAACCTCGGACGCTTCCGTTCCGAACTTTATGATTTCCTGCGCATTCCGTCAGTCAGTGCGAAGAGTGACCATGCGGAGGACACGCGCCACGCTGCCGAATGGCTCGCCGAACGTCTTAATGAAGCAGGACTTAGTTCTAAGATTCTAGAAACCTCCGGACACCCTATTGTCCTAGGCGAGTGGCGGGG
>CEUS01155207.1_pt1 | contig 18613 bp, 22 predicted proteins | sample 427031 | NCBI WGS metagenome assembly CEUS01 (sample SAMEA2622837, study PRJEB7988) | marine metagenome | biome: marine biome (ENVO:00000447); feature: marine epipelagic mixed layer (ENVO:xxxxxxxxx); material: "saline water (ENVO:00002010), including plankton (ENVO:xxxxxxxx)" | depth 140 m | reverse complement strand
AAGCCGATTCTGCTTCCGTCCTCGATAGATGGGAAGGTTCATCCCGACTCCGAACGAAAGGAAGTCACTCCCCTGGACCGGGTCGAAGGTCATGAAAGCACGCTGACGATACCCGACGCTGAACGTCAGATTCGGCCAGCGTTGCCCGAGCGCTTCGCGTTCCTTCGCTTTCCACATCAGGGAAGTGTGTTCGATACCTGCCAGCAACGGCCGCGTCGAGAACGCCCGATCGCGGTAGCCATTAGAGTCGGATGTGGGAAGAGACAATTCGACAGCCTCCGGGCGTCCTACTTCCGACCCAGGCTCGCGATTCAGGACCAGATTCATAAGCGCAGCCGCTCGGCAGCGATCGGCTCTCAGCCCGATGAGGCGGTCTCGCATGCTTGAAAGGGAAACCTGTGCTTTCAGCACATCCTGTTGCAGACCATTCCCGACCGCATACTTCGATTCGGCGATTCGTACGAATTCTTCCAGCAAGGTCTCGTTCTGCTCGGCGATCTCGATCGCCCGGTCCAGAAAGGCCATCGAGAAGTAGACCTGCTTCACAAGGTTCGCGATCGCAACCTCCCGATCCTCCACCTGCAGAGCCGCCGTCAGGACTCGCTCCCGAGCTGCTTCCTCCCGCGCCCCCCGCGTACCCGGAAAGGGTAGAGTCTGGCTGATCGTGACTTGGTTGCCCGTAATCGGCGAACGGTTCAGGGCAAAGGAGTTCAGTGGAATGTTGCTCGATTCGAACTGAACCACAGGATCGCTCAAGGCCCCCGCAACAGGGACCCTTGACCTGGCAGCTTCAACGCGTTGCCGAAGTTCCCGAAGACTGGGATTCTCTCTGACTGCTTCCGCGATCAGACGGTCGAGGTTCAAGGGTTCGCCGAGAGCGGGCGACACCAGTACAGACATCAGCATCAGCGGCCACAGTCGGACCGCCAACGAAAGTCGAATACGCACGGCAACTCCTCTCCGTCGAAACGGATGGATTGACAGGTGCTTGGTGAGTCGTTGTGAAGAAGGGTGTTACGAATGACCCGACCGGAAAGGTTACCGACCGGGCAGAGGACTACCGGGGCTCAATCAGATGCGGAAAACCTGGTGCGAGAGATACAGCGGAGATCCAACGGAAGGATGGAAAACGAAGTTAGACCCTGGGAAAACCGACTTGGACGGCGCGCGGAGGTTGACGCACTCTGGAGCAGAGGACAGAGCAGGGCCGTTCGGGACCACCGAAACCGAGCCGACAAAGAGAGGACCTTCGTCGGCCAGAGGGTTCTGGTCCACCGCCGTGCTACAACAGCAGGACGTCGATGCCTCAGCGTGACACGACATCACGACAACGTCGACGGGCGCGGCCGGGCAAAAACACTGAATCGTGTAAGCCAGGACGGCCACGACGGCAAGCGTGATGGATCCGATGGAGACAGGTCTGATAGTGTGTCGATTCATAGAGGTTCCAGTTTGAATAGACACGATTCCAAGAGCACTGTCAAGGCGCAATCAGGAAACGGGAAAGCAATTCGCAAAGGTGCTCATCAACGGGATCTGCCCCCTGATCCTGATTTTAAGCGTCAGGAGGGCCCGGACAAGACCCACTTCTTTCGCGAGAAACTTCAGCCACGTCGAACTGTCCGCCGTCACACGGACGTCTGACTGCCCATCCAGTCCCGCAGTCACGGATCACGACAGTCGCTTCGCAGCGTTCCGCGCCCGTGAACATGAAATGGAAAGTCGCATCGACGTCCTTGGCGACACCACGCTGGAACACAAGAGGGAGCCCACTCAGAAACCCCTCGATGCTCTGGGGCCGAAGACCGCTACCCACACGCCTGATCATCTTGTGCGGAAACCGTTTCTCGACGTGCGCTTCCGCATCTGACCCTGGCACGACGTAGACCGGCTCCACTTTTTCCTGAAGGGGGCGCACGGCGTCATCCCGGTAAGCTCCCCCTGTCCTCAAGAAACGGTGAGATCACATCCTCACCCGCCGGACAGACCCCCATACAGTAGGCGGCCTTGTAGTTCGCTCCGTACGACAGGCTCTGCCACATCGATACCGTCTCGGGCAATGTCACCCCTTCACGATAATCCATCCGGTCGCGACTGTCGGCCACCTGCTCCACCCAGTCGTCGAAGCCACCCATGAATTCTCTGTAGTTATGCGTGTAGCACGCGCTGAAATCGAAGTGTCCGTCCGATCCGATCGCCCCTGTCGGACACGCCGCCACACAAAGCTTGCATTCCAAGCACGGATTGAAGTCGATCGGTTGGTCACATGCCTCACCGCCTGCATCCAGCGCGTTCTCGACCTCGAGATCGGCCCCCACGAGGATGGTCCCCAGTAAGATGAAGTTTCCAAATCGAGGGTGGATCACGTTGCGATGGATCCCCATCACCCCCGACCCGCAGCCTCGGCGACAGGCTTGTGACTGACGACCCAGATTTTTCCCGGAAACGCATCCATTTCCATCGGGAATCCCATCGAAGGGTTAAGTGCGTGCACCCCCTTCGCTTCCAGCACGTTCACGATCCGTCTCCCAACCTCGTTCACCTCATCACCCGTGTGATGAAACTCCAGGTTCGAAACCGACCGTGCGGTAGATCGAATCGGCTCTCTGTTCATTCGACACACATATGAAATCAAAGTCTTCGTCCCCGGCATCGCGCGAAGGATATCCGAAACCTGATCGCTCAGCTCAGGTCGATCGATTTCAACGAAACCCACATCGTCCACACCGGCGTCCATACAGCCCTGCTCGAGCCTGGACCGATCGAGCGACGTTGGCGGTGGGGATGTCGACTTTTCAGCAAGTTGCCGTACTGTTGGATGCGCAGCCAAGCTCACGGCAGCCCCCCTAAATAGGGTATATGCACTTTAAATTTCTCCCCGCGATTTTCGATCTCGGGGTGCATTTATTTCGGTGCCTTGATATCGGTCGCGTTTTTCGCTGTTTGATCCAGGTTCTCCATCAGCCTCTTCCAGGTTTTCTTCCCCAGGGACTGATAGATTTCCTCCTGGGCCGCCTCCCATAGAGGCACCGCAGCCTCAAACGCCCGGTGGCCTTCTTCCGTCAGGGATAGTAACCGGACCCGCCGGTCTGCCCCCTGATTCACATCGATCAAACCTCTCTTCTGTAAGGGTTTGATGTCACGTGTCAGCGTCGTCCGGTCCATCATCAGACGCTGTGCCAGCCCGGTCACAGGTACAGGCCCCACTTCGTTGACCGCGGCCAGAACCGAAAACTGTGTGCCCCGTAACCCTGTCGCCCGCAACCGGGTGTCGTAGAACTGGGTCACTGCCCGGGTTGCCATCCGAAGATGGTGGCACGTGCAGTTCATCGCCTGGAGACGTTTCTTCCTCTTCATAATAAGTGATTATACACTCTTCCTGCTTGAAGTCAATACAAAAAGCGCGTCCCCAAACGGGAACGCGCCTCAAGGCGTTTCAAGTGGTTAAATCCTATCGCTTATCGATGTCCACGAAGGCCCGTTCGTCCTCGCCCGTATAGACCTGACGGGGCCGAGCGATCTTCTGCTCCTTGTCCGACAGCATTTCTCTCCACTGAGCCAGCCAACCTGCCGTGCGTGGAATAGCGAAGAGAACCGTATACATGTCAACGGGGAGACCCATAGCCTGGTAGATGATGCCTGAGTAGAAATCGACATTTGGATACAAACTGCGCGACACGAAGAAGTCGTCCTCGAGTGCGATCCGCTCCAGTTCAAGTGCGATATCGATCAATGGATTCTTCCCCGTGACCTCGAACACTTCGTAGGCCGTCTTCTTGATGATCGTGGCCCGCGGGTCGTAATGCTTGTAGACACGGTGTCCAAAGCCCTGCAGCAGAACCTCCCGATTTTTCACCTTCTCGATGTAAGCCGGGACATTCTTCACGTCGGCGATTTCACCAAGCATCTTCAGGACCGCTTCGTTTGCCCCCCCGTGGAGTGGACCATAGAGTGCGGCTGCCGCGCCTGCGAGAGACGAATACGGATCTGCCCCACCACTTCCGATTCCCCTCATCGTACTGGCGCTGCAGTTCTGTTCGTGATCCGCGTGGAGGATGAAGAGCACTTCGAGTGCTTTGATCAGTGCGGGGTCCGCCTGGTATTTGGACCCGTCCTCGGCAAAGAGCATGGTCAGAAAATTCTCGCAGAATCCGAGTTCCTGGTTCGGGAAGATGTATGGCATACCTCGGCTGTGACGGAAGCTGAACGCCCCGATCGTCGCCACATTCCCGATCAGACGGGCGGTGTGGAGCTCCAAATACTCTTTCTCCTGAAGCTGCCCGGCATCCGAATAGAAGGTCGAAAGCCCGCCCAGTGCCCCCACCAGCATGCCCATCGTGTGCGCGTTGGAACCGAATCCATTCAGGTAACCGTTGATACTCTCGGGGATGGACTCGTGGCCTTTGATCTTGTCCGTCCAGTCCTCCAGCGCAGACGCAGACGGCAGATTGCCATACAGCAGGAGATAGGCAACTTCCAGGTAGGTCGAATCCTCGGCCAGCTGCTCGATCGGATAGCCGCGGTAGCGCAGGATCCCTTCGTCACCGTCGATGAACGTGATCGAACTCTGGCAGGAAGCGGTGTTGAGATAGGATGGATCGTAGCCCATCAGCCCGAAATCGTCATCGTCGACCTTGATTTCGCGTAGATCGGCCGTGCGGATCGCGGACGCGTACTTGGGGTAGGTGCCGTGGAAGATGGGCACCTCGTACGTCTCCCCGGTCCGGTTGTCCGTAATGGTCAATGAATCCTTCGCCATCCTTCAGCTCCTTTCAACAGCCCCGCACCCTGTCCGGCGTCTTTGGCGGGCCACCCGCCCTCCGGGGGGAGAGAGTGAGTATGTGTTCTATCCTATGATCGCCCGAAGTAAATCACCGCCGTGCTACCCTCCACCGGTCGGGATCCAACTTCTGTGAAAATTTCAGCCATTGCCCGCTGATATGCGGCGTCCTCTTCTTCCAAACAGACTGCAAGCACCCCGCCGCTCCTCAAGTGGCGAGCGAGAAGATCCAGGGTCGTCAGACTGTAGGTGCGACGACTCGAATCCAGCACGGCGTGTACGGGCCCCCGATCGACATCGATCAGGATCCCGTGATAACTCTGCGGCGAGGCTCGAACGAAGGTCTCCAGAGCGCCTTCGATCGTCTCCGTGCGCGCGTCGTCCAATCGGTCCGCCAGGCCAAGATGAGTTCGTGCCCAATCGAGCAGCCGGTGTTCGACTTCCACAACCACGACAGACCGCAAGTTTGGGTCCTCGAGACTCAGTTCGAGCGACTTCCCGAACCCGAGCCCTCCAATCAGAAGATCCACCTGGTTGCGATCTCCGATCAGTCCCCGGATCGTGTCGATGGCAAGCGCGGAAGTGGTCTCGTCCGGGGACGCGCGCAGCAGACGTTCGTTGTACATCAGTTCGAACGTCGTGCCCGTCCCGAATAGACAAAGCTCTCTTTTTTTCGACGAAGCCTGGTCGATCAGGAATCGCGAGGAAGTCGCCATGGCAAGGCCCTGAACCCGTCCAATACGTGCCCAACAGGGCCCCAATATACATCTGGGATGCCCGATTTTCAAACCAAACCGGTCTCGAAGCGGGCCTCGTGGGCCCCAATACACCATGGGAAGACCTTGACATTCCTCACCTTGGCACGTCTAATTCCAACCCTTGCTCATCCGAATTCAGGAGGGCGATTGCCCGCAATTTTGCCCGGAACTCGGCAGATCGAAGTCGTCACAGATCGCCTCCCGACCGGAAATTTCCGCTTCGCGATCTTCGATTTCGATGGGACCCTCTCACTCATTCGGGAGGGTTGGCGCGAGATCATGATTCCCACGATGGTCGACACCCTCTCGGCGATCGGCACATCCGAAACCGTCGAGGACCTCACGACCGTCGTGTCGAAATTCGTCGACGCCCTCACGGGCCAGCAGACCATCTACCAGATGATCCGGCTCTGCGAGGAAATTACGGTTCGCGGGGGTCAGCCTGAGGATCCGCTTGTTTACAAGGAGAGATACCACCGGGCCCTCCTCGACCACATCAATGCCCGCATTCGAGCCCTGCGAACCGGCCTCGCAAAGCCCGAGGACTTTATCGTTCCAGAAAGCCGAGCCCTCCTTCAGGCGCTCGTTGACCGCGGCCTCACACTCTATCTCGCCAGCGGGACCGACCATGACTATGTCGTTCAGGAGGCCGAACTGCTTGGCGTCACCTCATTTTTCGGGGACCGTATCTTCGGGGCTGTCGACAACTACGAGGATTTCTCCAAGGAGAAGCTGATCCAGCAGATCCTTCAGGATCCCGCCATCACGGGCGATCAGCTGCTCGGTTTCGGCGACGGCTACGTCGAAATCGAGAACGTTTCGAAGGTCGGCGGCACGGCTGTAGGCGTCGCCTCCAACGAGGCCACTGGCGTGGGTTTTGATGCGTGGAAACGCACACGGCTCATCGATGCGGGGGCCGACTACATGATCCCCGAATACCGCGAACAGGACCTGCTACTCGCCCATCTCTTCCCCGAGTAAACTTCGACCGATGTCCACCTTCTCAAGATTCGATCGAAACCAGCTGAGGCTGCTGCCCCTCACCGAGCGAACCCACGATTTCGGCATTAACGAAGTGCTGCCCCTCAACGTGGCGACACCCGATTTCGATCACCATGGCCTCGATTCGATCTCCGACCGGATGGCCAAGGCCCGCGATAACGGACGTGCGGTTGTGTTCATGATGGGCGCTCACGTCATCAAGGTCGGGCTGTCAAGGTTCGTCATCGATCTGATGGAACGGGGGCTGATCACCCACGTGGCCGGCAACGGCGCGTGTGCGATCCACGACTACGAACTTGCTCTGATCGGGGCCACGACGGAGAGCGTCGCCGACTACATCCGGGTTGGGCAGTTCGGATTGTGGGAGGACACCGGTGCGCTGAACGATATCGCCGTCACGGCTGCACGTTCTGACCTCGGATTCGGCGAAGCCGTCGGTCGCACGATCCTGGAAGGCGATTTCCCACACAAGGACGTCAGTATCTGCGCTGCCGGAACCAGGCTCGGCATCCCCGTGACCATCCACGTCAGCCTCGGTTGCGATATCGTCCACGAACACCCGAACTGCGACGGTGCCGCAATAGGCGCAGCCACCTACACCGACTTCCTAGTCTTTACCCAATCCGTGTCCCGGCTGGAAGGCGGTGTGTTGCTCAACTACGGGACAGCCGTCATGGGCCCCGAGGTCTACCTGAAGGCGCTTGCCATGGTCCGCAATGTGGCCCGTCCCCGGGGAGAGGAAATCGCGCATTTCGCTACGGCTGTTTTCGACCTCGTCCCGCTCGGAGACGACCTCGACACGGAAGCATCCAAGGACGACCCGCGTTACTACTACCGGCCTTTCAAGACCATCCTCGTTCGAACCGTACGCGATGGCGGGGAAAGCTTCTACATCCGTGGAGATCACGTCGTGACGCTGCCCAACCTCCATCGCAGGCTGGTGGCCGTATCCGGGGTCGAAGAACCGTGACCCCTCGTCACGCATAGACACGCCCATGATGCTGAGAAAGAAGTCTCTGCTCATCTTTGGACTTCTGGTGACTGGACTGATCGGGGTCGTCTATCCCACCTCCCAGTCCATTCTCCTCAACCAGTACGCCAGTCTGGAGGAGGACGGACAGAATCTGGATCGAGTCACCCTGGCGATTCAGCAGGAACTGGCGCAGATGGATCGATCCGCCAACGACTGGGGTTCGTGGAACAGCACCTACGACTTCGCCGAAGACCGAAACGATCAGTACCTCCGCGAGCACATCACTCCCACAACCTACGATTCGCTCGGGATCCTGCTCAACGTTGTCCTGTATTACGACCCCGAAGGTCGCGTTTTCTTCGAGCGTGAGTTCGATTACCACACACACGAATGGACGGAAATCCCCGAAGGTGTAGGCACACACGCGACGACCTGCGGCTGGCTTAGACCGCTCGACGAGCTGGAAGCCATCAATGGACTGGTCAACGTCGAAGGCTGGATCCTCACGATTGTCGCACGCCACATCCTCACGAGCGCCAGCGAGGGCACGAGCCGGGGAAGAATCGTGATGGGGCGCTTCCAAGACGCACAGAACATCGCAAAACTCGGCGAGACCACACAACTTCGGCTCGAGGGCTACGTCTGGGACAACGACCTTCCGCTCGACGTCGCGACGGCCGCCAAATCGTTGATCGAAACCCCCAAGGTGGTCGTCCCCCACAACGAGGACACTCTTTTCGGCTACACCCTGCTGCGGGACATCTACAACGAGCCGGTCGCCATCCTCAAGGCCACCATGCCACGCGAAGTTTTCAAACAGGGCCAGGCGACCATCGACTTTTTCATCGTACGCATCTTCCTCGGCGGAATCGTCTGCATCGGCGTTGCCGTCTGGTTCATGGATCGTAGCATCATCGCCAGTCTGACCCGTCTCGTCGACCGGGTTCGATCGACCGGGGACCTCTCGGTCAGGATGCAGCTGAAAAGAAGCGACGAGGTCTTGGGACTCGCCGCGCATATGAACGAGATGCTTGCCACCGTCGAAGAGGCCGACAGCCGGCTCTCCAGGGCCAACACCACCCTCGAAGAGAGAGTGAAGACACGCACCGAAGAACTCGCGGAAGCCAATCGAAAGTTGGAACAGGAGATCGAAGTTCGCCGTAAAGCGCAGGAAGACGCGGAATCTTACGGCTTTCCACCGCTTCGCCGATGGGCCCAGTGCTTGAGTCTCCAGCTAAGCCAATTCGAACTGGATGCAATCCCCACCACCCTCGATAACTTCTCCCGCCTTCTCGAACAGGTTCGAGACCATGCCCGCGAACCCGAAAATGCGTAGGGTTTCGTTCCAATGACGTCCCATTCCCTCGACCTTCTACTCAGCCGGTTCTCCGACCTTTCCATCCTCGTGGTCGGGGATTTTTTCCTCGATCGCTACCTCGACATCGATCCGACCCTATCGGAAACCTCACTGGAGACCGGTCTCGAGGCCAACCAGGTCGTCCGGGTTCGCAACCACCCCGGCGCGGCGGGCACGGTAACGAATAACCTGTGTGCCCTCGGCATCGGAAAAGTTCTCGCGCTCGGTTGTATCGGAGAGGACGGCCACGGTTTCGATCTCGAACGTGGCCTGATCGATACCGGTGTGGACACCACACACCTAGTGAGATCTCCAAAGCGATCGACACCGACCTATACCAAACCCATGGACACGGTGACGGGGAAGGAACGCGAGCGTCTCGACATCAAGGACCGGATCCCGACACCGCCGGAGATCGAGGAGGAGGTCCTGCGATTGCTTCAGGCTCAGGCGGGAAATGTGGATGGCGTGGTCGTGTTGGACCAGGTGCAGGAGGCGGAGTGCGGAGTTGTGACGTCGCGGGTAAGGGAGTCCGCAGCCGCCCTCGGCCGCGAGCAACCCGAGTTGCCTGTTCTAGCGGATTCCCGGGAACGCATCGACGAGTTTCGGCAGGTCATCGTCAAGCCCAACGAGGCCGAGGTCCGGAAAACCGTCGGCCGGGACAACCTTCGGTCAGCCGCCGTCGCTCTCGCCAATCGCAACGGCCGCCCTGTCTTCATCACACGAGGCGCTCAGGGCTTGCTCGCCGCAGACGAAGAGTCCGTATTCTCGGTGCAGGCCGTTCAGGTCCCGCAACCGATCGATCCGGTCGGCGCCGGCGACAGCGTTTCCGCCAGCCTGATTGCCGCCCTATCAGCGGGTGCCTCTTCCAAGGATGCAGCAAAACTAGGCGTCCTCGCAGCCTCGATTACCATCCAGCAGATTGGCACGACGGGTGTGGCCACACCTGACCAGATACGCCAGCGCTTTCTGGAGTATCCTCTCGACGTCTCTTGACTTCTGACTCGGTCAAGAGGCCTGCGGACCCAGCCTGCCCGCGAACCCATCGATGTGAACCCCGACGCGCCCCGGCATGATGCCTTCGGCGATCGCCACCATTCTATCCCGGTAATCCAGGGACAACGTTTCCGCATCGATCGTGCGCAGCACGTCTGGCAACCGAGTCCGCATCGTGTGGCGTCCGTCTGGAGTGCCGTCCCCTTCTACGAAATGGTCGATCACGACGGAATCCGCACTCTCGGCAATGCATTCGAAAAATCGCTGAGGATCCTCGATCGAAAGAAGAGGCGAGACCGTCACCACGGTCCTCACACCCGATTCCTTCATCCGTTTCACGGCCTCGAACCGATCGGACACTGAACTCGCGTGACGCGGCAGACCCATCACCGATTCGCGGTCCGTTTCGATCGATACGTGAACCCGGAGGTCGCAACCACTCGATAGCGCGGACAGCCGATCCATTTCGTCGACCACCCGATGCGAATGAGTCTGCACGATCAGAACGTCGGGGGACTGTTCGAGCATCGCATCCAGCAACGATCGCGTGATTCCGAACCGGGACTCCTGGGGGACAAACGGATCCGTTGAACTCGACATGTAGATTCCGAACACCCCGCCGCGGTTTCGCTCCGCCCAACGACGTTCTCGATCGACCGTGGCCCGATAGACATCGGCCGCGTTCGTCCTCGCCTCCAGGAAGCTTCCCCACGCTCGGCCCTTCGTCACCCAAAAGTTATGTTGAACGTAGCATCCCACGCCGCAGAGCGAGTTCCCGTAGCTGCATCCTCGGTAGGGCTGAACCGAATGGGAAGACACGGTTTCCAGAAACCCCGTTGTCCGGGTCAGGATGTTCTTTACCTGGGTTTCCGAAATCTCCATTCCCGCTCTACCCTGTCGTCAGGATGCCAGAGGTCTCTTCGCCGCCAGAGGCGGCTCCTACCCAATGGCTACGGTCGGCAATGTGTTCGCGGTTCGGAGACCACTCCCACCGCACTCGTACCTATGATCGCCCGCCGCAGGCTCCGCCTACCGCCCACTACCCACCGTCAACCGCTCTTGCAGTTACCGCTTCTCCTCCATCATCGCCAGCGTGTAGCCATCCGGATCTTCGAAAAACGACATCCACAATTCGTGATCCGGCATTTTGGCAATCAAGTGAGGCTCGCTCGTAAACTTCACGCCTCTTGACTTCAGGACCTCTGTTGCATCCTCGAGTCCTTCGATTTTGTAATAGATGACTGACGAACCTCCGACGGCGTTCCTTCCGGTAGCGTCAGCATCACACCACCATTGTCGAAAAACGAAAACTGTCCTGGGACCTGAAACAGGAACTTCATGCCCAGCTGTTTCTCGTAGAACTCCGTCGATCGGTCCAGATCCGTGATGGGAATGGCAATCTGGCCAATCGCAGACAATCCGAATTCATCAGCCATGATTCAGTCTCCCGCTGCGTGTTCGGGTGAATCATCGAGTAGTGACATTGCCGCCTCCAGAATCCGATCCTCCGTGCCGGACACGAAGGGGCCGCTGTAGAGCAGACTCTGGTTGTTCCCGAGCACCTCGTAGCCACCCTCCGAACGTTGCCTCTCAACCGGGACGTACCCCACGATGCGATTCGCATATCCCAATGGGATGACTCGATCAAACCGGTTTCCCAGCTCGCGCTTCAGACGGAGGCCGTACTCGACGTTCATCTCGCCCGCCATCGTCACAAGCGCCAGACTACGCCCGAACCGGATGGTCTGGACCTCCAGGGAGACTCTCGTGGGTAACACGTCCCCGGCCGCCATCGCTTCCGAATAGTGGTCGGCCCAGTCTTGCGCGATCCGGCTCTCCGAGGTCCACGCCTCTACAAGGGCCGTCTCCGTTACCGGATCGGCTTCGAGTGTGACGAACGTTTGTCCGACGTCGATCCGTCCCTCAACCGCATCGACCGGCCCCAGATCGACCACTCTTGAGACCGCCGACCCGAGTTGGCGGCCCAGGAGCTCAACCTCGTCGACCGGAATCCGCCGAAACGAGCCGGTCGTCCGTTCGGGCGGGTCCGGCTTCTGGTCTCCCCCGCATCCCTTGAGAAACGTGGCAACAGCGCCCGGATAGCGAGCCTCGATCGCCGAGCAGGCAAAGCCGGGATAATCGCCCCCGATTTCCAGGATCGGACCGGTGCTGGTCGGATGACACGCGTAACTGAAAACCGCCTGGCGAAGCGCACCGTCGGGTGATGAAACGAGGATCACGGGAACTTCGTGGTCGTGGGGGGCGTCGAGACTCGGTTGAAATATCACGCCCCCTTGCCCGTCCGGTTTGCGTCGCGATGTGGCAAAACCGCACCAGTCTCGACCCACACCCAGGCGCGCAGGTCTCCGACTCTCCATCGCCGACAACGACGCATCTGCCAGAGCATCCAGCGTTCGATCGACGTAGCCAGAATCGATCGCATCCACCCCGTGACGTCTGGCATCGACCTCTCGTATGGCCGGTGCGCAATGGGTGTGCGTGCCACATAAGACGATTTGACTGCGAGGGATGTCACAGGCCTCGGAGATCCTTCGGCGAGCCTCATCCGTCAGATCGTAGAAACCCAGCCAGTCAATCGAGACGATGAGCACGTCGGTATGACCATCCCCGATGACGGTCGTGACAGCCCGGATGGGATGATACAGGCCGTTGGAGGGTTCTGTGCGCGCCGCGTACCCCGCCAACCAGGTTCCGATCGGCGGCGTGACGTCGATTCTATGACAGCCTACCTCGTACAGCATGGAAGGACTTCCCTCTCGAAGCGGCACCATCCCGATCTCTCAGTCGAAAAAATCCTTGAAAAGGCAAAAAAACTCCCATCTTTAGCACGAAATGTGCCGAAGATAAGAACAAGGCCCTCAGAACCCCTCAACCGGTGGAGATGAGCCATGTCAGACCAGAAAAAAGCGCTCAAAGATGGTGGATTCGTCAGAAAAGACGACACCTGGTATCATCGCATCGGGGTCGCCGGGGAGAACAAGCCCGTCGAGGTAGTAGAAGAAGGCTACACCTGCAGGGACGGGGTCTGGTACAAATGTATCAGCATTGCTGAGCCTTAAGAGCTTGCCTCAAAATCGAGTCTGTCCAGGAACGAAGCCCCCCGGCCGTTACCGCCGGGGGCTCTTTATTTCTCCTCTGTGGCATCCTGACCGGGCTGTCGGTGCTCTACCCTGAGGTCAGACGCCTCGGCTTCAGCTCCTGAAAACCGCGTTCTCCTTCTCGAACATCTTCGAGCAAAAATACAGGCTCAAACCCGCCAGCAGGATGAGCGACCCGTAGGCAATCGCCATGGGGAGGAACGTCGCCGTGCCCGCCGTCGACGTGACTTCGGCCATAACCGATCGTCCGGGATCCCGTTTCGTCGATCAGCCCGACGACCATCCCTACGCTCTGCTTGAACGTTGTCCACACGAGCCCGCAGAATGTTGCAGATTTCGTCATCCGACGGAAACGGTTCTCCCCCGGCGGGGGTCGAAACCGACAGGAAGGCCAGTAGAGCACATAGCAATCTCATATCGGTTCCCCGTTTGAAGACTGTCTGGATAACGTACCCTTATCCTGCCCAATAGAAAAGCGCCGCAACAACCTTCTGTCGCGGCGCCTTGCTTCTGATTCAAGATTTCGTTTCAGTCCGTACGGCTTGTCACTTCAAGCAGATGATAGCCGAACTGCGTTTTAACCGGCCCTTGAACCACACCGACGTCGGCGCTGAATACCACCGCGTCGAACTCGGGCACCATCTGACCCGGACCAAAATCCCCCAGATCTCCTCCTGACTTTCCCGACGGACACGTCGAATGTTCCTTCGCCAGTTCGGCGAATTCACCGCCCTCTTCAATCGCCTGTTTCAGATTCTGACAGTCTTCCTCGGATGCAACCAGAATGTGACGTGCAGTAGCGCTAGCCAAAGATTCCTCCGTTGTTCAACGTTCAATGCAATTCTCGATCTTCGATTCCCAATTTAAAGTTCCTCGGCGTCCCCTCTGATGATGATATCTACCCGCTGTGCAGCACAACGATTGTAATCGTAGGCCATTTGCTCGTAACGGATCAGATCTATGATCGTACCCACGCCCGCAAACCCTAGAGTGAAGAGATAAAGGAACCCCGTGCCCACCTTTCCTAACGCGAATCGTTGCAGCCCCGCCAGACCCAGGAATCCGATCAATGTCAAAACCATGATCAGGCCCGGACTCCGTCGTCGTCTGTGGTATTCCGCGGCGAATTCCCTGGCCATCTTCTCGTCCAGATCTTCGACCGAGTTCCTGAGGTAGATGAGTTCCTTGTCAGAGACGTCTGGAAAATAGTCCAACACCTTCGCCACGGTAACCTCCGTCCGGCAGATCCTGTTGCAGGGCGCAAAGATGCGGGATGTCGATCAGCCACAAACAGAAAATCACGTCACGAGTCGGTCTTCAGCCAACCCTCGAGCGCATCGATCAATCGTTCCGAGGATTCGCTCCCCACAGCGGACGTGGCGTGCGTGCGAGGATCGATTCCCACAAGACCATAGCACGGGTGTCCCTCGTAATCGGTACCCATCCAGTTCTTCCGTTCATCGGGTGCGCCCACATCCTCGTCGGAATCCTCCAGCGTCGAGAGATCCTGCGTTTCAGGATCGAGGAACATGAGGGACGAAGTCTCGAATTTCGCAGCGTGATCGCCCCCGACCCCATCGATCTCGTTCTCAACGATGGCCAGCACTCGCATGCGGCCCCCTTCGTTCTCGTAACGGGCGATCGCAGCATCCTGATACTGGTTTCTGTTCGGGTAGTGACCCGATAACAAGATGGCGGCTTCGAAGCCATCGCGTTCAAATCCGTGCAGCAGCGCGGTCACGATCACGACCATGGCCCCTGCGTCCACCATGTAAGAGTGAGGCCAGTCCCCGTGCCCCCCTCCGGCGCCAAAATAAACGGGGGGATACACCAGCCCCCCCGCCCGCAGGGCAAGGCCGACGAGTTGTTCGTGGGCCTTCAAACAATCCAGACCCACCGGATTATGATAACCGTGCCACTCCAGAGCCCCGCAGGGCACGTAGATCGCCGGGCGACGCGCCTTCGCCTCCTCGATCTGTGCCGGTCGCATCCTCTCTATACGGACTTCATCCACCAACCTCTTTGTATACACGCCCAAAGATCGGCCCTCCTTGTCACAGGTCTCCTGACGACCTATCGTCCCCTCGTGTTCTGGACGATTTTCTCATTCGTTGTTCTGGCCGTTGTGGCGCTTTCCGGCGCATCCGTGGTCATCTACACGATGGGCAACAGCATTCCCCCGTCTCCGACGGGCAGAAAAGTCAAACGCGTGATGGGAAAAACGATCCAGGACCTCGACCCGAAAGGCACGGTCTGCGAGCTGGGCGTCGGTTGGGGCACCCTGGCCATGCCGATCGCCCGCGCTCATCCCGATGTGTCCCTCGTCGGCTACGAGAACTCACCCATTCCCTACTGGGTTGCCCGTTTGCGCACGGCCGGGGGGAGCAATTTTCGGATCGAGAGAGCCGATTTCTTCGGCGTCAGCCTTCGGGAGGCGGATCTGGTCGTCTGTTACCAGTCTCCGGCCACGATGTCCCGACCCCGCCCGAAATTCAACGCTGAACTCAAAGACACGGCCTGCGTCGTCAGTAACACCTTCGCCGTCCCGGGATGGAAGCCGATTCTGACAGAAACTGTGTCCGACCTCTATCGTACCAAGGTGTATGTGTACCGAAAATCCGAATCCAGGCCCGTGACCTCCATCACCTGATCGCGTTCGGCAGCCATTTACTCTGCATCGACCAGGCCTTGCTGCCGGAGCAGAGCGCTCGTGTCGGGCGCCCGCCCCCTGAAATCCTTGAACACGTCCATCGGATGGCGGCCCCCGCCCAGAGCCAGGATCGTATCCCGGTATTTCCTGCCCATCTCTTTCACAGCTTCCTGATTATCCAGACCCGCTTCTTCGAATGCCCCGAAGGCGTCCGCGCTCAGGACTTCACTCCATTTGTAGCTGTAGTAGCCCGCCGCGTAGCCCCCCGCGAAGATATGCCCGAAGCTGCACAGAAATCGATCGCCTTCGACCGGCTTCATCACCGACATCTCACTCGAAACGTCGCGGTAGACGTCGAAGGGCGTCTCCTGACCGTCCGGATCGAATCCATCGTGGAGCCGGATGTCCGTTTTCCCAAACTCGAGTTGGCGAAGCATCTGCGTGCCCGCTTGATAGTTCCGTGAAGCCAGGATCTTTTCGAACAGATCGTCCGGAAGGCGCTCACCCGTCTCCACGTGTTCCGTCAAACCGAGCAGGGTCTCCCGGTGGTAGCAGAAATTTTCCAGAAACTGGGACGCAAGTTCGACCGCATCCCACTCAACGCCGTTCAGTCCCGACACATCCGCGTAGTTCACCGTCGTGAACATCCCCTGCGTCCCGTGTCCGAATTCGTGGAACAGGGTCAGAACCTCGTTGAAACTCATCAGGGATGGGGTGTCCCCCACGGGCGGGGTCCCGTTGCAGCACAGATACACGACAGGCAACCTGACTTCCCCATCGGTCACACGACGGGATAGACATTCGTTGAACCACGCGCCGCCGCGCTTTTCGCTCGGCCGGCTGTAAGGATCGAGGTAAAATGTCGCGATAGGTTCACCGTCTACCGACCGTACCCGAAAATATTGCACGTCCTCGTGCCAGACCGGTGCCTCTCCATCCGCCGCTTCGATCGTCACGTCGAACAGTCGTTGGGTCAACTCGAAGAGCCCGTCGAGCACTTTCGGGAGCGGGAAATAGGGTCTCAGCTGGTCATCCGTGTAATCGAACCGCTGTTCGCGCAGGCGCTCGCCCCAGAATGCCAGGTCCCAGCGCGCGATCGGTTCCGTTTGCCCGGATACCTCAGCAATTTCTCGCAGATCATTCAGATCCGTCTCCGCGTGTGGACGCGACGGGTCCCGAAGGTCCGTGAACATGCCGCTGACCGCATCGACCCCGGGTGCCATCTTCGACGCCAGACTGAGCGCCGTGTAGGTGTCGTAGCCAAGGAGCTTCGCCTTCTCCTGTCGAAGCCTCAGTATCTGCGAGATCAGTTCGGTATTGTCGAACTCCCCTTCCGACGCCACGGTCACAAACGCCCGATAGAGCTTCTCACGGTCGTCCCGATTTCGGTGGTGCTGCATGAAGGGACCGAACGATGGGTAGTCCAGCGTGATCCGCCACGGGCCCTCCTCCGGATCCGCTTCGGCCGCATCCTCTTTCACGGATGAAAGTTCATCCTCGCGAGCCATTGTGTAGGACTGCGCCGAGATCTGCTTCAGGGTCTGGGGCCATCCTTCCACACGCGCCGAATCCTCGACGATGAACTCGAACCGCTTTTTGGCATCGAGCACGTGGTTAGAAAAGTCGGTACTCAACTTCGCCAGCTCCCGAGAAATTTCCTGAAAGCGTTCTTTTTCCTCGCCGTCCAGCCCCACGCCTGCTTGCTCGGCGTGCCGCAACTTGTGCTCGACCGCGCGCTGCTGGGCCTCGTCCAGGGACGCCCACGCGGTGCCTTCGCTGAGCGCCTTCGCCCCTTCGTAAATCGCACGGCTCTGGTTAATGCGTAGGCTCAACTCGACTACCTTCGGCTGCATCTCCTCGTGGGCCTTCCGCAGATCTTCCGAGTTCTTCACACTCAGCAGGTGTCCGACAGGACCCCACGCATACTCGAAGGGCACGTCGAGCGCCTCGAGCGGCTCCATCAAGCCTTCCCACGTCGGCTCCAGGTCAGCCTCGATGACTTCGAGACGTGTCTCCACCTCCGCCAGGGCCTTCTCCACAGCCGAAACGACGTGTTCGGCCTCCATTCTGTCGAAGGGGGGGATCCCCTCCCTTACCAGAAACGGATTGTCTTCGATATCCTCTGCCATGGTCTTCCTTCCTTCGATTGAACTGATCATCCGACCTTCGGGTGCGTCATCCCATCCTGCCCAGAACCTGTCCAACCCAGACCGCTCCCAGGCCGACCGTAACACTGGCGGCCACATTGACCAGCGCGTAAAGCCGCTCCGCGTCACGAGCGAGCACGACCGTCTCGTACCCGAAGGCTGAAAACGTCGTAAACCCACCCAGCAACCCGACCGTCAGAAACAGACGGGCCTGTGGACCGATCAGATCGCGCGTCTCCGCCAGGCCGCTGAGGAGCCCGATTGCGAGGCACCCAACCACATTGACCGTGAACGTGCCGAGCGGAAAAGACAGCGTGGGCGCCAGGCGTTGGGCGGCACCGCCAACGAGATACCGCAAGACCGAACCCACGAACCCCCCCGCACCGACAAACAGTAACTCTTTCAATTCTCGGCCTCGCTCAGCACCGCCTCGCAGTCCCACGCCCAGAAAGCATCGAGGATGGAATTCCGCGCGGACGAAGGTCCGTATAGATTGACGAGCACCCCAATGACTCCGATGCGGTAGTCACGTTCGCACGCATCCATTCCGTAGTCCACACCGCGATCGCGGAGCGCTTGCGCATATGCAGGCAGGGTCGCCCGTTCACACGCTTCCCGGTTCGCTCGACTCAGCATCGAACACGTAAACGGGTGGGCGATGTCGTAGGCCCCACCCCGCGACAGACGTTTTCCCAGTCGAAGATGACTGGATGACCTTGCTCTACAGGCACGACGACATTTCGGAGATGGAAATCGTTATGAATCAACGTCTCCACACCCCCCGAGGACGACGCGAAGACACCCTCGAGGATACCCGGTTGCCCCCACCAC
>CEUS01016645.1_pt1 | contig 18613 bp, 17 predicted proteins | sample 427031 | NCBI WGS metagenome assembly CEUS01 (sample SAMEA2622837, study PRJEB7988) | marine metagenome | biome: marine biome (ENVO:00000447); feature: marine epipelagic mixed layer (ENVO:xxxxxxxxx); material: "saline water (ENVO:00002010), including plankton (ENVO:xxxxxxxx)" | depth 140 m | reverse complement strand
ATTTTGTCAAAATATTTCGGAATTATTATTTTGCTTATGATTGATTTTGTTACTATTTATACTCTAGCTGATATCTGTTTATGCTATAATCCAAATAGTATATTCTAAAGAAATATAATTTAAAAAGTTGGTGTAAATATGCCTTTATTTGAAGATCTGAAAGTTTTTTCTGGTAATGCACATACTCAACTTGGTAATGATATTGCATCTTATTTAAATATTCCCATGGGTAAGTGTGATCTTTTTAAATTTAGCAATGATGAATCTTTTGTAAAATATCTGGAAAATATTAGAGAAAAGGATGTTTTCCTGATACAACCTATTACAAGACCTGTTAATGATAATATTATGGAATTGCTTATTATGATTGATGCTGCCAGAAGAGCATCTGCAGGTAGAATTACTGCTGTAATTCCTTATTATGGTTATGGTAGAACTGATAAAAAAGATCAACCTCGTGTGGCAATAACTGCACGATTAATTGCTGATTTCATTAGTATTTCAGGAGCTGACAGAGTACTTACTCTCAATTTGCATGCTGGACAGATTCAAGGGTTTTTTAATATTCCTTTGGATGAGCTTTCTGCGATTCAAACTCTTTCAAAATATTATATAAATAAAAAAATAAATAAATTAGTTATAGCTGCTACTGATATTGGTGCTGCTAAACGAGCACGAGATATGGCAGAATTATTAGATAAACCTATTGTAATAATTGAAAAAAGTCGGTTTGGTAATTCAGGTAAAGTTGAAGCGATGAATTTGATTGGTAATGTTGAAGGATCTTCTGCTTTGATTGTTGATGATGAAATTGATACTGGAAATAGTGTAATTGCTGCTGCAAATGTTTTAAAGCAATTTGGAGCAGAAGATATATACTGTACTGCAGTACATCCAGTATTTTCAGGGGATGTTTATGAAACACTTGATAATAGTGTTATTAAAGAGATTGTTGTTACAGACACATTACCCTTAAATACTGATAGAGTCATGAGTAAGATTAAAATTGTGTCAATCTCTCAAATGTTAGGTGAAGCTATACACCGTATACATAACGGATTATCTGTTGGTGCGATGTTTGAAAATTAATAATAATCCAGGAGATTATTATGTTAAAAACACTTAAACGTATTTTCGGTTCCTCTAGTCAAAAAGAAATACGTAAGTATAATAAATTACTTAAGCAAATCAATGATCTTGAGTCTAGATTTGTTGATTGTAATAAGGAATTATTTTCAGAAGAAACCCTCAGGTTTAAAGAAAGATTTCAGGATGGAGCAACACTCGATGATTTACTTCCTGAAGCTTTTGCTTTAGTTAGAGAAGCAGCTAAACAAGCTATAGGATTACGTCATTTTGATGCTCAAATAATTGGTGGCATAGTTTTACACCAGGGTAATATTGCTGAGATGAGGACAGGAGAAGGTAAAACTTTAGTAGCTACCCTACCCGCATATTTGAATTCTCTTACTGGTGACTCTGTTCATATAGTAACTGTTAATGATTATCTTGCAAGACGTGATCCTCAATGGATGGGACCTGTATATGATTTATTAGGGATGTCTGTTGGGATCTTACAAAATAATTCTGCTTATATATTTCAAAATGAAGCCAAAGAAAATAATAAAGGTTTTGAATTTATTAGGTCTGTTGAGAGGAAAGAGGCTTACCAATGCGATATTGTATATGGTACAAATAGTGAATTTGGATTTGATTACCTTAGAGACAATATGGTTGTTAATTTAGATGATCGTGTACAAGGTGAATTGTCTTATGCAGTGATAGATGAGGTTGATAATATTTTAATTGACGAGGCTCGTACTCCGTTAATTATCAGTGGACCTTCGGAAGATACTGGAAGTGAATATAAGAGATATTCTCGTTTGGTTAAAGGATTAATAAATGGTGAAGATTTTCAGATTGATGATAAACATCAATCTGTATCATTGTCTCTTGAGGGTGTGCGTAAGGTTGAGAATCTTATGGGGGTAGATAACTTATATGATCCTGATAACTCAAAAGGTGTTCATTTTGTCGAAAATGCATTGCGTGCAACTGCTGTATTCGAGAAAGATAAAAAATATGTTGTAAAAGATGGACAAATTGTGATTGTTGATGAATTTACAGGGAGATTAATGCCAGGTCGCAGATATTCAGATGGATTACATCAAGCACTTGAAGCTAAAGAAAATCTTAATATTCAGAGAGAAACAATTACATATGCAACAATTACTTTACAGAATTTTTTCAGAATGTATTCTAAATTATCTGGAATGACAGGTACGGCAGTTACTGAATCAGAAGAGTTTTGGAAAATATATAAATTGGATGTTATAGAAATACCTACTAATCTTCCCATGATTCGTGAAGATCATAATGATTTTATATTTAAATCTCAAAAAATCAAATATGATGCAGTAGTGAAAGAAGTGATTGATTGTCAAAAAAAAGGACAGCCAGTTTTAATTGGAACTACTGAAATAGCACAATCTGAATTGGTTAGTAAATTATTAACCAATAAAAAGATATCTCATCAAGTTTTAAATGCTAAAGAAGTGGAAAAGGAGGCAGGTATAATTGCTCAAGCAGGTCGGCCAGGTGCAGTTACTGTAGCTACCAATATGGCAGGACGTGGTACTGATATTATACTTGGTGGCAATCCAGATGATTTGAAAATAACATCACAAGAATGGAATCGTTTGCATCAACAAGTAATTCAAGCGGGGGGCTTACATATAATAGGAACTCAAAGGCATGAAGCCCGACGTATAGATAATCAGTTACGTGGGAGAGCAGGTCGCCAGGGAGATCCAGGAAGTTCAAGGTTTTTTGTGGCTTTAGATGATGATTTAATGAAAAGATTTGGTGGTGATAAAATCAAGGCTGTGATGGATTGGGTTGGTATGGAAGAAGATGCTCCCATAGAACATGGAACAATTGGTAAACAAATAGAACGTGCTCAAATTAGAGTTGAGGGCTTTCATTTTGATTTACGTAAGCATTTGGTTGAATATGATGATGTTATTAATACCCACCGAGAAGTGATTTATAAAGAAAAAAATAGCTTATTAGAGGGTGAGAATTTCAAATCTAACGTATTAGTTATGGTAGATGAGGAAGTTAGAAATATAGTTGGAAGATATGATTTATCTAAAAATTCAGATATTCCAGAGACCTTAAAATCAGAAATTCATTCAATTATTCCATTCAATGATTTTGAGGAGATTGAAAAAAGAGGTGATGAGTCTTTTGCTGATCGTTTGATTGGTAAAATTATGGAATATTTTGAATTTCAATATAATAATTTAGAAGGTATCATTACTGACGATACATTACGTTCAATTGAGAGACAATTAATTTTAAGAATTGTTGACACTCAATGGGTACAGCATTTAACATCTATGGAAAATTTGAGAACAGGAATTGGACTGCAGGCTTATGGACAACGAGATCCTTTAGTAATGTATAAAAGAGAAGGACATTCAATGTTCCAGTCTTTAATGGATCGTATAAGATATCAGGTTACAAGAACTGTTTTTTACATTGCTGATGGTTCAAAAAATCAAATTTCACCAGAGAATAGTTTTAATAAACGAAAAACAAGTAGTCAAGGTCAAAAATACTATAATAATGGAAACAATGATAAGGACACTAAGGTATTATCTGCTGTAGGTTCGAATAATCGAAAATTAGGAAGAAATGAACCTTGTTATTGTAATAGTGGGAAGAAATATAAAAAATGTCATGGGGCATTATAATTTTGTGCCGTTACTTCTAATATTTGATCGATGAAAAAATCTGAGCTTCTTAATAATTTCAAGAATTCATTACTTAAAGGCGATTCTTGGATACATTCTCTTTTTGAAACTATATCAGTGTGGGAAATTCCAACTGAAATATATCGTGGTAGAGAGTATATTTATCTTATTGAAGGAGAGGCATTTGATTGGATTTTATTAGCTGAAAGAATATGTGGTGTTGTAAATGATTTGCTACCTGAACGAGAACTAAAAAATCTACTTTTTTATAATGAATTTCCAGAATCTTTTCACCTAAATGAATTTAAATCTATATTAGGCACAGACAAGTTTCGTGGTTATTTAAATTATTTTTATGGAGTTACTATTGAATCATCTTTACAAATGGCATTAGAACTCGAGATACAAAAAAGACATATAAGTAATAGTTTTACTGATATGAATGATTTTACTGATGATGCATATTTTGAGATTTATGGGAAGTCTAGAGAAGAATTATTAAAATCTTTTTTATTGCAAAAAGGTGATTTTTACAGAAATGAAATCTCATTACAAAGATTGAAAGAATTTACTTATTGGTTATTTAAATATAGGTTATCTTTTTCTGATAGTGCAAAAATTGCTAGTGATACTCAAAAAGGATTATTGCAACTAGAAAAGATGTCAAAAAAGAAACTAATTTTAGCAGAAAAAGAGCTGAATTATAACGACTTAGTTTTGTTGAAGAATAGTTTAGTATGATTAGATTGTTATATTTTTTATTAAGTTATTGATTCTGATTTTCCGGTTTTCCAGATTTTTCAATTGATCTTTTGTTTTAATGACCACTTCTTCTGGAGCTTTATTGATGAATGATTTATCTTTGATCATGCGAACTAACCTATGGATATGTGGGTCTATTTTAATTAATTCATCACCTAGTTTTTTATATTGTTTTTCTAAGTTAACTGTTTGTTCAAATTGGATTGTAATTGTTCCGTTACTTAAAACTAGAGTAATTTGATTAGGGGGTTTTTCAATATTTGTTTTCTCTACTGAAATGTTGATTTCATTAAGACCAGATAATGATTTTATGACATTTTGTTCTTGGTCTATTAGTTTATTTTTTGTTCCAATGTTGATATTTGCTTTTAATGATGATTTATGAGGTATTTGAAGATCACTTCTTAGATTTCTAATTGTGTGTATGATCTCGATTATTATAGATATATCATTTTCTGCTTTTGTATCAACAAATGCTGAGTTTTTTGTAGGGAATTCAGTTATTATTAGAGGAATATCGTTTGTCTCATCTGAAGGCATTTGTTTGGATAATATTTGCCAAATTGTTTCAGTAATAAATGGTGCAAATGGATGCAAAAGTTTTAGATTTGCTACCAATACATGATATAGGGTTGGCGTAGCAGATGATTTTCTTAATTTAACAAATTCTAAATACCAATCACAATATTCAGACCAGAAAAAATCCTGAATTTGTTTTTGTGCTTCACCAATTTGGTATGTTTCTAATAAATTATTTACATTTTCAATCGTGTTTTGTAATCTTGATAGTATCCAACGATCTTCTAAATGAGTCAGGTTTTTAGCTATATCATTTGAATAATTTACTGAATTGTTCTCAATTTTTGAATTAACAAATCTGAAAGCATTCCAAAGTTTATTGGCAAAATTACGACTTGCTTGTAATCTTGATTCATTAAGTCGCATATCATTACCTGCACTGGTTCCGCTTGTTAAGGATAGTCTTAGTGCATCAGATCCATATGTTTTGACTATATCTAGAGGATCAGTGACATTTCCTTTTGTTTTACTCATTTTTATTCCTTTTGTATCGCGGACTAGTCCATGCAGGTATACGGTATCAAAAGGAATAGTTCCTGTGTTTTCAATACCCATCATTATCATACGAGCAACCCAGAAAAAGAGTATATCGTGACCAGTTTCTAGTACTGAAGTTGGGTAGAATTTATCTAAATCTTCAGTGTGTTCTGGCCAACCTAACGTTGAATGAGGCCATAGTGCAGAGCTAAACCAAGTATCTAATACATCTGGATCTTGGTTAATAGATGTACTATTACAATTATGACAGTTTGTAGGATCTGTAATTTGGATCGTTAATTGATCACACTCACTACAATACCAAACTGGAATTCGATGGCCCCACCATAATTGTCTACTAATACACCAATCTTTAATATTACTCATCCAGTTGAAATAAATTTTTGAGAAATGATTAGGGATTATACGAATTTCTTTATTTTTTACTGCTTCAATTGCAGGTTTTGCAATGGGTTCCATTTTTACAAACCATTGTTTGCTGATAATAGGTTCAACTACATCATCGCACCTGCTACAATGACCAACTGAATGGTTATAAGGAATTATTTTCTCTATTTGTTCTAAATCAGCTAAATTTTGTACAATTTCAGAACGAACAGTTTGAGGGTCTTTCCCCTTATATTCCTGAGCGTTAGAGTTCATTAATCCTGAAGTATCTAATATATTAATTGTTTTGAGATTATGTCTTTGTCCAATTTCAAAATCAATGGGGTCGTGACCAGGAGTTACTTTTAATATTCCGGTTCCAAATTCCATTCCAACAATATCATCTGCAATTATAGATATTTTTCGTTTAGTAAGGGGTACATTAACTTGTTTACCAATGAGATGCTGGTGTCTTTCGTCTTCAGGATTTACTGCTATTCCTGTATCTGCAAGTATAGTTTCAGGGCGAGTTGTAGCAATGGTAATAAAATCATCCGTAGTTGATAGTTTATATTTAATAAAGTACAAATTTGAATCTTTGTTTTTATGATTAATTTCAAGATCTGATAATGCTGTAGAACATCGTGGACACCAAGTTACAATTCTTTCACCTCTATAAATTAGTCCTTTATTATAAAGGTTTACAAAAGTAGTTCGTACGGCTTTAGAAGGATCAGGATCAAGAGTGAATGATTTCCTTTCCCAATCACATGAAGCTCCTAAGCTTTCTAGTTGGTTATAAATTCTATCTCCATATTGCCGGACCCATTTCCAAATCTCATCAACAAAAGCTTCTCTACCTAAAGTATGGCGTGAAATATTTTTTTTTGATAGCATTCTTTCAACAACAACTTGCGTTGCTATGCCTGCATGGTCTGTTCCTGGTAAATAGAGGGTAGGATGACCTTTCATACGTCGCCATCTTACCATTAGATCTTGTAATGCAGTTGTTAAAGCATGGCCCATATGCAATTCTCCTGTGACATTAGGAGGAGGCATAATAATGATAAATGGTTTTTTTGTAGATTTTACAGATGGTTTAAAATATCCTCCATTTTTCCAAAAATCATATATATTTTTTTCTGTTTGATCTGGAACATATACTTTAGGGATATTGTTTATGGAATCTGATTGATTCATTACAAATTCCTTTTCATATATAGCTTAATATTATTACTGTTCATTTATTAACTCATCATAGATGTAATTTTGTTGATTATTTGATTTGCAACTTCATATTTAGACAATATGCCTAATTTTAATGTATTACCTTTATTATCTATTATTGTAACTTTATTGGTATCTATCGAAAAACCAGCACCTTTTTCTGTAACATTATTTGCTACAATTACATCTAAGTTTTTATCAATTAATTTTTGTTTAGCATGTTGTTCAAGATTTTTTGTTTCTGCAGCAAAACCGACTTTAAATAGATTATCATAGTTAATATTACTCAGGATATCTAATGTTGGTTTTGTTTTAAGAGTAAAATCCATTTTCCCAAATTTTTTAATTTTTTCCTTTTTCATTTTAGTAGGTGTCCAGTCAGATACAGCGGCTGCCATAATTAAGACATCAGCATTAATACAAACTTCTTTTAATGTTTCGTACATCTCATGAGCAGTATTAGTCTGAATTGAATCAATTTCTATAGGTGCAGTCATTTGTGTTGGGCCAGTAACTAATATAGTTTTTGCACCACGATCTCTAGCAACATGAGCTAGAGCAAACCCCATTTTCCCGGAGGAATTATTAGATATATACCTAATTGGATCTATAGGTTCACGAGTTGGTCCAGCAGTTATAACAAATGTTTTACCTCGTAGATCTCCTTTTTCTCCTAATATTGTAGATATATAAGAAATTATATCTACAGGTTCTAACATACGTCCCATTGCAATATTACCTGATGCAAGATAACCTTCAGCAGGACCAATAATTCTAAATCCTCTTGATTTAAGTGTTTGAACATTTGATTGGGTCGCATCATTCTCCCACATATTTGATTCCATAGCTGGGAAAATAAGTTTTGGTTTAGTAGAGCCTAAGATAGTAGTAACTAGTGGATCATCTGCAATTCCATTAGCTATTCTTGCTATAGTGTGGACCGTAGCAGGTGCAACAACAATTATATCTGCCCAATTGCCATTATAAATATGATTATTACTTTCAGAAATGTCAAAAAGAGAAGTAATAACTTTTTCTTGAGTAATATATTCAAAAGAAAGACTAGTGATAAACTTTTGAGAAGATTCACTCATTATGACTTTTACTAGTGCTCCACGCTGTTTTAATTGGCTTGCTAGATATAGGCTTTTGTAAATTGATATGCTGCCTGTTACTCCGAGTAAAATTTTTTTACCGATTAGGTTGGAATTGAAATTCATGTTATTAATAGATGGATGTTGATTGTTTTGAATAATAGGATCTTTTGCAAAAAACCATGATTCTGGCTTATTAAATAAAAATGCTAACTTCTCTAGTATTTTTAAACTAGGAGAATATGAAGCTAATTCATAATTACCGTAAGTTACAATGTGAATTCCTATAGCGTTGGCAACTTGTTCCTGCGTCATTTTCTTTTCTTTTCGTGCAGCTTTAAGTTTTTCGGCAATTAAATTAACAAGTTTGGTAGGGCTCTTTTTTCTATTCATAATATCTTTGATTGTTAGTTTATAACATATCGTTGGTATTATAAAGTAATTCTTTAGTTTTTGTTTAAATTATAAATTATTGCTAGTCCGGTTATAGTCAAGTTAGGATTAATAATGTCAAATAAGTTTTCTTTTTGATTGATTTCGTGAACCAAGCCACCTGTGCCTATAACTGTTGTGTCTGGATTTTTTAGTTCAGATTTAAATCGTTTTATCATTCCTCGTATCAGGTCTGCAAATCCAAATAATAAACCTGATTGTAGAGAATGAATTGTATTTTTCCCAATTGCTTGAGGCGGTGCTTTTAATTCAACTCTGTGGAGTTGAGATCCTTTCTGGAATAAGGTTTCAGCTGCAATTTCTATGCCAGGTGTGATTGCTCCACCTAGATATGTACCCTTTTCGTCAATTGCATCGAAAACAGTTGCTGTTCCTAGATCTACTATTATAGCTGGACCACCGTATAACTGTAGAGCAGCAGCAGCGTCAACTATTCTATCTGTACCTACGTCACGAGGACTATCATATGAAATATTTATTCCAGTTTTAATTCCTGTTCCGATTACTAGTGGTGAACAATTAAAGTAGAATTCAGACATTTTAGTAAAAGTAGAAGTGATCGATGGGACCACACTACATATTGATGTGGATTTAATGTGCTCAACAGTATATCCATTGATCCCTATTAAGTTTGATATGGTACTACCATATTCGTCAGGGGTATTATTTAAAGATGTTGATATATCCCATCTATGCAAAAGATTATAAGTATTATCTTTGTTTGCTGTTTCTTCGAATAATCCTAAACTTGTAGTTGTATTACCTATATCTATTGTTAATAACATAAAAAATTCTTTCAATTAGATTTAAGATTTGTAGTTTTACTAATAATAAAATTATACCAAATCAATAATGATAAATAATATTTCTTTATTTGACAGTGTAAATATGCTGTGTAAAAATAAATATTTAGGGGAGCTTTTTGAGCTGAGAGGACATGATCGACCCTGTTTACCTGATCTGGATAATGCCAGCGGAGGGAATAATGATAAAATTTATAAATTCCAATATAAAAAATTCATCTGGCAGACTATCTGTTTTGGTTGATTTATGCAGTATAAGTCAATTAATAAAACCCATTTGTATAACTTTCTTTACCATTATTTTTTTTATTGGTTGTACTAATGTTTCTGATTCTACGTTACGTATTATTACCCATGATAGTTTTGAAATAAATCAGAGTGTTATACAGCAGTTTGAAACTGATAATAATGTTCAAATTGAAATACAAAAAGCAGGCGATGCAGGTGAAGTAATTGTTAGGGCAATTTTAGAAAAGGGGAATCCATCAGCTGATTTATTATATGGAATAGACAATACATTTTTGGGACGAGCATTAGATGAACAATTATTTATTGCATACAAATCACCATTTTTATCCTTGGTTCCTAAAAGTTTACTAATAGATTCTTCTCACCATGTGACCCCTGTTTCTTATGGTTTTGTAATGATTAACTATGATAAAGAATATTTAAATAATCACCAGCTTACACTTCCGTTATCTCTGGAAGATCTTACTAATGAAGAATGGAAAGGTAAATTGGTTGTGGAAAACCCATCTACTTCTTCTCCTGGTTTAACATTTCTTTTAGCAACGATTTCTTATTTTGGAGTCGATGATGAATATGATTACCTCGATTTTTGGAGTGATTTGAAAGATAATGAGGTAGTAGTTAAAGATGGTTGGACAGCAGCATATTATACTGAATTTAGTAAGAACGGAGGTAGTATACCTTTAGTGGTTAGTTACAGTACAAGTCCTGCAGCAGAAGTATATTATTCTGAAGGGAAATATACTGAACCACCTACAGGTAATCTGGATTTACCAGGAGCATCTTTTTTGCAAATTGAAGGGATCGGGATATTAAAAGGTACAACTAAAGAAAAGCTTGCTCAAAAATTTATTGATTATACTTTACAAGAGAGATTTCAAGAAGATATTCCTTTGAATATGTGGGTTTATCCAATTAATATGAAGGCAGCTTTGCCTGATGTTTTTAAATATGCTAATCAGCCTAAACATCAAGTTTCACTTGATCCTAAGTTAATTTCAAAAAACAGAGAGAAGTGGATTGACAATTGGTCTAAGGTAATCCTTAATCGATAATAATTTGTTTAGGTGGAATTATGATTAGGCGAGATATAGCAAGATTTTTTATATTTACTCCTGTTATTATTTTCATAGGCGCATTTATTATTTATCCCGTATTGATGTTATTTTTCCGTAGTTTTTCAGGAGAGTTTAGTACTTCTAATAATGTTATAGATTTACTTAGAAATAATAATTATATATGGAGTGTTGTTTGGTTTACGCTTTGGCAAGCTTTTTTATCAACAATATTGACACTTATAATTGGAATACCTGGAGCTTATTTATTTGCTAAATATAATTTTTGGGGAAAATCTTTATTTAGGTCATTGGTTTCGTTACCTTTTGTAATGCCCACAGTTGTGATAGCAATAGGTTTCATTTCCTTATTTAGTACTAATGGTTTGGTAGATAGAGTTTTTTCAATGATTGGGCTAGATGGTTTTCAAGTCAATGGAGTTAACGGATTAGTTTTTATTTTATTAGCACATATCATGTTCAATTATTCGATTGTCATTCGTATTGTTTCTGTAGTTTGGGAAAATATTGATGAACGTTTATTAGAGGTTGCTTCTATACTTGGGGCAAATTGGATGGACATATTTTCCCGTATTATTTTGCCTATACTTTATCCAGCAATTTTGTCTGCAGCGATATTAGTTTTTATGTTCTCTTTTACTAGTTTTGGTGTTGTTTTAATGTTAGGAGGTTATGAATATTCTACTTTAGAAGTTCTAATTTATCAGTTAACAACCAAAATGTTTCGTTTAGAAACAGCAGCGATTATTGCTATTGTACAGATATTAATTATATATATATTTTTGTACATAAATTCTGTTTTACAACAAAAATTCATTAGAGATAATGGTCTTTCTTATAGAAGAATTGTTAAAAAAGAAAAATTAGTAAATTCTAAGAGTTTAATTGTACTCTTTAGCATTGTAATATTAGTTTTTGTAATGCTATTACCCTTAGTGGCGTTAGTTGATCGGATAATTTTTATTTCAGGAAATTATTTAGAATCATTTATTAATTTGTTTAAATTTCGTGAGCATTCTTATTTTTTCATATCCCCGTGGTTGGCAATTTTTAATTCACTTAAATTTGCATTAATATCGTCTTTCATATCTGTGTTAATTGGAGGCATTGCTTCATATTATCTATCATCTAAGAAAAAACAGAATAGAATAAATTTAATTGATGCATTTTTAATGTTGCCGTTAGGGATACCTGCAGTAGTTTTAGGATTAGGCTTTTTGTTAGCATATTCTTATTATCCGATAGATTTACGAGGAAGCTGGGTTGTGATAGTGCTTGCACATTCAATAATTGGTTATCCGTTCGTTATTCGTAGTATATTGCCAATGATTAATAATATACCTTCAAATTTGTATAATTCAGCGAATGTACTAGGTGGTAGTACTATTTATATATTTAGAACTATTACAATTCCACTAATATGGCGAGGAGTATTAGTTGGTACAATTTTTGCATTTGCTGTTTCGATAGGAGAATTTGGATCTTCTTTAATTTTATATAGAAAAGATTTAGTCACAATACCTGTAGCAATATATAGATATCTTGGTCAACCTGGAGATGCAAATTTATCTGCAGGCTTAGCTATGAGTTTGATTTTAGTTTCAGTTGTTTTAATCAGTTTTATTTTAATAGAAAAAATCAGGTTTAGAGGCGTAGGAAGTTTTTACTAATGGTATTAGAGATTTCAGGTTTAACTAAATGTTATGAAAATCACCCAATATTTCAAAATTTGAACTTGTTTGTTGAAAAAGGAGAAATGGTTGTATTGTTGGGTGCCAGTGGAGTTGGTAAAACAACATTACTTAGGTTAATTGCTGGATTAGAACCAGTAGATCAAGGTTCTATAAAAATTAACGGTAAATTAGTGAATAATATTCCTTCTTCAAAAAGAGGAATAGGTATGATGTTTCAAGATTTAGGATTATTTCCTCATATGGATGTTTTTTCTAATATTGCATTCGGATTACGAACGAAAAAAGAAATGAAAGTAAATATACATAATAGAGTAGATGAATTATTATCTATGCTTCAACTTGAAGGATATGGAAACAGAAATGTAAATCAATTATCAGGAGGAGAAATGCAAAGAGTTGCATTAGCACGTGCATTAGCCCCCTATCCTGCAATTTTGTTATTGGATGAGCCTCTTGGTTCGCTAGATAGACCTCTTAGAGATATTTTGCAAGATCAAATAAGGTTGTTATTGAAAGATTTAAATATAACTGTGTTATACGTAACTCATGATAGAGACGAAGCTTTTGTAGTAGCAGATAAAATAGCATTTGTAGATAATAAACGTATAATCCAAATTGGTACTCCTATGGATGTGTATAATAATCCGAAATATGCTTCTGTGGCTAAACTTCTAGGGTTTAAAAATATACTTAAAGGTAAATTAATTCATAAAGAAGATGATAATTTAATTTTCCAAACTCAGATTGGAGATATTTTTGTGAAAAATCTCAAAGGTACTGATATGATTAAAAATTCTATGGATTCCAAATTATATATTGATTCATCTGGTATTAAAATTTTAGACATAAGGAATTCTTCTGATCAGAATACATTTATTGCTAAAATTAGAGATATTCGTTTTAAAGGGGATTATAATGAAATTGTTCTAAAAATTTCAGGATATGAGATATTTGCTAGAATACCAATTTGTGAACAAAGATCTTATATTAATATAGGTAATATTGTAGGTGTTAAAATTGACAGTAAAGGTGTTAGAGTATTTTCAGATTTGTAGTTTGATGTTGTAGGAGTTATATGGATCGAAAATTTATTGAAAAGGTAATGACTGCTAGTGAGGCAGTAGAGCAATTTGTTTCATCTGGTTCTATAGTTGGAATTGGAGGTCAAACCATTGGTCGTTGTAGTATGGCTCTTGCTCATGAGATTGTTAGACAAAATAAGCAAAATTTAATTCTAGTTGGATGTAGTATGTCGATTTCTATGGATTTGATGGTAGGAGCAGGATTAGTTTCTAGAACCGAGTGTGGTACTGGTAATGTCGAAAGTTTTGGTGCTACTATGAGATGGAGACGTGCTGTAGAGGAAGGCAAACTTGAAGTGAGAGATTTCAGTCATCTTTCTATGGCATTTCGGTTTTTAGCTGGATCTCTTGGTTTGCCATTTATGCCAACGAAAAGTATGTTGGGAACTGATCTTATTTCCGAATCGGGAGTTAATAGTGATTCGTATATTGTAATGGATAATCCTTGGCAAAATAATGATCCAGTTGTTTTACTTAAAGCTTTAAACCCAGATGTTTCAATCATACATGCTCAAAAAGCTGATAAGTATGGCAATGTAGTTATAGAAGGTTTTAAAACACATGAGATTGAAATGGCCAAGGCATCTACACATGTTCTTGTCACATGTGAAGAAATCATTGATTCTGATGAAATTCGTAGCGATCCTTCTTTAACTACAATTCCTTATATTTATGTTGATGCAGTTATCTTACAGAAGTGGGGAGGGTATCCGACTTCTGTGTATCATCACTATGTACATGATGCTGATCATATATCTTTATATCAAAAAGTTGCAAGAGTAGGTGGTATGGAATATCAAAAATACCTCGATGATTATGTATATGGATGTAAAAATTTTGATGAATACTTATCGAAAGTCCTCGATAGTAGTTCTAAGAATAGCCTTATTCAAGAGATGGATAGTTTATTAGAATAAAAGAAATTTGAAAATGTTGCTTAAAGGAGATCTATATGTCCGATAAAATCCATGAATATTTGATGGTTATTGAAGCTGCTAGATATATATCTGATGGTGATGTCGTATTGGTAGGTACAGGATTACCTATGGTAGCTAGTTTGTTTGCTCAAAAAAACCATGCTCCAAATATGTGTTACGTAGTTGAATCTGGATTAATTGGTCCAGAAGTAATTCCTACTCCAGTTTCAGTCTCAGATCCACGTGTAATGAACAAAGCTATAAATCATGGAACACTTATTTCAGCATTAGGAGAAATTTTGCATAGAGGGTTGGCTGATGTAGGTTTTATTAGTGGAGCTCAAATAGACCAGTATGCTAATGTTAATTCTACTGTTATTGGAGATTACAATAACCCTAAAGTTCGATTGCCAGGAAGTGGTGGAGCTAATGATATTGCTACACATTCTAGGAAGATTTTAATTATTGCACGTCATGAAAAAAGACGATTTCCAGAAAAGTGTGATTATATTACAAGTCCAGGATATATTGACGGTCCTGATGGGCGAAAGAAGGCAGGTTTACATGTATATGACCCAGATATAAATGTGATTACAGATCAGTGTGTTTTTGAAATCGATAAAAAAACCGGGAAACTTTTTCTTGCAAAAATTATGCCAGACGTGACTATTGAAGATGTGAAAAATAACACAGGATTTGAGATAATTATTTCGAATTCCGGTCCTGAAGTAGTACTGCAACCTACTCAAAATGAAATAAGTCTTTTAAATAACGAAGTTGATCCTACAGGAGTATATTTAAAACACTAAGGAGTATTTTTACAGAAAATAACTTCACATTTTTTCTGCCAACTGTCCAAAACTTTGTTTAATAGGTTCCCAGTTAATTGACCCATCAGCATTTAATGCTGGATATTTAACATCTTTGAATCCATGTTCACGCATACATTCAACAAACTGTGTAGCCTTCTCTCCATTAGTAAGTTCAGCTTTATCTTCTTGAATACAATTTAGCTAATAAACGAAGTATTTCCAAATATAGCCAGACCAATGTAACTATTAATCCAAGAGCAGCTCTCCACTCCATATATTTTGGCACACCTTTTTCTGCAGCTTCTTCAATAAAGTCAAAATCAAGCACTAAATTTAAAGCAGCAATGACAATTACAAATAAACTAAAACCTATACTAATCCAGGAACTATTTCCAATATCCATAATAGGCATTTGTCCAGCCCCAAACATGCTCATAAAAAAACTTACGACGTATAAGATCATTATGCCACCTGTAGCAGCAGCTACTCCAAGTTTAAAATTTTGTGTGACATTAATTAATCTTGCTCTATAAATAACTAAAAGAGTAAGAAATATTCCAATAGTAATAATAATAGCTTGAGTCACAATGCCGTCATACATTGCATTAAAGAAATACGAAATAGCACCAAGGGCTGCTCCCTGAAACAATGAATATAAAGGAACTGTTGTAGGAGACCATTGAGGTTTAAAAACAGTTGCAATAACTAAAATAAATCCAAGAATTCCTCCCATAATAGCAAAAATTAACCACTCAAATATATAAGTTAAAAAAGCAGAAGTTAATAAAATTAATAAACTAATAAGTGTACGATTCACAGTACCTTGAATAGTCATGACTTGGTCAAGATTGCCATAAGAACCAGCAAATGTTTTAGCTGATAATGTAGGATTTCCAGAACGAAATGAAAGATGACTGCTTCTCATAAATATATCCTCCAAAGCCATTAATAATATATTAAATTATATACCAATGATCCAGATATTTTCTTCTGAATTTACGGTGATTCAGATTTTACTGCTTTTATGTACTGACTGTAATAATTTAAATCTAATAAAACAGAAGGATCTTTTACAGGGATTTCGTTGGCTAGGTGCCTATATTTATTAAGTATATCCCTTAATCCAAATTTTAATTCAGAGAGAGTATTGAATTCACTTTTTAGTTTATTTGAAATGATTAGAGGATGTCCACGTTTCCCTTTATAAATTGGATAAGAGAGTATTGTGTTTTTTAAACGATGGGATTCTATTAAAGATTTCAATATTTTTGCAGGGCGAGGTTGATCAACAGATAATAGTAGAACAGAGGAATTACCACAAAATGCTTTTGGTATTCCAGATAGTATTGAAGAAGTTCTACCTTTTGCATAGTTATCATTGATACATATTTGTACTGATTTATCTTGAATATGTTTTTTTAATTCATCATGTTTATGTCCAAGAACTACAACAATTGTAGATATTCCAGCGTTTCGCATTGTATCAATTTGATGATTAATTAATTTTTCCCCATTCCACATTAGTAATGCTTTAGGAGTTCCCATACGAGTTGATTTGCCTGCGGCTGTTAATAATCCAGATATTTTTTCCATCAATTTTTAGTAATTAAGGTGAATAAGATTATTTTATTGAGCTGGTTAGTTTTCTGATATGACTTTCGTCAATTTTCATTGATTGTCCTGTGCCTCCATAACGTACCATAAGAATTTCAGACATAATACTTACGGCAATTTCTGCAGGACTAGTTGCATTAATATTTAAACCTACTGGAGCATGAATTTCTTTGATACGAGAAAGATCATATCCTAATTGTAAAAGTTCTTTATATATTAAGATAGTTTTTCGTTTACTACCTAGTAGCCCAATATAGTGAGCATTTGTATCAATTGCAGCTTTTAGTGCTACATTATCATGACGATGCCCTCGAGTCGCAATGATTATAAAATTATTTCTATTAATTTTTATTTCTTTTAATATGTCTTCTGGTTTACCTAAATATATATTTTTAGCTTCAGGGAAACGTTCTGAATTTGCAAATTCTTTACGATCATCAGTAATTATGATTTTAAAACCAAGATTTGCTGCTAAAGAAGATATAGCTTTAGAAATGTGTCCACCACCACATAAAATTATTGTTGGAGGATTAGTAAAACCTTCTAAAAAATATTGTTCACCAGATGGTGACAGAATGTGTTCAAATGTTCCATGAATCATAACTGAAGTTGAACGGTTTTTAGCATCTTGATTTAATGCTTTATTTCCTAAAGTTCCGATAATTGAACCGTCTTCTCGAATTAACATTTTTTTACCGATATTTTGATTGTCGTTAGAAATGAGTGTAGCTAATGCAACTGATCCATTTCCATTTAATGCGTCATTAATTTCATTAGCTATAGTAAGAAATTCTTTTGAAGAATAAATAGGATCTATCAAAAAATACATTGTTCCACCACAAATAAGACCGTCTTCTGCAGCTAATTCTTCATTGAGTACATAATCACGATATTTAGAAGTTTTTTTATCATGCAATAGTTGTGTAGATTCAAACCAAATGTCACCCTCTACACATCCCCCACCTAAAGTACCAATTCCGCTACCATCGGATTTTACCAAAAGTTTAGCTCCAGGTTTTTGAGGTGTAGAACCTTTAGTTTGTACTACTGTAGAGATTACAACAGGATTGCCATTACGTAACTCAGATATAGCATCTTTAAAAATATTTTTCATAGTATAATACTCAAAATAAATGAAAATTATTTAACAATAGTAGAATTTAATATTATACTCTACTTTTGTGTAGTTTTGTGTGTGAGATATGTTGACAGGAATTGAAATATCTAGATATATAGCTAACTTAGCTCTTTTAAAAGATGCAGATGACATTGTTGTATTTGATATGCGGCCTGTAGTTAGTTTTACTGATTATTTTGTAATAATGACTGCTGAAACAACAAGACAGGCAAATGCGATTGCAGATGATATTAAAAGTAAATTAAAACAAAAAGATGTAAAATTATATAGTAAACAAGGTAATTTTAATGGTGGATGGGTAGTTCTTGATTATAGTTTTATTATGATTCATATTTTTGGTGAATCACAAAGGAAATATTATAATTTGGAAGGTTTTTGGAAAGAATCCATTGAAGTATTACGAATTCAATAAAATTATGTAGTTTGATTTTTCTAGAAATGGTAGAATAAGATTATGCTTGCATTTATAGCTCGAAGAATGGTTTTAGCTT
>CEUS01030428.1_pt1 | contig 18632 bp, 19 predicted proteins | sample 427031 | NCBI WGS metagenome assembly CEUS01 (sample SAMEA2622837, study PRJEB7988) | marine metagenome | biome: marine biome (ENVO:00000447); feature: marine epipelagic mixed layer (ENVO:xxxxxxxxx); material: "saline water (ENVO:00002010), including plankton (ENVO:xxxxxxxx)" | depth 140 m | reverse complement strand
AAATGGGCATAGTACCAGAACTAGCTTCTACTCATTTTCTTGTAAGCAGAGTAGGGTGGGGACGTGCAAGTGAGATGATGCTTTCAGGAAAACTATACACAGGTGAGGAAGTTCATAATTTTGGATTAACTGAGCATTTAGTTGATGAAAATAGTCTTATGGAAAAAAGTTTTGAGATAGCTAATCTTATTGCTAGTAACCCTGATAAACAATTGAGAATGACTAAACATTTATTAACGGAAAATGCTGTTACCACAGATTTAAAGGGTGCAGAAAAGCTAGAAACCAAACTTCTTCAAGAGTGTTGGGAAACAGAAGAACACAAAGAAGCTGTTTCAGCTTTCTTAGAAAAAAGAGAACCTAAATTCAGGTAAGCTTGTAAATTACTGACTAAGAATCAAAAAGACGCTAAATGAAGATAGATTTCTTTAATAACGAATTTGATATATCTCAAGAAGTCTTAATTTTGGATAAATCTGATGGTCATGTTTCTAATTTCGGTAAACAGTGGGAAGAATATGTTGATGTCCAAGTTGATAGTAAAAATAATTTTGATATATCCAAAGAATATCTAGAAGATCTCTTGTTTGGAAATCTCGATATTCTCAAAGGAAAAAATGTTTTAGAGGTCGGTTCTGGTGCAGGAAGATTTACTGAACATATCTGTAAATATGCTGATCGTTGTGTTTCGGTAGATCTATCTTCAGCTATTTTTCATAATGTAGCAGCTTCAGAAAAAAACGTCACAAGAATAAAAGCAGACTTTCTAAAACTCGATCCCAAAGAAAAATTTGATGTAGTTATTTGCAGAGGAGTTTTGCAACATACACCAGACCCTAAGAAGTCAATATTAAAATTGCATGATTTTATTTCACCTGATGTAGGTCGTGTTTATTTTGATATTTATCCTATGCCTAAAGTAGGAAAATTACATCCAAAATATTGTTTTTGGAGACCATTATTCAAGACCTTTATTAGCTATGAGAGTTGTAATGATTTTCTTAAAAGGCACATAAAGTCTTTATTAAAGATCAAAAGAACTATTAAAAAAATGATGTTTGGGTCTGATTTTCTTTCAGATAGTTTTATTCCAGTTTGGGACTACAAAGGTAAGATTGATTTAGATAATGATCAATTAGAAATCTGGGCTATATTGGATACTTTAGACGGTCTTTATGCGCAGTTTGACTATCCTATGAGTAATAAATCAGTAACATCTCTAATTAATCAAAACGGAATAGATTTACAGCAGACTGACAAGACAAGAAATTTTTTTAAAACGTCAGTCTCTGCTTAAGTGGGGCTATAGCTCAGCTGGGAGAGCACTTGCGTGGCACGCAAGAGGTCGTCGGTTCGATCCCGACTAGCTCCACCACTTACTCAGATTTGTATTAATGCTCAAATCTGCTAGAAAGACAGTTTGTTTAGTTAGAGATAAAAGTAGAAATGAATAACTCAATATCATTAATAGGTATGGCAGGGGCTGGTAAATCATCTATAGGGAAAAAACTGGCTAAACATTTAGAATTTCATTTTGTAGATAGTGATTTACTTATTGAAGAAAAATACGGTAAATCTTTGCAGGATATTCTTAACCAGAATGGAAATAAAAAATTTAAAGAAATTGAAGAAAACACTTTACTCTCTGTGGAATTTAACCAAATTGTTTTAGCTACAGGAGGTAGTGCTGTGTTTTGTGATAATGCTATGGAGTACATTAAAGGAAATTCTAAGGTGATATATCTTGAAGTACCTTATGAAGATATATTATCTCGCGTATCAAATTTTTCTGAGAGAGGTTTACTTAAAAGATTAGATCAAACTATTCAGGAAGCATACAAAGAGAGAGAAGGACTGTATGAGCAGTGTGCAGATTATATTGTTCAAAACAACGGAAAAATTGACTCTTGTTTAAAGAAAATACTCAGTTTGATTAAACATTTTTAAGGAACCTTGTAACCTTTAATCAATGACCATAAGGTCTTCTGCAATTAACACTTCTCCATCATAATTATCTTTTACTTCTTTAAGAATTTTTTCTCGGGTAGATCCCCAAAATAGAATATGTGAAAGTACTAATTTTTTAGGAGTTGTTTTCCTAGCTAACTCAGCCACTTCTATTGTAGAGGTGTGATGTGCCTTGTGGTAGATTTGCCATTCCTTTGTTTTTTTTAAGAACCCTTCAAGAGAATAAACCTCATGTACCAAGATATCTACGTTGTAGGCATATTTCTCAATCGTTTTAGAAGGGCCAGTGTCTCCAGAAAAAACTATGGTTTTGTCTTTAGTCTGAAATCTAAAACCAAAAGAATCTTCTAATTCTCCGTGATTTACTAAAAAAGCTTCAACTGTGAGGTGGTCATTTTTGAAAACCACACCTTCAAAAAGTTGGTTAAATGTTACTTTATAGCCTCGATCGTTTGATGGCTGGCTACCATTTATTCTGTAATCAATGTCCTCTTTGTAAGCTTCAGAGACTGAATTGACCATTGCTTGTAAGCCTTTAGGTCCATAGAGTTTTAACTTCTTATTCCTGCCTAAAACCCATGGAGAAAGAATAAGATCTGCTAAACCCGCCGAATGATCTGAATGTATATGGGTTAGAAAGGCATATTCTAAATTAGCTGCATTTAAAGAAGAAAATGGTCCTCCCCAATCCGTAGATAAAGCGGCAGCCCTCCTTATAACTCCAGGACCAAAATCTATTAAGTAAGCAGTTTCATCAACAATTACAGCGTAAGCAGATGCCGATCTTTCCGGATTGGGGTTTGGGGTTCCTGATCCTAGTATTATTAATTTGGTCTCAGCTGAGCATGTAAAAGATAACAAAAGAGAGAAAAAAAGTAAGATTTTCATTATTTAATTCTAAACCAAAGGTAGTTATATTTAGAAATATAACTGATATGAAATAAAGAGATCTTTTATGACTTTAATAATATTTCTCTGGGAGTCTTTGAGGTAATTGAAGTTATTAGAAAAAAGCTAAGAAGAGTTATTATTATTAATCCAGAAGCAGGACCTAATAGCCATATGGAGTAATGAAAAGCAGGAGAAACTTCAAATATTCTACTTTCTAGGAAATAAAGACATGCTTGTGCTAATGATGAAGCAAGAATACCTGAGATAGTGCCGATACAAGCAAACTCTATTATGGTTGATTTTTGTAGCAAAGAAGTTTCGGCCCCTAAAGTTCTTAGTATCCCAGATTGGTGTAATCTCATTTTGAAGCTATCTTGTATAGTCGCTATTGTCAGCAAGCAAGCTGCTATAACTGTCAGAGCTAATATTACTTGTAAAGCTTTAGAAACTTGTTCAATAATATCACTAACTTGTTTCAATAGGGCGTCTATAGATAGTAACGATACTGTCCTGAATTCAAGCATGAAATTACTAACAATACTCTCTTTACTTTTAGGAACATAAAAAGCGGTTATATAAGTGGAAGGGGTATTTGCAAGTAAAGAGGGATGGCCTATTAAAAAGAAATTAGGTGTAAAACTTTCCCAATTAACTTTTCTTACATTCTGAATAAAAGTTCTTTTGACCTTTCCTGCTGTCTTAAGATGAATAATATCTCCTACTTTTAAGGAATATCTTTGTGCAATTTCTTCAGAGACTGAAAGACCATTAGTCTTTGTATCATCAAACCAAACACCCTCCACAATCTCATTTGTGTCGGGCAAGATTGTAGTCCATGTAATATTAAAGGTTCTATCAATAGGGACACTATGAGATTCCAAGCCTTCCTTATTTTTATCTTTAATTAATCTAGCACTCGCAATTGGATAGAATGGATTAATTTTAATACCATTATTTTTCAAAAAAGAAGTAATGGGTTCTAGTTCTAATTCTGTGATATTAATAGCAAAATTATTTGGAGAATCATCAGGAAGACTCTCCTCCCAAGACAAAATAAGATCACTTTTAATACTGAAAGCAATCAAGCTTAATCCTATAGCGATTGTAAAGGCTATTATCTGTAGGGCATTTTGATATTTTCTTCTGTGCAATTCTTGCCAAGCTAATTTTAAGAAGCTTTCAGCACCAAGTCCTATAAGGTTATTTTTACGAAAGAGAATGAAGACAATGGAAATTCCTATTAAACATGCTCCAATAATTACGAAAAACATTATTGAAGAAAGAAGTAGATCTTTTGTGTAAAGGAGAAGTAAAAAAAACATTGCAGCAAGGGGTACCAAAGTAAAAAATATAGAATTGAAAGAAAAGTCACTTTTTTCTTTACGAAGTATTGCTAAAGGAGAAATATTTACCAGTTTAACTAAATAAGGAAGACAAAAACCAGTTAAGCAAATAATTACTGTTAGAGCTGAAATAATTAAAGGATTAATTCCAGCTTTTGGAAGATTAGTAGGAAAATAGTCTTTTAAAAGAGTAACAAAGAATTCTTGTATAAACCAACCAATTCCTATTCCTATAGCAATTGAAATCATAGCTAATTCAAAAAATATCAAGACATAAAGAGATTTGATTTCAAAAGAACTGCTACCAAGAGATCTCAGAATAGCTACATATTTGCTATGTCGCCTAACAAATCTTTGAGCGCTAAGTGCTATTGTGAAGGCAGCCATCAATACTGCTAAAACACCTCCTAACAAAAAGAAGTTATTAGATCTTTTTGAAGCACTTCCTACTGATGCCTCTTCACTACCCACTTCGGTAACTCTGTCACCAGCTTTTTTTATTTCTTCTAATTTATTTTTCAAAGGTAGGATTTCTTCTTTTTCTCCTACAAATAGATATTCATACCTCACTCTACTACCTGGTTGGATGATATTAGTTGCAGGAAGGTCAGCTACATTCATGATGGCCTTAGGAGCGAAAGCAAAACTACTTGAAGCTCGATCAGGCTCAGCTAATAGAATATTACTTACAGTCAATTCAGTATTTCCTATCTCTACTGTGTCGCCAATTTCAATTTCTAGTAATTGTTGTAGTCTCTTGTCAATAAACACAAAGCCCTTTTTAGGATTAAGATTAATTTGATCATTTTTTATAGTTGCTTCTTCAAGTGTTAACTGACCTAAGAGAGGATAGGAATTATCAACAGCTTTAATAGAGCTAAGTTGCATTCTATTTTTTGAAGAAAGCATGGATGCAAATGATGTTATTAAAGTAGAATTTATTTCATTGTTGTTAATTCCTTCTAACTCCTTCTCATTTAACTCTTCATTAGAGTCATATTTTAAATCTCCTCCCAAGAATTCTCTGGTTTCTAAGAATAAAGCTTGTTGTAAACGATCAGAAAAAATTGATATACAAGAAACCGAAGTCACTGAAAGAACAATAGCAGCGAACATAACGGTTAGTTGGCCAGATTTAAGTTCTCGCCATAATAATTTAAAAGATAAAGCAAATAACATAATTAAATGATCTTCCCCTCTTTTAACTCTATTTGTTTATCACATTTTTGAGCTAGATCTATATCGTGGGTAACTACTATTAATGCGTTAGAACTTTCTTCATAGACCCTGAAAAACAAATCTATAATTTTTTTCCCCGTTTTGGGGTCTAAATTACCTGTAGGTTCATCTACAAATAATATTTTTGCCTTACAGGCAAATGCTCTTGCGATAGCTACTCTTTGCTGTTCGCCCCCAGAAAGTTGCTTGGGATAATGTTCGTATCTTTTCTCTAGACCTACTTTTTCTAAATACTCCTTTGCTAACTCTTCTGCATAAGGTAAGTTTTTAATTTCTGCAGGTAGCATCACATTCTCTAGAGCATTTAATCCTGGTAAAAGTTCAAATGATTGAAAAACAAAAGCAACTTTTTCTTTCCTTACTGCAGCCCTTTGGTCTTCATCCATTATATGGAGGGGATTTTCATCAAGGTAGACTTCTCCCGAAGTTGCTGTATCTAAACCTGCAAGAAGACTTAAAAGAGTTGATTTTCCTGATCCTGAAGGTCCAACAATAGCTAAAGATTTATCTTGTTCTAACTCAAGGTTAATATCTTCTAATATAATTAGGTTACCATCACTTGAAGGAACTTCTTTTTTTAATGATAAGGTTCTAATAATCATGGTTTTATTATTTATATGTTTTATTCCAAGTTAAATAAATACAAATTTAGTATATTCACTTTGACCATAATCCTAATGTCTTCAGGGGTTCAGTCAAAACTAGAGCGAACCATACTAATTTTAGGCGATAGTATAGGTGCAGGATATGGAATTCCTAGTGAAAATCGTTGGACCAGCACCTTGCAAGACTTACTAGACTCAACTAACACTAAAGTAAACCTAATAAATGCAAGTGTTTCCGGCGATACAACTCAGGGAGGCTTGTCTAGAGTTTCTAATTTGCTTCAAGTACATACACCTGAATTTTTAGTGATAGAACTTGGAGGTAATGATGCTCTAAGGGGATATCCTTTAGATAGAATAAAATCAAACCTTCTAGATATTACGAACATAGCAAAAAGCTATGAAGCAAAGGTTGTTATTGTTCAGATGAGAATTCCTCCAAATTATGGAATCAAATACACTACAGCTTTCGAAAATATTTTTGAGGAAGTAGCTTTACTAACTGGAGCTAACTTAATCCCCTTTATGTTAGAAGATATAGCCCTCGATAAAAATCTTATGCTACCTGATGGCATCCATCCCAATAGTCAAGCTCAACCTTTAATTGCTGAACATTTTTTTTCATACTTAAAACCAATTATTGAAATCAATTCTCAGATTAATAAAAAAAAATAGTATAGTCCTAAAAGAAAAAAAGAAGATATGGAAAGTTTGATAAGCATAGCTGAAATAATGCAAATAGCCGTTACTCCTGTTTTTCTATTGGCAGGAATAGGAGCCTTGCTAAATGTAATGGCAGCAAGACTTGGAAGAATCAAAGATAGAATGCGAGTTTTACAACAAGCCTTAGTCAATGTTGAGGGAGAAGGAAGAGATGTTCTTGAGGAAGCAACAAGAAAATTGACTAATAGAAGTAAGCTAATTTATTTATCAATTTGTACTTCTACTGCTAGTGCACTTTTCGTTTGTTTTGTAATAGTTGCCTTATTCTTAGAGAGTCTAAACCATACTGACCTTTCTCTATTAATAGCTTTTCTTTTTATTGCATGTATGGCTTTTCTGATTCTCTCTTTAACTGCCTTTGTAAGTGAAGTATTTATAGCAACTAGATCTATTCACAGGAGATTGGTGGACAGCGAAGTGGTTATTGCAGAACACCACAAAAAAAGTAATTAAGAGTTTTTTAATTTATTAAATGAGTTAGAGAGTTAGCTGTTACTTTTTTGGGGATCTTTTCTGAATTTGGCATTCCTCTTTCGATCATAAATGGCATCAGGGCTTCGATTGCTTTAGGTTCATCAAAATGGCAAATACTTGGATACATATGATGCATAGCATGTATTTGCATGGAATGATTTAAAAATCTAGGCATTCCGTTACTCCAAAATCTTGTATCTAGGTATCTACCTTTAGGAAGTTTGTTGTGGGGCTCCATCGAGAAGATAATACCTAGATAAGAGGTTGCTAACTTTCTTGGAAGCCACCATAGGAACAAGGTCTCTAGAGGATAAAATACCGCGACAACCATTTGAGAAAAGAAGAACAGTAAAGAAAATAATCCTCCCCTCTCCATAGCTAGTTTAAAAGAAGGATCCTCTTGAGAAAACTTTTCTACCATTTTTAAAAGTTTTCCATCATTGCCAGTTTGAAAATGTATATTCAGAGCTGATTGGCGCCAATTATTAACATGGGTATGTTCGTAATCTGGGTCCTTTTCAGGATCGTTGGTATGGGCGTGATGTTTTAAGTGAGTAGCCTTTAAGATGTCATGGGATTGAGCCAAGGGAATCAGAGAAATTTGCCCTACAACAGAATTCAACCAGATTAAGTTCTTATGCCTTCCTGAGAGGTGACCATGCTGACCTGCATGAGAAGGCAAGTAAGCAAAGGCTGTTGTTATAGTCGTCAAGAAGAAACCAATCCACAGAGGAATTATGCTTTGAACCACTAATGACCAAATCACCAACCATAAAGTAAATTGTCCTAACCCAATTACAATCATTTCCCACTCAATACGACCCATAAAGGTTTTAGCAACCTTCCTTTCTTCTTCTATAGAAAGATCTTGAGAGTCCTGACTTATTAGTTTATCCATACCCAGCCTCTGTACTTAGCTAACAAGCCTAAAGTTAAACCCAAAAAATAAGCCAAAAGGGTTAAAAGTAAATCAGGTGAGTTTTGAAAAATATATGCAAAGGTTGCATTGAAAATACTTCCCCAAAAAATTACTCCAAACCAGACCAAGCCCCATGAAGTTATATGGGCCAAGAAGTTTTCTATTATTCTTTCCATTTATGCCTCTAAACAATCATCTCTAAAAAGATCAAGATTCATGCTATAAGCTTACTTTATGATATTCTTTAACGCTAATATTTAACAAAAAAATATGTATTACGTTGTTATCTTAGCTCTTGTCGTCTGGGAAATTTATTGGACAGTAAAAGCATGTTGGCTTGCAGCCAGAAATAATGATAAGGGTTGGTTTATATTTATGCTTGTTTTTAATCTTTTGGGTATACCAGAAATAATCTATATTAATAAAATAAAAAAAGAATTAGCCTTAGAAAACAGCAATCTTGATGATCAATGAAATCCTTTTTTAAGTGGACAGGTATAGCTATAGCTATACTTATAGTTGTTTCAATTTTTAGGGGCACTTATTTAGATATTTCTCGTGACAAGTTAGAAACCAAGTATGCAATAGGAAATTCTAATTTTGTTGTCTTGGATGATGGGAGCAGAATTCATTATCGAGATGAGGGCAACAAAAGCGGCTTAGCAATAGTATTGATACACGGTTTCAATGGATCCTTATTTAATTTTGAGCTTTTAGTTCCTAAGCTAGCAAAAGATTTTCGTTTGATAAGTCTCGATCTACCTGCATTTGGTTTAACAGGTGCCATACCCTCAGCTGATTACAACACAAAGAACTTTATTAAGACTGTTTTTGATCTTACAAAACGAAAAGAAATAAAAGACTTCATTGTTGTGGGCAATTCAATGGGTGGAAATGTAGCTTGGCGTTATGCTTTAAAGTATCCAAATCAAGTTAGAGGACTGGTACTGATTGCTTCGGGAGGGATTATAGAAGATGAAAATAAGTCGGGAATTAATAGCACTCAAGGAGAGACACGAGATAATTCTCCTATTGCGTGGAAGTTAATGTCCTCAGATTTAACAAAATTTATACTTAGTTATGTAACACCTAAGTTTTTCGCTTCACAAGGGTTAAAAATAGCTCTTAAAGATGAGAGGCTTGTTACTGATGCCCTAATAAACCAATTTCATGAATTAGTGTTACTGAAAGGATCGCGACAGGCAATATTATCTATGAACCGTGATGAAGAAACCCGCTTTGCCAAAGCAGAAGTTTTAAGGAATATTATTGCTCCAACCTTAATAATTCACGGGGAAGAGGATAATTTAATTAATGTTGATAGTTCTAAACTTTATCAAGAGAATATCCCCAAAGTTGAGGTTAAGATATATAGTAATATAGGGCATATGCCCATGTATGAAGATCCAGTAAGAACTGCTAATGATATTAAGGAGTTTATTAAAACTCTCACAGGAACAGACCTATGATAAAACTGACAAAAAGAAGTATAAATTTACTGTTACTATTTTTTCCTCTTTTAGTTTTTGGTATAGAAGATGATTTAGTTAAATGCAGTAAAGAAGAAAATAAGAAGAAAAGACTAAACTGCTATGATCTTCTTGCAGAATCGCTTAAAGAAAATAAAGAAGAGAAGCAGGCTCTTGATCTCGATAAACCCCAGTTGATAGCGGAAACTAATGAAATACCAGAAGAAGAGTCTTCTGATGAAGTTATTCAACAACAAAAGCAACTTATCACTTCTCTAAAAAAAGAGTTAAAAGAGGTCAAAGAAAAGAAACAGCCAGTAAAGGCTGCAGAAAAACAAGAGCCTTTCTTTGCGACAATTGAAAAAGTAGACTACATAAATTATAGATTCTTCTTTACTTTAGATAACGGTCAAAGATGGTCCACCAGCGATACTGGTAAAGCAGCCAAGCTAAAGCTGGGACAAGAAGTGCAGATAATTCCAGGAGCTTTTGGAGCCTCCTATCTAAAGAATACTAAAGGGAGATTTAGGCTAAGAAGAGTAAGGTAAATTAACCTGCACAATACTTTAGACTTTTTTTTTAAGAAGTGTAATATTTACTCAAAATATTGAAGAAGTATGAAGAAAGACCAACTACTTTTGATTTCAGGATCTATTTTTACCGCAGTTTCTGTTTTACATCTAGTAAGATTTTTTACTGGCAGTGAGATGATTATCTTTGGTTTTCAATTTCCCTTACTAATTTCTCTATTTGCGGCTGTACTTACAGCTATTCTCGCCTACTTGTGTTTCAACCCAAAAAAATAAGACAATAATTCTTCTACAAATTTGAGTTTCAACTTGAATGGAGTAGCATGGATAAATAGAAATTAAAAATATGGAAGACAAATTAGAAATAGCAAAAGATTGGCTACCCAGATATACAGGAATGCCCTTAAAAAAATTTGGAAAGCATATCTTGTTAACAAATTTTGCTGAATATGTAGAGAAATTTTCAGAAAAATTTAATGCCGAAATCTACGGTAAAAAGAAACCTATGCAAGCCTCTACCAATGACGATGGCCTAACTATTATTAATTACGGAATTGGTTCTCCTAATGCTGCAACCATTATGGATCTTTTGGTTGCTTGCAATCCCAAAGGAGTGCTTTTTCTAGGCAAATGTGGAGGGTTAAAAGAAACGAGTGAGATAGGTCATTTTATTCTTCCAATTGCTGCAGTAAGAGGAGAAGGAACCAGTCATGATTATTTTCCTAGTGAAGTCCCAGCCTTACCTTCCTTCAAATTACATAAATTTGTTTCGGAAAAGATTATAGAAAAAGGTTTGGAGTATCGGACAGGAGTAATTTATACAACCAACAGAAGAGTTTGGGAACATGACAAAGCATTTATGAAACAGCTAAAGAAAACTACCTGCATAGGTATAGATATGGAAACCTCTACTATTTTCATAGTTGGACACTACAATGAAATTGCAAGAGGAGCATTGTTACTTGTTTCTGACATTCCAGTAACTCCAGACGGAGTCAAAACGGAAGAATCAGACAAAGAAGTAACCAATGAATGGACTGAAACTCACTTAGAAATTGGTATAAATGCTATGACTGAGATAGGAAAAAGCGGAGAGAAGATTAAACATTTCAGATATTAAATCCTAACCTATTAATTCAGCAACTTGTCTTAATTTGTCTTTACTATGTGTTCCCACCAAAATTGAAGTAATTGGAGTTTCTTTCCACGCCTGCAGTCTGTCTTTGATCCTTTCAGGTGGTCCTACTAAAGATATTTCATCAGCAAAGGCATCTGGTACGGCAACTGCAGCTTCAGTCCTCTTACCATCTAAAAAAAGTTTTTGGATATTCTTTGCTTCAGATTCAAATCCCATTCTTCCCATTAATTCAGTGTGAAAATTTTTCTTAGCAGCTCCCATTCCACCAATGTATAGAGCCAGAGTGTTTTTTATCGGTATTAAACCTTTTTCTACTTCATCACATATATCAATTGTTACCCCAACAGAGATTTCAAATTTATCTTTAGCGTTTTTTATTTGATCAGAGTAAACATCTTGTCTGTATGGAGAATAATAAAGAGGCAACCAACCATCAGCAATTTCTGCTGTCATGGTCACATTCTTAGGGCCTTCAGCACCTAGAAAAATTGGCAGGTCAGGTCTAAGTGGATGAGTAATAGAGCGCAATGGTTTCCCAAGATTCCAACTTCCATCTCCACTGTAAGGTAAGGGGTAATGTTCACCATTATTAGTTACAGGCTCTTCTCTCTTAAGAATTTTTCTAATTATGTCCACATATTCTCTGGTTCTCGACAAGGGTTTAGAGAAGGGCTGTCCATACCACCCTTCAACAACTTGAGGTCCGGATACACCTAAACCTAAGATCATCCTTCCATTTGACAGATGGTCAAGAGTTAAAGCCGCCATCGCTGTTGCGGCAGGTGTTCTAGCTGATAGCTGAGCTATACCCGTTCCTAATCTAATTTTTTTAGTATGGGCTCCTATCCAACTTAAAGGAGTAAAAACGTCAGAACCCCATGCTTCTGCTGTCCATATACTGTCATAACCTAAAGATTCTGCTTCCTGAGCTATCCCTATAATATCCTCAGTTGGCTGAGCTCCAAAATACCCAAGTTGCACTCCAAGTTTCATTTTTACTTGCTCCTTATCTTAAAGATTATTTATTTATTTTAACTTGGTTGTTAAAGTAGAAACATTAATTTTTTATAATTTCTACTCTACTAATGACTTCAAGCAATAAATACGAAGATAATCTAGAAAAGAACTTAGCAAATTACACTGAGTTAACTCCCTTATCTTTTTTGGAAAGAACAGCTAGGGTTTTTCCTGATCACACTGCAGTCATCCATGGTTCTATAAGAAGAAACTGGCTAGAGACTTATAAAAGATGTATTAAGTTAGCTTCATCTCTATCAAATTTAGGCATAGGTAAAGGGGATACTGTAGCAATGATGTTACCTAATGTACCTGCCGCATTAGAAGCTCATTTCGGCGTACCTATGTGCGGAGCAGTTTTAAATGCATTGAACATTCGATTAGATGCTAAAACTATTGCATTTATATTAGATCACGGTGAATCTAAGGTTTTATTGACCGATAAAGAATTTTCTAACACTGTGAAAGAGGCTCTTAACTTATGTAAGTCAAAACCAATCGTAATAGATGTACAAGATTCTTTAGCACCTGAAGGCGAGCTTTTAGGAGAAACAGAATATGAATCTTTCTTAGAGTCTGGCGACGAAGACTTTGGTTGGCAATATCCTAAGGATGAATGGGATGCTATTAGCCTAAACTATACCTCTGGGACCACAGGGAACCCTAAAGGGGTTGTTTATCATCACAGAGGTGCTGCACTGAACTCTATAGGAAACATAACTACTTGGGGAATGCATCATCAACCTAGATATCTTTGGACTTTACCTATGTTCCATTGCAACGGTTGGTGTTTTCCTTGGACTATAACAGCCATGGGAGGTACTCATGTTTGTTTAAGAAAGACAGAACCTGGTCCTGTTTTTCAAGCTATAGTTGAGCACAACATAACTCATATGTGTGGGGCACCAATAGTTATGGGTATGTTAGTGAATGCATCATCAAAAGAAAAAAAATCTTTAACCAACCAAGTAAAGATGTTTACTGCTGGAGCTGCTCCTCCTTCTGCCATTCTAGAATCAATTGAGAAGTTAAATTTTGATGTCACTCATGTATATGGGCTTACAGAATGCTATGGTCCTGGAGTAGTAAGTGAATGGCATCCGGAATGGGATAATCTCCCTTCATCTGAGAAAGCAAAGAAGAAAGCCAGACAAGGTGTTCCATATCTTGTAATGCAAGATTTAACCATTATGAATCCAGAAACTATGCAAGAGACACCTAAAGATGCAGAGACAATGGGTGAAGTTTTCATGAGAGGTAATAACATCATGAAAGGTTATTTAAAGAACCCTCAAGCAACTAAAGAAGCATTTGATGGCGGATGGTTCCACACGGGCGATCTTGGGGTTATGCATCCCGATGGTTATATAGAACTCAAGGATAGATCTAAGGATATTATTATCTCTGGTGGAGAGAACATTTCTACTATAGAAGTTGAAGGAATTTTATATCAACATCCAGCAGTTGCAGAAGCTGCAGTAGTAGCTAAGTTTGATGAAAAGTGGGGAGAAACACCTTGTGCTTTTGTAGGGTTAAAGGAGGGAGCTGAAGTCTCAGAAGAAGAGATTATTGAATTTTGCCGAGAGAACTTAGCTCATTTTAAATGCCCTACTAAAGTTATTTTTAAAGAGCTCCCTAAAACGTCTACAGGAAAAATTCAAAAGTTTGTTTTACGTGAAGAAATAAAGGAAATATAGATTTATGAAACAAGCAGGTTTATTTGTACCTCTAATAGTTTTTTTTGGTGTCTTTTTAACAACAGGAGATATTTTAGCTGCCACTGCAGCTATTATGGCAGTTGTAACACTACAAGTGATTTTTGAAAGATTTCAGAAAGGGAAGGTTGATCAAAAACTCTTAATAACATGGATTCTCCTTATGGTTTTTGGTTCAGCAACACTTGCCTTTCGTGATCCCATTTTCATTCAGTGGAAAGTTACTATTGTTAACTGGCTATTTGCTCTATCGCTATTAGCCACCCAACTAATGGGGAAACAACCCATTAAAGGGCTGTTAGAAATGTCAGGAGCTTTCCCCGAACTTCCTAATAAAGCTTGGAAAACAGTTACTTACATCTGGGTGGTAGCTTTTAGCTTTATAGGTTTGGCAAATCTCTACTTCGTTTTTTACACAGATGAAGCCACTTGGGTAAACTTTAAAGTCTTTGGAACCCTTGGAATTACTATAGGTTTTACCGTGATAACCTCTATCTATCTAAGCAAGTTTTTTAAGAAAGATAACTTGCCTTCTGAGAATTCGTAAACATTTTTTGCATCTTTTAGAGTTAACTGATTTACAGCAAATTTATTTGCAAACAGAGCATTTTTTCAGCATAGTAGGGAGAGCAATAGGGGTATTATCAACTTAAAGTTGCATAGCTTTGATTATTTGGTTATCAAGGTGATTTTTGGGGGGAGTTTTATGAGTATTAGGAAGAGTGTTTTATTTTTTAGTTCACTTTTAATTTTAAGTCCTTTAAGTCTTTTTTCAGCTGAAGACGAAGATGAAAAAGATAGAGGGGGTATTGAAGAAGTTACAGTAACTGCGGAAAAGAGGCAATCCACAGTATCAGATACTTCGATGTCCATATCGGCATTTGATTCAAGTCTTATTGAAGATCTTGGAATGATGGGTCCCGATGATCTGATGGATCAGCTACCTGCTACTACTAGGGATGCTTACGATGTCAGAATAAGAGGAATAGGAAGAAATTTCAGATCTCTTGGAGGAGATCCTGGAGTAGCTACCTACTATAACGGAGTTTATTCACCTGATTTTGGAATAGCAGCTACAGAGAATTATTATTTCGATGTAGAACGTATTGAGGTGCTAAGAGGACCTCAAGGCACTCTCTATGGAAGAAACTCTATTGGAGGAGCTATTAATTACATCACTAAAAAGCCTACTTTTGAACCTGAGGGTGAACTTAGAATGCTAGCAGGTGATTACAGTGCTCTTCACTATTATGGTGTAGCATCTGGACCAGTAACCGAGAATCTAGCCTACAGGGTATCATTTGCTAAGATGGATAGAGACGGTTGGCAGGACTGCTTAGGATCTTGTAGAGATCTTAATGCTTTAGATGATTCAAACAATGTTTTGACTATGCTTTGGAACGTCACAGATGATTTAGAAATTCAGGTTCGTGCAAATGATAGACTTTCAGATAGGTTAATAGGCCAAAGAGTTTTACTCAATCAAGGTTATGGTCCTAATCGAGGTACACGTAATACTACTGACGAAGTGCATGGCTTAAGAAGAGTAGATGCCTCTACTCCTGGAGCCATACAATTTACTTCTAGACTAACAGGAGCTGTAGGATACGGTGCGCCTCTCAGAGGAGGTGTTGACAATGGTAGTTGGCCAGGTATTTATAATGCAGCTTATGGTCGAACTGATAATAACATTCTAGGTAATTTTAAAGTCCAAGTTAACGACGATATCCATTGTAATGATTTCCCTTACCGAGGCGGATGTGCGGCTAACAGAGAAAAATTTGACCAAAATGGAATTCAAGGACACGTTAATTGGCAAGTAAATGACACCACAGAAGTGAAATACATATACGGTTATGTAGATTTTGATTATCACTTTAATATAGATCGTGATGATACAGATAGCAGTTGGAACAAGCAGAGGATTACTGTAGAAGAGGACGTCCATATGACTACTCACGAACTTAATATTCTTTGGCAGATAGGTAGTGATATTGAGGTAACTTCAGGTGTTTTCTTCATGGATGAATTAAGAAAACAAGACTATACCGTTAACAATAATATAGCCGCCTTTAGAAATCCTGCTACTTACGGAACTTTTGATTTACCTCTACCATTTCTTGGCGGAGTAAGCACTATGGCTTTGTTAGGTGCGACAAACACTTGTACTACAACAGGAAGAGATTGGATAGGATCTGGACCAGCAGGAGAAACAATAAGTTGTCGTTGGGGAGGTAATCAGAATGGTGAGATTTATAGGCACATGAATTCAATGGAAAACGATGCCCATGCTTACTACACTCAAGCAACTTGGACCATAAATGAAGAGTTTGCACTTACAGTGGGTGCTAGGCATGCCGTAGATAAGAAAGACTCTCTAGAATTGAGAGGAGGTTATGCTGAACTGTATATGGATTTTGCAGCAGCTTGGATCCCTGTCTTAGAACTCTATGCAGGCCAACCAGGTCATTACTATGAAGGTTTAGGAATTTTTCCTGCATCTGGGATGTCCGTGCTTTCTGGAACTAACGTGGCTATGGGAAATGCTATCTACACAGGAGCATTAGGAGTAGCTACTACAGGTAGCCCGATTGCTCCAGTTTGTCCTATTGAGCAACAAGGGGATTGTTCTAACCCAATGCGTTTATGGCAAGGTATACCTTATGGTTACACATCAAATGTTCCCGGCAATGATGAATGGTCTGACACCAACTTTAGGGTAAATTTGGATTATTCACCAAATACTGAACAATTGTATTACTTCTCTTATACAACTGGTTATAGAGCAGGAGGATATGCATTAGGAGTGACCGGAACAAGAGACCAGGAAAGAGATGCTTTAGGTCTTCCAACTGGAAGTGGTCTTAAGTCTGTGAGTTATGATCAAGAAGAAGTGGGCGCATTTGAAGTGGGTTATAAAGGAACTCACCTAGATAATACTTTGCAGATTTTTGCAGCTGCTTATCATTATGACTATGACGGGTATCAAGATCAGGTGCAGCAGATTGATCCTATTCGAGGATATGGCGTTGATTGGGTTACAAATGCTGATGGAATTACTAATCAAGGTTGGGAAGCTGAGGTGACTTATCAAGCTAACGATAGATTAACCTTGTATGCTAATTATAGTTACACTAAGACAGAGTATGGTGAAGATTACTTTGTGTTATCAATAGATGACCCAACAGTTCCAAGCCCAGTATATGGCACCTTTGTGCAAGGCACGGTAAGTAGCGATAACACCGTGGCTACAGACTATTTATTTAATACCAAAGGCGATCCTCTTAAAGGTATTCCAGAAACAAAATATACTCTGAGGGCCACGTATGAAATGGATTCACCTTTTGGACCTCTTTGGTGGGTGTTAAACCATTCCTATACTGGTGATTTTTCTGCATCTGGAATAGACAGAGCCTACGATAGAGTGCCGGAAAGAGACGTAACTAACCTAAGTGCTTCTTGGTGGAGTGATGATAATAAAACAAGCGTGAGATTTGCAGTAAATAATATTACTGATGAAGAAGATATTCGAGCTTTAGAAACTACGGACTCTTCACATAGTTATGCTATTTTTGGCACACCTCTTCCTCCAAGGACTTATTATGTGGATGTGCGTTATTCCTTTTAGTTAAAATTTAAACGATAATAAAAAGGTCAGGTAACTGACCTTTTTTTTGAAACATGAAAATACTTATTATGGGATTGCCAGGAAGTGGCAAAACTTATTTAGCTCAGAGGCTACAGCCCCTCCTTAGAGCAGCCTGGTATAACGCAGATAAATTACGTGAGATGGCTTCTGACTCTGATTTTTCTAAAGAAGGCAGGACGAGGCAGAGCTTAAGAATGAGGGCGTTTGCTGATTTTGAATCCAGCCTAGGGAGAACAGTGATTTGTGACTTTATATGCCCTACTAAGGAGACCAGAAAGAATTTTGCTCCAGATATAGTTATTTGGTTAGACACTATTAAGGAAGGAAGGTTTGAAGACACTAATTCATTGTTTGAGGAACCCACTAATTATGATTTCCGGATAACTGAATGGAACGATAAGAACCATATAGATATTGCCTCAGAATTACTTAAAGATGAAGATGTTTGATTGGAAGAAACCAACTGTTTTATTGTTAGGGAGATGGCAGCCTTGGCATGATGGTCATCAAGCTCTTTTTAAGAGGGCTTTAGAGAAAACTGGTCAAGTGATCATCCAGGTCAGAGATGTGAAGGGAGTTTCGGCAGGGCAAGGCAAAGAAGATAATCCTTTTAACTGGGATGAGATTTGTAAAAACATCTCAGAAAGATTAGCTCAAGAAGGGTATGAAAGAGGAAAAGAATACGAAATAATGAAGGTGCCAAATATAACTAACATAACCTATGGGAGGGGAGTTGGTTATGTGTTTGAAGAAGAATCTTTTGATAGTTCTATAGAAGATGTAAGCGCTACTAAAATAAGAAAAAAAATGCGTGAAGAAGGGAAATTAAGCCCACAATAGAAACTTAATATAGAGAGTAAAAGAAAAATAAAAACTCTTAGGGTATTTACAGAACTGAGAGTTTTGAATATAGTTGGGAACAAGTTTTTGAAATTTAGCTTAAAGCTATAGA